>Ga0209800_10000206_pt1 | contig 114491 bp, 72 predicted proteins | sample Higcelweek8metaG_FD_187174 | JGI IMG/M metagenome (GOLD analysis project Ga0209800, IMG submission 187174) | Freshwater pond sediment microbial communities from the University of Edinburgh, under environmental carbon perturbations - High... | ecosystem: Environmental > Aquatic > Freshwater >... | reverse complement strand
CGTGATCGTGTGCGTGCCGGTGCAGGTCGTGCTCGCGCCCGGGGCCAGCGTCGTCACCGGGCACACGGCCGCGGCGTCGAGGTTCGCGTCGTTGATGACGAGACCCGTCAGCGTCACGTTGCCGGTGTTGGTCACCAGGAACGTGTACGCGATCGTGCTGCCGGCGGTGTTGCCCGAAGGCGTGCCCGCGGTCTTGTCGATGGTCAGTGCGGGCGCAACCACCAGCGGCGTGCTCGTCGTATCCGGCGGGCTCGTCGTCGTGCCGCCGCCGGGCGTGGTGCCCGTCGCGGTCGCGCTGTTGTTCACCACACCGGCATTGACCTCGGCCTGCGTGATCGTGTGCGTGCCCGTGCAGGTCGTCGAAGCACCCGGCGCCAGCGTCGTCACCGGGCACACGGCCGCGGCGTCGAGGTTGGCGTCATTGATCACCAGCCCCGTCAGCGTGACGTTGCCGGTGTTGGTCACCAGGAACGTGTACGCGATCGTGCTGCCCGCGGTGTTGCCCGACGGCGTGCTCGCAGTCTTGTCGATGGTCAACGCAGGCGCTTCGGCGATCGGCGTGCTCGTCGTATCCGGCGGGCTCGTCGTCGTACCGCCGCCGGGCGTGGTGCCCGTCGCGGTCGCCGAGTTATCAACGGTGCCGGCGTTCACTTCCGCCTGCGTGATCGTGTGCGTGCCCGTGCAAGTCGTGCTCGCACCCGGCGCCAGCGTCGTCACCGGGCACACCGCCGCGGCGTCGAGCTGCGCGTCGTTGATGACGAGGCCCGTCAGCGTGACGTTGCCCGTGTTGGTCACCAGGAACGTGTACGCGATCGTGCTGCCGGCGGTGTTGCCCGAAGGCGTGCCCGCGGTCTTGTCGATCGTGAGTGCAGGCGTCGCCGCAATCGGCGTGCTCGTCGTGTCCGGCGGGCTCGTCGTCGTGCCGCCACCCGGGGTCGTACCCGTTGCAGTCGCGGAGTTATCGACGGTGCCGGCGTTCACTTCCGCCTGCGTGATCGTGTGCGTACCGGTGCAGGTGGTGCTCGCACCCGGCGCCAGCGTCGTCACCAGGCAGACGGCCGCGGCGTCGAGCTGCGCGTCATTGATCACCAGCCCCGTCAGCGTGACGTTGCCGGTGTTGGTCACCAGGAACGTGTACGCGATCGTGCTGCCGGCGGTGTTGCCGCTCGGCGTGCCCGCGGTCTTGTCGATGGTCAGCGAAGCGGTAAAGGTGATCGGAGTTGTCACCGTGCTCGTGCAGCGCGCGGCCGCCGGGCAGGTCGGATCGCCGCCGCCGGACACCGTCGCGCTGTTGGTGGCGTCGGGCAGCGCCGCTTCTGTCGGCGTGATCGGAATGATGAAGCTGGTGCTGCCGCCCGCGGCCAGACCGGCCGGGATCGTGCAGGTCACCGTCTGGCCGGCTGCCGTGCAACCCGCCGGCAGCGTGCCGATGGTGAGGCCGGTCGGAATGGTGTCGGTGATCGTGCTCACCGCCGTCGTCGCCGCGGTGCCGGTGTTCGACACCTGCAACGTATAGCTCGCGGCAACGCCGATGGCGAACGAGCCCGCGCTCGCGGTCTTCGTCATCGTCAGCTGCGGCGCGTTGACTGGCGTGGTCACGGTGCTGGTGCAGCGCGCATCGGCCGGACAGGTCGGATCGCCGCCGCCGGAGACCGTGGCGCTGTTGGTCGCGCTGGTACCGGCCGCGAGGGTCGGAGTGACCGGGATGACGAAGCTGGTGTTCGCACCGGCCGCTAGACCAGCGGCGATGGTGCAGGTCACGGTCTGGCCTGCGGCGGTGCAGCCTGCCGGCAGCGTGCCGATGGTCAGACCGGCCGGCACGGTGTCGGTGATGGTCGCGGCCACCGTGGTGGCGGCCGTACCCGTGTTCGAGACCTGCAGCGTGTAGCTCGCCGGTGTGCCGACCACGAACGAAGCCGCGCTGGCGGTCTTCGTCATCGTCAGCTGCGGCGCGTTGACCGGCGTGGTCACAGTGCTGGTGCAGCGCGCGTCGGCCGGACAGGTCGGATCGCCGCCGCCGGAAACGGTCGCGCTGTTGGTGACGCTTGCGCCGGCCGCCAGGGTCGGCGTGATCGGAATGATGAAGCTGGTGCTGGCGCCAACGGCGAGACCGGCCGGAATCGTGCAGGTCACGGTCTGGCCCGCGGCGGTGCAGCCCGCCGGCAGCGTGCCGATGGTCAGGCCTGTCGGAATGGTGTCGGTGATGGTGCCCGCGGCGGTGGTCGCGACGCCGCCGTTGTTGGTCACCTGCAGCGTGTAGCTCGCGGCGACGCCGACGGTGAAGGACGCCGCACTGGCGGTCTTTGTCATCGTCAGCTGCGGCGGCTGCGGCGGCGAGTTGACGCAGGTGGCGTTATCGGTGACGACACCATTTTCCTGGCCGGCCGGCAACGACACCGCGTTGTACAGACCGCTGCCGGGGGTCGGCGTCGCCGAGCACACCGTGGGCGGGGTATTGGTGGTGAAAACGTAGGTGATCGCGACGTTGAAAGTATGCGTCGCGCCCGCGGCGATCGGCGTGTTGGCCGGCGCGAGCTGATAGGCGCCCGTACCCGCCTGCGATCCGCTGGGCGGCGCGCCTGGACCACTGGTCGTCCAGGTGACGCCGGTCTCGGTGATGTTCGACGGGAAGATCGGCGAATCGCTGAGTCCGCCGTAGGTGGTGGCCAGCGTGCCGCTGTTGGTGACGGTCACGGTGTAGGTCACCGTGTAGACGCCGCCCACCGACGGTCCGGTCGCGGTGCCGGCGGTCTTGGCGACGTTGAGGTTGGGGCTGTTCACCGGCGTCGTGACGCTGCTGGTGCAGCGCGCGTCGGCCGGACAGGTCGGATCGCCGCCGCCCGACACCGTGGCGGTGTTGGTGACACTCGGGCCGGCCGCCAGGGTCGGCGTGATCGGGATGATGAAGCTGGTGCTGGCGCCCGCGGCCAGACCGGCCGGGATCGTGCAGGTCACGGTCTGGCCCGCGGCGGTGCAGCCCGCCGGCAGGGTGCCGATGGTGAGGCCGGTCGGGATGGTATCGGTGACCGTGCTCGCCGCGGTCGTCGCCGATGTACCGGTATTCGATACCTGCAGGGTGTAACTCGCCGGGGTGCCCACGCTGAAGGACGGCGTGCTCGCGGTCTTCGTCATCGTCAGCTGCGGACGGTCCACGGGCGTGGTCACGGTGCTGGTGCAACGCGCGGCCGCCGGACAGGTCGGGTCGCCGCCGCCCGAGACGGTCGCGGTGTTCGCGACGCTCGCGGCCGCGCTGGCGGTCGGCGTGACCGGAATGATGAAGCTGGTGTTCGCACCTGCGGCCAGACCGGCCGGGATCGTGCAGGTCACTGTCTGACCGGCCGCGGTGCAGCCCGCCGGCAGGGTGCCGATGGTCAGACCCGTCGGGATCGTGTCGGTGATGGTCGCAGCGGCCGTAGTGGCCGCGGTGCCGGTGTTGGATACCTGCAACGTATAGCTCGCTGCGGTGCCGACGGTGAACGAGGCCGCGCTCGCGGTCTTGGTCATCGTCAACTGTGCGGCATTGACCGGCGTGGTCACTGTGCTGGTGCAGCGCGCATTCGCCGGGCAGGTGGCATCGCCGCCGCCGGAGACGGTGGCGCTGTTGGTCACGCTGGCGCCGGCCGCCAGGGTCGGCGTGATCGGGATGATGAAACTGGTGTTCGCACCCGCGGCCAGACCGGCTGCGATGGTGCAGGTCACCGTCTGGCCGGCGGCGGTGCAGCCCGCCGGCAGGGTGCCGATGGTGAGGCCGGTCGGGATGGTGTCGGTGATGGTGCTCGCCGCCGTCGTCGCCAGCGTGCCGGTGTTGCTCACCTGCAGCGTGTAGCTCGCCGGCACGCCGACGGTGAACGACGCCGCGCTCGCGGTCTTCGTCATCGTCAGCTGCGGCGCCACGACCGGCGTGCTCACGGTGCTGGTGCAGCGGGCAGCCGCAGGACAGGTCGGGTCGCCGCCGCCGGACACCGTCGCGGTGTTCACCGACGGGTTCGTCGCCGCGAGCGTCGCGGTCACAGGAATGATGAAGCTGGTATTCGCACCCGCGGCCAAGCCTGCCGCGATGGTGCAGGTCACGGTCTGACCCGCCGCGGTGCAGCCTGCCGGCAACGTGCCGATGGTCAGCCCGGTGGGAATGGTGTCGGTGATGGTGCTCGCCGCCGTCGTCGCCAGCGTGCCGGTGTTGCTCACCTGCAGCGTGTAGCTCGCCGGCACGCCGACGGTGAACGACGCCGCGCTTGCGGTCTTCGTCATCGTCAGCTGCGGCGCCACGACCGGCGTGCTCACGGTGCTGGTGCAGCGGGCAGCCGCCGGACAGGTCGGGTCGCCGCCGCCGGACACCGTCGCGGTGTTCACCGACGGGTTCGTCGCCGCGAGCGTCGCGGTCACCGGAATCGCGAAGCTGGTATTCGCACCCGCGGCCAGACCGGCCGCGATGGTGCAGGTCACCGTCTGGCCCGCGGCGGTGCAGCCCGCCGGCAGGGTACCGATGGTCAGACCGGCCGGGATCGTGTCGGTGATCGTGCTGACCGCGGTGGTCGCGGCGGTGCCGGTGTTCGACACCTGCAGTGTGTAACTCGCCGGTACGCCGACCACGAACGACGCCGCGCTCGCGGTCTTGGTCATCGTCAGCTGCGGCGCATTGACAGGGGTGCTCACGGTGCTGGTGCAGCGCGCGGCCGCCGGGCAGGTCGGGTCGCCGCCGCCGGACACCGTCGCGGTGTTCACGGACGGGTTCGCTGCCGCGAGCGTCGCGGTCACCGGAATGACGAAGCTGGTGCTGCCGCCTGCGGCCAGACCGGCCGGGATCGTGCAGGTCACGGTCTGACCCGCGGCGGTGCAGCCCGCCGGCAGGGTGCCGATGGTGAGACCGGTCGGAATGGTGTCGGTGATGGTGCTCGCTGCCGTGGTTGCGGCCGTACCGGTGTTCGAGACCTGCAGCGTGTAGCTCGCGGGCACGCCGACCACGAACGACGCCGCGCTCGCGGTCTTCGTCATCGTCAGCTGCGGACGGTTCACGGGCGTGGTCACGGTGCTGGTGCAGCGCGCGGCCGCCGGGCAGGTGGCGTCACCGCCGCCGGACACGGTCGCGGTGTTCACGACGCTCGCCGCCGCAGCGACGGTCGGCGTGACCGGAATGATGAAACTGGTGCTGCCGCCTGCAGCCAGACCGGCCGCGATGGTGCAGGTCACCGTCTGACCGGCCGCGGTGCAGCCCGCCGGCAACGTGCCGATGGTCAGACCCGTGGGAATGGTATCGGTGATGGTGCTGACGGCGGTGGTGGCGGCCGTGCCGGTGTTCGATACCTGCAGCGTGTAGCTCGCTGCGGTGCCCACGGTGAACGTCGCCGCGCTGGCGGTCTTCGTCATCGTCAGCTGCGGCGCGTTGATCGGCGTGCTGACGGTGCTGGTGCAGCGCGCGGTCGCCGGACAGGTCGGATCGCCGCCGCCGGACACCGTCGCGGTGTTCACAGACGGGTTCGCTGCCGCGAGCGTCGCGGTCACCGGAATGATGAAACTGGTGCTGCCGCCCGCAGCCAAGCCGGCCGCGATGGTGCAGGTCACCGTCTGACCGGCCGCGGTGCAGCCCGCCGGCAAGGTGCCGATGGTCAGGCCCGTGGGAATGGTGTCGGTGATCGTGCTGGACGCGGTCGTCGCCGATGTACCGGTGTTCGATACCTGCAGCGTGTAGCTCGCGGGCACGCCGACCACGAACGACGCCGCGCTCGCGGTCTTGGTCATGGTCAGCTGCGGACGGGTCACCGGGGTGGTGACCGTGCCGGTGTTGCCGCCGGCGCAGGTGACGGGCGCGCCCGAGCAGTCCGGATCTGCGGTGCCGGTGGGCGGAACGACGGTGGCGGTATTGGTGATGCTGGCGGCCGCGGCGGCGCCGACGGTACACGCGATGGTCAGGGTGGCGTTGCCGCCCGACGGGATGGCGGCGCCGGTCCAGGTGCCGGTGCCGGTGGCGCCCGAAGCGATGGTGCCGACGGTGAACGTGCCGGCCGACGGCGTGTAGCTGCAGCCGGTCAGGCCGGCGGGCAGCGACTCCACGATCGAGAAGGTGCTGGCGGCGAGGATGGCGCTGGGACCGGCATTGCTCACGGTCAGGGTGTAGGTGAGCAGTTGGCCGACGGCGACCGGACTCGGGGTTGCGGTCTTGACCAGGCTCAGGTTGGACGACCGCGTGATCGGGTCACTGTCGGTCGCCGAGTTGTTGGCGCTGTTGGGGTCGGTGACGGTGGCCGGAGGCGTGACCGTGGCGCTGTTGACCGCGTTCTGCGACCAGGCGGCCGGGCTGGCGACGAATGCCACGGCAAAGAGGACGGCTGCGGCAAAAGAACGGCGCATACCTTCGGCACTACGGATCGAATTGACCAACACTGAAACTCCCCTTGGACCCGATCGCCCCGATGCGACCGCCGCCCGAATCCCGATGACGCAACACCGACCCAAGATCGGCGCTGCAGCTGATGTATTGCGATTTCGCTGCGCGAACTACGTCCCTGCCCCGCATGCGGATGCACGCGTAGCGCCTTGGCCGATGTCCCTGGCGATGGCGATGGCGATGGCGAACGCAGCGTGCCCCCGGCACGTCAAGCAAACCCCATGCCAACGTCTTGATTTTGATGCAGATCGGACGCCACCGCCTTGATTCCAATGGAGAATCCAAGCCCCCGCGAAGTCCCGGATCTGCCCGCCATCCGCGGGCGTATTGGGTCACATCCTGGACATTTTTGCCACCGGCGTCGCATTTCAATTGACGATTCCATACATTTGCGTCCGGATCCCGAGGCTGGATCCAAACCATTGCGCTTGTCCGTCGCCAGCGGCCGGGCGGTCGCCCAACCCCCGGTCCCTGCTAGAATTTTCGCTCTAGAAAGCTTCGCCTCACCGCACGCCTCACCGCCAAGCAGCGGGCGCCGCCTCGCACCGGCACCGCCAGGACGCCAGACCTCATGACCAACCCCACCGACCTCCGCTCGCCGGCCGCCGTCGCTTCGCCCGGCGTCGACCGCGACTACACGCTGGACGATAAATTCACACGGACCGAAGGCCGGATCTACCTGTCGGGCGTGCAAGGACTGGTCCGCCTGCCGCTGATGCAGCGGCTGCGCGATCAGGCCGCCGGGCTGAATACCGCGGGCTTCATCAGCGGCTACCGCGGCAGCCCGCTGGGCGGCTTCGATCTGGAGCTGTGGCGCGCGAAGAAGCATCTGGCGGCCACCGGGGTGAAGTTCACGCCCGGGCTCAACGAGGATCTCGGCGCGACCATGGTCTGGGGCACCCAGCAGACCAACCTGTTCCCGGGCGCCAAGGTCGATGGCGTGTTCGGCATGTGGTACGGCAAGGGTCCGGGCGTGGACCGCTGCGGCGACGTGTTCAAGCACGCCAACGCCGCCGGCACCTCGAAGTTCGGCGGCGTGCTGGCGCTGGCGGCCGACGATCACGCCTGCCGCAGCTCCACCCTGCCCCACGGCAGCGAAGGCGAATTCCAGTCCGCGCTGATGCCGGTGCTCAACCCGGCCGGCGTGCAGGACATCCTCGACATGGGCCTGATCGGTTTCGCGATGTCGCGTTACACCGGCCGCTGGGTCGGCTTCAAGACCATCGCCGAAACCGTGGAATCCTCCGCGTCGGTCGACGTGAATCCGCTGGCGCTGCAGATCGTCACGCCGGACGATTTCGAAATGCCGCCGGGCGGCTTGAACATCCGCTGGCCGGATCCGCCGCTGGATCAGGAAATGCGCCTGCATCGCTATGCGGTGAAGGCCGCGCAGGCGTTCGCGCGCGCCAACAGACTCGATCGCGTGGTGATCGATTCGCCGAACGCGCGGCTGGGTATCGTCACCACCGGCAAGAGTTATCTCGACGTGCTGCAGGCGCTGGAATATCTCGGCCTCGACACGCGCGCCTGCGCCGATCTGGGCATCCGCGTCTACAAGGTCGGCATGACCTGGCCGCTGGAACCGATGGGCATCCGCGCGTTCTCGCGCGGGCTGCAGGACATCGTGGTGGTGGAAGAGAAGCTCAGCTTCATCGAAAGCCAGATGAAGGAACTGTTCTACAACTTCGAATCGATGGCCGGCGGCGTTCCCCGTCCCAGCATCGTCGGCAAGTACGACGAAAGCGGCGAATGGATCCTGCCGTCGACCGGCGAACTCACCCCGGCGCGGATCGCCATGGTCATCGCGCGCCGCATCCAGAAATTCCACGACAGCGAACAGATCCGCGGCGTGCTGTCGTGGATCGAGCAGAAGGAAGGCGAACTGGCCCTGCCGCGCGCCAATTTCCCGCGCGTCCCGCATTACTGCAGCGGCTGCCCGCACAACACCTCGACGAAAGTGCCTGAAGGTTCGCGCGCGCTCGGCGGCATCGGCTGTCACTACATGGTGACGTGGATGGATCGCAACACCGACACCTTCACCCACATGGGCGGCGAAGGCGTGACCTGGTGCGGGCAGGCGGCGTTCACCGACAACGAACACGTGTTCCAGAATCTCGGCGACGGCACCTATTTCCACAGCGGTTCGCTGGCCATCCGCCAGGCGATCGCGGCCGGCGTCAACATCACCTACAAGATCCTCTACAACGACGCGGTGGCGATGACCGGCGGCCAGCCGGTGGACGGGACGCTGTCGGTGCCGCAGATCGCGCAGCAGATGCGCAGCGAAGGCGTGCAGACCATCGCGGTGGTGTCGGACGACATCGAAAAATGGTCGGACCCATCGATCTTCCCGTCGGGCGTCACGTTCCACGACCGCCGCGAACTCGACGCGGTGCAGAAGACCCTCCGCGAGGTGAAGGGCACCAGCATCCTGATCTACGACCAGACCTGCGCCACCGAGAAACGCCGCCGCCGCAAGCGCGGCAAGATGGTCGACCCGCAGAAACGGGTGATGGTCAATTCGCTGGTCTGCGAAGGCTGCGGCGACTGCGGCGTCAAGAGTTTCTGCGTATCGGTATTGCCGAAGGAAACCGAGTTCGGCCGCAAGCGCGACATCGACCAGAGCAACTGCAACAAGGACTACAGCTGCGTCGAAGGTTTCTGCCCCAGCTTCGTCACCGTCCACGGCGGCAAGTTGAAGAAAGGCAAGGCGCCCGACAACAGCGGCGCGAAGACCGCCGAGCGCCTCGCCGACCTGCCGATGCCGACGTTCGCGAGCGCGCTCGACAGGCCCTGGAACATCCTGATCACCGGCGTCGGCGGCACCGGCGTGGTCACCATCGGCGCGCTGCTCGGCATGGCCGGACACCTCGAAGGCAAGGGCGCGACCGTGCTCGACCAGACCGGCCTCGCCCAGAAGGGCGGCGCGGTCACGACGCATATCCGCATCGCGAAATCGCCCGACGACATCCACGCGGTACGCATCGCCGCCGGCGAAGCCGATCTGGTGCTGGGCTGCGACATGGTGGTGGTCAACGATTACTGGGCGCTGTCGAAGATCCGCGAAGGCCGCTCCAACGTCGTGCTCAACACCTACGAAGCGATGCCGGGCACCTTCACCACGCGTCCGGACATGCAGTTCCCCGCGGCCGACATCGTGTCCGCGGTGCGCACCGCACTCGGCGGCCAGGACCCGCTGCTGGTGGACGCGACCCAGCTCGCCAACGCGCTGATGGGCGACGCCATCGCCGCCAACCTGTTCATGCTCGGCTACGCCTGGCAGCAGGGCCTGGTGCCGATCTCGTTCGACGCGATCATGCGCGCGGTCGAACTCAACGGCGCCGCGATCGAGATGAACAAGACCGCGTTCGCCTGGGGTCGTCTGGCGGTGATCGATCTGCCTGCGGTGGTCGCCGCCGCCGGCATCGTCCGCAACGCGCCGACCGCCGCCGAAAGCACCCCGAATGCGCTTCGACTGCTGGCGCCGACCGCTTCGGAAGGCCACGAATCAGGCATTCCCGCACAGAGCGGCGAACTACGCAGCGCCGACGAACTGCGCCACGTGCCGGCCGATGCCAGCGATCGCGACTGGTTCATGCCGCTGGACGACGCCCGCCTGTCGCGTTCGCTCGACGAAGTCGTCGCGCGCCGCGTCGCCTTCCTCAGCGACTACCAGAACACCGACTACGCCAAACGCTACAGCGACTTCGTCGCGAAGGTCCGCGCCGCGGAGCAGGCGAAAGCGCCGGGCAGCAGCGACCTGTCGGAAGCGGTCGCGCGCTATGCGTTCAAGCTGATGGCGTACAAGGACGAATACGAAGTGGCGCGCCTCTACACCAGCGGCGATTTCCAGAAACGCGTCGCCCAGCAGTTCGAAGGCGACTACAAGATCCGCTTCCACCTCGCGCCGCCGCTGCTGGCGAAGAAGGACGCCGAAGGACGCCTCATCAAGCAGGAATTCGGACCCTGGATGTTCACCGCGTTCAAGCTGATGGCAAGACTGCGCTTCCTGCGCGGCACCGCGCTGGACATCTTCGGCCGCACCGAGGAACGGCGGATGGAACGCAGGCTGATCGAGGATTATTTCGCGACCGTCGAAGCCCTGCTCCGCAAGCTGGATGCGGGCAACGTCGCGCTGGCCGCCGAAATCGCTTCGATCCCCGAACACATCCGCGGCTACGGCCACGTCAAGGAAGCGCATCTGCACAAGGCCAAGGCGCGCGAGGCGGAGCTGCTGGCGAAGTTCGACGCGCCATCGCAGAGCCATGCGCGCGCTGCGTAGTCCTGTCGCAGGCAGAAATGAAGAAGCCCCGCTGAGCGGGGCTTCTTTTTTGTCGATATCGCTGCGGATTCCAACCCGTGCCGAGCCAACGCTCGCCGATCCAGCGTCTCAGTCTTTACGCACCCATCGCGCATACGCCCGCTCGCGCTCGGCATCGCTGTAGAAATGTCGCATGTACGGTGTGTCGTACAGCGAGGACAGCAGATTGCCGGGCATGCGGAATTCGCGCATCACTTTCCGATACAGGTCGGCATAACCCTTGTCCTCGCCGACATTGCGTTGCGGCAATCGCAGCGTATCCAGATCGAAAAACGCCGCGAGCGGCGCTTCCAGCCGCGACAGGTCTTCCTGCCGATACAGCAACAGATCGATCCCGCGATGCTGGATACGGCTCCAGCCGGCGTCATGATCGAACGGATGCGCATACACATCGAGATCGCAGAAGTAACGGTGATCGAACCAGCTCAGGCCACTCTGGCACTGGTTCCAGAAACGCTCTTCGACCATCGCGACCGCATCGGCGACGTTCAAGGTGGCGGCGCCCTGATTGTGGAACATGCCGGAAAGCGTCCAGGACACGATTTCGCGCGCCGCCGAGATCACTTTCACCGGACGCTCGCGCGGATGCACGAGAATCGAGGAATACGACATCCGGTTCGATGGATAACCGTGAACCAGATCGGTGACCCAGTGCAGATGGATCACCCGCCCGTCGTAACCGGCATCCTGCAGCGCGCCACCGATCGTGTGCGAACCGACCTTTCCCATCTGGAACACATGCAGGTCGGCATCGTAGAGCCAGGCGCTGCCCCGGTTGGGCACGCGCTTTTCGTACCAGCCCTGATAGCAATAGTGGATCTGCGCTTCGGCATCGTCGGCCAACGCGAGCTCCGGATAGCGTTCGCGGTAATAACCCGGATCGAAACCGTCCAGACGTTTCGGATCGTAGATCCGCCGTTCGTAATAGCCCTGAAGGAAAAAATGGCCGAAAGCATTCGCTTCGGTATTGCCGGTAGCCGCGACATCGGGATTGGCCAGCAGATATTCGCGCCAGCGGAAGTCGCGCAGGATCTGCTCGGCATACGGCGATTGGAACAGGATCGGCAGCGACGGCAGCGTCACCTTCGGCGGATCGCAGCTGATGTCGAAATGCAGCGGCTTCGCGTCCATGTCTTCGTTCGCCGCGATCGACGGGAGCATGGCGTCGATCGTTCCCGACAAGTCGTCATCCAGGACTGACATCTTCGGCAAACCCTGGATGGCGGAGATCAGCGACTGATCGAATGCATCCTCGGGCAGCGCGTCGTACCAGCGGATCCCACGCAGGGCCTGCATCCAGCTGATACCGGGGCGCCGGCTCGCGGCACCCTCCACTTCACCGATCAAAAGCGCCTGCGCGGCGACATCGCCGACGATCACGATGTCGCCTGCCGCCATGTCCTGCTCGAAGCGCTCTACGAGTGCGGCCGATGTCGGTTCCGTGCCCGGGCCGATGTCCAGCGACAACAGCGAACGACGGCGGAAATCGGAGACCGATTCGGCGTCGCAGGCATCGAACCACCAGATGTTATGGGACTGCATGCATGCTCCGGATTCATTCTCGAGACGTCCTGTCGAACCGTACGCCTCTGGACGACAGGTTCTTCAACGATTGCTACCGGGCTCGGTTGACCGGCGATGCGTACAAGCCGTATCGCGACTCATCCGGCACCGGCAGATGGCCTGCGATGCACAGGATGAAAGCGCATCGCATCGGCTGAAAGCGCGACGACAAAGGGGTCGAAACAGTACTTACACCGCCTCGTCGCGACAAGTGCAGCGACATGCGTCGGTTCAGGTTGACGTACCGTTGCGATAGCGTGCGCCGATGGCATGTGCAGACTCGATTCAGAAAGATCCGATGCCCTCATGGCCGGATCATGCGCGCGATCGCTCATGCCGCAAGCCTGACTCGCGACAGTCTTCGATGGCGCAGCATCGTTATTCGGAATCGTTGCGGCGAGCGGCCGGCATCCGTGCACGCTCAAGATCGCAGTCGTATCCAGACATGTTCGTTCAGGATACGCAGACTGCGTACGACATCAGGCGTCGTACCGCGGAACAGCGTCATGGGTCGTGCCTCCACGATCGAGGCACTGCCGGCCCGCTGGCTTCCCGGGCGGGCCGGGAGTCAGCTTCACCGTGCATACTGGCCGCAGCCCTCCAGGAGAAACCGCCATGTCGCTGCTGCCCTACTCGTTGTTCGCGATCCTGTCCGTCGCCGCCTGCACACCGGTGGCATCGCACGAAGCGCCCTCGGGAGGCGACGGCGGTGACGAAAGCGCCAGCGACGAAAACGCCACCGGCGGAAAGCCCCGCATGACCGGCGGCGCGCTGCCACCGGAAGAGCAGATCCGCGTCGCGCCCGGGCTGGAGGAAGGCAGTTGCGATGCCGAGGCGGCGCAGCGCTTCGTCGGCAAGAAGGCCGACGAGGCCACGGTGAAAGCGGCCGTGGCCGCCAGCGGCGCGAAAGCGGCGCGGGTCATCAAGCCCGACATGATGGTGACCATGGATTACCGCGGCGACCGCCTGAACATCCGCCTCGACGATGCCGGCGACATCATCGCTGTCACCTGCGGCTGAAGGCGGTTGTAGCGGTAGCGCCGCGCATCCGGGGCGGCAATGAATGCGTTCAGGACGATCCGATCGAGGCGATCCCGACAATGTGATCCGACCGGTCTGATTTGATTGGCCTGATTTGATCGGGATCAGCGCAACCGCAGCGCGACCAGCCCAGACTGCGGCTCACATCGATCAGGAGACAGCGATGCGCAAGAAGCACAGGCGCAAATCGGGTTCGAAGTGGCTTGCAGTGGCCGCCGTGGCGCTGTTGGCGGCGGGCGCGTGGAACGCTTACCGGACGCCCACCGGAACGTCCCCGGTCGCGATCGGCGAAACCGTATCCACCGATGGCGCGCGCACCACCAGAGCGCTGGAACTGCCGCCACCGATGGCGGAAAGCACACCGGCAACGCCATTGGCGGCGCGCTACCCGGCCTTCCTGCCGGCCGAAGCCATCGACACCCTGCGCCTGATCGAGCAACGGGGCCCGTACCCGTACCGACAGGACGACGGCATCTTCGGCAATCGCGAAGGCCGCCTGCCGCGCCAGGCGCGCGGCTATTACCGCGAATACACCGTGGAAACGCCGGGCTCGCCCGATCGCGGCGCGCGGCGCATCATCACCGGCGGACGGCCGCCGATCGAATATTTCTACACCGCCGATCACTACGGCAGCTTCCGTCGATTCACGGTGGACGACAGCACACCGGGCGGCGGCAGGACGCCATCGCGATGAGCGATATCGAACTGGGCGCGCTGCTGGCGGACGCCTCGCAGGCCGGCGCGTATTTCGTCGATGCCCGCGACCGCGAGGCGCTGGTCGAGGCCGGCGGCACGCTGCAGTTCGCGGTATTGCCGATGGATCTGCGCGGCTGCGAGAGCGCCGGAGCGGCGATGCGCGAAATCGCGGAAGCGCTGCGATTTCCGGAATGGTTCGGCGAAAACCTCGACGCGCTCGCCGACTGCCTGAACGACCTGTCGTGGCTGCCGTCGGAAGGTTACGTGCTGGTACTGGAGCACACCGGCGAATGGCGCACGCGCGAGGCGGATACGTTCGCGACCGTGCTGGAGATCTTCAATGAAGCCGCGCAGCGCTGGGCCGCGAATCGCGTGCCGTTCTGGGCGTTCCTGCCGGTGTCGAAGCGCGAACTCGAAGCCATCAACGAATAGCGTCTTGCGGGGTCTTGTGGGAGCGGCGGGAGCCGCGACTGATTCTGCAAAGAAAGAATGATTGCGGAAAGACCTGCCGTGGCTCATCGCGGCTCCCGCCGCTCCCACGGAAAGCCGCGCCGGCGATTTTCATAGGGTCCGCCACAGGCGCACACCATGGATCCAGTCGCTACAGCGCCGGATCCACCACCTGCGCAGGCGACGCCGCAACCGCCGGCACCCGCGCATAGCGCCAGGCCACCAGCACCGCGCAGGCCAGCAGCACCGAGGCGATCAGGAACGCGATGCCCGGCAGATGCGCCGGCGCGCGCGGGCCGATGAAATAGCCGAACGATCCGGCGAACAGCGCCGGTGCGGCGATCCCGGCCAGCGACACCAGGCTGCTCAGCGCGCCCTGGATACGGCCCTGCATCTCGGGGCCGACCTGACGGGTGATCAGCGCCTGGGTCGACGGCGTGGCGACCGCCCACAGCGCGCTGATCGGCAGACCGGCCAGAAACACCCAGCCGCTGCCGGCCAGGCCATAGATCAGGAAACCGACCACTCCGCAGCTAAGCCCGAACAGCAGCGCGCGGCGTTCGCCGAAGCGCTTCACCAGTCGGCCCACCACCAGCACGTTGACGATCACGCTGAACACGCCGACCACCGCCAGCACGTAGCCGGCCTGCTTTTCTTCCCAGCCGAAACTGACATCGGCGAACAGCACGAAGGTGCTGGGGTAGACGTAATGCGCGAAGTTCGCGAGGAACACCACCGCCACCAGACCCCAGATCTGCGGGTAATTGCGCAGCAGATGCACCGAGCCCATCGGTTTGGCGTGCGCCCAGTCGAACTTCGCGGAGCGGCGCTCCTTCGGCAGCGATTCCGGCAGCACGAACAGACCGTAGACGAAATTGATCAGCGCCAGCCCCGCGGAGAACCAGAACGGCAGGCGGTGATCGATATCGCCGAGCAGGCCGCCGATCATCGGCCCGAGGATGAAGCCGACGCCGAACGCGGCGCCGATCATCCCGAACGCCTTGGCGCGCTGGTCCGGCGGCGTGACGTCGGCGATGTAGGCGTTGGCGGTGGTGAAACTGGCCGAGGTGACCGCGGAGATGATCCGGCCGACGAACAGCCAGGCCAGGTTCGGCGCCAGCGCCATGAAGATGAAATCGACGCCAAGCCCGAAACACGACAGCAGGATCACCGGGCGCCGGCCGAAACGGTCGGACAGCGCGCCCTGGATCGGCGCGCTGAAGAACTGCACGACCGCGAACGCGGTGCCGAAGATGCCCACCCAATAGGCCGCCGTGGAGGTATTGCCGCCGACGAATTCCTCGACCAGATGCGGCAACACCGGAATGATCACGCCGAAGGCGAGCACGTCGATCAATACGGTGATGAAGATGAAGACGAGCGCGGCCTGACGCCTGGCGCCGGCAAGGGGCTTGTTCACGGGGGTGGGGATCGAACGTGCGAGGCGGGCAGTCTAACCCGGCGCACCCGGCCGTCGGCAGGAAGCGGGGCCCGCCCTGCACCCGGTTGCCGCACTGCAGCAATTGTGCTTTAGTCGGGTCATCCAGCGACAGGACGCACGCGAACCGCACCCGCCAGGGGGTCCGCGAGGGAAGTGTCGCCCCCGATTCCCTACCGGCCCGATTCTTGACCGGCACCCTCTTCCCGGAGTTCATCCGATGGAAACCGACCAACGCAGCGTCACCGGCCTCTACGATCCGCGCGACGAGCGCGATGCCTGCGGTTTCGGGCTGATCGCCCATCTCGACGACACCCCCAGCGCTGCGCTGGTCAGACAATCGCTGGACGCACTCGCGCGGATGGCGCATCGCGGCGGCGTGGCCGCCGACGGTCTGTCGGGCGACGGCTGCGGTTTGCTGCTGAAAACACCGGATGCCTTCCTCCGCGCGCTGGCCGCCGAATCCGGCATCGCGCTGGGCCAGCGCTATGCCTCCGGCATCGTATTCATGCCGCACGACGACGACGCCATCGCCCGCGTGCACGACGCGTTCTCGCTGGCGCTGCGCGAGGTCGGGCTTGCGGTCTCCGGCTGGCGCAAGGTGCCCACCGACGCCTCGGTCTGCGGCGAACTCGCGAAGGCGACGATGCCGGCGATCGAACAACTGTTCGTGGTGCCGGTGCTGGACGTCGAAGGCGCGCGCATGACCCGCGAAGCCTTCGCCCAAGCGCTGTATCTGGCGCGCCGTCGCGCCGAGCAGCGCCTGCGCGACGTGCCCGGCCTGCATGTGGTGAGCCTGTCCGCCAGTAGCATCGGCTATAAGGGTATGGTGCTGCCGCAATATCTGCCGCAGCTCTATCCGGACCTGCAGCGTCCGGAACTGGCCAGCAGCGCGGTGGTGTTCCATCAGCGTTTCTCCACCAACACCAGCCCGCGCTGGCCGCTGGCCCAACCCTTTCGGCTGCTGGCGCACAACGGCGAGATCAACACCATCGCCGGCAATCGCATCTGGGCGCAGGCGCGCGCGCACGTGTGGCGCACCGACACGCTGAATCCGGCCGAATTCGATCCGGTGATCGACATCGACGGCTCCGATTCCATGAGTCTGGATTCGATGCTGGAACTGCTGCAGGCCGGCGGCATGGACCTGCTCAAGGCGCTGCGCATCCTGATCCCGCCGGCGACGCAATCGCTCGAATACAAGGACGCCGACCTGCTCGCGTTCTACGAGTACTACGCGATCAACAGCGAGCCGTGGGACGGCCCGGCCGGCATCGTCGCCTTCGACGGCCGCCATGCCGTGTGCACCGTCGACCGCAACGGCCTGCGCCCCGCGCGCTGGCAACTGAGCGACGACCGCGTGTTCATGGTCGCGTCCGAAGCCGGTGTGTGGGACGTCGACACCGTGCGCATTCTCGCCAAGGGCAAGCTCGGCCCGGGACAGATGATCGCCGCGGATCTCCAGACCGGCCGGCTGCTCGACAGCGAGGCGATCGACCAGATCAACCGCGCCCGCGCGCCGTACAAGCAGTGGCTCAAGCAGGGCATGACCTACCTGCACACCGAACTGGTCGATCCGAATCTCACCGCGGTGCCGTTCGACGCGAGCACGCTGTCGGGGTTCCAGAAACTCTTCCAGCTCACCCGCGAGGAGCGCGAACAGATCCTGCGCCCGCTGGCCGAAACCGAGCAGGAAGCCGTGGGCTCGATGGGCGACGACGTGCCGATGGCGGCGCTGTCGGGCCACGTCCGGCCGCTGTACGACCGCTTCCGCCAAGCGTTCGCGCAGGTGACCAATCCGCCGATCGACTCATTGCGCGAAGACTGCGTGATGTCGCTCGGCACCCAGATCGGCGAGGAGGGCAACCTGTTCATCGACGGCCCGGACCAGGTGCGGCACGTGATGCTGAACTCGCCGGTGCTGTCGCAGCGCAAGCAGCGGCAGTTGTTGCTGCTGCCGGATTTCCGCGATTCGCACCGCTATCTCGATCTGAATTTCACCGCCGAAGAAGGGCTGCGCGCGGCGCTGCTGCGCCTGTGCGCGGACGCCGAGTCCGCGACCCGAGCCGGCGTGAAACTACTGATCATCAGCGACCGCCGTCCGCGTCGCGATCACCTGCTGGTGCACGCGCTGCTCGCCACCGGCGCGGTGCATCAGCATCTGGTCCGCATCGGCCTGCGCTGCGGCGCCAACCTCATCGTCGAAACCGGCACCGCGCGCGATCCGCATCACTTCGCGTGCCTGATCGGCTACGGCGCCACCGCGGTGTACCCGTATCTCGCCTACCAGACGCTTCACGATCTGGGCGAGCGCGGCATTCTGAAAACGAAACATGGCGAAGTCGCGCAGATCGGCCGCAGCTACCGTCGCGGCATCAAGAAGGGCCTGCTGAAGATCATCTCGAAAATGGGCATCGCCACCATCGGCAGCTATCGCGGCGCGCAGCTGTTCGAGATCGTCGGCCTGGATCGCGAGATCGTCGACCTGTGCTTCACCGGCACGCCGTCGCGGATCGGCGGCGCCACGTTCGCATCGCTGCAGGAAGAAACCGCGCACATCGCGACCCGCGCCTGGGACAACAACGTGCTGCCGGACATCGGCGGCCTGCTGCAGTACACGCCGAACGGCGAATACCACCAGTACAACCCCGACGTGGTCACCACGCTGCAGCGCGCAGTGCGCAGCGGCGCGCGCGACGACTGGAACGCCTACGCCGACGCGGTGAACTCGCGTCCGCCCGCGGCACTGCGCGATCTGCTCGCGTTCGACACTTCGAAGACGACCGCCATCCCACTCGACGACGTGGAGCCGGTCGAAGCCATCGTCAAACGTTTCGACACCGCGGCGATGAGCCTCGGCGCGCTGTCGCCCGAAGCGCACGAAGCGCTGGCGATCGCGATGAACCGGCTCGGCGGACGCAGCAATTCCGGCGAAGGCGGCGAAGATCCGTTGCGCTACGGCACCGGCAAGGTCTCGAAGATCAAACAGGTCGCGTCCGGCCGCTTCGGCGTGACGCCCGAATATCTGGTCAACGCCGAAGTGCTGCAGATCAAGGTCGCGCAGGGCGCCAAGCCCGGCGAAGGCGGCCAGCTGCCCGGCCACAAGGTCAACGAGCTCATCGCGCGCCTGCGTTACGCGCGGCCGGGCATCGGCCTGATTTCGCCGCCGCCGCATCACGACATCTATTCGATCGAGGATCTCGCGCAGCTGATCTTCGATCTGCGTCAGGTCAATCCCGACGCGCTGATCTCGGTGAAGCTGGTCGCGCATGCCGGCGTCGGCACGATCGCTTCGGGCGTCGCGAAAGCCGGCGCCGACCTCATCACCATTTCCGGCCACGACGGCGGCACCGGCGCCAGCCCGATCTCGTCGATCCGCTACGCCGGCACGCCGTGGGAACTGGGCCTGTCCGAAGCGCGGCAGTCGCTGATCGCCAACGGCCTGCGCGACCGCGTGATCGTGCAGGCCGACGGCGGCATGAAGACCGGCCTGGACGTGATCAAGGCCGCATTGCTCGGTGCCGAGTCCTTCGGCTTCGGCACCGCGCCGATGATCGCGCTGGGCTGCAAATACCTGCGCATCTGCCATCTCAACAACTGCGCCACCGGCATCGCCACGCAGGACGACAAACTGCGCGCCGACCACTTCACCGGCCTGCCCGAACGCGTCGAGAATTTCTTCCGCGGCCTTGCCGAGGAAGTACGCGGTTATCTGGCGCAGTTGGGCGCGCGTTCGATCGAAGAGATCGTCGGCCGCACCGATCTGCTGCAGCAGACCGAAGGCACCCTGCCCGCGCATCGCCTGCTGGATCTGTCGCCACTGCTCGCGCACGAAGGCCTGACTGCGGGCGGACACTGCGGCGTGCGCGCGCCACAGCCGGCACCCACCGGCCTTGCCGCGCAGCTCGAACACGACCTGGCCGACGCCATCGCCCACAAGCGCGGCAGCGAGGCCTTCGATGCGCCGCTGCGCTACGCCATCCGCAACACCGACCGCAGCATCGGCGCGCGCCTGTCCGGCCGCATCGCACGCGCGCACGGCAACCACGGCATGCACGATGCGCCCATCGCCCTGCATTTCGAGGGCAGCGCCGGACAGAGCTTCGGCGCGTTCCTCGCCGGCGGCCTGCAGCTGGACCTCGAAGGCGAAGCCAACGATTACGTCGGCAAGGGCATGGCCGACGGCCGCATCGTCATCCGTCCGCCGCGCAACGCGCGCTACGTCGCGCACGAGTCGACCATCCTCGGCAACACCTGCCTCTACGGCGCCACCGGCGGCGAACTGTACGCCGCGGGCCGCGCCGGCGAACGCTTCGCGGTGCGCAATTCGGGCGCGCTCGCGGTGGTCGAAGGCGCGGGCGATCACTGCTGCGAATACATGACCGGCGGCGTGGTCGCAGTGCTCGGCCGCACCGGCCTGAACTTCGGCGCCGGCTTCACCGGCGGCATGGCCTACGTGCTGGATCGCGATCGCGATTTCGTCGACCGCTACAACCACGAACTGATCGACATCCTGCGCATCAACGCCGAGGGTTTCGAGCACCACCGCTCGCATCTGCAGGATCTGCTCGAAACCCACATCCGCCATACCGGCAGCGCGCATGCGCAGGGCATCATCGACAACTTCCGCGATCACCTCGGCAAATTCTGGCTCGTGAAACCGAAGGCGGTGAGCATCGAAACCCTGGGCGAAACCCTGCGGAGAGCCGCATGATGCGAATCGATGCCTGCATCCTTGTAGGAGGGGCTTCAGCCCCGAGCTCCTCCCGGACGGCCACCTCGATCTCCACCCCGATATTCGCCGCGATGTGCATGCGGAAGATCAAGAGCTCGGGCCTCAAGGCCTTCCTACGAAAGACCTGGCGGCACGCATGAGCAAGAAAACCCCACAGGCCTTCCTGCAATCGCAGCGGCAGATGCCCGAGCGCGTCGCGCTGGATCTGCGCCAGCATGGCGACTGGAACGAACTCTACGGCCGCTTCGAAGAAGCCGAAGCGAAGAAGCAATCCTCGCGCTGTCTCGACTGCGGCAACCCGTACTGCAGCTGGGGCTGCCCGCTGCACAACTACATCCCGCAGTGGCTGGAACTCGCGCGCGAAGGCCGCATCCACGAAGCGGCGGCGCTGTGTCACGAAACCAATCCGCTGCCCGAGATCTGCGGTCGCGTCTGCCCGCAGGATCGTCTGTGCGAAGGCGCGTGCACGCTCAACGACGGCTTCGGCGCGGTCACCATCGGCGCAGTCGAGAAATACATCGTCGACAAGGCGCTGGCCGAAGGCTGGAACCCCGATGTGTCCACCGCGCAGCCAACCGGCAAGCGCGTCGCCATCGTCGGCGCCGGCCCCGCGGGCCTCGCCTGCGCCGATCGTCTCGCGCGCGCCGGCGTGCAGGCGGTGGTGTTCGATCGCTACGAACAGATCGGCGGCCTGCTGCAGTTCGGCATCCCCAGTTTCAAGCTCGACAAATCGGTGATCGCGACGCGCCGCGGCGTGCTCGAAGGCATGGGCGTGGAATTCCGCCTCGGCGTGGAGATCGGTCGCGACATCTCGATCGACGCGTTGCTCGCCGACTTCGACGCGGTGTTCCTCGGCCTCGGCAGCTATCGCTACACCGACGGCGGCTTGCCCGGCCAAGACCTCCGCAACGTGTTGCCGGCGCTGCCCTTCCTGGTGCAGAACGGCCGCATCGTGGTCGGCACCGACGATAACCAAGGCCGCCCCATCGCCGGCTGGGAAGACCAGCTCGCCCTGCCCGACCTGCGCGGCAAACGCGTGGTCGTACTCGGCGGCGGCGACACCGGCATGGACTGCGTGCGCAGCGCCGTGCGCCTGGGCGCCGCGCAGGTCAGCTGCGTGTACCGCCGCGACGAAGCCAGCATGCCCGGCTCCGCGCGCGAGGTCGCCAACGCACGCGAGGAAGGCGTGCGCTTCCTGTTCCAGCGCGCACCGCTCGCCCTGATCGACGACGGCGACGGCAACGTCCGCGCCGTGCGCGTCGCCGAAACCCAGCTCGGCGAACCCGACGCCCGCGGCCGTCGTCGCCCCGAACAGGTGCCCGGCAGCGAAACCGACCTCGGCGCCGACATCGTCATCATCGCCTTCGGCTTCCAGCCCGACCCGCCCGCATGGCTCGCCGCGCATGGCATCGCATTGCATGACGACGGCCGGGTGAAGGTCTTCCCCGCCCCGCCGCCGCATCATCCGCTGCGCATCGATCCTGCGAATCCGGTGTATCCGTATCAGACTGCGAACCCGCATATCTTTGCCGGCGGCGATGGGGTTCGGGGGGCGGATCTTGTGGTGACTGCGGTGCAGGAAGGGCGGGATGCGGCGGGGAGTATTGTGAGGTTTCTCGCGGCTGTGTAGCAGGGTGTAGGGCGAGTTCTAGCTCGCTGCGCGGCTCGACTTCTGTCATCCCGAACGCGGGCAACGCCTGCGGAGGGATCTGTTTTTCTCAGAGATGGTTAAGGCTAGCTGGTTGTTCTTGCAGGCAGAAGCGGCGTTGACAGATATTGAAGGTGAGGTAGAGACTCCGCGTCATGCCCCACTTCTGGGGTTCGATCGTAGTTAGGTCGCACGCAAATGGTCCCATTGTTCTCCAAGGCTGATCTTGTCCAACCCAGAACTCCCGACGCTCTGTACTGCTGGGTGATGTCTGTGGCTCAGGCCTTCGGCGAGACACCAGAGCATCGTGCGTATGCCCGCTCCGGTGCGCTGCTGCCGAAGAAGTATTACGACGAGATCCTTCCGTTGGCCGTCTTTGCGCGCAAGGAATATGGCGGGCGCGAGGACGTTTTGGTAACTCCGAATCTTGGCAACGACAACTACGACGCAACAGTCGACGTGATCGGCTCCGGGGCTTCGCAGCGCTTGTATGTCGAGACAACCTTGGCTAAGGACGGATACGATGAGGCACTGCGCCTTGAGGCGTTGGCTATCAATGGCTTTTCCAGCTTGACCGGTCCCGTGTACGTCGAGGGCAGGCGAGGCGCACCAAATCGAAGGGTAACAGTTGAACCGGAGGCCGAAGAACATGCGGAGCTCCGTGGGCGCGCCCTGCAAATCGTGTCTCAGCGACTGCAGGCAAAGTCTAGGGCGCGCTATGGTAAAGATCATCTTCTTGTCGTTGCTGTAGATGATCATCTCCCATTTCGCCAAGCGGCCGACGCTGACGCGCTTCACCTACTCGCCCAGCTCCAAATCAGTTCTTTACCATTAGACTTTGGGCGCGTCGTATTCGTCGGTATGGCTGAGAGGCTTTGGCTCTCGTACTCTCTCGGCGGGTAAAATATGGCCTAACCAGTCGCTCAACGGCACCCGTTATGACAAAGGCCGTCAGATGCACACGGGATCTTTAGGGTGCATAAGAGAAGTGTCATGCACCCTGCCTTCCGGTTATGCCAATGAGTTTGGTGTATGACACCTTCGGCTTATGCGCCCTACGGATCCTAATTCTAGTCAGGCTCTCACTTATTTATGATCTTCGTCGACGAAAGCATCCAGCAGAATCTTGGGTACATCTGTGTCGGTTTTGCATACTGCGCAGAGACTCCGGACCAGTTCATTCATCAAGCTGTAGCTGAAGCTGGATTAACGCCTGAAGTAGATGAGTATAAGAGCGGATACAGAATGAACGGATCTTGGCCACGCCATGCCCTGAGGGAATCCATTTATCAGTTAGTGCTAGAGCATTGCAGACTTGGGGTTTACATCGCTCCAATTGAGGATCGAAACAAACTTCTTTTTTCAGTAGCGGAGATCGCAAGTCAATTAGTTCAAGTAAACGGCCTCGATACGCCTCAAGATGTGTTTGTAGATGAGGGTATTATCGGAAAGTTCATTCCGACGAAGTACGTCCGCTTAAGAGTAAACTGTGATTCAAGGAAAGTGCCTGGAATTCAACTTGCCGACTTCATCGCGTACCACTGTTCTTATCTTCTGAAGTGCAAACTGCTTGGAGACGGCAAGACGATTGTTATGGATCAAGATGAGCCTCATCCGTTGGCAGGCGAAGAAGTTGAACTAGACTGGATTCTTCGTACAGACTTTCGACGCCACTTCTTTGTCGAGCCAAGGAATATTGAGGAAATTGAGGGCGATGATTGGTTCTTCAAACTTTCTGGCTATGGCGCATTCTTCGCGGACGGCCTGAATGAAAGTCTATTGACCGCGGCTCGGGACACCTTTGACTCAATGTGTTTTGGGTGTGTCTGGTAAATCGAGAAATCTCTTCACGAAGCAGGGGCCAGTGTGTAATTTCCAAGGCGAAGTTAGCTCGCAGGGTGGATAAGCGCAGCGCAACCCCACCATGAATAGCCGATGTCGCTTGATGTTCTCGGGGTCCGATGCGTCGGGATGGTGGGGTTGCGCTGCGCTTACCCCACCCTACGACCGGCATCTCTTGCTGCTACATCGATGACACTTGAGACAACGATAAACAGGTCCCTCGCCTGCGGCTCGGGATGACAGCGGTGAGGGAATCGTAGACCCGGAGGGCGGCGCACACGATGTGCGCCGTTTTTCGACGCGGCAGGATGCCGCATCGAAAAATCCCAGCCAACTTGCCGATGGCAGATTTGCCTCGGCACTAGAGAGTTTTCTTTGGTTACTTTCTTTGCGACAAAGAAAGTGACCCGCGCAAAGCGCGGAAGCTCTGCAGTTGCTTCTTTGATGGGTATCGCTACGCTCAACCCATCCTACTCACTACGCCCAACATTCATCAAAGCATAGCGAAAAGCCGGATCCCGGCATTCGCCGGGACGACGGCCGAAAGAACAAAGAACTTCGGTCAGTGTGTACTTTCCAAGACACGGTCAGGCGCTATGGCCGATGGCGTGCCGGTTCAGGACGCCGCGCGTCACATCGTCCGCAGGGAACATGTGTTCGACGCGCAAGGAAGCGAGCGTGATGTCGTTCGGTGTGCCGAACGTCGAGAACATGCTGAAGAATGCAAGCGGGCCGTGCGGCGAAGCGAAGCGCGTGGTCAGCACGGGTGCTCCCGCGCCCGGTCGCGGCAGCGTCGTTTTCCCGATGCGCGAGAACAGATAGGCCTCGTAGGCGGCCGCACGCGGCTGCAGCCCGGGATGCACCGCCGCGTCGTTGCGCAACATCCACAGAAAACGCGGCCCCACGTCCTCGATGTTCGTCACGTGATCGGCCAAGCCCCCTGGATGCGTCAACAGGTCGAGCATGTTGACCTGCGCTTGTCCCAGTTCGGCGGCGGCCGATGGCATCAGCAGCGTGGCGAGCCAGATCGCGCCCCTGTTCATCCGCACCACGTTCCATTCGGCATCGAGCACCAGCGCGGGTGCGGGATCGTGCGTGTCCAGCAGCCGATCAAGGGCCAGACCCGCTTCGGCAAGCCAGGGATCGTCCAGCCGCTTCTCGGAATAGGCAGGTGCGTAGCCTGCCGCGAGCAGCGCTTCATTGCTCAGGGCCAGTGGCGCATCCAGCGCCTGCAGCCAGGCCACCAGCAGATCCCGGCTGGGGCGGGAGCGGCCGTTCTCGACGAAGCTGACATGACGCTGGGACACGCCCAGTTGCAGCGCCAGTTCCAACTGGCTGATGCGCCGGACCCTGCGGGCCCGCTGCAGCGTTTCCACGAGCGAAGGCGAGCTGTGCATGCTGCATTCAAGCACAGTCCGTCCGCCTGACAATAACGTCCGAGGTAATTGCGCCCACGACCACACCGGTCGACAGTGTGCCCGTCTCCACTGAAGGTGCATGCCCGTGCGACGCGTCCTGATCCCGATCGTTCTCGCCCTTTTCGGCGCCCTCACCGCTGCGGCGCTTTGGCAACACGGCTACTGGGGCATCATCGAGCCGCACTTCAAGACCTTCGGCGCCGGGCAGGTCTTCGCGGATCTCGTGATTGCGCTGACCCTGGTGATGATGTGGCTCTGGCGCGACGCGAGGTCGCGTGGGCGCAATCCGTGGCCTTGGCTCGTCGCGACCGTTCTGCTGGGTTCCTTCGGGCCGCTCGTATATCTGCTGACGCGCAGCAAGCTCAAGTCCGACACGGCAGCGTGATTCGCGATGCAGCCACTGAACGGTGAGCGCGCGATTGTCCGTGCATGCTCGCGGGCATCATTACAGGCATCTGACGCACGGCCGGTTCCTTCATCGCAAATATGACCTTCACGGGCGTGCGGGAATCGAAACGATTACCTTCATCGCGCGATATTTTTCCCACATCGATGCGAGGGAAATTCGAGATGTCTGATTTCTTTCAATGCTGGAAATTATGTGGGATAAACGGCTCGCTCGCGTGAAAATCGGAGTTGGACTGCAGCTCGCTGGGTGGGGTAAGCGCAGCGCAATTCCACTATGAGTAGCCGGTTTCGCTTGATGTTCTCGGGGTCTGATGCGGCGGGATGGTGGGGTGCGCTGCGCTTACCCCACCCTACGACTTGCGTCTCTTGCTGTTACAGCGGATGACATTTGCGACAACGACAACAGGTCCCTCGCCTGCGGCTCGGGATGACAGTGGTGAGGGAATCGTAGACCCGGAGGGCGGCGCAATCGCTGCCATCGATTCCCAAACGTCGCAGCAGATTGCAGTTCGGCGCTTCGCCTATGGCGGGTTGGAACCCGCCCTACAAGAGCTGTAAAGCAGATCCCTTGCTGCGCTCGGGATGACACAAGGGATGAAAGCTGGATCCAGGCCTGACCAGCCTTCGGCTGTTGAAGACCGCCGGGACGACGGCCAAAAAAACCGGACCATGACGGCGGAATCGCCTCCGGCGGTTCCGCCCTACGTCTCTATCTCGCAAGGGCTCACCGCCCGCCACGCACCTGGATGAATTCCAGAAACTCCGCACGCGTCCGCGCATCCTCGCGGAACGTGCCGAGCATCTTCGACGTCACCATGCTGACCCCGCGCTTGTGGATCCCGCGTGTAGTCATGCATTCGTGCGCAGCCTCGATGACCACGCCGACGCCGCGCGGCTGCAGCGCGTCCTCGATGCAGGCCGCGATCTGCGCGGTCATCTTTTCCTGCACCTGGAAACGGCGGGCGTAGGCTTCGACCACGCGCGCGAGCTTGCTGATGCCGACGACGCGGCCCCGCGGCAGGTAGCCGACGTGGGCCTTGCCGATGATCGGCGCCATGTGGTGTTCGCAGTGGCTCTCGAATTCGATGTCGCGCAGCACGACCATTTCGTCGTAGCCGGCGACTTCCTCGAAGGTACGCTTCAGATACTCCTCCGGGTCCATCGCGTAGCCGCTGAACCAGTCGCCGTAGGCCTTGGCGACGCGTTTGGGGGTGTCGAGCAGGCCTTCGCGGGTGGGGTCGTCGCCGGACCAGCGCAGCAGGACGCGCACCGCGTCTTCGGCCTGGGTGCGGCTGACGCCGTGACGCTGGTCGTCGGCCGGCGGCGCATCAGGGATAGGGGTGGCGGCGTCGGGGGACGCGTCGTCGTGGTCGGCGGAGCACATGGCGGAGGTCTCGGTCGGTAAGCGGAGATGGTAGCGCGGCAGGCGATCGCCTACCGCGATGTCTACGTGTGGGCGCGGCCCGCGGATGCAGGCCGGAGCGCGCGCAGCCGCGCGTCCAGGCCGGAGTCGCGCCAAGTGCGGCGTTCCAGCGCGCGATCCAGCGCCTCGGGTTTCGCCCACAGCGACACGCGGCGGCGCGCGCGGGTCAGCGCGGTGTACAGCAGTTCGCGCGAGAGCACGCGGGCGTCGGCGTCGGGCAGGATCAGGAACACGCTGTCGAATTCCGAACCCTGCGCCTTGTGGACGGTGGTGACGTAGGCCGAGGCGTGGGCGGGCAGTTGTGCGGGTCGCCACGCGCGCAGGCCCTGCGCAGTGTCGAACCACACCGCGGTGTCGCCCTGCGCATCGCGCCAGACCACGCCGAGATCGCCGTTGTAGAGGCCGTGACGTTCGCTGTTGGCGGCGATCATCAGCAGCCGCCCATGGAAGTAAGGCGTGCGTGCGCCGAGTTCGGCCGCGCACCACGCGTTCCAGTGTTCGGCGCCGAACGGCCCGCGCCGCAGCGCGGTGAGCACCCGCAGCGCCGATGCGCGCGACAGCGCCTGCCGGGGATCGTCGGCATCGCGCACGGCCGCGTAGGCCGGCAGCGCTTCGAGGCGCATGGCGTCGGCCAGCGCGGCGGCATCGCCGTGGCGCCAGACCAGCGTGCGGTCGTCGTCGCGCAACCGCGCGAACACGGTATCGCGATCGCCCTGCTGCATCGCTTCGGCCAGCGCCTGCAGCGCGACCGCATCGGCCTGTCGCCAGCCGCGCAGCAGATGCACGCGCGCGCCGGCCAGCGGCGCCGGCGCCGTGTCCGATTGCCCTGCGAGCGACGGCACCGGCATGCAGAGCATCGCAGCGGCGAAGTCCGCGTCCGGCGCCGGCAGCGCGAGCCCGTCGCCACAGGCCGCACACAGGCCGCCGAGCACGTCGCCGGCTTCGACCGCGGGCAATTGATCGGGATCGCCCAGCAGCACCAGCGTCGCGTGCGCCGGCACCGCCGCGACCAGCTTCGCCATCAGCGGCAGATCGACCATCGAGGCTTCGTCGACGACCACGATGTCGTAGGGCAAGGGATGCGTTGCGTCGTGGCGGAACGACACCCGCCCCGGCTGCGTGCCGAGCAGGCGATGCAGGGTGCGCGCCTGCCGCGGGATGGCGTCGGCGATGTCAGCGTCCAGACGGCCAGCGGCGAGATCGGCGCGGATCACGCCGTCGATCGCTTCGCCCAGCCGCGCCGCGGCGCGTCCGGTGGGCGCGGCCAGCGCGATCCGCGGTGGCGGCGCACCGCGCAAACGTGCAGCTTCCACCTGCAGCGCGAGCAGCCGCGCCACCGTGGTGGTCTTGCCGGTGCCGGGGCCGCCGGTGACCAGCAGCAGGCGACGACGCAGCGCCATCGCCGCGGCCAGTGCCTGACGGTCGATGTCGTCGTGGATGGCTGCGTCATCGCGCAGGAACAGACGGCGCAGCGCGGACGACAGCGCGGCCGCGTCGTCGAAGTCAGACGTGAGCTGCGCGCGACGATGCAGCGATTCGGCCAATGCCTGTTCGTAGCGTGCGTAACGCCGCAATGCGATGCGTCCGTGCGCGAACGCGAGCAGCGCGCCCGCATCGCCTGCGTTCTCCGCGTGCGCGACGCAGGCGCTGGCGTCGAGCGCAGTGGCCCAGTCGTCGGCGTCCGGCAGCTGTGCGCTGGTGCCCAGCGCATCCAGCAATCTGTCCGCGTCGTTCAAGGCGAAACTGCTGTGGCCCAGCGCGACCGCGCGCATCGCCAGCGCGCCGGCCAGCGCGACCGTCGCGGGAGCGCGCAGGCGGTCGCGAAGCAGCGCGGCGAAATCGAGATCGATCCCGCGCAGCGCGCCCTCGGCCTGCAGGCGCAGCAGTGCGCGCGCGGCGATGGCATCGGGATGGGTCGCGGGTAAGCTGCCGCTCATCGACGATCCTCCGTCGCGCCGTCGAACAGCGCATCCAGCGCCGACAGCAGGGCCGGCGACACGGGATCGATATGCACGCCGGAACGCGAAGCCCCGGCATCGATACCCTCGTCCTCGCGCAGATCGATCCCGCGCAGGAACAGATACACCGCACCGCCGACATCGCGCGCATCGTCGTAGTCGGCGCCGCGCCGCAGTTTCAGCCAGCGGCGCAGCGCGACCAGATAGATCAGGTACTGCAGATCGTAGTCCTGGTGGCGGATCGCGCGACGCAGGCTGTCGGGGTCGTAGCCGGGCAGGCGATTGGTCTTGTAGTCGAGCACGTAGTGACGGCCGGCGGGGTCGCGATACACGAGATCGATGAAGCCGTGCATCAGGCCGTCCAGCGTCGCCTGCGCGGGTTTGCGTGCGCGCGGGTAGCCGTGCGCGTCCAGCAGCGCGTACACGGCGTCGATGCGCGTCGGCCGCAGCCGGAAGTGGAACGCCATTTCGCGGATCTGCATCGACGCCGGCAGCGTGCACAGGCGCACATCGCCCGGCAGTCGCGCGTTCAGCGCGCGCGACACCAGCCGCGCGGTCTGCGCCAGATGCGCGGGCGTGGCCGCCAGACCCTGGCGCAGCAGCGCGCGTTCCAGTGGTTCGCGCTGGCTGTCGGGCCAGCGGTCGTCGAGCAGCGTCGCCTGCGCGTCGGCATCGCGCCGCCATGCGTCGGCGTCGGCGGTCTCCAGCACCGCGTGCACCGCGTTGCCGAACGCGGTGCCGCCGAGACTCGCGGCTTCCACCTCTTCGTCCGGAATCGCGATCGATTCGTCCTCCGCGCCGCGCATGACTTCGACGTCCTCGCTGTGCGCATGCAGCGAGGAAAAGCTGTGCAGGCGCGCGTCGTTGGTGAAGCGTCGGCGCGCTTCGCGCACCGGCGGCGACGGCGCGGGCGCGGTGCCGCGGTGTGCGACTTCGGCGACCGCGTGCGCGATGGCGGCCGGCAGCGCGGCCATATCGACATCACGTATCGCGATGCCCGCGTCCTGCGCCGACAGCGCGTCGAGGCGGGTGCGCATGCCCGCGGCGTCCAGCGTGTCGGCCTTGCGGCCCATCGGCGCGCCATCATGCAGTAGCCAGTGCAGTGCGGTTTTTTCGGTGCTGCCGTTCCGGCTCCATATCGCGTGGATCGCGTACTTGGCGCGGGTCAGCGCGACGTAGAGCAGGCGCTGGGCTTCAGCGGCGTCCTCGACGTCAGCAAGTTTTTTCGCATCGATATCGGGCGACGCCGGCAATGCTTTCTGTACCCACGCGCGCGCCGGGCCCGCGGCATCGAGATGGAAATCGTGGACCCGCAGCGACGACGGCGGCGGCTCGCTCGACCGCGCCACGAACGGCAGCACCACCACCGCGTATTCCAGGCCCTTGGCCTTGTGCATGGTGGTGATCTGGATCAACCCGGCATCGGCCTCCAACCGCAGTTGGCGGCTGTCGTTCTCGCGGGTGCTGGCGTCGGCCTGCGCGGCGAACCAGCGCAGCAGTTCGGCCGGGCCGTGATGCTGCGGCGCCTCGGCCTGCAGCAGCTCCAGCAGGTGCAGCAGATCAGTGAGCCGGCGCGCGCCGCCGATCTCGCCCAGCCAGCGCGGCGCGGCCTGTCGCGCGAACGGCAGCAGCGCCGGCAGCGGGCCGCGGCTGCGCCACAGGGCGGCGGCGCGGTCGAAGTCGTCGATGGTCCGCGCCGAGCGCTGCGTATCGCTGTCGAATGCCTCGATCGCCGCGGCGTCGAAGCCCAGCAGCGGCGTCGCCAACGCGGCGCGGAACAGGCCCGGACTGCCGGGTTCGGACAGCGCGCGCAGCATGGTCTGCAGCATGCCCGCGGCTTCGCTGTCGAATACGCCATCCTTGCTGAGCAGCGCCGCCGGCAGACCGGCAACGGCCAAAGCGCGATGCATCCGCAGCGCCTCGTCGTTGCTGCGCGTGAGCACCGCGATGTCGGACGGCCGCAGCGGCTCTCCGCGCAGCGTGGCGTTCGCGAGCAGATCGGCGATGGCCGCCACTGCGGTCGCACACAGCAACGGCAGCTCGTCTTCCTTGCCGCGGAAGCCCTTGTAGGCATTCGACGATGCATGCTGGGTCTTGTCGGGCGCGGGCGGCGGCAGCCAGTGCAGGGTCAATGCCGGCACGTTCGCATCGCCGATGCGCAGATCGGCGTCGGCCGAGCTGCCAGCCGCGCGCAATGCGTGGAATTCGATGCGCGGATCGCGGAACGGCTGCGCGTGCGCGGTGAAGACGGTCTCCAGCGCGTGCAGCACCGCGGGCCGCGAACGGTAGTTGGCGTCGAGCGCGTATTCGCCTGCCGCCCCACCCGCTTCCGCCAGATGACGCACGCGGTCGCGCGCGCGCAGATACGTCGCCAGATCGCCGCCGCGGAAACGATAGATCGCCTGCTTGGGATCGCCGATCAGGCACAGCAATCGTTGCTCCGGATCGCTCGCATCGTGGATGCGGCTGAAGATGTCCCACTGCCGCGGGTCGGTGTCCTGGAATTCGTCGATCAACAGCAGCGGCCAGCGTTCGGCGAGCGCGGCGGCGAACGCGGGATCCTCGCTGGCGCGCCAGACTTCTCCGATCAACTGATCCTGAGTGCGCTCGCCGCGCAAGTTCATCTGCGCCGCGAAACGCGACTGTGCTTCGTCGCGCAGCGCGTGCAGCGCCGCGGCGGCATCGGATTCATCCGCGCGCGGCAGCGTGGTGCGCGCAGGGTCGCAGAGTTTCGGCAGATCCTTCGCCAGCGCGGCGGGATGCGACCAGACCTCGCGCAGCAGCGCGTACTGCGCGGGATCGCCGTCATCGCCGGCCGCGCGGCGCCACAGCTGCGCCGCGACTTCGTCCCAGGCGTCGGGCGCGCCGTCGACCAGTTCGACATCGGCCAGCAGTCCCGCGCGGAAACCGAATTCGCGCAGCGCACGCTGGCAGAAGCCGTGGATGGTGGCGATCAGCGCCTCGTCCAACTGCGCCAGCGCCGCGCGCAGTCGGTCGCGCAACGTTGCGGCGTCGACCGATGCACTCGCCTGCGCGAGTACGGCTTTCGCGGCATTCGCTTCGCTGTCGTCGTCGCGCGTCGCTGCGCTGTCCAGCACTTTCTGCGCGGCCAGCAAGCGTTGGCGCAGGCGTTTGCGCAGCTCCTGCGTGGCCGCGCGGGTGAAGGTGACCGCCAGCAGCTGCTGGATCGGCACGCCGCGCTCCAGCAGCAGGCGCAGCAGCACCGTGACGAGCGTGAAGGTCTTGCCGGTGCCCGCGCTGGCTTCGATCAGGCGCAGGCCGTGCAGCGGCAGCGCGAGGCCGAGATCGCCGCTGTCGCCGGCAGGCTGCGGGCGATGATCGGACGCGCTCATGCCCGCGTCTCCAGCGCATCGAAGATCGCGCGTGCGGTCGCGCCGAAATCCCGCGCGCGCGCGCTGTCGACCGCATCGAACAAGCCCTGCGGACGGAACGCGAGCGCAAGCCATGCGTCGGCGGATTCGCCGCGATAATCGCCGAAGCCCGGCGTGAACGCCTGCTGGGCCGCCGTCCAGGCCGCCGCGTGATCGGGCGGCTGCTTCGCATGGAATTTCTCGACGTAGGCCCAGCCCGCTTTCGGCGCGAAGGGCAGCGGTTCGCTTTGTCCACGGCGCCACAGCGCGAGCAGCGCATCCAATCGCGCCAGCGCGGTGTCGCGGTCGATGCCCGCAAACGTCTGGATCGCGATGGGCGGCGCGTCGTCGCCCGCATCGCCGGTTCTCTTCTTGCCGCTTTTGGCTTCACCCTCGCCCACCAGTACGGTGCGTGCGGCGGCGCCATGCACGGACGCCAGCAGCAGGTGATCGATGCCCGCGCGCAGCCGACGCTTGCCTTCGAGCTTGCCGGCTTCGAGGATCAGCCGCAGCGGATGGCCGTCGGCGTCGCGATGCACGTCGTCGAAACGGAACGCGACCGGCGCCGTGGCTTCGGCGACTTCGCGCGGCGTCGCCGCGGTCAGCACGGCGCGCGCTTCCGCGAGCAGCCCGCGCGCCAGCGGTCGTGTGTCGTCGATCAACGCGTCGCCGTCGCGTCCCGGCGGCAGTTCGGCGCGCGCGCGCATGCGGCGGACGATGTCATCGTTCCCGTTGTCGCCCTGATCGTCGTTCTGCTGTGGATCTTCCGCGGTCAAGGCCGAGATCACGGCGTAGCGGCGCAGCGCATCGCGACCCTGCGGTTCGCGGTCGTCCAGCGTTTCCTCGCGGGTGATCAGCCGCAGGCCCAGACGATCCTGCAGCCAGGCTTTTGCCGGGTTCGCGAAGAACGCCTGCAGCGCGTTGCGATCTGGCGGCTCGAGCAGTTCGGGCGCATCCAACGCCAGCGGCGCGGTCACGAACGGCGACTCGCTCGCCTGCACGAGTGCGGCGGTGGGCATCGCCCACTCCTTGCGATACGAGAACCGCCGCGGCTCGACGCCGCCGTCGTCGCCGGCGCCGAACGCGCGCGGCGAGAACGGCTGCAGCGGGTGCTGCACGCAGAGCTGGTCGCGAACAGGTTCGCCGTGCATGCGCTCGACCGCGTCCAGCAGCTCGGCGATCACCGGCGACGGCTCGCGCACGCTGCCGTCGCGCGCGTCGCTGCCGCCGTAGCTGAGATAGAACACGTCGCCGGCCGCGCACAGCAGTTGCAGGAACAGGAAGCGGTCGTCGTCGCGCACCGAGCGGTCGCCCGGATAGCGCGGCGCGCGGCCCTGGATCGCATCGACCAGACGATTGATGTCGTCGGCCGGTTCGCGGCGCGGGTAGGCGTCGGCGTCCAGCCCCAGCAGGCAGATCGCGCGGAACGGCACGGTGCGCAGCGGCACCATGCCGGCGAAGGTCACGCCGCCGGACAACCAAGGGCGATGCGGCGACGGCAGCGTCAGCGCGTCGCGCAGCGCCCGGCGCACCAACAAGGCCGGCAATGCGCCCGCGTTCGCGGCTTCGCTGGCGAAATCGTCCAGCGTTTCCAGCAGCAGCCGTCGTGCCTGGGCTTCGGCGTCGTCCTGCGGCACCGGCGCCAGCGACGCCTGCAGCCAGCCCGCGAGGCGCGCGCGCCATTCGGCCGCGGGATGCGATTCGCGCATCCACGCGGCGAGTTCGCGCAGCCGGCGGTAGAACGCCAGCGCGCGATCCAGCGTATCGGCGTCCGCGCCTTCCAGTTGTGAATACGGTGCGATGAGTTCTGCGCCCGCGACCGAGGCCTCCGCGCCGTCGCCCGCGGCATAACCGCTGAGCAGGCGGTCGATGCCGAAATCGAAGCTGTATTCGCGCCAGCGGCCGGCGCCGGCGCGTTCGCGCGCGTGCTCGTCGTCGCCCCAACGGATGCCGGCGGCGGCGAACCAGCCGTCGATGCGCGCGCGCTGCGCGGCGTCGAGCTGCAGCGCATGCGCAACCGCCGGCGTCGCCAGCAGATCGCGGAAGCCGCTGGCGGTGAGCGGCGCATCGGCCAGCGCCAGCACGTCCAGCAGCATCGCCACCAGCGGATGCGACTGCGCCTGCGGGCGGTCGGCCAGCGCGAACGGAATGTAGCGCGGGTCGTCCGGCGCCAGCCCGCCGAACACCGCGCGCGCCAGCGGCAGGTAGTCGGCGATATCGGGCGCCAGCACCGCGATGTCGCGCGGCTGCAGCGGCGGGTCGAAGCGCCGGCCGTCGGGCAGATCGTTGTCCAACAGCGCGCGCAGCTGATCGTGCAGCACTTCGACTTCGCGCAGCTTCGAGTGGCATGCGTGCAGTTGCAGCGACACGTCGCCTGCGTCGAACGCGGAAAGGCTCGGCGCGGCGCGCTCCAGCACGTCCTGCTGCAGCCGATGCAGCAGCGTGTCGCGGCCGGGCGCGACGAACAGTTCGGTCTCGCGCTGCGGCAGCACCACATCGTAGGAAAACAGCTGCGCGACGATCTCGCGCCCGCCCGCGCCCCAGGCGGTGAGCAGCGGGTTGTCGCGCTCGGCGTCGGCCAGCGCCGCCGACAGCGAGGCGACCCCATCGCGACGCACGCGCTCGCGCAGCGATTCGACATCGCCCCAGTATTCGGCCGACGGCATCGGCAGGTAGAAATCGAGTTCGATCCACTGCCCCACCACCGCCAGCATGTGCAGCACGTCGGGCGAGACGTGGATGGTGCCGAATGCGGCCACGCGCGGCGGCAGGCCGGGCGGCGCGATGCCGACGAAACCCTCGGCGTCGCGATCGTGGCGGGTCAGCCACTCGTCGAGCAGCGTTGCGCGGTGCTGGGATCCCTTCAGCCGCTGGCGCAGGCTGCGCCAGAGCTGCGCCTGCCAGTCGTCGCGGCTGGCCGGGAGGTTGCGCTCCCAGTCGCGCAGCCAGTCGGGGCGATACGCCTGATAGCGGTCGTAGGCGGCGGCCAAGGCATCGGCCAGCGCGTAGCGGGCCATCGCGTCGCCGATGGCGTGTTGACTGGCATCGCCCGAGTCATCGGATGAGGCGCGCTGCAGATGCCGGCGAACCGGCAGCGGCAGGGTCGCGGGGTTGTCGCCAAGCTGCGCGTAGAGCTGCCAGCGCAGGCGTTCGCGATCCCAGGGCGAGGCGTCCGGCAGCTCCGGCCGCGCGGCGCGCAGCAATCGCCAGACGAATTCCGACGGCGTGCACAGATCGAGGTTGGCAGCGACGCCATAGCGTTCGGCCAGCGCCTGCTGCAGCCAGTGCCGCAGCGCGGGCTGCGGAATCAGCACGACGTCGGCCGCCAGCGTATCGGCCACGGCCGGCGTGGCCAGCCGCGCGCCCAGATGCGCCGCCAGGCGGTCGAGGCGATTGCCGTAGATCAGGTGGAAGCGGGCAGAGGCGGTGGGCATGGGTCCGCCATGATGCCGGAGACGCGCAGGGATGCACTTCGGTATGGCGCTTGCGTAGGAGGGGCTTCAGCCCCGAGCTTGGCTTTTGATCGGATCTGTGCGGCAAAAGATCGGGCCTGAAGGCCCTCCTACAAGGGCGCTTGGCGGCGCTCAGCGCTGGCCGATGGGTCCGACGTAATCCATCTTGCCCAGCGGTACGCCGGCGTGGCGCAGCAGCGCGTAGGCGATGGTGCAGTGGAAATAGACGTTCGGGACGACGAACGACAGCAGGTAGCCGCGGCCGTCGAAATGCAGGTCGCCGTTGGCGCGCGTGGGCATGGTCACCGCGCGGTCTTCCGCACCCTCGAACGCGGCGGCCGGCACGCTGAGCAGATAGTCGATGGCCCGCTGCAGGCGCGCGTCCAGTTCGGCGAAGGTGGTCTCGGTGTCCTCGAACTTCGGCCCATCGGTGCCGGTGAGGCGCGCGGCGGCGAACTTGGCGATGTCGGTGGCGATCTGCACCTGGCGGGTCAGCGGGATCATGTCAGGCGCGAGGCGCATGCCGAGCAGGACCGAGGGATCCCAGCCGTTCGCTTCGGCGTGGGTCTGGCCCTTCTGCAGGACATGCCGCAGTTGGGTGAGGGCGCGTGCGAGGGCGGGAACGATGTCGTCGTGGATGGCGAGGCTCATGCGGCGGTGCTCCGTTGCGGGCCCGCAGTGTACGGCCCGCATCGCGCAGCCGGCAGCCCGTTCCGGTGGGTTAAACCATCCCCGCGGGCGGGACAATCGCCGGCGGCTGTGCGTCGATTGCATGTGCTCGACTGCATGCGTCAGCACATGCATCCACCCCGCTCGTCGACCACACCTGTCGATCAGAACCGGCGATCGACGCTCAGATCGAGGCTGTGGTCGCGGTCGCCGTCGAGCAGGCTGCGGTAGCCGAAACGCAGCGACCACGCATCGTCGAGATCCAACCGCGCGCCGATCCCGAGCTCCAGCCGGTCGCGGGCGTCGCCCTGCGGCACGATCCGGTACTGCGGGCCGTCCAGCCAGTCGGCGTAATGCAAGGTCGCCGCGCCGTGGCGTTCGAGGTCGCGCTGGTATTCGAGGCGCAGCTGCGGCGAGAACACGCCGGACGACCACTGCACCCGATAGTCCATGCGCAGGCCGAGATTGGCGGTGAGCGTGCGCAGATCCTGCGCGTCGTAGCGCAGCGCATACAGCGCATCGCCGCCTTCGACATAGCCGCCCAGCGAACCGCGGGCGCCTTCGATGCGGCCGTAGGGCATGAATCGCCACGCATCGCGGCCGAGCTGCGCGCCGGCGGTCACCGCGGCGAACCATTGGCGGCCGTCGCGGCCGCCGCTCACCGTGCCGCCGGTGGCGGTGACGCTGCGCCGCAGGTCGTAGTCGAGGCGCTGGTGGCCGAGCAGCCCGTCGAGGAAGAACATCTCGGCCGGTCGATAGCCGGCGTAGGCGGCGAAAGTGTAGGCGCGCGCATCGGCGCGGGTGTCGTCGCTGCCGATCCAGGTGCGGTCGTGGCCGTAGCCCACGCCCGCGCCGAGCACGAACGCGCGGCCAAAGCGCCGGTCGGCGCCGATGCTCAGGCCTTCGGTCTCGAAGTCCAGCGCGCTGCGGCCGGCGCGCGCATCGCGATCGCCGCTGCGAACCGTGCCCGCGACCCAAGTGCCGAACAGCGCATCGGATCCACTTGCCGGCGCGTGTCCGGTGCCGCGGGCGCCGGCCTGCGCCGCCGCATCGAGGCAGGGCGTTCCGGGCATCGCGCCGACCGCACGCTCGCAGCTGCGCGAGGCGGCGAACGTCAGCCCGTTCTGGAAGCCGTTCGCGCCCGCATCGGCGCCGTGCAGCCGCTCCAGCCGCTGCCGGAAATTGCCGATCTGCGCGGTCGCGAACCGGCGCGCCGTCATCGCCTGCGCGTCGATGAGCCCGCGCACTTCGGCATCCAGCGCCGGATCCGGGCGCGGCACGACGTTGAAGGCGATGGCCGCGGGCGCCGAAGTCGTCGCGCCGTTGGCCAAGGTGTAGGTCGCAGTCGCGATCCCCGCGAAGCGCGACGCCGGCACGAAGGTCAGCGCGTAGCGCGCCGTCGCGCCGCTGCCGCTCCGGGCGATGGTCGCGGTGCCGGCATTGGCCGGCGTCAGAGACACCATCGTGGCGGCGGTGAACGGCCCGCCGCTCGCGCCCTCGGTGAGCTCGACGGTCGCGGACGCGCCCGCCAGGAGCGTCACCGTGCGCGAGGGTGCGACGACGGTCGGCTCGCCTACATCGAGCGTGACGAGGGTCGTGCCGGTGCCGCGGGTGGGTTGGCTGCTGTCGCTCACGTCGATGCTGAAACTATGGCTACGCAGCAGCGTCGGCGTCCCGCTGAGCACGCCGGCTTCGCTGAGCGTCAATCCGGCCGGCAACAGCGCACCCGCCGACAACGCGAAACGATACGGCGCGACCCCACCCTGCGCCGTCAACTGATGGCTGTACGGCAGACCGATGCTGGCGGCGGGCAGCGTCGACGGCGACACCGCCAACGACGCGGGCTGGATCCGCAGCAGCAGCGCCACCGGGTTGGTGGCAGGCGCACCGGCGGTGCTGTCCACGATCTGCAGATGGATCGGATAGTCGCCGGTCGAGGTCGGCGTTCCGGCGATCGTGAACGGACCGCTGGTGACGATCTCCGAATTGCCGTCCGGCGCGGGCGCGATGACGAGCCCCTGTGGCAGGTTCAGCCCGGGCACGAGCTGCATGCCGAATTGTCCGCCGCGCACCTTGAAGCCGACCCGGTACGGCGGCGTGCCGCCGACGATCTGGACGGTGTGCGCGTAGGGCGTACCGGCGACGCCGCCGGGTGGCGACGACGATGCCACGGCGGTGGTGGGTATCTCCATCCGCACGGTGCGGCGCGACCGGGCCGTTCGCGTACGTGCCCTGGATCGTGAATTCGGCGGGAAACGGGTTGGTCGGCGTCCCGCTCAGCACACCGGCGGGCGTGAGCGTCAGGCCCGGCGGCAATTCGCCGTTGACGATGGCGAACTGGTATGGCCCGGTGCCGCCGGTCATGCCCAGCACGACCGAGTACGGCACGCGATACACAGCCAAGGGCAGGGTCGTCGGCGTGATCTGGACGGCCGGATCCAGCACGACCATCACGTAGGACTCGGTATCGGTCGCGGGTGTGCCGAGGGTCGAATCGGTCAGCGTGATCTGGAACGGGAACTGGCCGGTCTCGGTCGGCGTACCCGACAGCAGGCCGTCGGTGACGCCCAGACTCATTCCGTTGGGCAGGCGTCCACCGCTGACGATGTGCTGGAACGGCCCGAGCCCACCGTTGTGGCCGATCCGGAAGCTGTAGGGCGTCGCGATCGTCGCGTCCGGGATGGTGGTGTACAGCTCCAGAAACGCCGGGACGATCACGAGGCTGTAGTTGCGGGCGGCGGTGGCCGTGGCAGCGTCGGTGGCGGTGAGCGTCAGCGGGAAGGTACCCGACTCCAGCGGCGTGCCGTCGAAGCCGGCTACCGGATCGAACGTCATCCCTACCGGCAACCGCCCGCTCAGACCCAGGGTGTAGGGCGCGGCGCCGCCGAACGTCGCCACCGGCTGCCGGTAGCGGATACCTGCCATGCCCTGCGGCAACGACGACGGCGACAGCGACAGGCCGGCCGGCGGATTCACCTGCAGGATGTAGGCGCGGGCTGCCAGTTGTTGGGTCGCGGAAGCCACTTCGATCACGAACGGGAACGATCCCGCCTGATACGTCGTTCCGCTGATCAGGCCGTCGCTGCTGATCGTCAATCCGGGCGGCATCGGCCCCTGGATCGCCCGGAATCGATACGGCGCCACGCCGCCCTGCGCGCTGAGCTGCACGGAATAGCCGGCGCCCAGCGTGCCGGCCGGGACGCTGGCCGGGGGTGATCTCGAGCGTCTGCGCCGCTGCGACGGCCGGCCATAGCGCGGTGGCGGCGCCCAGCAGGATGGCGATGCAAGCGAGCGAGCGCAGGGCGACACGGCGCCAAGCGCCTGTCCAATATGCGGACCGATATCCGGACAGCGAATATGCCGGCAACACCATGGCAGCACCTGCGGCAAAGATCGAAAGCGACCCGCACGCGATATTACTGCCGATGGCATCGCCGCCGATAACGGCATGGCCGCTGTCGGAGCAGCGGCGCCGTCGGGCTGAACCTCCAGCCGGACGCCGCATCAGTAGCGCTTTCCGACCTCCAGTTGCAGGCCATGGTCGCGATCGCCGCCGCTGCCGATCAAACCGCGGTAGTCGAGCTTGAACGACCAGTCGTTGTCGGCGCTGAAGAGGAATCCAGCGCCCAGCATCAGACGACTGCGGTCGAAATCGCTGGAACGGGTGCGATAGAACGGGCCGGACGGCGCATCCGCGTACTGCATCGTCTGCGCGCCGTTGCCCTTGAAGTCGCGCTGGTATTCCAGACGCAACTGCGGCGAGAACGCGCCCCGGCCGATTTCGTGGCGGTAATCGATGCGCAGGCCCGCATTGCCGGTCGTGGTCTCAACGTCCAGTTCGCCATAGGCCAGTGCGTACAGCGGATCGCCGGTTTCCAAATAGCTGTCCAGGGTCGCCTGCGCGACATCCATCCGCGCGTAGGGCGTGAACTGCCAGTTCCCGCGCCGGATGTCGGCGCCGGTCGATAGCGAGCCGAACCACTGCGTGCCGTCGCGGCTGCTGTCGATGATGCTGCTGTCGTTGGCCGCGACGTGCCGGCGCAGGTCGTAGCCCAGCGACTGGTAGCCCAACAGCATGTCCACGAACCAGCGATCGCCCGGGCTGTAGCTTGCGTACACCGCCAGCGTGAACGCATCCGCTTCGCCGCGGCTGCCGTTGTCGCCGACGTCGCTTTCGTCGCGGCCATAGCCCACGCCGCCGCCGAACGCGAACGCATCGTTGAGCCGATAGTCCGCGCCCACGCTCACGCCATCGGTCTCGAAATCGACGTTGGCGTCGCCGTTGCGGCCATCCTGGTTGCCGGAGCGGATCATGCCGCTGGCCCAGACGCCGAACGCGGCGTTGCTGTCCCGTTCGCGCGCCTGCGGCATTGCGTCCGCACCGGTGTCGTCGGCGCGACGCGCGCAACGGCGACCGGGCATCGTGCCGATGTCCTGCGGGCAATACGTCTGCGTCGCCACACTCAGTCCGCTGGAGAAGCCCCTGCCCTCGCCCGCGCCGTGCATGCGTTCCATGCGCTGCTGGAAATTGCCGGTCTGGGTGGTGGCGAAGCGTTGCGCGGATTCGACCTGCGCATTCAGCAGCCCGCGCGCTTCCGCATCGCCCGATGGATCCGGACGCGGCGCGACCTTGATGGCGATCGTCGCCACCGCCGAGGTCGACGACGCGTTGTCGAGCGTGAACGTCGCGGTCGCAACGCCTGCGTACCCGGCCGTCGGGAGATACCTCAGCCTGTAGCGCGCGCCGGCGTCGCTGCCCATCTGCACGATGGAGGCCGTGCCCGAACCTGAAGGCGTCAACGCCACCAGCGTCGCCGACGTGAACGGGCCGCCGGTCGCGCCGTCGGTGAGTTCGACGTCGACCGGCACGCCCGCGATCGTATCGACCGAGCGCGATCGGGCGATCGGGGTCGAGGCGTCCGGATCGGCATCCTGCTCCGCTTGCGTCTGTACGCCGAGCGCGGCGGCGACTTCGGGAGGCGTGATCGGCGGGTCGGGACGCGGCGCGATATCGAACGCGATCGTCGCCACCGCGGATGTCGCGAAGCCGTTGCCGAGGGTGAAGGTCACCGCTGCGGTGCCCGCGTAATCGGGCAGCGGGAAGAAGGTCATGACGTAACGTGCGTTCGCGCCGCTGCCCACCTGCGCGATATCCGCGGTACCCGAATTGGCCGGAACGATCGTCGCCAGCGTCGCCGCCGTGAACGGGCCGCCGGTGGCGCCTTCGGTCACATCGATATCCATCGCCACGCCTGCCACCGCATGCAGGCTGCGCGATCGGGCGACCGGCATCTCGCCCACGGTCACCGTCACCGTCGCCTGCGCACTCCCGCCCGGGCCGGTCAGCGCATAGGTGAACGTGTCCGTGCCAACGAAGTCCGGGTTCGGGGTGTAGACCGCGTCGAATCCCGACACCACTGCGGTGCCGCTTGCGGGCGCAGTCGCGATCGCGATCGCATCGAACGCGCCGGCATCGTTCGCGGTGACCGCGATGTTCACCGGCGTACCCGCGATGGCGATCGCGGAGTCGTCGATGGCCTGCAGCGGCGCTTCGACCACCCTCATCTCGTACAGGGCTCCGCCCGTGAACCCCAACGCATCGGTCGCGGTCACCGCGAAGATAGTGCTGCCTGCGGTGGTCGGGGTGCCCGTCAGCACGCCGCCCCGAGTCAGTTCGATTCCCTGCGGCAGCACGCCGTAGGTGATCGAGAACGCATAGGGCGCGGTGCCGCCGCTCGCGACCACGCTCTGGTTGTAGGGCACTCCACGCGTGGCGTTGGGCAGGACCGGCGGAACGACCCTGATCTCGGGCGCAAGGATGGTCAGGGTGTAAGCCTGCGTGACCGGCCCCAGACCCGAATCCGTCTCGTCGACCGCAGTGACACTGAACGCGTATGTTCCCGCCACAGTCGGAGTCCCGACCAACAGGCCGGAGGCATCGAACTGGAACTGGGGCGGCAAGACGCTTCCCTGTTCGATCGTGTAGCGGTAGGGCCCGATGCCGCCGGAAGCGACGAAGGTTTGTCGATAGCCCACGCCTCCGGTGCCGACGGGCAACCCGCCTGCCGCAGGCGTCATCTGCAGGGTCGGACCGTTGATGGTCAGCCGGTAAGGGCTGGTGAGCGTGCCCGGGATACCGATGGTGCTGTCGACCACCGTGATGCTGGCGTTGAACTCGCCCACCTGGGTGGGAATGCCGTAGATCACGCCGGTGTCCGGGTCCAGCTGCAGGCCGGGCGGTAGCGCGCCGCTGAGCGAGAATCGATAGGGGGCAATGCCGCCTTCGACGACGATCCGGTCGGAAAAATGCGCGTTCAACAGCCCGTCCTGGCCGTTGCTCGACACGCTGAGCTGGGGCGGGGCGATGTCGACGACGAAATCGGCGCTGACGCTCGCGGGCACGATCTGGGTGCTGTCGGTCGCCGTCAGCGTGATCGGGAAACTGCCCGCTTCGGTCGGCGTGCCGCTGATCCTGCCATCTGCAGCCAATGACAACCCGTTCGGCAATCGACCGGCGCTGAGCACGATGTTGTAAGGAAAGGTACCGCCGGATACGACGACCGATGCATCGTAAGCGGCACCTGCCGTGCCTTCCAGACCGTAGTCCACGCCCAGAACGAGTTCGGGCGGCTCCGCGACCAGGGTGTAGGCGCGACTCACGCTGTAGGGTCCGTCGCCGACACTGCTGTCGGTCGCGGTCACCGTGAATTCGAACGTGCCGGAGCCCCCCGAGATACCGTTGATGATGCCGGACTCGTCCAGACTCAGCCCGGGCGGCAGTGCACCGGCCGTGACCGCATAACGATAAGGTGCCGTGCCGCCGGTCGCGGGGTTGAGCTGCACATTGTAGTAACCGGCATCGAACGTCGCTGGCGGCAATGTGGTGGGCGGCAGCGCCAGCACCGGCGCGGCGACGACGATCGTATAGTCGCGACTGACCGAGAACGGGCCAACGGGGCCGGAGCTGCTATCGGTCAACGTCAGCGTGAAGTGGAAGGTGCCGGCAGCGGTCGGCGTCTCGACGATGTAATAAAGCCCGTTGTACGGGGAGCGCAGCAGCACCATCCCCGGCGGGAGTGCGCCGGCGGTGACCGCGAGCGCGGCGGGCGGCCGCCCACCCGACACCTCGACCCGCTGATCGTAGCGGAGCGCCACTTGGCCATCGGGGAACGATGTCGTCAGGATGGCGAGATCGGTGTCGTCGTTGTACACGGTGCCATCCGCGTCGCCTTCGCCGATCTCCGCATTCACCGCATCGAATAACTCCACCGAAATGCGGATGTCCGGTTCGACGCGCGTATCACCCCGCACCGGAACGGCAAGGGTCTTGAGCGTTTCGCCGGGCAGGAAAATCAGCCGGCCTTCGGTCGACGCGATGTCGTCCTCATGCTGGTCTGAGCGGTAGTCCACCGAAACGGTCTGCGCCGCGGCTTCGCTGAGCGTTACCTGGAAAATGAGCTGCACAACACCGCTGTTGCCCTCGATGACCGACGTATCCGCGATATCGATCACCGGACGGCTCGCAGCCTGGTCGCTGATCGTTCCTTTCGCCTGCAGCGCACCCGGTTCCGCGCCCACCACATCCGAGACATCGAGCTGCAGGAACTCCTCGCCTTCGGTCAACGCATCGGTCAGCGTTTCGACGGGAACCACCGCCATCCGTTCGCCGTCGGGAATCTCGATGCGCGATGCGGACAAGCGCGCGTAATCGATATCGGCCAGCGCTGTGCCGTCGCCGGTGGCCACATCGAAGGACACGCCACCGGGACCCGCGGGGATATCGAGCCTCGCGACGAACTGCAGGGAACCGCCTTCGACCGCGACCGCATCGTCGACCGTCAGAGTCGGCAAGCGGTCGTCGGTCAGGATCGTGACCACGCCGCGCGCATCTTCGATGTCCGCGCCCGCCGGATTGGACAGCTCCATGAAGAACGTTTCGTCGGGTTCGACGAGGCGGTCGCCGTACACGGCGAAACCGATTTCGGCCTCGCTGAAACCGGCGGAGATTTCGCCGCGGAACCCTGGCGGACGGTCGTAATCCGCGCTGTCGGCGGTGCCGTCGACGATCGCCGCATCGAAGGAAATCCCGCCGGGCGGCGCCGGTTCGCTGGACCGTACGACGATGATCGCCACGCGTGTGCCGCTGTCGCCTTCCACCACCGAAACATCGTCGGCGGTGAGCCTGATCTGGGCGCCGGCGACCATCGGCGAAAGCATGATCAGCCAGAACGCGAGCGCCAGCGCTGTCGCGCGGCCGGGGGCGACGAACAATACGGCCGCTGCGCGCAGCGCATGCATACGCATGACGAGTTCCAACTGCATGCTCTCTACTCCTTGCGACAATGTTCGCGAAGCGCGGCTGGACGCCGCGACGCCTCGCACGAAAAAGGCCGGAAATCACGTGGTCATTCGACCATGCCGCCATCGCATTTCCCGCGACTCGGGCGGCCTTTGCGCGGCCACCGCTCGTTCGATCCGCCACCATAAAAAAGCGCCGCTGGGTCAGCAGCGGCGCTCGTGTATCGCATCAATCGCGGATGACGATCAGAACTTCTTGTCCACGTTGAACAGGAAGCCGTGGTCGGTATCGTCGCCGCTGCCGATCAGGCCGCGGTAGTCGATCTTGAACGACCAGTCGTTGTCCAGCGAGAACAGCACGCCCAGGCCCAGCATCAGTCGGGTGCGATCGAAATCGCTCAGATCGGCGCTGTAGAACGGGCCGGTCAGCTGGTCCGCGTAACGCATGGTCTGCGCGCCGTTGCCCTTGAAGTCGTGCTGGTATTCGACGCGGAACTGCGGCGAGAACATGCCCCAGTTCACTTCGCGGCGGTATTCGACGCGCACGCCGACGTTGCCGGTGTCGGTGTCCACTTCCAGGTCGTTGTAGGCCACCGAGAACAGCACATCGCCGGACTCGGTGTAGCTGTCCAACCGCGCACGCGCCACATCGATACGCGTGTATGGAGTGAACTGCCAGGCGCCGTTCTGGATGTCGGCACCCATCGACACCGAACCGAACAGTTGCGTACCGCTGCGGCTGCCGGTCACGAAGTTGCCGTTGGTGGTGACGAAGCGGCGCAGGTCGTAATCCAGCGACTGGTAGCCCCACAGGCCATCCATGAAGAACACGTCGCCCGGGCTGTAGCTGCCGTAGAACGCGAGGGTGAAGGCGCTGCCCTCGCTGCGGCTGCCGTTGTCGCCGACATCGCTGTCGTCGCGGCCGTAGCCCACGCCGCCGCCGATGGTGAACGCATCGTTGACGCGGTAATCCAGGCCGACGCTGACGCCATCGGTTTCGAAGTCCACACCGGCACTGCCGTTGCGGCCGTCGTGGTTGCCCGAGCGGATCATGCCCGCGGTCCAGATGCCGAAGGCGTTGTTGCCGCCGTCGCCGTTCGCATTGTTCTGCGCGGTCATGCCGGTGCCGTCCATGCCGGTGCTACCGAGGCCACCGGTGCCCGGACGGTCGCAGCGACGACCCGGGATGGTACCCACCGTTTCCGGGCAGTACTGGTTGTAGCTCGCGCTCAGGCCGTTGTCGAAGCCGCCGTCCTGGCCCGCGCCGTGCAACCGCTCCAGACGCTGCTGGAAGTTGTTGATCTGCGTGGTCGCGAAGCGACGGGTCGCGTCGGCTTGGGCTTCCAGCAGGCCGCGCACTTCCGGATCCTGCGACGGATCGGGGCGGTTGACGACGGTCAAGGCGTAGACCCGCGTGCCGGTGAAGGCCAGCGCGTCGGTCGCCCGGACCGTGAAGTTGAAGACGCCGGTGACCGTCGGCGAGCCGCTGAGGGCACCGGTGGCGCTGAGCGTCAGTCCGGCCGGCAGCGCACCGGCGCTGATCGCGAAGGTGTAAGGCGCGGTGCCGCCCGTCGCGACCAGCGTCTGGCTGTAGGCGATGGACTGGACCGCACCGGGCAGCGTCGCCGGGTTGATGACGATCGTCGGTGCGGACAGCGTCAGCGTGTAGGCGTTGGTCACCGTCGCCGCCGTACCGGTGGTGCTGTCGGTGGCGGTCACGCTGAAGTTGAAGGTGCCCGCCGCCGTCGGCGTGCCGCTCAGCACACCCGCCGGGGTCAGCGTCAGACCGGCCGGCAGCGCACCCGCACTCACGGTGTAGGCATACGGCGCGATACCGCCACTGGCGACGAAGGCCTGGTTGTAGGCCACGCCTGCAGTGCCGGCCGGCACCGTCGCGGGCGTCAGCGTGAGCGTCGGCGTCGCGATGGTCAGCACGTAGTTATTGGTCACCGTCGCCGCGGTGCCGCCGGTGCTGTCGGTCGCGGTCACGCTGATGTTGAACGTGCCCGCCTGCGTCGGCGTACCGCTGAAGGTGTTGGTGGCGGTGTTGAAGGTGAGGCCTGCCGGCAGCGCGCCGGTCTGGGTCACGGTGTACGGGGCGATGCCGCCGGCGATCGTCAGCGTCTGGGTGTAAGCGACGCCGGCGGTGCCGCCCGGCAGCGTGGCCGGGGTCAGCGTGATCGTCGGTACGGCCACCACCACGGTGTAGGCGTTGCTGGCGGTCTGGCCGTTGACGTCGGTCGCGGTCACCGTGAAGTTGAACGTGCCCGCTGCGGTGGTCGTACCCGACAGCGTACCGCCCGAATCCAGGGTCAGACCGGTCGGCAGCGCGCCGGCGGTCACTGCGAAGGTGTAGGGCGCGGCGCCGCCGCTGGCCGTCAGGCTCTGGCTGTAGCCGAGGCCCGCGGTGGTGTTCGGCAGCGTGGCCGGCGCGATGACGATGGCCGGCGCCGGAACGTCCAGGGTGTAGTTCTGGGCGATCGAGAACGGCGCACCCGCACCGGTCAGCGACGTGTCGGTGGCGGTCACGGTGATCGGGTAACTGCCCGGCACGGTCGGCGTGCCCGACAGCGTGTTGCCGCTGAAGGTGACGCCGGCCGGCAGGGCGCCGCTCAACATGTAGAAGTACGGGCCGGGGCTGCCGCCCGCGGTGAAGGTCTGCGAATACGGCGTGGCATAAGGAGCAGTGAGCGTGCCCGCGGCTGGCGTCAACGTCAGCGTCGGTGCGGCGATGGTCAGGCTGTAGGCGCGCGCCCCGGTCTGGCTGTTGGCATCGATCGCGGTGACGGTGAAGTTGAACGTGTCGACTTCGAACGAAGTGCCCGAGAGCACACCGCTCGGACTCAAGCTCAGGCCGCTCGGCAATGTACCGGCGCTCACCACGATGTCGTAAGGCGCTACGCCGCCGGCTACGGTGATCGTCTGGCTGTACGCCACGCCCACGGTCGGGTTAGGCAACGTGGCGGGGTTCACCACGATGGTCGGTGCCGGAACATCGAGCGTGTAGGTCTGGGCGATCGAGAACGGCGCACCGGCACCGGTCAACGACGTATCTGTCGCAGTGACGGTGATCGGGTAGCTGCCCGGCGCGGTCGGCGTACCGGACAGCGTGTTGCCGCTGAAGGTGACACCGGCCGGCAGGACGCCGGTCAGCACATAACTGTACGGACCGGGGCTGCCGCCTGCGGTGAACGTCTGCGAATAGCCGACACCGTAGGGCGCGGTCAGCGTGCCCGCGGCCGGCGTCAGCGTCAGCGTCGGCGCGGCGATGGTCACGGTGTAGGCGCGGGCGCCGGTCTGGCCGTTGGTGTCGGTCGCGGTGACGGTGAAGTTGAAGGTGCCGACCTGGAACGAGGTGCCCGAGAGCACGCCGCCGCTGGTCAGGGTCAGCCCGGACGGCAGGCTGCCGGCGCTCACGGCGAAACCGTAGGGCGCCGCGCCGCCGGTGGCGGTGATCGTCTGGCTGTAGGCCGTGCCCGCGGTCGGGTTCGGCAGCGTGGCCGGATTCACCACGATCGTCGGCGCCGCCACCGTGATGGTGTAGTTCTCGGCCACGGTGAACGGCGCGCCGGTACCGGTGGCGCCGGTGTCGGTCGCGGTGATGGTGAAGCTGTAGCTGCCGGGCGTGGTCGGCGTACCGGACACGGTATTGCCGGCGAAGCTCAGGCCCGGGGGCAGCGTGCCGGTACGCGCATAGGTGTACGGACCGATGCCGCCGCTGGCGGTGAAGCTCTGCGAGTACGCGACGCTGTACGGCGCGACGAACGTGGTGCCGGCAGGCGCCAGCGCCAGGGTCGGACCCGCGACGGTCAGCGTGAACGCCTGACCGACCGAGTACGGGCCGTTGCCGGTGCTGCTGTCGGTGGCCGACGCATTCAGGGTGAAGCTGCCCGCCTGGGTCGGCGTGCCGGAGATCGTCACGCTGTTGGCGGTGGTGCCGGTGATCGAGAGGCCGGTCGGCAGGTTGGTGACCTGATAGCCGCTCCACGGCTGCGCGCCGCCGTTCCAGGTGAAGGTCTGGGTGTACGGCACGGCGACCGTGGCGGCGAAACCGCCGCTCGCGGTGATGGTGATGACCGGGTCGTTGACCGTCACCGTGATCGTGGCCGGCGCCGAGGTGCCGCCGCTGTTGGTCGCGGTGTAGGTGAAGCTGTCGGTGCCCGCGAAACCCGCCGTCGGCTGGTAAGTGATCGTGGTACCCGTCGCGATGGCGGTGCCGTTGCTGGCGGGCGTCGCGATGGCGACCGAGGTCGGCGTGCCGCCGGTGATGTTGAGCGGTACCGGCGTGGCAGCGGCGTTGTAAGCGACGGTCAGCGTGCCGTTGTTGGCGATCGGCGGGTTGTCGATCACCACGATGCTGTAGCTCTGCGTCGCGGTGTACGGGCCGGTGCCGGTGCTGCTGTCGGTCGCGGTGATGCTGAAGTTGAACGTGCCCAGCGCGCTCGGCGTGCCGGTGATGGCGCCGGTCGCGGCGTTGAGGACAAGACCGGTCGGCAGGGCGCCGGTGGTGACCGCATAGGCGTACGGCGCGGTGCCGCCGGAGGCCGGCGCGATCGCGGCCGAATACGCGGCACCCAGGGTACCGCCCGCCAGCGGCGTCGCCGGCAGCGAGATCGTCGGGGGAGCGATGACCAGCGTGTAGGCGCGGCTACCCGCGAACGGGCCCGGGAACGGGCTGCTGTCGGTCGCGGTGACGGTGAAGTTGAAGCTGCCGCCGGCCGTGGGCGTTCCGCTGAGGACGCCGCCCGGAGACAGGGTCAGACCGGCCGGCAGGGCGCCCGCGGTGACTGCGAACGTGTACGGGGCGACGCCGCCGCTGGCGGTGACCGTCTGGCTGTAGGCCACCGCGACGGTGCCGTTCGGAACGGTCGCCGGATTGACCGTCACCGGCACGTCGTCATTGGTGATGGTGCCCAGGCCCTGGTTGTCGGCGATGGTCGCGTTGACCGCGCCGCTGAGGTTGACGAAGAAGGTCTCGTTCGCCTCGGGCACGGTCTCGCCGATCACCGGCACGGTGATGGTGCGTGTGGTCTGGCCCGGGGTGAAGGTCAGCGTGCCGCTGGTGTTGGTGTAATCGGCCGGCTGGGTCGCGGTGCCGTCGGCGGTCGCGTAGTTCACGCTGACGGCCTGGCCGCTGGCGGCGCTGAGGGTAACGGTGAACACGGCGTTGACCGTACCGGCATTGCCTTCGATCACGGTCACGTCGTTGATGGAGAGCGACGGCAGCGGATCGTCGTTGACGATGGTGCCCACGCCCTGGCCGTCGCCCACGATCGCGTTGGTCACGTTGGTGACGTTGACGAAGAAGGTCTCGGTCGGCTCGTTGAGCGTCTCGCCGTTGACCAGCACGGTGAAGGTGTAGGTGCTGGCGCCGGCCGGGATGGTCTGGCCGGTCAGGCTGCTGGCGACGTAGTCCACGCCCGCTGTGGCGGTGCCGTTGGCGGTGGCGATATCGAAAGTCACGCCGCCCGGGCCGGCCGGCGCGCTCAGGCTCACCGTGAAGGTGAAGTTGGTGATGCCGGCATTGCCTTCGTTGGCGGTGACGTCGTTGATGGCCAGCGTCGGCAGGTCGTCGTTGAGGATGGTGCCGGTGGCGCTGGCCGGCGCGCCGACTGTATAACCGGCGCCCGCGGCGAGGGTGAGGATCACCGTCTCATCGGCTTCGATGGTGGCGTCGGCGGTCGGATTGACGACGACCGTGCCGGTGGTGGCGCCGGCCGCGATGACCAGCGGCGAAGTCACGGCCGCGTAATCGGTGCCCGAGGTCGCGGTGCCGGCAACGGTGAAGTTCACCGAGGTCGCGGTGAGCGCGGCCTGATTCAAGGTGACGGTGTAGACCAGATTGGCCGCACCGTCTTCGCTGACGCTGGCCGGGGCGACCGTGATCGTCGCGGCCGGCACATCGTCGTTGAGGATCGTGCCGGTGGCGCTGGCCGGCGCGCCGACGGTGTAACCGGTGCCGGCGGCGACCGTGAGGATCACGGTTTCGTTGGCTTCGACAGTACCGTCGACGGTCGGATTGATGGTGATGGTCGCGGTGGTCGCGCCGGCCGGGATGACGACGGTGGCGACGCCGCCGGTGTAGTCGGTGCCGGACGTGGCGGTACCGCCGGTGGTGATGTTCACCGTGGTCGGCGACGACAGGTTCAGGCTGCGGGTGACGGTGTAAGTCAGATTGGTGGCGCCGTCTTCACTGACGCTGGCCGGTGCGACCGCGATCGAGACGGTCGGCGGCGGGCTGACGGTAACGGTGAAGGGTTCGAGTTCGAAGTAACTGCCAGGACCGGTGCTGGCGTCGGTGACGCGCAGCGTGACCGGATAATTACCCGGTGCCGCGGCGGTGGTGCCGCTGACCACGCCTGCGCTGGAGATGCTGATGCCGACCGGGAAGGTGCCGGTTTCAAGGAGATAGCTGTGCGGGGCGACGCCGCCGGCGGTGGAGAGCGCCTGCGAGAAGGGGGCGCCCTGGATCGCGGTGACGCTGGCCGGGACCAGCGCGAGGCTCGGGTTCTGCACCGTGCCGTTGTAACCCTTGACGACGAAGTCGCCGATGTTGTCCTGAGAACGCACGCCGAAGGCGTAACCGCCGCGCTGCGTGGGGGTACCCGACAACACGCCGGCGGCGCTCAGGGTCAAACCCGTTGGCAGCGTGCCGCCGCTCAGCGTGTAGGTATAAGGTGCCACGCCCCCGCTGGAGGTCAGCGTCTGACTGAAGGGCGTACCGGCGGTCAGGGTCGGCAGCGAGGCCGGCAGCACAACGATCGCCGAGGTGGGCGGGGTGATGGTGACATTGAAGAACAGCTCATCGCCGTTTTCGTCTTCCAGCGCGAACGTGTCTGTGGTGGTCGCAGTGCCGTTGTGGGTGTAGGTGACCGTCTGGTTACCCCCGCCGCTCTGGGCACTGAGGACGACCGAGCCGTTGACCGGCAGGAACGGGGCGAAAGGTCCGCCCATTCCGAAATTGAAAGGGCCATCGCAAGCGGCCAGATCGATCGACGTCACCGATCCGCCGTTGGCGACGGTGAGATTCTGCGCCGGGCAATACGGCGAGGTCTGGGCCGATGCGAGCGCAGGCCAAAGCAGAAAAGCACAGAGCAACAGCTGCGCACGGAAGAAAGTGGCGAAACGCGTTGAACGCGTACGGACGACGGACTGCTGCTGCATTTCCCTGCTCCCCTGGAGATCGGCGCCCACCTGTAAACGCCGACAAAGCTTTTCGCGTGCTTTAAAGCTTCAAACGCGGTTGGATCCGATATTCGGCCAACGATCACGCCCGCTGCATGCGATTAGTCGCGCATTGGAGCAGGATCGAGGAGCGAGGGGAAGTCCCCAGCGGCCCAACGGTCGGCATGCGTACCCGGCCGTAGGGCCTTGTCGGGCCGAAGGTGGAGGTTCAGAGTAGGCCCGCGCGGCGCAAGACGCGTCGCGCCTACCGTCCAAGGGGAGGATATTTCGATGAGCGAATTCTTCATCGGCCAGATCATGATGGCCGGCTTCAACTTTGCGCCCAAGTACTTCGCGCAATGCAACGGGCAGTTGCTGCCCATCAACCAGAATCAGGCCCTGTTCTCACTGCTGGGGACGCAGTACGGGGGCAACGGCACCACCAATTTCGCATTGCCCGACCTGCGCAGCCGCACGGCGATCGGCTATGCCTCTTCGGTCGACCCCGCCTGGCAGCCGCCTGGAGTGCAGATCGGTCAGGCCTCCGGCGTCGAGAACGTCACGCTGCTGCAGACCAACCTGCCGGCCCATACGCATGCCATGAATGCATCAACCAGTCCGGGCGACAACCGCATTCCGGCCACCCGCGTGTTCGCCACCAGCACCAACAGCGCAACAGCGGCCAATCTGTATGCGCCGTCGAACGGTGCCCCCGTGGTGATGAACGCACAGTCCGTGGCGCCTGCCGGTGGCAATCAGCCGCATCCGAACCTGCAGCCCTACACCACGATCAATTTCTGCATCGCGCTGCAGGGCATCTTCCCGTCGCGCAACTGACGCCTCGTCGAGACGGCGCGCGCGACGCGCCCGCTACCAACACCGCGGCCCTGTCGCGTCCTTCGACGCACGGCCGCCCACCGAATCAACGGAGTGCATTCCCATGTCCCAACCTTTTGTCGGAGAAATCCGCATGTTCGGCTTCGGCCGGACGCCCAACGGCTGGCAGGCCTGCGATGGCAGCCTGCTGTCGATCGCAGAATATGAAGTTCTCTTCACCCTGATCGGCACCACCTACGGCGGCGACGGCCAGTCCACGTTCGCCGTGCCCGACCTGCGCGGTCGCCTGCCCATCCACCAGGGCCAGGGACCGGGGCTCAGCAACTACGTCATCGGCCAGGTCGCGGGCACCGAAACAGTCACGCTCATCTCGACCCAGATGCCGGCCCACACCCACACCATGATCGCCACGACCGCCGCGTCGACCGCGCTGACGCCCGGTACCGGCCTGCTGCCGGGCACGGTCAGCGGCGACATTTTCTACGCCACCGATCTCACCGGCGCCACCCCGGCCCCGATGGCGGCGCAATCGACCACCGTCGCTGGCGGCTCCCAGCCGCACGACAACACGATGCCGACGCTGACGGTGCAGTACTGCATCGCCTGGGCGGGCATTTATCCGTCGCAAAGCTGATGGCGCATCGCACACTTTCCAATCCCTCGCGCCATGCCGGCGCGGCCGTGGATTCATCCGCGGCACACCTCATCGGAGGAACCAACTCATGACCGAACCCTTTATCGGCCAAATCCAGCAGTTCGGATTCAACTTCAATCCCCGCGGCTGGGCGTTCTGCAACGGCGCCACCCTGCCGATCCAGCAGAACACCGCTCTGTTCGCCCTGCTGGGCACCACCTACGGCGGCAACGGCCAGACCACCTTCCAGTTGCCGAACTTCGCCGGCCGCGCCGGCTGCCAACAGGGCCAGGGCCCGGGACTCACGCCGCGGTCGCTCGGCGAAACCTTCGGTACCAATACCGTCACCCTGACCAGCGCCCAAGTTCCGCAGCACAACCATGGCATCAACGCGTTTTCCCAGTCGGACGTCAACAAGAAGAGCGGCTCGCCCAGCAACGGCAGCGCGCTTTCCTCGCTGGGCAGCGGCACTGCCAAGCCCTTCATCGCCGCTCCGCTCAACACCCAGTTCGCGCCCAACATGATCCAACCCAGCGCAGGCGGCGGACAGCCCCACCAGAACCAGCAACCGTATCTCGGCGTGAACTTCTGCATCGCGCTGCAGGGCATCTTCCCGTCGTTCCCCTGACGTGACGACAGCGACACCGCAAACGTCGGCGTCGTTCCCCCGGGAACGCGTCGACCGCATGCAGACTCCCGCGCTCCTCGCAGGGCGCGGGTTTTCTTTGCGCGCCGCGCACGACGGCGACCTGCCCTGGCTGCGCGATCTCTACGCCAGCACCCGCACCGAGGAAATGGCGCCGGTGCCGTGGCCGGAGATCGCCAAGCGGAGTTTTCTCGACCAGCAGTTCGGGCTGCAGCACCAGCACTATGTGAATCATTTCGGCGACGCCGACTTTCTCGTGATCGAGCATGCCGAACGCGGCCCGGCCGGCCGCTATTACCTGCAGCGCGCCGCACCCGAGCATCTGCTCGTCGACATCAGCGTGTTTCCGTCGCTGCGCGGCAGCGGCATCGGCACCGCGCTGATCCGCCAGAGCCAGCAGGACGCCGCGGCGCTGGGCCGCGGCATGCGCCTGCACGTGCAGCAGTCGAATCCCGGTGCGCGCCGGCTCTACGAGCGTCTGGGCTTCGTCGCCGACGGCAACGAGGGCACCCATCGGCTGATGCGGTGGTCGCCCTCGCCGTTGTCGTAGGAGGGCCTTCAGGCCGGCCCCGGCAGAACCCAAGCTGCGGCGACAATCGTGCCGTGCCCACGGCTGACGAGAACGAAACGATTGCGCCGAAATAAAACCTCGGGCCTGAGGGCCCTCCTACGGCGAACCGCCGATCAGTTGAACACCGCCTGATACAGGAACCCGGCCTGCTCCTGCGCCACCGGCACCAGGAAGATCCCGGTTTCGCCCAGCCGCGGGTGGCGCATCGCATAGATCTGCTGCGGGAACAGGAACGCCGCGGTGTTGCGGAACAGCAGCGAGAACGGCTGGCGCATCGCGTTCTGGGCGTGGGTCTGCAACGGTCGCGCTTCGACCAGCACGAATTCCAGATCCATGCCGTTGAGCGCGGCGAGGAACGTCTCGTTCACGCACCCGGCGAAGTGTTCCAGCGTCAGCAATTCCATGTAGCACGGCTCCCCAGCCTGCGCTGCGCGATCCGGCAGCAGGCGACATCCTCGCCGCAGGCCGTTGCACGCACAAGCCCGGCGCGCATGCCGATGGAATGCTCCACGCCTGTCGCCGGCGCAGACAAGCGCGCCCCGGCCGGGGACAATGGCGCCCCGCAGGCCCCGAGCGCCCGCCACTCCTGATGGATTCAGGCGCCAGTCGCCATCCTCGCCGGGTTTGCGGCCATTCAATGCCGCACCCCCGCCTCCCCCAGAAGACCCGATGCCCAACGCTTCCGCCGCCGTCCGTGTCACCGGCCTCCGCCTCGATCGCGGCGCGCGCACGATCCTGCGCGACATCGACCTGAGCGTGCCGCGGGGCAGCGTCACCGCCATCCTCGGGCCTTCGGGCTGCGGCAAATCCACCCTGCTGTCGGCGCTGACCGGCGAACTCGACCCCGCCGCAGGCACGGTCGAAGTCCTCGGCCAGCCGGTGCCGCAGCGCAAGCGCGAGCTGCTGGAACTGCGCAAGAGCATCGGCGTGCTGCTGCAGGGCAACGGCCTGCTGACCGATCTCACCGCCGCCGAGAACGTCGCCCTGCCGCTGCGCACCCACACCGACCTGCCCAGGGACGTCATCCGCCACCTGGTCGAAATGAAGTTGCATGCGGTCGGCCTGCGCGCCGCCGCCGATCTGTATCCGCGCGAACTCTCCGGCGGCATGGCCCGCCGCGTCGCGCTGGCCCGCGCGCTGGCGCTGGATCCGCCGCTGATGATCTACGACGAACCGCTGACCGGGCTGGACCCGATCGCCAGCGGCGTGATCATGAGCCTGATCTCGCGGCTCAACGACAGCCTGGGGCTGACCAGCATCATCGTCACCCACCACGTCCACGAAACCTTGCCCATCGCCGACCGTGCGGTGGTCATCGCCAACGCCACGATCGTGTTCGACGGCACTCCGTCGGCGCTGGAAACCACCAGCGACCCGCTGGTCCGCCAATTCCTCAGGGGCGAACCCGACGGCCCCATTCCGTTCGACGCCGTCGAACGCACGGAGGCCGCTTGATGGCCTTCGTCGACACCATCCGCAGCATCGGTCGCGCCGGCATGTTCTCGATGTCGGTGTTCCGCGCCACCAAGCCGAACCGCGATTTCTGGTACGAACTCACCCGTGAGATCTACAAGATCGGCGCGCGCTCGCTGCCGATCATCGCCGTTGGCGGCGCATTCGTCGGTCTTTCGGTCACCCTGCTGGGCTATCGCGTGCTGCTGACGTACGGCGCAACCAATCAGGTCAGCGCCGCGGTCGGCATCGGCATGTATCGCGAGCTCGCGCCGGTGCTCACCGCGCTGCTGTTCATCGGCCGCGCCGGCAGCTCCATCGCCGCCGAACTCGGGCTGATGCGCGCCACCGATCAGATCACCGCGCTCGGGCTGATGGGCATCGACCCGGTCGGCAAGGCGGTCGCGCCGCGATTCTGGGCGGCGGTGCTCACGGTGCCGATGCTCACCGCATTCTTCTGCTGTTTCGCGATCGCCGCCAGCTGGTTCCAGGCGGTGCAGGTGCTGGGCATCGACAACGGCAGTTTCTGGCAGGTGATGAAGGACTCGGTGGATGTCTACGACGACTTCCTGCCGGCGTTCCTCAAATCGGCGATCTTCGGCGGCACCGCGGCGCTGGTCGCGTCGTACGTGGGTTTCCATGCCGAGCCGACCATCGAAGGCACCTCGGTCGCCACCACCCGCGCGGTGGTGAACGCCTCGCTGCTGGTGCTGATGTTCAACTTCGTGCTGTCCGCCTTCCTGTTCCGGTGATCGCGATGAACGCCGGGCTTTCCGCAGATCCGTCTTTCACCGAATCGCTTTCAACCGACCCGCTCTCAACCGAGGTATCCCCATCATGAGTGCACGCGGCCCACGCCTCGAATTCGCCGTCGGCGCCTTTCTGCTGCTCGCCCTGGCCTCGCTGCTGGTGCTGGCCATCGCCTCCACCAACGGCAAGTTCGGCTTCGGCAACGACAGCTACGAGCTCAAGGCCCGCTTCACCAACCTCGGCCAACTGCGGCCGATGGCGCCGGTGAAGATCGGCGGCGTCGCCATCGGCAAGGTCGCGTCGATCGAACTGGACCCGGTGAAGCTCGACGCCGTGGCCATCCTCGACATCGACAGCCGCTACAAGGATCTGTCGATCGACACCTCGGCCAGCATCCTCACCGGCGGCCTGCTCGGCGAAAGCTATGTCGGCCTGCAGCCGGGCGGCGCGGTGGAAACGCTGAAGGCGGGCGACGAGATCGCGTTCACCACGCCCGCGGTCGACCTGATCCAGATGGTCGGCAAGTACATTTTCGGCGGCACCGGAACCAAGCCGGCCGGCGACGACTCCAACCCGTCTTACGACACCCCCTCCCCCGCACAAGATCCCACCCCATGACCATCAATCACCGTCTTCTGCCCGTCCTGATCGGCGCTGCCGTATTCGCTGCGGCGGTCCCGAGCTTCGCCCAGACCCAGCGCGCATCCGCGGCGCCCGTCTCGGCCTCGATGCAGGGCACGCCCAGCCAGCTGGTGCTCAACAACAGCCAGCGCGTGCTCACCACCCTGGAAAAACGCCGCGCCGAGTTCAGCAAGAATCGCGTCGCGCTGCGCCAGTTCATCAGCACCGAATTCAACGCGATGTTCGATCGCGACTACGCCGCGCGCCTGGTGCTGGGCCGCCACGCCCGCGGCGCCGCCGACGAGGACGTGAAAGCGTTCGCCGATGCGCTGGCCGACAATCTGATGCAGCGTTACGGCTCGTCGCTGCTGGATTTCAACACCCAGCTGCGGGTGCGGGTGAAATCGGAAAGCACGCTGTCGCAGGGCCAGGGCGTGAAGGTGTCCAGCGAATTCCTGCGCCAGGGCGGCGAATCCATTCCGGTGACGTATTTCATGCGCAAGATCGGCAACCAGTGGAAGGTCTACGACGTGATGGTCGAAGGCGTGTCCTACGTGCAGACCTTCCGCAACCAGTTCGACGCCGAACTGCAGCGCAAGACCATCAAGCAGGTCGCCACCGAACTGCGCAACGGCCAGCTGAAGGCGGACGCGGCCCAGTGACCGCTTCCGTCAATCCAGCGGCAACCACCCCGACCATTGCGCGCACCGGCGAAACCCTGCGTTTCGGCGGTGCGTTGCTGCGCGGCGGCATCGCAGCGCTGTGGCCGCAGGTGCCGGCCGCACTGGACGGCGTGACGCGCATCGATCTGACCGCGGTCGAGCGCATCGACAGCGCCGGCCTGGCGCTGGTTTCGCTGCTCGCGACGCGCTGCGGCACGGTCGCGATCGACGGCAGCCCCGAAGGCTTCGCCGAGCTGCGCGCGGCGTATCGACTGGGCCACGGCCTGGCGTTCGTCCGCGACTGACGTATCTTCCGGCCTGTATCGACAGGCATCCCACTCCACATTTCTCCGGCTACACTCGACCCATGACGACCTCGCGCCTCCTCCCCCGGGCCGCTCTTGTCCTCGCCGCGCTGCTCGCCAGCGGCTGCGCGCACAAGGCCGCCGCCGACGCCCAGCCGACGGTCACCGTGATCGAGGCGCCAGCCGCCGATACGGTCGTCTCCGGCTCCCCCGAAACTGCGCCTGCGCAAGCGCCTGCCGATGTCGCCTACGCAGCGCAGGACACCGCCAGCGGAACCGTCGAAGCGCAATCCGACGCCGGGGCTGCAGTGCCGACGACATCGACACTGCCACCGACCCAGGCCGAGCTGGATTACGCAGCGATCTACGGCAATGGCGAACTCCCGCCGGAATACGATCCGATCGCCGATCCCACCCTGCCCGCGCCCGCGACCCAGCCGCAGGCCTACGATCCGTGGGAGAAAATGAATCGTCGCGTGCACCGCTTCAACGATGTCGTCGACCGCGGCATCGCCAAGCCGCTGGCGAAGGCCTACATCGCCGTGGTGCCGCGACCGGTGCGGCTGGGCGTCGGCAACTTCTTCAACAACCTCGGCCAGCCGGTCAGCGCCGTCAATGCGCTGCTGCAGGGCAAGCCGAAGCAGGCCAGCCAGGCGATGGGCCGCTTCCTGCTCAACAGCACCCTCGGCATCGGCGGCGTGTTCGACCCGGCCACCTCGGCCAAGCTGCCGAACAAGAGCGAGGATTTCGGGCAGACGCTCGGCGTCTGGGGCTGGAAGCGATCGCGCTACGTCGAGTTGCCCCTGTTCGGGCCGCGCACCATCCGCGACGCCCTGGGCATGGCCGGCGATTCGCCGCTGTCGCCGATCCGCGGCATCGAGGCGGACAAGGCGCGCGTCTTCCTGCAGGGCCTGCAACTGGTGGACGTGCGCACGCAGTTGATGGCCGTGGACAAGATGCGCGAAGGCGCGACCGACGACTACGCGCTGGTGCGCGATGCGTGGATGCAGCGCCGGCAGTACCAGATTTTCGGCGAAGCCGAAGAAAGCGACGAGTCGCTGCCCGAGTACCTGCGCGAGAACGAGGACAATCCCACGGTGCCGATCAATGCGATTCCGGTGATTCCGGGGTCGCCGTAGGGCGAGCGTAGGGCGGGCTCAAGCCCGCCATTGCGATGATTCAGATCGCGCCGAACAATGATCGGAATCGCTTGTATTCGCTAGGTATGCGGCGAACGGATAATCCACGACGGCGGGCTTGAGCCCGCCCTACGAATTCCGATAAAGATCCGCCATCAACGGCTGTCGGCCGGCTCGTCCTCACCCGCAGCCTCAACTGAAATATCCCCCAGCAGTTTCTGCGCTTCGCCCGCGGGCAGCGCTTCCACCTCGCGCAGCTTCCGGCCAAGCGCGCGCGAACGCACGCTGGTTTCCTCGATCTTGTTGCTGGCTTCGTCCAGCTTCTTCTTGACGCCGTCCAGCACCGTGCCGAACTTGGCGAATTCGGTCTTCACCGCGCCCAGCGTGCGCCACACTTCGCTGGATCGCTCCTGGATGGCGAGCGTGCGGAAACCCATCTGGAAGCTGGTCATCAGCGCCAGCAGCGTGGTCGGGCCGGCCACCGCGATGCGCTGATCGCGCTGCAGCGCTTCCACCAGCCCCGGGCGACGCAGCACTTCGGCGTACAGGCCTTCGGTCGGCAGGAACAGGATCGCGAATTCGGTGGTGTGCGGCGGCGCGACGTATTTTTCGCGGATGTTTTTGGCCTGCTTGCGCACCTCGCGCTCCAGCGCGTCGCCGGCCTGGCGCGCGGCGTCGACGTCGCCGGATTCCTGCGCGTCCAGCAGACGTTCGTAATCCTCGCGCGGGAACTTGGCGTCGATCGGCAGCCACACCGGCACGCCGGGCTCGGAACCGGGGAAGCGCACCGCGAATTCGACGCTGGCATCGCTGCCGGGCACGGTCTTTACGTTGGCCGCGTACTGGTCCGGCGCGAACACCTGTTCCAACAGCGCAGCGAGCTGCACTTCACCGAAGATGCCGCGCGATTTCACGTTGTTGAGCACGCGCTGCAGGCCGCCGACATCCGAGGCCAGCTTGTTCATGTCGCCCAGGCCCTGATGCACCTGCACCAGCATCTGCGCGACGTTGCCGAAGCTTTCGGTGAGCCGCGTTTCCAGCGTCGACTGCAGCTTCTCGTCGACGGTCGCGCGCATCTGCTCGAGCTTCGCCTCGTTGCCGGTCTGCAGCTCGCGCAGTTTCTGTTCCAGGGTCACGCGCAGTTCGGTGAGCCGCTGTTCGTTGCGATCGGTCAGTTCGCGCAGCTGCGCGCCAAGACTGTCGGCGAACTGTTTCTGTCCACCCGCCAGTTCGATGCGGGCTTTCTGCGCGTCGTCGTTCAGCGCGGCCCGCAGTTCGTCCAGACGCGCGTCGGTGCGCAGGGTCAGGTCGGCGAGGCTGCGGCCGAAACCCTCGATCCGCTGCGCCTGGCCCAGTTCAAGACTGTCGAGTTGCTGGCGCAGTTCGCCGCGCCCGGCGCGCTGCTCGTCGCGCAGCGCCTCCTCCACGCGCCCACGCAGGCGGTCGAGCGCGGCGTCGGGCTTGCGCAGCAACAGCACGACCAACAAGACAAGGACGGCCGCAACGGCGACCAGCAGCAGGATCAACAGGCGATCGGTATCGGGCATGGCGTCAGTGTACCCGGGGCGTCCAACGAGACGACAGCAGCGTGACGCGAAGGTTTCAGCTGTCACTTTTCTGCCATCTATCCGAATTATCGTGGCGCCAACCTTCCAAGGGGCGCGACCGAATGTCGTCGATGGGAATGGGGTTACTGGTGTTGGCCGGCGCGAGCGTTGCGTCGGTGTTCTGGCTCTGGCGTCGGCGCGTACAGCGCATGCGCTACATCCGCGAGGCGAGGCTGCCGCCCGGTGTCTACGACAAGCTGCGCAAGCAACGGCCGGACATCGCACCCGAGCACTACCCGCTGATCAGCCGCGCGCTGCGCGATTTCTTCGCCGCCTATCTGCTGAGTGGCGGCAAAGCGGTGTCGATGCCCTCGCAGGCGGCCGACGAGCTCTGGCACGAGTTCATTCTCTACACCCGCAATTACGAACAGTTCTGCCGCAAGGCGTTCGGGCGCTTCCTGCATCACACCCCGGCGGTGGCCTTGTCGCGCAATTACGAACGCAACGTCGGCCTGCGCCGGGTCTGGTGGCATACCTGCAAGCTGGAAGGCATCGATCCGCGCAATCCGACCCGCCTGCCGCTGCTGTTCGCACTGGATGCCAAGCTGGGAGTGGCCGACGGCTTCCGCTACGCGCTGGATTGCCACGGCCTGCGCGAGAAGAACGATGACAGCGGCGGTGGCGGATGCGGTTCGCAGTGCGCCACCGACATGCGCGACAGCTCATTCGACGGCACCACCGACGGCTTGGGCGACGGCGATGGCGGCGGTGGAGATGGCGGCGACGGCGGCGGCTGCTGCGGGGATTGAGCGTTGCGCCCAATGCCACGGACGGCAACGCACCGCCTTCGAAGGATGCTCGAAGCGCAGCGCCGCACAGCGCGACATCGATTTACGGCGACGGCAGCGTCACCGGCAACGCCCAGACGCCGGCGTCGTACGGCGACACCAGGATGTCGTGCTGCCAGACCGCCATCACCCGGCCGCCGCTGGCCGGCAAATAGGCGCCGCGACCGGACGGAATGTAGTCGGCGTCCATGGAGAAGCGACGGGCGGCAAGCATCCTGAAGCCCGAGGCGTCGAACACATAGCCCGCAAGATGCTGGCCGGCAGCGCCGGGCATGGTCGGCGCGACGATCATGGCCCGCGGCGTCGAGCCCAGCGCCACGACGTGCGCCGGACCACGCAACGACGCGGCGGTGCCCGGACGGGCGTCCCACAGCGGCGAGCGCGCGGTCATGTCGCCCGGGGTTCCGATCGTGAACGTCACATTGGTGACCGCTGTGCCGCGGGCGGCGGGAACGCCGGGCAACGGATTGGTCCGCCAGTTCCACGCCACCACGTGCTGGTTGCCCACCGGCACCCATGCGATCGAAGGATACGAAGGATCTCCCGCCAGCCCCGGTCTGGTGGGCAACGAACGGTGGGTGATGGCGCTGATCCCCGCGCTGTTCTGCGCGAAACTGAGGATCCGCGGCGTGCAGTTGTAGCCGGCTGTCGTGCAGGCATCGTAGGCGAACAGGAAGCGGTTGCGCGCGGTGTCGTACGTGCCGGAAAGATTGGACACGCGGGCTGCGGGTGTCGCGAGGCTGCGCGGGTCGCCGCTGAGCAGGCCGAGATCCGTACTGTGTCGCGCCAGATGCAATCGGCCGGGCGAGCGCACGTCTTCCCAGGCCACCACCACGCAGCAACCGTTGTAGGCGAACCAGTCCGCGACGATCGCCGGACGCGCCTCGGCGTCGGCGGTGAATGCGTTGCGCGCGAGTCCGGGCGTGTACAGCGTGCGCGTGGCCACCCGCGTGCCGACGGCGTCGTACGCGGTCACCGCGATGCCGTCGGCGGTATCGATCACCAGCGGGCCGCTGGGCAGATTGAATCGCGACGGATAGCTCTGGCGCGCGGCGATGTAGAACCGTCGTTGCGCACTCTTGAAGACGATGACCGGATCCTTGTATCGCGAACTGCTGGCGGGGCTGAGCGGAAACACCAGGAATTCGCTGCCGGCCACGGAACGCCCGGCGTTGTCGACGAAGGTGCCGTAGATCCTGCCGCCGTGTTCGTACACGGCGAGGCCGCGGTCGAGCGTGGGATCGATCGCGATCGCCGGCGTGCGCGCGCCGTAACCGGCGATGGTGTCGGCCTGCGCATGCGTCGCGATGGACGACAGCAGAGCGATCGCGACGATCGCCTTCAAGAAACGCTTGTACATGGTGTTCTCCCGATGCCATGAACGAGGCGCCGCCGTTCCCTGCGCACGATGACGTGCGTCCGCGACCGCACCGGTGTGGATGCTCCGTGCTGGAGATCCGCGACAAAGGATTCGTCGCGGATACACAGCATCTACGCGCAAACTTTTCGGCAGCGGACACCAGAGGCCGCAAATATCCGGGCGCGCGGGGCGTCGCGCACCGCGTCGTTCAATCCACCACGCGGCAGAAGACGGCCTTCAGATAGCGGCTTTCCTGCACATCGGTCAGCCACGGGTGGTCCGCGCCGGCACCGGCGACCTTCAGCACCTGCACGGTGCGGCCGGCGTAGTACGCGGCGCGGCGCACTGCGTCGAGGAACTGTTCCTCGCTGACCAGACCGGTGCAGGAGAACGTCGCGAACAGGCCGCCGGGTTTCACCACGCCCATCGCCAGCTTGTTCATGTCGAGATATTTCTTCAGCGCCGGGATGATCTGTTCGCGGTCGCGGGTCATCTTTGCGGGATCGAGGATCACGACATCGAACTGCTCGCCTGCGTTGGCGGCGTCGCGCAGCCACGGAAAGATGTCGGCCTGCACGAAGCGCGGGCGGACGTTGTTCAATTTGCCGTTGGCCTTGGCGATCTCCAGCACGTTCTCGTCGATGTCCACGCCGACCACTTCGCTGGCGCCGCGCGCCGCGGCGTACACGCCGAAACCGCCGGTGTTGCAGCACAGATCCAGCACGCGCTTGCCTGCGCACTGGTGCGACAGCCACTCGCGGTTCTCGCGCTGGTCGGCGAAGAAACCGGTCTTGTGCGCGCCGGCCGGGTCGGCGCGGAATTTGATGCCGTACTCGGTGATGATGGCGGGCGCCGCCGGTTCGGTGCCGCGGAAATCGAAGCTTTCCTGCTTCTGCACGTGCTCGTCGGCGAAGGCGTGGAAACGGCAGCCGGGGAATTGCTCCTTCAGCGCGGCGTAGATCCATTCGCGATAGCGGAACATGCCGGCGCTGAAGTATTCGACCACCAGCAGATCGTCGTAGCGGTCGACGACCAGACCGCTGAGGCCGTCGCCCTCGCTGTGGACCACCCGCCACGCGTTGCTCACCGCATCCAGCTTCAGCACGTCGCGACGCAGACTCACCGCTTCGGCGATCTTGCGCGAGAACCACGCGGCATCGACATCGATGTCGGGGTCGCGTTCGAGCAGGCGCAGCGAGATCCGCGAATGGCCGTTGTAGAAGCCGCGCGCGGTCCAGACGCCGTCGTTGCCGATCACGTCGACCAGGCTGCCCGGCTTCGGCCGCTGGGTGGGTTTCTCCACCAGTTTCTGGAAGATCCAGGGGTGGCGGGAGGTCCAGCTGTTCTTCAGATGGATCTGCGGAAGGCTGGGCGGAAGCGTGGTCTGGGCGTTGTTTTCGTTCATGTTTCCATTGTAGTGGCGATTGACAGCCGCGGGCCTTTCGCGGAGCATCGCCGGTTCTGAAGGGGAGTAGCTCCCATTCGTCGCGGTCGTCATTACGAGTTCGGGTTTACCCGGCTCCGGCCCGGCGGCAGTCGCAAGCGTCAATGCGGCTGCGAGCGAGACCTTCGCCGCCTGGCGAAGGTCCGTCCCGTTCAAGCGCATGGTCCACCCATGCGCCGCCCGATCCCTCCCGATCGGAAACAGACGCCCAGCCTCGCGGTTGGGCGTTTTCGTTTCCGACCGGAGAGTTCTGCATGGCCACCATCGGTAGTCCGTTGTTATGGAGCGTGTTCGCTGCGCTCGTCGTCGTCGCCCTGCTCGTCGATCTGGTGCTGATGCGCCATGGCGGGCCGCACAAAGTCACGTTCAAGGAAGCCCTGTTCTGGAGCATCGGCTGGGTCGGCCTGGCGTTGGCCTTCAACGCATGGCTGTGGTGGTACGTCACCGGACAGGCCGGTGCGGAGGCCGGCAACCGGGTCGGGTTGGAGTTCCTGACCGGCTATCTGGTCGAGAAATCGCTGGCGGTCGACAACATCTTCGTGTTCCTGATGTTGTTCACCTATTTCGCGGTGCCCGAACTGCAGCGCCAGAAAGTGTTGATCATCGGCATCCTGGGCGCGATCGTACTCAGGGCGATCATGATCTTCGCCGGTGCGATCCTGATCACGAAGTTCCACTGGATCCTGTACGTGTTCGGCATCTTCCTGGTGCTGACCGGCATCAAGATGCTGATCGCGGCGGGAAAATCGCCCGATCTGGAAAAGAACCCGGCGCTGAAGTGGATGCGCGGACACCTGCCGCTCACCAAGGACTATCACGGCAACGATTTCACCGTGAAGATCGAGGGTAAACGCTGGTATACGCCGTTGTTCGTGGTGATCGTGCTGATCGCCGTGACCGATCTGATCTTCGCGGTGGATTCGATTCCGGCGATCTTCGCGATCACCAAAGACCCGTTCATCGTGCTGACCTCGAACGTGTTCGCGGTACTGGGCCTGCGTGCGATGTTCTTCCTGCTGGCCGGCATGGCCGACCGCTTCCACCTGCTGCCCTACGGTCTGGCGGCGGTGCTGATCTTCATCGGCGCGAAGATGCTGTTGATCGATGTCTACAAGATCCCGGTACTGGTCTCGCTGGGCGTGGTCGCAGCCATCCTCACCGTGACTGTCGCGCTGAGTCTGATGCGGCCGGCGCGCCCGCCGACCGCGTCGTAAGCGCGGGAGCGCCGCATGGCGCTCGGCATCGGCCTGCTCTGCCTGCTTGCGGGAGGCGCCGCGATCTTCACGGTCGCGGCGCTGCTGAGGCGGCTGACGATGAGCCTCGGCGCGAAAACGGGTTCGATCTGGGACTGGTTCCGGGGGTTGCTGGACATCCCGGGCACGCTTTTCTGAGCGTGTTCCGACGAGCCCGTCCTCCGGGCATATTCCCGATGAACGCGTCTGCCGCCCCACAGCGTTCCAGCGCGGAGGCGCGCTTCGTCTTCCGGCGGCCTTGATCGGGGCCGCCGGAGGCACCACAGATTCGCGATGGACCTGCACACACCGGAAGACCTCCCCGACACCCCCACCCAGCGCGCCGCCGACCGGCGGCGGCTGCTGCGGGCGCTGAACGCCAGTCTCGGCTTCGTGCTGCTGCTGGCGGTGGTGTTCACCCTGCAACAGGGCGAGGACTACCGCCCGTTCACCGTCACCGCGCTGAGCGCGCAGGGGCTGTGGGGCATCCTGACCGCGCCGCTGCTGCACGGTTCGTTCCAGCACATCGTCGCGAACGCCGCGTCGTTGCTGCTGCTCGGCACCCTCGCCGGCAGCGTTTACCCGAAGGCCACCGTCCGCGCGCTGCCGATCTTCTGGCTGGGCTCCGGGCTGGGCGCCTGGCTGCTGGGCGAACCGGGCAGCCACCATCTGGGCGCCAGCGGCTTGACCCATGGCCTGATGTTCCTGGTGTTCATGCTGGGCCTGCTGCGCCGGGACCGGCCGTCGATCGCCGCGGCGATGATCGCGTTCTTCCTCTACGGCGGGATGCTGCTGACCGTGCTGCCGCAGGAGCCCGGCGTGTCCTGGCAATCGCATCTCGGCGGCGCCCTGGGCGGCGTGCTGTCCGCCTTCCTGTTCCGCTACGCGGATCCGCTGCCGCCACGCAAGCGCTACAGCTGGGATCTGGAAGACGAGGCCGACAGCGACGATGCCGAGCTGGAACTGCCCAAACCCGACGACGTGCCGGTGCTCTGGCATCGCCCCCGCGAGGAACGCGGCGTGGTGCTGCCGTTCGCGCGGCGTGAATCATCCGCTCAGGCGCTGGCCGACCAGGACCCTGCCGCTCATGCGCGGGCTGGTCATGAAGCGCCTCTTCCGGAACCCAGCCCGCAGGAGCCGCCCCACCACGGCCCCGATCGACCGGGCACCGGCTGAGCCCGATCAGGTGCGATTCCGGCCCCGATGCCATCCATCCGGCCGATCTTCCGACAGGCGGTTCCCACCCTGCTCGAGTATCGACGGCCTTGCGACGTCCGCGTCGACAGGCGATATGGCTTATGAATCATGTCGTTACGCGGGAAATTCGCCGCGGCGGATGGTTTTCCGCCGGCTTGCGCACCGTCACGGAATGTTTTTGCAAAACGCCGGGAGACTCCGTTAATCTGAACGGGGAGCTTCTGCCGCACACCCGACCGCGAGGTCCGGGCTGCGGAGCGTCGATCAAACAGGGGCACTGAGGGAAGAAGTCCGGCATCGCCGGGCCGGAAGCACACAAGATTCGGAGCTGCCGTAGGGGCGGCTTCCCCCATGCGAAATGACTACCGGAGTGAAGTCATATGAAGAAGACAGCGATATCGGTTGCCCTGATGGCCATGCTGATGGCATGCGCCGCGACGGCCAGTGCACAGGACCCCGGCAACAACAGCCAGTACGATCCCGACGCCGCGTCGCAGTTGCCCGAAGGCTTCGATCCGTCGGCCCCCGACGCCCGTTACGACAACGGCGCCGCTTCGCAGAAGCCGGCCGACTACAACCCGCAGGGCACCGTCGAACTCTCCGGCGAAATGCAGGGCATGGTCGACAAGCTCACCCAGCAGCAGCAGGGCCAGATGCTCAGCGGCGATGAGGGTTCCGCCTGCGAAGCCATCATCTGCCTGTCCACCGGCGGTCCGCCGAGCGAATGCGCCGCGTCGCTGCGCAAGTACTTCAGCATCAATCTCAGCAAGCCGTGGAAGACCATCCAGGCGCGCATCAACTTCCTGAAGATGTGCCCGGCGTCCGACGACAGCCCGCAGATGGGCTCGCTGGTCGAAGCCATCGGCCATGGCGCCGGCCGCTGCGACGCCGCATCGCTCAACCAGACCCTGCGCAGGTGGACCGGGATCGACGGCCAATACGAGATCAGCAACCAGATGCCGTCGTACTGCGACGCTTATCACACGCACGAGTACACCGACATCGGCAGCACCAAGCCGCGTTATGTCGACAAATTCGTGGTGCGCACCTACACCGACAGCGAAGGCAACGTGCACACCGAATACGATGGCGGGTATTGGGTCGACGGCGGCTCCGCCGTTGCCGCCACCGACAACACCGGCAATGGCGCGGTTCCCGCTTCCAAGGATCCGGCAGCGGTCGGCCGGTTCTGAGCCCAGCGCCACATTCGCAGCGATGCGATTCGAGAAAGGCGGGGAAACCCGCCTTTTTCGTGCCCGGCGCATACCGCTGCCGGACCCGGATCGCCGTGACGGGCAGGTATACGGCCCGTTCGATCAAGGATCGACAATCGATAGGTCGGATCAATCGAATCCCATCGCCTGGCGTTCCCCTCGATCGAAATTGACAGGGCCGGATTCTGTCATTACGGTGACGCCCCCATTCGGGGCTTCGCGCCGATCCGTTACAGCGCGCGTCAATCCATACACCACAGGGAGTCACCCCATGAAGCAGACCCTTCTGCTCACCGCCGTACTTGCGGCCGCATCCTTCGCCGCCCCGGCTTTCGCCGCTGAAGGCAGCGCCGGTTTCTATCGCGTCGAAGCCGGCAACAGCAACATCGAAATCGACAACACCGACGGCGACGAAGTCGGCTACAGCCTGCGCGGCGGCTATTTCTTCAACGCCAACTTCGGCGTCGAAGGCTTCTACACCCACCTCGGCCGCGACTCCGACGACTTCGCTTCGGTCGAAGCCACCGCGTACGGCGTCGGCGTCATCGGCAAGAAGAACTTCGGCAGCGACACCCACGAAGGCTTCTTCATCAGCGGCCGCGCCGGCATCAGCCGGGTCGACCTGGAAGTCGACATCGACGGTTTCGGCATCGTCGACGACGGCGCGAACGAACCGTACTACGGTATCGGCGCAGGCTACGATTTCAACGAAAAGATGGGCGTCAGCATCAACATCGATCGTTTCAAGTCGGACCTGTTCGATACCGACTTGCAGTTCACCACCACCACCGCAGCGTTCGAATACCGTTTCTGATTCGATTGTTGTCGTGTCGCATGAAGGCCGCCTCCGGGCGGCCTTCATCGTTTCCGGCCTCGATCCTGCCGGCCGGCGCCGGATCTACGCGCGCAGGCCCAACTGGCGATCGTGCAACCGCGACCACAACAACAGCGACAGCGTCGCGCCGATCAGACACAGGAACATGTCCCACTGCGTGTCCCACTGGTCGCCCTGGGTGGCGAGGAAGGCGTCGGCATCGGCGCCGTAGATCAACGCCGACCACCATTCGATCAACTCGAAGAACGCGCTGAAGCTCAGGCACGCCGCCAGCACCAGATAGAACAGCCAGCCGCCGCGACGCAGCGGCGTGCAGCGCAGGAACAGTTCGCGCGCCAGGATCGCCGGAACGAAGCCCTGCATCACATGGCCGACGCGATCCCACGGATTGCGCGTCACCTCCAGCCCCATCGCGATGGCGGTATCGCGCATCCAGAACCCGATCGGCGTTTCCGCGTAGGTGTAGGCGCCGCCGTGGATCAGCACCAGCGCATGCGCGACCAGCAGCCAGCACAGCAGCCGGGTCAGCGGAAACACCGGCCACTTCCAGGCGATGAGCGGGATGGCGACGATCACCCAGATCACCTCCAGGAACCACGTCAGCCGGTCCCTGGGCGCGATGCCGGAGACCACCAGCGCGACGACCACGATGGCGAGCAGCAGCTTGCGTTCGGACGGAGACGGCGGCGTGGCGATGGCGGATGTTGCGATGGCATTCGACGACATGCGGACCTACCGGCGGACGAGTGGGTCGATGTTACGTCAGTGCCGGCATGACCAGCGTCCATTGTCCGCATCGCGCACCGGTGCTAGCTTCCGCCATCCCCATGCTCCGGAACCCATCGATGGCCCGTATTGCCGCGCTGCTGCTGTTCGCGACCCTCGCCGCCTGCCAGCAGGACGCCGAACCGGCCACGCCCGCGCTCAGCGTCTCCGCGCCCCCGCCGGTCGCATCCGCACCGCTGAGCGCCGACGAGAAACGCATCGCCGCGGACGTGGATTATCTCGCCGACGACAAATTGGAAGGCCGCGAAACCGGCACCCGCGGTTACGATCTGGCCGCCGAGTACGCCGCGAAGCGATTCCGCGAAATCGGCCTGCAGCCGGCCGGCGACGACGGCACGTATTTCCAGGCGGTGGCGCTGCTGAAGGCCACCCGCGAAGCCGAAGGCGCGGCGCTGACGGTGAAGCGCAACGGCCGCGAGATCGCACTGCGCTTCCGCGAGCAGTTCCTGCCGACGCTGAATTTCGACGCCGCCGAACACGCGCTGGAAGCGCCGGCGATCTTCGTCGGCCAGGGCGTGCACGCGCCGGAACTGCAGCACGACGATTTCGCCGGGCTGGACGTGCGCGGCAAGATTGCGGTGCTGTTTTCCGGCGCGCCGGCGCGCTTCGACAACGACCGCCGCGCGTACTACAGCGCCAGCCGCGAGAAGCTGCGGGTGCTGGCCGAACGCGGCGCGGTCGGCGTGGTGTTCGTGAACACGGCCGAGGACGAAGTGAGTTCCCCGTGGGCGCGCAATGCCGGTAACTGGCAGCGCTCCGGCATGCGCCTGCGCGGCGCCGACGGCAAGCCGCTGCAGACCCACCCGCAGCTGCGCGCGGCGGCGACGGTAAGCGCCGCGGCGGCCGACCTGATCTTCGCCGACAGCCCGCAGCCCGCGGCCGCGCTGTTCAAGGCGGCGCAGGAAGGCCAGCTCAAGGGCTTCGATCTGCCGGGCACGCTGTCGCTGGCCGGACGCACCCGGATCGAGCCGCTGACATCGCGCAACGTGGTCGCCCGTCTGCCCGGCAGCGACGCCGCGCTGGCCGCCGAGCACATCGCCTATACCGCGCATCTCGACCACATCGGCATCGGCGCGCCGGTGAAGGATGTGAACGGCGTCGACGACAGCATCTACAACGGCGCGCTCGACAACGCGCTGGGCGTGGCGATCATGTTCGAGGCCGCGCGCATCCTGCACGCGGAGAAGACCGCGCCGAAACGTTCGCTGCTGTTCATCGCGCTGACCGCCGAAGAGAAGGGCCTGCTGGGCGCGGAATGGTTCGCGACCCATCCCACCGTGCCGCTCGAATCGCTGGTCGCCAACGTCAACATGGACATGCCGGTGCTGCTGGCGCCGAGCAAGGACATCGTGCCGATCGGCATCGAACATTCGTCGCTGAAATCGACGCTGGACACCGCGGCGACCGCGCTCGGCGTCGCGCTGTCGCCGGATCCGTTCCCGGAAGAAGTGGTGTTCGTGCGCAGCGACCAGTACGCCTTCATCCGCGCCGGCATTCCGGCGGTGTATCTGAACGGCGGCGTGATCTCCGCCGACGGCGTGCGCGACCCGAAACTGGCGCTGCGCAAATTCATGCGCGAGCACTATCACCAGCCCAGCGACGAGGCCACGCTGCCGATCGCCTACGGCGACGCGCTGCGGCTGGCGAAACTCAACGCGCGGATCGGCCAACTGGTGGGCGATGCGGCGACGCGGCCGACGTGGAACGCCGGCGATTTCTTCGGCAGGACGTTCGCGCGGCCGAAGCCCTGATCTTTTCGTAGGAGCGGTTTTGTAGGAGGGCCTTCAGGCCCGAGCTTTGCAGGCTGGGCTGAGCGCAGCGAAGCCCAGCGCCTGAGCGACACCGGACACACTTGGCCTGCTGCCTGCGATGCTGCTGGGCTTCGCTGCGCTCAGCCCAGCCTACTGGCGAGATTCAATGCGCGGATCGGCCAGCTGGTGGGCGATGCGGCGACGCGGCCGACGTGGAACGCCGGCGATTTCTTCGGCAGGACGTTCGCGCGGCCGAAGCACTGACCGGGCGTAGGAGGGCCTTCAGGCCCGAGCTCTTGCCTGATCGGGTTTGTCGCAAAAGAGCTCGGGCCTGAAGGCCCTCCTACAACGAGCAACATCGGCGCTCAACGCTCCGGGGCGGACGCGCCGTTGTCCTCGATATCCGCCTCGAACAGCAGCTCCAGCTCGCCGCGCGCCTGTTTCGCGCTTTCCAGCAGCGCCGCTTCGTCGTCGTAGATCAGATGCTGGCTGGCCAGCAGCGCCTCGTCGTGCGCGCGGAACTTCAGCGTGCGCTGCTGCGCCTGCTCCGGCGACATGCCCAGCGCGATCAGCACATCGCGGCCCATTTCCAGGCCGGACGCGAAGGTTTCGCGGGTCACGTCGGCGCCGAGGTCCATCAGCTGCCACGCATGCCGGCGATCGTGGGCGCGGGCGAAGACCTTCAGCCCGGGATACAGCCGGCGCACGACGCGGGTCACGCGCAGGCTGGCCTCGGCGTTGTCGATGGCGTTGATGAAGATGCGCGCATGGCCGGTGCCGGCCGAGCGCAGCAGATCCGGCCGCGACGGATCGCCGTAGTAGGCGACATTGCCGAAGCGACGCACGGTGTCGAGTTGTTCCGGATCAGTTTCCAGCGCCACGAACGGAATCTTCTGCGCCACCAGCATGCGCGCGACGATCTGGCCGAAACGCCCGAAGCCGGCCAGGATCACCTGCGGATGCCCGTCCGGGATCGTGTCGAAGGCGCGCTTGGGCACCTTGTCGGGAAACGCGCGCAACAGCCGCGACGCGGCGATCATCGACAGCGGCGTCAGCGCCATCGACAGGCCGACGATGGCCACCAGCCGATTCTGCAGCGCGGCGTCGATCAGATTCGCCTTCACCGCTTCGGACAGCACCACGAACGCGAACTCGCCGCCCAGCGCCAGCACCATGCCCAGTTGCAGCGCCTCCTGCCAGTCCATCTTGCCCGGGCGCAGGCCGATGCCGAACAGCAGCAACGATTTGATCGCCAGCAGCGCGACCGCGCCGAACACGATCGTCCACGGCTCGGCGGCGATCAGGTTCAGATCGATGCTCATGCCCACGGCCATGAAGAACAGGCCCAGCAGCAGCCCTTTGAACGGATCGATCTGCGATTCGATCTCGTGGCGGAATTCGGAATCCGCCAGCAGCACGCCGGCCAGAAACGCGCCCAGGCCCATGCTCAGGCCGACCAGATGCATCAGCCAGCCGGCGCCCAGCACCGCGAACAGCGCGCTGGCGGTGAGCATCTCCGGCACGCCGATGCGCGCGGCGAGGCGGAACAGATGCCGCAGCAGATAGCGGCCGCCGATCACCAGCGCGACGATCCCCGCGACCGCCTTCAGCACGTCCTTCCACACCGGATCGGTGCCGGCGGCGGCGACGCCGAGCAGCGGAATGGCCGCCAGCAGCGGAATCGCGGCCAGATCCTGGAACAGCAGGATCGCGAACGCCAGGCGTCCGTGCGGCGTATTCATCGCCTTCCGTTCGGACAGCAACTGCAGGCTGACCGCGGTGGACGACAGCGCCAGCGCCAACCCGACCACCAGCGCCGCCTTCCAGCCCAGTCCATAGGCCAGGCCCAGCCCGCCCAGCACCGCGCCCGTTACCGCGACCTGCAGTCCGCCCGCGCCGAACACCGGCCGGCGCATCACCATCAGCCGCGCCGGCGACAGCTCCAGGCCGATGACGAACAGCATCATCACCACGCCTATCTCGCTGGCGGCCAGCACCGGCTCGGCGTCGCTGACCACTTTCACCCCGAACGGCCCCAGCATCACACCCGCGGCCAGATAGCCCAGCACCGCGCCCAGGCCGAAGCGCTTGAACAGCGGCACCGCGACCACCGCCGCGAGCAGGAACACCAACGCCAATTGCAGACCATCACCGTGCATGCGCACCTCCGGCAGGGACAGTAACCGCGCACCGCATACACCCGCAATCGCGGCGTGCCGTCGGAGGCAGGACAGTGCATCCGCATCCCGGCGTTCGCGACCGGGCGGCGTCTGTCGGGCGCCGCGGGAGACCTGATAAGGTTCGGCCGGTGAGCGAACCGCACGCCAGCGCTGTCGACGATCCAAGCCCCGGCACGGGTCCAGATACGGGTCCCGACACGGGTCGCGACACGGACAGCCGCGACACCGGCGACGTCACCGCGCTGCTGGTCCGCTGGAAAGCCGGCGATGCCGGCGCCCGCGACCAGCTGGCCGCGGCGATCTATTCCCAGCTCAAGCGCATCGCCGCCAACCGGCTGCGCGAACAGGCGCGGCCGGTCGTCGATCCGACCGAACTGGTCCACGAAGCGCTGATGAAACTGATCCAGAGTCCGATCGACGCCGAAGACCGTCGGCAGTTGTTCAAGATCGCCGCGGCCGCGCTGCGCCACACCCTCATCGATCTGGTGCGCCGCCGCGACGCCGACAAGCGCGGCGGCGGCGAGGTCACGTCGCTGGATGCGCTGCAGATCACCGTCGCCGGGTTGACCGGCGCCAGCGCGGACCACTGGCTGGACGTGGAGCATGCGCTGACCGAACTGGAAGCATTGGACCCGCGCAAATGCCGGATCGCCGAGCTGGCGCTGATCGTCGGCCTGGAACAGACCGAGATCGCCGCGACGCTGGGCCTGAGCCTGAGCACCGTCGAACGCGACCTGCGCTTCGCGCGCGCCTGGCTGAAGACCCGACTGTCGGGCGCCACGCCGCAGAATCCGGACACGGTCGTGGACCGGCGGTGACGGGTCGCGCTGCGTCAGGACGACCTGCAGAGAGGCGGATGCATTCCGCGCCGCGCAGACCCTTCCGATGACCGACGCCCTTTCCAGAATCGAAACCCTGTTCCATGCCGCGCTGTCGCTGCCGCCGGAGGCGCGCGCGGCGTGGCTGCGGACGGCCGAGCAGGATCCAACGATCCGCGACACCGTCGATGCCCTGCTGGCCAACGACGACGCGACCGACAATCCGCTGCGCCCGGCGCTGCTCGCGGCGCTTTCCGCCGACGACGCCGGTCCGCAGCGCATCGGCCGCTATCGGCTGATCGGCGAACTGGGCCAGGGCGGCATGGCCGGCGTGTGGCTGGCCGAGCGCGACATCGACGGCCGCGCGCAGCGGGTCGCGCTCAAGCGCCTGCACGGCGCCTCCACCGCAGCCCTGCGTCGGCGGGCCGCGCGCGAGCGCGCGCTGCTGGCCGCGCTGAACCATCGCGGCATCGCCGGCCTGATCGACGGCGGCGAAACCGGCGACGGCACGCCCTACTTCGTCATGGAATACGTCGAAGGCGAGCCGCTGTTGCGCTATCTGGCGGAACGACGGCCGTCGCAGCGCGAACGGCTGCAGCTGTTCCGGCAGATCTGTCTGGCGATCGAGCACGCCCACCAGCGGCTGATCCTGCATCTGGATCTCAAACCCTCGAACGTGCTGGTGCGCGCCGATGGCTCGACCGCGCTGATCGATTTCGGCATCGGCCAAGCGCTCGACGACAGCGGCACCGATGAACACCGCGGCGAACGCACCGCGGCGTTCACGCCGATCTACGCCGCGCCGGAGCAGCGCGACGGCCGCGCGCTGACCACCGCCACCGATGTCTACATGGCCGGCCTGCTACTGGTCGAGATGCTGAGCGACGGCGCGCTGTCGCGGCGCGCGCGCGATGCGGCGACCGGCGACGCGCGGTCGGCGCCGGCGCTGTCGGATCCCGCGATCCGTCGCGCGCTCGACGGCGATCTGTCGCGGCTGGTCGCCCGCGCCACCGCGCACGATCCCGACGACCGCTACGCCTCGGTCGCGGCGCTGCGCATGGACATCGAACAGTTTCTCGAAGGCCGCATGCTCGCCGCCTCGCCGCAGACGTGGTGGGTGCGCGGCGGGAAATTCTGCCGGCGCAATCGCTGGCCGCTGCTCGGCGCGGGCGCCGCGGCGCTGCTGGCGGTGGCGTTCGTGCTGCGGCTGTCGGTGGAACACGCGCGCGCGCTGGCCGCGGAGAAGAACGCGCTGCTGGCGCAGGATCTGCAGTCGTCGCTGCTGGTGGCGCTGTCGCCGGGCGGCAACCCGCAGGCGCAGGCGCGGATCGAGGCGCTGCTGCAGCGCGAACGCGAGCGGCTGCGCGACAGCGGCGACCCGCGCGCGCTGGATCCCGCGTGGCGCACCATCGCGTCGATCGTCGCGGTCGCGGAGATCTACGTCGCGATCGGCGACCCGGAGCCGGCGCTCAGATCCGCCGACGAGGCGCTGCGGCTGCTCGCCGAGCCACGGGCGACGCAGCGGCTGCGCGACGGCCGCGACGACGACCTGCTGGCGCGTGCGCACGCCGCGCGCGGGCAGGCGCTGAACGCACTGGAACGCTATGCAGACGCGGAGCCCGCGTTCGCTCGGATGCGCGCACTGCGAGAAGGGCGCCGGCGCGAAGACCCGCAGGCGCTGGCGACCGCGCTGCTGCTGCAGGGCAAGGCGGCGATCGAATGGCGGGATTTCGCCCGGGCCGAGCGCGCGCTGACCGAAGCGCAGGCGCTAGCCGCCGCTGCACCACCGCAGCCCAGCTTCCCGGTCGAACTGGCGATCGCGCGGCTCGACGCCGCCAGCGAAAGCGGCGAAGCGTCGGCGCAGGGCGCGCAGCGCAGCGAGGCGCTGCTGGCGCTGGCCGAAACCGGGCTGGAGGCCGCATCGCCGCTGTGGATCGAAACCTGGCTGGCGCTGTCGCGCTGGCGCCAGGTCGAAGGCAAGCCGCAGGCCGCGCTGGCCGATGCGCAGCGCGCGCGCGATCGCGCCCAGCAGTTGTTCGGCGAACGCAGCGTGGTCACCGCCACCATCGACAACAATCTGGGCACGATGCTGGCCGACCTCGGCCGCTACCGCGAGGCGCTGACGCATTTCGATCGCGCGCGCGCCACCCAGGCGCGTCTGAGTCCGGACAAGGTCGCGGTGCTCGCGTCGATCGACATCAACCGCTGCCGCGCGCAGTACCACCTGGGCGACTACGCGCAGGCCGCGTCCAGCGCGCAGGCCGCACTCGATGCGCTGCCCGACACCCACGCGGCTTACCGCCGGCTGCGCAGCATCGCGTGGTCGAATCTGGCGCGCGCGCGCAGCGAGCTGGGCCAGCATCCGGCGGCGCTGCAGGCCGCGCGGCGGTTGCTGTCGGACCCGTGGCTGCAGGCCGCGCCGCCGCTGGAGAACGCGTTCGGCCGGATCAGCATGTTCGTGGTGCTGTTGAACGCCGGGGCGCTGGACGAAGCGCAGGCGATCCTCGACCAGACCACGCCGGTGCTCGAAGCGCAGCTGCCGGCCGGGCATCCGGCCTTCATCTACACGGCGCGGCGCCGCGGGCTGCTGGCCGCCGCGCGCGGCCGCTTCGACGAGGCGGACCGCGCGTTCGGCCTAGCGCTGACGCGGATGGACGCCGCCGACGACGACCCGCTGACCCGCGCCGAAATCCAGGCCTCGCGCGCCCACGCCGCTGCCCGGCTGGGCGATCCCGCACGCGCCCGGCAGTTGCTGACGCAGGCGCTGCCGGTGCTGCGCGCGGAGACTTCGGCCGACGCCCGCCCGCGGATCGAGGCCGAAGCCCTGCTCCGCAGCCTGTCGTCGGGCGCAGCCGAGGCGCCTTGATCGCACTGGTGAAGGGTGGCCGCCGCTTTCTGCGACCACCGCTGTAGACACCAGAAAAGGCGCCGCCCATGTTCCGCAAACCCGCTTTCGTTCTCTTCGGCCTGACCGCTTCCTGCCTGATCGCTTCCGTTCCGCTGCCTGCCGCCGATGTCGACGGCACGCTGGCCCAGAAGAACGGATGGGCCGCCTACCAGACCGGCATCGAGCGCACCGCCGCGCAGGTCGACGCCAAATGCGGCGGCAGGCTGCGCGCCGGCTACGACAAGACCAGTTATCCGCAGTTCGACCCGCTGCGCGACCGCACCCAGGCCGCCTGCCAGGCCGCGGTCGGCACGCTCGCCGCGCTGTGCATGAACGATGCCGGCAAACAGTCCGTGCAGGCGTTGGCTGCGGCGCGCTGCCGCTTCTCCACCGACGGCACCCGCGTCACGCGCAACGGCGACACGCTGATCGTCCACATCGATCCGGAACGCACGTCGATCACGGGTGCGCAGCCCGGCTCGTATTCGTGGGCCAGCGCGCTGCGAGAAATCCTGTGAGCCGATCCATCGCGTCGCTCGCTTCGATCGCCCTTTCGACAACCGCCCTTTCGACAACCGCCCTTTCGACGATCGCCCTTTCGAAAATCGTCCAGACAGAGACATCGCCATGACCACCGAAACGAACACCGACGCCAGCAAGCGCGAAGACGCGCAGCGCGCCTATCACGCGCTGTTCTCGCGCGCGGTACAGACGCCCGGGCTCGACATCAAGAACGAATTCAACGAACAACCCTCGCGACAGGGCAGCGTGAATTATCTTCTGCACGAAGCGGGCTACACCGCCGAGCAGCGAGAACTGTTGATGTCGGCGCTGTCCCGCACCAACAAGGCCGGCGTCGCCATCGACGAAGGACGCCTGCGCGACGCCGGCTTCCATCGCGGCAAGGCCGCCGAAGCGCTGGCGGAAGTGCGCGAGGCGGGATTGTTGACGCCGGGACGCCTGGGGGGCATGTCCGCGGACGTCGAGATGATGACCCAGCGCATCGACGACAAACGCCCGGGCCGCTATCAGGACGCGCAGAAATTCTTCGCCGACACCGTGGCAGCCGGCACCACCGACGAAGAGGCGTCGAAGCGCGCCGGGCAGAAGCTCTACGAGACGCTGCTCGATTCCGGATTGAATCCCGACCAGGCCAGCAAGGGTTATCACGCGCTGCAGGACGCGCTGGCCGCGCGCACGCTCATCGCGACGATGACATCCGGCGAACCTGTCGTGCAGCCGCTGGCGGAACTGTCGCAATCCATCAAGCTCATCGCGGACGCCAAACCGCCGGTGCTGGATGCGACCAACCTGCAGACCATGCGCGACCTGGAGAAGACGCTCACCGACAAACACCTCACGCCCGCCGCGAGCCTGCTGGGCAACGGCAAAATCCTGTCCGAGCAGGACGTCACCGGCAATTTCACCATCGACCCGGCGCAGGCGCGCGAAACCGCGCCCGATCGCCTGGAGAAACTGCAGGCGGTGCTGGACTGGTACGAAAAGAAGAACCAGGTGCATTCGATGAGCGCGTTCTACGGCTACGTCTTCAAGAACGCGCCGGATGCGATCAAGGCGATCAAGGATGCGCAGAACGGCGACAGTTCCGCACAGAACGACGTCGCGGTGGTCAAGGCGGTGCAGCGCGCCGAGGAACTGCTGGGCATCGTCAGCAAGGATTTCCGAACCCAGACCCCGCAGCAAGTGGTCAAGACCGTCGACGATCTGCGCGAGAGCCAGTTCAAGACCGCCGACCAGGTCGCCGATCTGGTCGGCGTGCTGCCGGTGATCGGTCCGCGCGTGAAATTCGTGATCAAGGAAACCGCGATCGGCCTGCGCTACGCCAGCGGCGACATCAGCGGCACCGAAGCCATCACCTCGAGCGTGAAGGAAGTCGCGTCGGCGGTGGTGGGCGACGCGATCTTCAAGGACAAGGTGCTGGACAAATTCAAGAACGGCGAAGACCTGCTGTTTCCGCTGGCCACCGCGATCGGCGGCAATGTCCTGGCCGAGGTGGGCAAGGTCGTGGGCCAGAACAAGCTGTCCGACGTCAGCGCGGAAAAACTCGTGCAGGCGGTGAGCGTGGGCATCTCCAAGGGCGTCGTCGAAGGCGGCTTCAAGATCGCCGAGAAACTGAAACTCGGCAACGAAGATCTGGAGGAATTCGCGAAGGTGCTGGTGAAGATCGCGCAGAAGTTCGGGCTGGAGCGGCCGGTGGACCAGATGATCGACCAGGAGCTGAAGTCGCGCAGCAAGAACGGCAAAAGCTATTCGCTGGTCGAAGGCGGCGGCACGGTCGAGACCGACGCGCGCCAACCCGCCACCGGCAGCGACGAGCCCGGCATGCGCAAGGCGCTCGCCGCATTGGCGGCGATGGACGACGGCACGCGTCCCAGACCGCCAGGCGAGTCGGACAACATCGCCGCCGCGCTGACGCTGGCCGCGAACAAGGGCGGACTGCGCCAGATCGACGCGGTGGTGCCCAGCAACGACGGCTCGCGCCTGATCGCGATCCAGGGCGACGAGCGCTCCGAGTTCAGCAGGACCGCGAGCGTCGCGATCCAGGACGCGGCGAAGGTGCCCGCCGAGGAATCGCAGAAACAGATCGCGCAATCGCAGATCGACACGGTCAAGCCGCAGGTCGAAAGCGAAACGCGCACCGCGCAGCGGATGGCGTGAGCGGAGCGTAATGCCCAGCCTTCGATGATTCGAAAACGCCGGATGCGCCCGGCTCCGGCGAGCCCTCGAATGCCCTGCTGCGCAACCGTACGACGATATGGGCAATGGTGCGCAATCCGGCACCCGGACTCAGCGCAGCAATGCCTGCCGTTCGGGCGCATCGAACCACGCGATCGCGAACGCGCGGAACGTCGACTGCAGTCGGGTGGGACGATGCCGCTGCGGATGCACCAGGTAGATCGGCTGCGGCGCAATGTCCCAATCCGGCAACAGTCGGCACAGGCGGCCATCATCGAGCGCGTCGACGACCATGTACAGCGGCAGACGCCCGATGCCGACACCGAGTTCGGCCGCGCGCAGGATGCCGTTGAAATTGTTGATGGCCAGCGGCGTGCGGATTCTCACGGTTTCGCTCTCGCGGCCGCGCACGAAGACCCATTCCGGATCGTCGCGGAAATGACTGTTGCGCAGCGCCGGCAAGGAGGCGAGTTCCGATGGCCGTCGAGGCGTGTCCGAACCGGCCAGCAACGATGGGCCGGCGATCGCGATCTCGCGTACCAGCCCGACCGCCCGCACAACCAGCCGCTCGTCCAGCGTACGTGTCGTGCGGAATCCGAAGTCGTAATGGCCATCGAGCAGATCGCGGCGCTGGATGCTCAGATCCAGCTCCACGTCGACCCGGTCGTGCGCGCGCTGGAATGCGGCGATGAGATCGATCAGGAATATTTCGCCGAACGTTGTCGCCGACGTGATCCGCAACGTTCCGGCGACATCGCTGCGCTCCGCGGCGATCAGTTGCTGGGCTTCGTCGAAGGTCGCGCGCAGACGCGCCGCCTGCTCCGCATAACGATGACCCAGCGGCGTCAGCGACACGCGTCGGGTGGTGCGGATCAACAGCTCGGCGCCGAGTTCGCGTTCCAGCTCCGCCACCTGACGGCTGATGTGCGCCTTGGAATAACCCAGTGCCTTCGCTGCAGCCGTGAAGCTGGTCAGCTCCGCGACGGCGGCGAAGCAGAGCATCCGGTCGATCCGGGTCGAGATTGTTTCCATTGCACAACAGTATTTCCACGATTCCCGGGCTAATCAAGCCAAGCGGGTAAGCACAGACTTTCCGTACCGCCGAATTATCGGCTTCACGGAAACAACGGAGACCCCAATGAAGATTCTGCTGATCGGTGCCCAGGGCACCCTTGGCCGCGCTGTCGCCCAGGAACTCGGTGCCCGGCACGACCTCATCGCTGCCGGCCGCAGCAGCGGCGACATACGTGTCGACCTCACCGACCGCGCCAGCATCGCCGCCGCCCTCGCCAAGGCCGGACCGGTCGATGCCGTGGTCTCCGCCGCCGGCAACGTGGCCTTCGGCGCCCTGCTCGAACTCACGCCCGAGCAGTGGGCCGTCGGCCTGAACGACAAACTCATGGGCCAGGTGAATCTGGCGCTGCTGGCCGCGCCGCTGCTCAACGAGGGCGGCTCGATCACGCTCACCACCGGCATCCTCGCCGACGACCCCATCCGCTACGGCGCCTCCGCTTCGCTGGTGAACGGCGCAGTCGAGGCCTTCGTCCGCGCCGCCGCGCTCGAACTGCCGCGCGGCATCCGCATCAATGCGGTCAGCCCGACCGTGCTGCAGGAATCCATGTCCGGCTACGCGCCCTACTTCCGCGGCTTCGAACCGGTATCGGCCGCGCGCGCGGCGCTGGGTTTCAGCCGCAGCGTCGAAGGCGCACAGACCGGACAGGTCTACAGGATGCTCTGAAAGCAGCGGCTGACCGCCCGCCGATCACCATCCCGTTACCCACATGACGGGATCGGCTTACGAGAGGGCGGCCATGACACCGCAACGATTTGCATTGCTCGCGCTGACGCTGTTCGGATCGATCGATTCGAGCAGCGCAGCCGATAGCGGCAGCGGCCATTTCCGCATGGCCGACAACGGCCTGAAGATCGATCACGTCATCGCCGTACGCCGCGAAGAACACCTGGACCCGGCCTTCGACGACATCTTCATTTATCTCAGCGACCACCCGCTCGACGCCGCGAAGGTCGCCGCCGCCTTCGATCCCGACGATGCCGCAAGCGAACAGCTCGGCGAACGCAGCGGCGGCACCATCCGCCTCTGCCTCACCGCGGACGGCGGCGAGTGCGGCCTGTACTACCGCCGCCGCGGCCCCGACGATTCCTTCAACACCTCCGGCTACGGCGAATTGAAGATCGACGTACAGACCAACGCACGCATCGCCGGCCGCTGGGTGCTGGCCGACCCCGAAGACTTCTTCGGCAAGACCTACGACTTCGACCTGCGCTTCGACGCCGGCATCGCATATCGCGCCTACGCCGCGGCCGTCGCGAAAGGCGACGTCGTCGCGCTGCGCGCATTCATGGGCGAGGACGCGCGCTGGCGCCTGCCCGACAACGACGACGAACGCATCAAGGAAGCCCTGAAGGATCTTCGCGACGAACAACCACAGCAACCAAAGATTCTGCGCGGCCGCCTCCACGGCGACGAAGCCGTGCTCTGGGTCGAAGGCGTGGACCGCGACGACATCAAACGCAGCGGTCGCGTGCGTATGGTGCGTGAGGGGAATGCGTGGCGGGTTGGGGAGCGGGATCTGGAGAGCGTCGAGGAGTAGACGTTTATTTCGCCGCGTAGCAGAAGTCGCAGCGAACGATTTCGCCGCACTCAACAGATGCTGCCTTCGCGCACCTGTTTTGCAATAAGCTTTATCTATGACACTGCAATTTAGGCATTTCAGATTTCTGGAAGATGACCCAGCGCACGGCCCTGGACTTGTACAGACCTGCTAGTCTAAGGAACAAACTACACCGCCACATGGAAGTTAGACATGAAAATAACGGTAGGTACTGCGCTCACGTTATTGCTATGTATATTCAACGGAGCAGCACAGGCGCAAACCCAGGCATATGCGCCTTTAAAATGGTGGAATGTATCGAATTGGTATACGGACCCCTACAATGGACCTCGCTATCCGACATATGAATCTGCCTTTCTGAGCGAGTGGACCGAGCGTGTTCCACTTTGCGGTCAATCAGCTACAAGCCGAGAATACCGTTGGGATGGTGCGAACCTAATAGAAGTGCTTGGACAGGGCTATACTTTTCAAGCAGGCCAGGCACACTATTTATTATTGGAATGCAATGGCGCTCCGAATGGTGTGCCCAGGCAAAATTACGGATCCTTGGCAATTCCATATGTGTATTGCCCGCAATCCGCAGGCAAGGGGCCTTTCGTAGGCGGTGGCTCTTACTTCCCAACAGCATGCCCGCCATCCGCCAACCAGATTATCCCTGACTCAAACAAAGGACCGACGTGTCCGAGCCAAGATGGCAAGAACTATAGTTCCTGTGGCGATCCTATCAACGCGCTCGTTGGGAACAAGTATGAGAAAAAAATTGAATATCAAGGCAACGGCACTTTTCCGCTTACTTTCAGCTGGTACTACAACAGCCTTGGCGCGCCGATCGCAAGTTCATCGCTGCCTTTAGGACTTGGCGAAATGCGTGTACACAATTATTCACAGTCGGTAAGTCATGCAGTTTCTGGCAGTGTGAGTTCGGCCTATATCACAAGGCCAGACGGAAATATGATTTTATTCAACAGACTAGGGAGTGGAGTATGGGGCAGCGAGAATCCAGACGCAGGCGTACTGTCTTCCACCCTGGATGAACAGAGTCAAATTGCAGACTGGTTCTATCTCGAAAAAAGCGGTGTAACGGAAGCATTTGATCACGATGGCAGATTGATTTCGGTTTCCAACCAAGGCGGTTTTAAGCAGGAGCTGACATATTTCGACAACGGGCTTCTGAAAACGATTCGAGACCCGGAGGGGCGGGAAATAAATTTCAGCTACAACGCACAGAAACTGATAAATCGTTTGAATCTTCCGGATTCACAATACATTGAGTTCTCGTACGATGCCGGGAAAAACCTGACGTCTGTAACTTACCCGGGCGGAAGCAGTGTCGGTTATCGATACAATGAGGCCGGCTACGTTGCATCCAGCACGCGAGCCGGCGCCTTGACGGGCGTTATCGATGAGAAAAATCAACGTTATTCGTCGACGACCTACGATAACAAAACGAGAGCAACGAGCACTTATCTATCGGACAACGTCGACAAGTACACGGTCGACTTCAGTACAGAGCAGGCGCCGGTCGTTACTACGCCTCTCGGCGAGACACGGAATCTCTCGGTAACGCCAAAAAATGGAAAAGCTCAATTGTCAGGACTGTCGCGTAGCTGCATCGGCTGCGTGACATCCAGTTCATCGTCAACTTTCGACGCTGCAGGCCGAAATGATCTATTTACGGATTCTGCAGGCGTCGTCACCGACACCGATTACAATGCCCGGGGACTGTTGACGCAAAAAATAGAGTCTGCGAATCGATCCGAGACCAGGCGTACGACCCAGATCGAATGGCATTCGGATTTCAATGTTCCGATCGAGCGAAGGATCTTCAATTCTGCGAATGTACTCGAAGCAAGAAACACTTATTCATATAACAGTCGCGGACAATCCACAGCGATGTGCCAGATCGATCCGGATGACAGTACGGCGATGTCCTATGTCTGTGGCTCAGCCACCGATCCGCCTTTAGCTGTCCGCCAAAGCGCGACTTCGTATTGCGAGCAAGCCGACGTCGCCTCTGGGCATTGCCCGATCATAGGCCTGGTGAAATCCCTTGATGGCCCCCGCGTCGACCAGAATGACATCACCACGTATACCTATTACCAAACAGACGACGCGACATGTGCGGCTGCACCCACGACGTGCCCGCATCGCAAAGGGGATTTGTGGAAAGTCACCAATGCCGCCGGTCATATAACGGAATACACACTGTATGACGGAGCCGGTCGCGTCCTGCAAATGAAGGATGCCGATGGTGTCGTCACCGACATGGAATACAACACTCGCGGCTGGCTCACGGCACGCAAGGTACGCGGTCTGGACGATACTGGCGAATTCTACGACGATGCCATCACGCGCATCGAGTACGACCCCGCTGGCCAAGTCACCAGGGTCTCGCAGCCCGATGGCTATCTCCTCGGCGATTACATCGACTTTACCTATGACGCCGCACATCGATTGACCGGCATCCAAGATGCCATGGGTCACAGCATCACCTACACCTTGGACAACACCGGCAATCGGACGGCGGAAACCACCAAAGACCCGAGTGGCGTCGTCATGCGCAGCTTGAACCGCGTCTTCGACACCTTGGGCCGCCTGCAGGCAAGCAAGAATGCTGCCGACCAGACTGTGGTCGCGACGACCTATGATGCCAACGACAACATCGACATCAGCACCGATGGCTTTGGGCGGGTCTCCGATCAGGATGTGGACCCGTTGAACCGTTTGATCAAGACGATTCAGGATCAGGGCGCCGGCACGATCAATGCCACGACGCAGTTCGAATACGACGCTCGCGACAATCTGACGAAAGTCGTCGACCCGAAAAACCTCGCTACGAACTACGATTACAACGGACTGAATGATCTGACTGAATTGTCAAGCCCGGACACGGGCAATACGACGTACACATACGACCAGGCCGGCAACCGAAAAACCCAGACCGATGCCAGAACCATCGTTACGAGTTATTCGTACGATGCTCTGAATCGTTTGACGCAGGTCGCCTATCCGACGGCATCGCTGAACAGTCATTTTACTTATGATGCGATCAACCAGATCTGCGAGCCGACAGAAACCTTCGCCAAAGGCCGCCTGACTCAATTCACCGACCCGAGCGGCAGCACGCAGTACTGTTACGATCGTTTCGGCAACATGACCCGCAAGCAAACCGTCAACAACGGCGTGTCATCCACGTTCATATTTGCCTACACCCGCGCGGGACGTTTGAGCAGCCTTACGTATCCGAGCGGGATGAAAGTGAGCTATCCACGCAACAAGCTTGGTCAAGTCATCGAGGTCGTCGTTACGCAAGGGACAACATCCAAGATCTTCGCCAACAATATTACCTATTACCCATTCGGTCCGCTCAGTCGTATCGAGTTCCTGCCGCCGGGCAGTCCCAATTCAAATCCTTACGTTGTTGGGCCGGGGGCCAAGCTCGCGCGATCTGACGCAATGCATGCTGCGGCATCCGGTGGCGGCTGCACACCCAGGCCTGGCGGTGGTTGCAATCCTGTTCCTGCCACGAATCCGATCGTGCAGACCCGGGTCTACGATCAGGACTACGCCATACAGAGCGTGGGCGGGTTGAATTATCAGGTCGATCGTCTGGGCAACATCGAGAGTATCGTTGATTCGGCGGGCGGCAATACCTTCGCTTACGATCATCTGGATCGGCTGACGAATGTAAGGAACAGCAATACGGCGGTCGATGTCTCGGTATTCACCTATGATCCGACCGGCAATCGATTGACCAGACAAGACGCCGCTGCGACGCCCAAGCTCTATGCCTATCCGACGAGCAGTCACCGCCTTGGCGACGTGGCAGGCGTTTCGCGCCTGTTCGATGCCAATGGTAATACCCGGCAGATCGGCACGAACCAGTTTTTCACCTACGATGAACGAAATCGCATGGTCAATTTCAGGTCGTCGAGCAGCATCATCGTCAGAACGTATCAGTACAACGCCAAAGGAGAGCGGGTTCGCAAGTACAGAAATGTGCTGAATCACGTCAGTTATCTTTACGACGAAGCCGGCAGGCTGCTCAGCGAAACCAAAACAAACCTGATCGGTAACACCGTCACGCAGGACATCATCTGGCTGGACGATATGCCGATCGGCCTGAGCCAGAACGGCGTTTTACACGGCATTTTGACTGACCACCTCAATACACCACGGCAGGTCTTCCTGACTTCGACGCAGGCGGTGCAATGGCGCTGGGATCTGGTCGACAATGCTTTTGGCGAGAAGCCGGCCGTCGCGAGCGGCGTGGACTTGGACTTGAGATTCCCCGGGCAGTTGTACGATGGAGAGTCGGGGTTGCATTACAACTATTTCCGGGATTATGAGCCAGGCACCGGAAGACACCCTCAATCAGATCCGACTGGCCTCTTTGGTGGTCTGAGCACGTATGGTTATGTCTATGGGAACCCGTTGAAGTTTATTGATCCTGATGGATTGAGTGGTATAGCTGTTCCTTATCCCGGCACATCACCAATTAACTTCGGTAGACTGGGGCGCGCGGCAGTTGGTAGGGCTGGCCTTTATGGTGCATCTTTTACCGCAGGCTATTTGCTGGGTTCAGAAATTTATGAAAATAATGATCTCGCCATTGGCGATATGATTGATGCTGTTTGCGCTGATGATCCTAATCGATGCGATAAGGAGTGGGCGGACGCTTATGAGGGCTGCAGGAAATTCATTCGTAGAAAAATTGCATCAAGTGTCTCGGGTATAACAGGCAGATATAGAAGCCTTTATGATTGCGCGAGGGGGAAAGTTAGTGAAAAATGTGGCGGAAACCCTGTTGATTATGGAAATTGATTGCCCCCAATGAATTTTATAATGAGTATTAACGTGACTCTCAAGAAAGTTAATGAATTGGCGAAGAAGGGCGAGTACGCGTCTGCTTTTGAAATTTGTAATCAAGAATTGGCTGTAGATTCGAAAAATTACGATATTCTTAGAGCACGCGCATCTATTCTAATACTGACTGACGAGCTAGAAAAAGCAGTCGAAGATTTACTTTTGTTGGCAAGTGAGAGTGGTGAGCCATCAGATTATTACGATCTTGCGCGCGCACAAATAAATAATCAGGATTATTCTTCTGCAATCACTGCGCTTGATAAGCTTCTAGAAATTTCTAAGCGAGAAGATTTTGATTACTACGATAGCTCAGCCCACTTTTTTAGGGCGTTTGCATTGATTGAAACGGGGCAAAAACGCGCCGCACTTGACGATATGGAATTACTTGAAAGCGGTATGCAGTTCTGGATATCAGGCAAAGGTTTGATCACCGTGGCTCAATTACAGAATAGAGTGAAGTAGGACCGCAACAAGTAGGGCGGGATCAAGCCCGCCGTCATGAAAGACGAGCTTCCTGCCGAAATCCATGCGGGAGCCAGCGATGGTTTTTTTTGGACTCGATCATCAGGTGAATTTTTTGATCTTTCCGAGTGACGGACTTGAGCCCGCTCTACAGGCTTCGGGATGTTTGGTTCGATTCTTGCCCAAACGCATAAAATAGCGCCGTTTTCTCAGCGCTTCCGTGACACTTTAAAACCTCGTGCCACCCGCGCTTCCTCATATCCATGGAGGACCACGCTGGCCATAGCGCGGCCCTGTATGAGCGAGCGCAGCGCGGTGGTGTAGCCGGCGAAGGCCGTAAGGCGCATACCCACTTTTAGGATGCATAAGCGAGAAGCGTCATGCACCGTTCTTTTGAAGCGTCCGACGCCTGTGACGCGTCATGACGCATGACGCCTTCGGCTTATGCGCCCTACGACCATTTGACTTCAATCAAGTCGGCCATCACCAGCGATCCTCATGATGCTCGTTCATCATGAGGATCGCCTCGATGCCGCACGACAGTGTCGCCATGGCTTCCACGACTTCGTTCGACGAGGACTCGGCCATCGGGTCCCGTCTGATGGCATTCGCAAGCGGACAGCTGCTGCAAGCGCAGACTCTGCTGGCCCAGGAAGGCGAGGCGCGGCATTCGGGGATCCATGAAGCCAGGAAATGCATCCGTCGTACCCGGGCCGCGCTTGCGCTGGGGGCGCACGTATTCGATGGGCGCGCGGAGCGGCTCGACGACGAGTTGGGCCGGCTTTGCCGCGGGTTGTCGCCGTTGCGCGATGCGCAGGCGCTGATCGAGGCTTTACAGCGGCTCGACGATTCGGCGCCGTCCGCGGTGCGCGACATTCTGCCGCTGGCCGGGATGTCGGTGCGGAAGCGTCGCGACGTGATGCTGGAACGCGCGCTGCAGCGCGACCCGCAGTTCGTTGCCCGCCGCCAGCGGCTGTCCGCCGCGCAGGCGCGTCTGCTGCGCCTGCCGTGGCAAAGCGTGAGCGATGACGACATCGCCAAGGCGGTGATGCGCAGCAAACGACGGGCCCACAAGGCACAGCGGCGGGTCGAGCGGCATCCCGATGACGACGAGGCGTGGCACGTGTTCCGGCGCCGTCTGCGTCGATTGCGGCAGCAGGACACCCTGCTGGCGGAGTTGGGCCCCGATCTGCGACCGGGCGGGGCCAAGCACCATGAACATCAGGCGCAGGCGCTGGGCGAATCGCAGGATGATGCGCTGCTGCTCCGTCACTGCGGCGGGCGCTCTCCGTTTCCTGCCGATCAGCGCAGGCTGCTGCGGGATATCGCCCGCGAACGACTGCAGCGTACGCGTTCGACATGCGGCACCGCTTCGCGGGCGTCCGATACGGGAGGCAAGCACGATGCCGGACATCGATCTGTGCATACAGCGATTGGACCAGTTGTTCGACAACCTGGATCCGGCGCCGTTCCACGCCAAGGCGCTTGACCGCAACGCCGAGGCCTATCTGCTGGAGAGCGCCGGAGAGTACGGCGCGCGCCAGCCGCTGACCATTGCGATCCATGCGCCCGCGACGCTGGGCGAGCATCTCTCGGATATCGCTTCCGCCATCCACACCCATTTCTCGCTTGCCCATCGGCAGGCCGAGCGACGTCACCGGCGTCGACGCCGCATCGGCCGCGTTGCGTTGTCGGCGGGTCTGGCGACGCTGGCGGTCGCCCTGTTGCTTCGCCGTTGGGTCGAAAGCATCGGCGGATCGATCGGCGAGGTCATGGCCGAGGGTTTGTTGATCCTGGCCTGGGTGGCGTTGTGGCGACCGATCGAAAACATCGGCTTCGATTCATGGGAGAGCCGCGAGGAGCGGCGCCTGCTCGCCAAGCTGTCGGAGATACCGATCCGCTTCGTGGCCACGGCGGGCAACGACGATGGACGCGATGCCGGTTAGCATCGATTCCTGTGCGATCCGCTGGATCGATACCGTTTGATCGCGGCTGTGCAGCACGTTGCCGACGATTTCGCCGACGTTGCGCACCGGCTCGATGTTGCGATGCGACATCTCCTTTAAGACGCCGTACCCGGATCGGTCAGATCGCCTGGCGATGATCGACCGCTGCGTCACGCCGGTGTGGATCGTGGGCTCGATCCATGGCAAGGTCCGGATCGCACAGCGCGACGCAGGGGGGCGTCGCCGTCCGCACAGCGCCCGTCATGGGCGTTATCCAAGCAGTCCATCACCCAAAGGAAGGAAGGTCATGACCGCATCGATCAGCAAGCCTGTCGTGCTTGCAACCGCCATCGCCACGATCCTGATTGCAGCGCCGCTGCATGCGGAGGAAGGCGATTATTCGTTCTGGCAGACACTGGCGAACATCGCATCGCCGCCGAAAGCCGACAACAAGGTCACCGCTGCGCAACGCACCGGCGACTATCCGCTGCTGTCCAATCCGTCCGGCTATGCCGACGGCTTCAGGCCGGGCGCCTACACCGAATGGCAGACCATCAAGCTCGCGCCCGAAACCGGCGCGGTCTGCGGCAACGGTTCGCAGTACAAGTTCTTCTTCAACCGCGTGCCGAACACCCGCAACACCATCATCTACATGGAAGGCGGCGGCGCCTGCTGGGATTACGCCAGCTGCACCGGCCAGACCGGCGTGCGCGGCGCGCGCAACCCGAACGGCATCCCCGACGACTACATGAGCCTGCTCAACCCGGGCGCGAGCCTGGTCAGCCCGTTCGTCACCCGCATCAGCCCGTTCGAGTCGATCAAGACCCAGCAGTGGAACATCGTCTACGTGCCCTACTGCACCGGCGATATCTACAGCGGCGACAAGGTGGCGGTCTACAACGATCCCACCGGCGTGAAGCCGCCGCTGGTCTGGCACCACAACGGCACCCGCAACGTCCGCGCCGTGGTGAGCTGGCTGAAGGACAACGTGCAGCGGCCGACGCAGATGCTGTCCACCGGCTGCAGCGCGGGCGGCGCCGGCAGCCTGACCAACTACGCGCCGCTGCGTCGCGATCTGGCGCCGACCCGCGGCTTCCTGATCGACGATTCCGGCCCGGTCTTCGATGCGCCGCTCGGCGGCGACCCGAGCGTCTATCCGTCCGCACCGCTGCAGGGCCTGATGCGCCAGGCGTGGGGCCTGAACAAACCGAACGGACCGCTGCCCTACCTGGCCGGCCAGATGCCACAGCTCGACCTCAATCAGCTGGGCACGATCTACAACGCACTGTCGGCGAAGTATCCGAACGATCGTTTCGGCCATACCCACTTCTGGAAGGATCTGAATTTCTCCTCGTATTCGTACGAGCGGTTCTTCGCCGATATCCAGAACGCGCCGAACCAGGCCGCCAAGGAAGCGTTGATCCACGCCCGCTGGAACACCGACACCCAGCGGCTGTCGGCGAAACTCAACGGCCTGGGCAACTTCGGCGGTTACTTCCCGCAGTACCGCGCCCTCAACGAAAGCCACTGCACCACCATCGTCGACTTCAAGAACGGCGATATCCAGACCATGAGCCTGGAATTGAGGAACTTCCTCGACAGCGTGCTGGTGGGTTCGGGCAATGTGCTGGACGCGACCGAAGCCAGCGATGCGGCCGATCGCGCCAAACCGTTCAACCTGCTGTACTGGACCGTCGACCAGCTGGTCTGATCGCCCATGCGCTTTCCCGACGGACCCGCGCTGCGGGTCCGTCAGGAGACGCTTCCCATTCCAGGAATGTCCCGGGAATGCCTGTGCAGGAATCACTGCGCCACCCATCATGAAGATCAAACCCGTTCACATCGGCCTGACCATCGCGGTCGCAGCGGCGCTCGCGCTCTGGATGTCGCGATACCGCGGCGACGCACCCGTCGACGATCTTTCCACCGCACAGACCAGCAGCGTGCCGTCGACACCGGCCGCCACCGATTCCCGGCAGACGGCGCTGGCATCGACGCCGGAAGCCCGGGCGTACCGCAACCGCCTGGCGTTCGAGCAGCGCGTGCGTGGGTTCCTGCGCGACGCGCACACGCTGGACGAGAACACGCGGCGCGAACAGGCGCAGGCCATCGGCCGGGAGATCGACCAGCGCGAACAGGCGCGGGAGCTGTCGGCGGGCGAGAGCGTGGTGTTGCGCGTGAGCCTGATCGAGGCCGCCGAGCAGGACCAGGCCGAACGCATCCGGCAATCGCAGGCGCTGGTGGACCATTATCGGCAACAGACCGCCGCTCGGCAGGCGGCTTTCGAGGAACAACAGCGCCAGGACGCCGGGTTCCAGGCCTACAAGACGCGCGAGGCGCAGATCGTTTCGGAAGTCATGGCGATGACGAGCTACCCCGGCGGCATGAGCCGCGACGACTATCTGCGCATGCGCCTGCAGGAAGCGCGGCAGGCGACCTACGGCGCGCAAGGTCCGGCGCCGACGCCGTAGCGGGTGGTTGGATGTTTCGGCAAAAAAACGCCCCGCGATGCGGGGCGTTCGTTTTGTGCGATGTTCGACCAGCAGATCCCTCACCCCTGCGGGGTTCGGGATGACATGGGCTGTCAGCGCCGCATCGAGGTGAAGAATTCGTCGTTCGACTTGGTGGTCTTCATCTTGTCGAGCAGGAATTCCATCGCCGCGATCTCGTCCATGCCGTGCAGCAGTTTTCGCAGGATCCAGATCTTCTGCAGCAGGTCCGGTTCGATCAGCAGATCCTCGCGGCGCGTGCCCGACATGTTCACCGCGATCGCCGGATACACGCGCTTTTCGGTGATGCGGCGGTCGAGATGGATTTCCGAGTTGCCGGTGCCCTTGAACTCTTCGTAGATCACCTTGTCCATCGCGCTGCCGGTATCGACCAGGGCGGTGGCGATGATGGTCAGCGAACCGCCTTCCTCGACGTTGCGCGCGGCGCCGAAGAAACGCTTCGGACGATGCAACGCGTTGGCGTCGACGCCGCCGGTCAGCACCTTGCCGGAGCTGGGCACGACGTTGTTGTAGGCGCGGGCGAGACGGGTGATGGAGTCGAGCAGGATCACGACGTCCTTCTTGTGCTCGACCAGGCGCTTGGCGCGCTCGATCACCATTTCGGCGACCTGCACGTGGCGCGCGGCGGGCTCGTCGAAGGTGGAACTCACCACTTCGCCGCGCACGGTGCGCTGCATTTCGGTGACTTCTTCCGGACGCTCGTCCACCAGCAGCACGATCATGTGCACGTCGGGGTGGTTATAGGTGATGGCGCTGGCGATCTGCTGCATCATCATGGTCTTGCCGGCCTTGGGCGGCGAGACGATCAGCGCGCGCTGGCCTTTGCCCTGCGGCGCCATCAGGTCGAGGATGCGGCCGGTGATGTCTTCGGTGCTGCCGTCGCCGCGTTCGAGCTTGAAGCGGCGGCGCGGGAACAGCGGCGTCAGGTTCTCGAACAGCACCTTGTTCTTCGACGCTTCCGGCGGCTCGCCGTTGATGGTGTCGACCACCGCCAGCGCGAAGTAACGCTCGCCGTCCTTCGGCCAGCGGATGCGGCCGGCGAGGTCGTCGCCGGTGCGCAGGTTGAAGCGGCGGATCTGGCTGGGCGAGATGTAGACATCGTCCGGGCCGGCGAGATAGCTGGCCTCGGCGGCGCGCAGGAAGCCGTAGCCATCGGGCAGGATTTCCAGCACGCCGTCGGCGGCGACGCCTTCGCCGTGGCGGGTCAGCACTTTCAGCAGCGCGAAGATCACGTCCTGCTTGCGCGCGCGGGCCACGCCTTCGTGGATGTTCAACTGCTCGGCGATATCGAGCAGCTTCGGCGTGGGCATGCGCTTGAGGTCGCTCAGCGAATACTGCGGGAAGCCCTCGGGCACGCCGACCATCGGCCGGGCGACGAACTGCTGCTGCTGGAAGCTGCCGGCCTCCTGGCTGATGTTGTCGCCGCCGTTCTCGTTGCCCTGCTCGTTGCCGTTCTCGTCGCGGCCGCGGAAACGGTCGCGGCGGTTGCGGAAGCGGTCGCGGCGGTTGTTGTTGTTGGCGTTGTTGTTGTTGGCGTTGTTGTTGTTGAAGCGCTGCTGGCCTTCGCCGCCCTGGCCCTGCCCGGCATTGCCGTCGGCGGCCTGTGGAGCCCGATCTTGCTGACCGCCCTGTTGGCCGCCCTGCGGGTGGGTCTGTCGACCACCGCCGTGGGGGTTGTTGGCTTGGGGATTGGCTTGGGGGTTCCCTTGCTGGCCGCTGTGCTGGCCGCCCTGGGCGGGCGGATGACCGCCGGCGTCGGCCTGCGGTGTCGACTGCGGCGGCTGAGCCTGCGGCGCGGCAGGCGGCGGGCTTGCCGGCTGGGCCGGCGGCGGCGATGCGGCTGGCGGCGGCGAGGCCGGTGCGGGTGCCGGCGGCGGAGCGACCGGCTGCGGTGCTTCAGGCAGCGGCATGCTGGTCTGGACGGCGACGGTCTTGGTGGCGCGCGGCTTGCGCACGCGCTTCACGGCGGTATCGCCGGATTCGGGAGTCTGATCGGACAAAGCGGAGATCCTCGCAACTGCGAGCGTCCGCGGTGCGCGGACGGTGTCAGGTGTGGGTGGTCGGTTAGGACGGGGATTTACGGCGCCAGAGGCGCGTCGTTCGGCTAGAAGCTAGCACCCGCGCGGCGCGGCGGCAAGCGTCGGGCTGAAGTGGGGTTCATGCCCGTGGCCGGCGTTGCGGGCTTCGCCGACCCGGGACGCCCCCGGATATGGGGCGTCGGGAGTAACTCGGGAGTAACTCAGAGCGCCTTGTCGATCAGCTGGGCGAGCTGCGGCTTGCCGACGGCGCCGATCTGGGTGCCGTGGACCTGGCCGCCCTTGAACACCAGCAGCATCGGAATGCTGCGCGCGTTGAAGCGGCGGCCGAGGTTGGGCTGGTCTTCGATATTGACCTTCACGATCCGGGCGCGGCCGTCGTACTGGTCGGCGAGCTGGTCGAGGAAGGGCGCGATCATCTTGCAGGGGCTGCACCATGGGGCCCAGAAATCCACCAGCACCGGCACGTCGGACTGCAGGACGAGGGTGTCGAAATCGGTATCGGTGGCATGGGAAATCTTGTCGCTCACGGGAGTCTCCGGGGGTGCGGACGGGCCGGGAATGGCGCGTCGGGCGGGTCGGGTCTGGGCCGACCGGGGCGGTCTGGCGATAGGCTGGTACGGATAGGCTGCTACACTGCGGGCTTGCATCGCCGGCTTCAAGGGGCCCGCTCTCAAGGAGCACCCGGGGGCCGAGCACCACTTCGCAGAGGCCGGCAGTCTGCTGCCCCGCGACTTCCCACGCAAGCGCGACTCCCGGCTTTCCGCCGTCGCGCCGGCCCGCATCCTACGCCTGAGCATGAGCGATAAACCCCTAACCGACATCACTTTTTCCTCCTTCGAGCTGCATCCGGCGCTGTTGTCCGGGCTCGAAGCCGCGGGTTTCACCCGCTGCACCCCGATTCAGGCGCTGACGCTGCCGGTGACCCTGCCTGGCCGCGATGTCGCCGGCCAGGCCCAGACCGGTACCGGCAAGACCCTCGCCTTCCTGGTGACGGTCATCAACCGCCTGCTTTCTCGCCCGGCCCTGGCCGAACGCAAGCCCGAGGATCCGCGCGCGCTGATCCTGGCGCCGACCCGCGAGCTGGCGATCCAGATCCACAAGGACGCCGTGAAGTTCGGCGCCGATCTGGGCCTGAAGTTCGCCCTGGTCTACGGCGGCGTGGACTACGACAAGCAGCGCGCCCTGCTGCAGGCCGGCGCCGACGTGATCATCGCCACGCCGGGCCGGCTGATCGACTACGTCAAACAGCACAAGGTCGTCAGCCTGCACGCCTGCGAAGTCTGCGTGCTGGACGAAGCCGACCGCATGTTCGACCTCGGCTTCATCAAGGACATCCGCTTCCTGCTGCGGCGCATGCCGGCCTGCACCGAGCGCCAGACCCTGCTGTTCTCGGCCACCCTCAGCCACCGCGTGCTGGAGCTGGCCTACGAGCACATGAACGATCCGGAAAAGATCGTCGTCGAGAGCGAGTACATCACCAATTCGAAAGTCCGGCAGCTGATGTATTACCCCGCCGACGACGAGAAGATCCCGCTGCTGCTGGGCCTGCTGTCGCGCAGCGAGGGCGCGCGGACGATGGTGTTCGTGAACACCAAGGCCTTCGTCGAACGGGTCGCCCGCGCGCTTGACCGCGCCGGCTACCGGGTCGGCGTGCTCAGCGGCGATGTGCCGCAGAAGAAGCGCGAGTCGCTGTTGAAGAAATTCCAGGCCGGCCAGCTCGAACTGCTGGTGGCCACCGATGTGGCCGCGCGCGGCCTGCACATCGACGGCGTGAGCCACGTCTACAACTACGATCTGCCGTTCGATGCCGAGGACTACGTGCACCGCATCGGCCGCACCGCGCGTCTGGGTGCGGAGGGCGACGCGATCAGCTTCGCCTGCGAGCGCTACGCGATGTCGCTGCCCGATATCGAGGCCTATATCGAACAGAAGATTCCGTCCGAGCCGGTCACCCGTGAGTTGATGACGTCGCTGCCGCGTCCGGAGCGCGAGCGTCAGCCGGTGGTGGAAGGCGAAGAAGGCGACAACGACGACAGCCTCAGCACGATCTTCCGCGAAGCGCGCGAAGCCCGCGCGGCCGACGACGCCAAGCGCGGCGGCGGCCGCAGCGGCAGCGGTGGGCGCAGCAGCGGCGGCCCCGGCGGCCGCTCCGGCGGGCCGGGCGCGCGTGGACCGCGTTCGGGCTCCTCGGGTAGCGGCTCCAGCGCTGGTTCCGGGAGCGGCGAACGTCGCGAGCGCACCCCGCGCCCGCCGCGCGACCCCAATGCCCCGCCGAAGCCCGCCATCGCCCAGCCTGCCGTCGCGCAGGTCGCGGCTGCCGGCGTTCCGAATGCGGCCGAGGGCGAGCGCGGTCCGCGCAAACCCCGTCGGCGCCGCGGCGGCAAGCGCATCGACGGCGCTGAAGGCGCGAATCCCGTCAACCAGGCGGTGCGTGCGCTGGAAACGCCGGCGCCTGTCTCGGTAGGCGGCACCTCGGCCGGTAGCGCACCCTCCGCGAAGTCGGCCGGCGCATCGAAACCGTCGCTGTTCTCGCGTCTGGGCAACAAGCTGAAATCGCTGGTCACCAAACCGCCGCGTTCGCAGCACTGACCTTTCCGCCCCTCCCGGGACAGCGCCCGGCAGGGATGAGCGCTTACCGCCCCATCGCGGGCGGCAGGCGTCGCACCTTCGTCGCACCTTTCCCAAGGCACAATCGGCGAATCGTCCCGGCGTGACGCCGCCCCCGGAACCCCGGGTGCGGCCTCCGTGGTGCGGCGTTGTCCATCAGCACGCCCCGCATCGTCGGAACGGAGCGTCCGCACGGGCGCGTCGCACGCGCATTCCGCCTGCCCGCATCAACGACCCCGAGCCCGTCGATTGCAGCCTGCAAGGCCCGGGCGTGTTCGACCTTCTGCGCAGCCATGTCCCGATCACGCACGGCGATGATCCTCACGGGCGCCGGATTCCGCTGGATACCGGTGCGGGCGTGCCCGGTCGTTACCGGCGTACCCGCATTGTTCGGTCCGGTCCGCCGGATCGAGTCCGACCCGAAGCTTCGCTCTCGTCCCGGGTCGGACCGGCATTCCGTCCGACCCATCTCCGTGCGGGATGCCGACCCAGAGGGTTCCTCCACATCCCACCACACGGAATCGACATGACACTGAAACCCCTGCTCGCCGCGCTTCTGGCGCTAGGCGGCCTGGCCTCCGGCCAGGCGTCCGCGAACTACACCTGCACTCTGGAATTTGTCAGCCCCAGTGGTACCAACCCCATCCGCGTCGGCCAGCAGTTCGGCTTCACGGTGCAGGTGTCCTATCTGGAACCCGGCCCGCCGGCTCCGTATCCCCCGGCCACAAAGCCGTTCGCCGTGATCTTCCACGGCACGCGCAATGGTGTGTGGGACACCGGCTCCGGACAGCACCTGATGAACGCCCCCAGCAATTACCCGGAAACCACCTTGTCCTACAACCCGGGCGGCATCGCCGGCAATTACATCCGCTACGCCACGATCTACCGCAACGGCGTCTTCATCTGCTCCACCAACAGCGTCTACGGCGGATTGCTGTAACCGGGCACCTTGCAGGGCTCAACCCTTTTCCTTCGATGGCGCCCTGCACCCCCGGCAACTGGTCATACGGGACCGTGGCGGTCCTGATGACCGCTCGCACGACGATCCTGTTCCTCGCCGGATTGCGCTGATGACAGGGATGCTGGTGAGTCGGATCACTTCCGGCGCACCTGCATCGCTCGGTACCGGTCCGCCGGATCGAACCCGACCCGGGGGCTTCCCTCATCCCCGGCCGGACCGGCATCCCGTCCGCTGCAAGCCTCATGCGGGGTGCCCGATCCAGACAGTCACTTCTTCCACATTCGATTACATGGAGTAACACATGACACTGAAACCCCTGCTCGCCGCGCTTCTGGCGCTTGGCGGCCTGGCTTCCGGCCAGGCGTCCGCGAACTACAGCTGCACCCTCGGTTTCGTCAGCCCCAGCGGCACCAACCCGGTCCACGTCGGCCAGCAGTTCGGCTTCTCGGTGCTGGTGTCGTTCGTCGACTTCGGCCCCTATCCGCCGATCACCATCAAACCGTTCGAGGTGCACTTCCACGGCACGCGCAACGGCGTGTGGGACACCGGCAGCGGCCAGCACCTCGCGAACGTGGCCGGCAACTACGAAGAAACGATCATGAGCTACAACCCGGGCGGCGTGGCCGGCAACTACATCCGCTACGCCACGATCTACCGCGACGGCCAGTTCATCTGCTCCACCAACAGCGTCTACGCCGGGCTGCTGTAAGCCGTCGGTCGAGACCTGATCCATCGGGCCTCGATGCATCGCAAACGCATGCCCCGGTCGTCGCGGACGGGGCATGCGCCGCCGCAGCGGACGGCGCGCTTCGATACCCGCAGCGCATCGAAGCGACGTCTTCTGCAATACTTCCGCGATGACCGTTCTCCGCTTCGACAACGTCAGCAAGCAGTATCCCGGCGGCCACGTCGCGCTCGCGGACGTGAGCTTTTCGGTGAATCCCGGCGAGATGCTGTTCGTCACCGGCCACTCCGGCGCCGGCAAAAGCACGCTGCTGCGACTCATCCATCTGTCCGAACGCCCCAGCCGCGGCGCGGTGCTGTTCGGCGAGCGCAATCTGCGCAAGGTCGGCGGTCGCGGGGTGGCGATGCACCGGCGCGAAGTGGGCGTGGTGTATCAGGATCACCGCCTGTTGACCGACCGCACCGCGGCCCAGAACGTGGCGCTGCCGCTGATCCTGCGCGGCGTGCGTCGCGACGAGATCCGCAAGCGCGTGCGCAGCGTGCTCGATCGCGTCGGCCTGGGCGCGCGCCTCGACGCCCTGCCCGGCCAGCTGTCGGCCGGCGAGCAGCAGCGGGTGGGCATCGCCCGCGCGCTGATTGGCGAACCGCAGCTGCTGGTGGCGGACGAGCCCACCGGCAACCTCGACCCCACCCTGTCGGCCGAAATCATGACCCTGTTCGCGGCGCTGCACGAACGGGGCACCAGCGTGCTGGTCGCCAGTCACGATCTGGGGCTGGTCAAACGCATGAAGAAACGGGTGCTGGTGCTGGATCACGGCCGGCTGCTGGACGACATCCCGCCGGAGGAACTGGCCGATGGCTAAGTCCGCCAAGTCCGCCAAGTCCGCGACGTCCGGCGCCACGGTCGCCAAACCGCGGTCGCGCGTCGCCGCCTGGATCGAACACCACGGCGACAGCCTGGTCGCCAGCCTCGGCCGGATGCTCGGCAAGCCGTGGGCGACACTGCTCACGGTCGGGGTGATGGCGGTGGCGCTGGCGCTGCCGCTGGGACTGGCGCTGGTGCTGGACAACGCCGCGCGGCTGGGCGGCAACATCGAACGCGCCCGCGAGATCGCGCTGTTCCTGAAACCGGACATTTCCCTCGAACGCGCCAAGACGCTGGCGCAGACCCTGCGCGCGCGCGGCGATGTCGCCGAGGTCGCCGTGCGCACGCCGGACGATGGCCTGGCCAGCCTGCGCGCCGCCGGCGGCGGCACCGATGTCTACGCCGACGCGCTGGCGGCGGTGGGCGAGAACCCGCTGCCGAGCGTGCTGGTGCTGCGCCCGCGCGGCGACGAACGGGTGCTGGCGGCCGCGCTGGGCGCGTTGCCGGAAGCCGATGTCGTCCAGCACGACGCGGTCTGGCGCGATCGCCTGGACCGCTGGCTGGGATTCGGCGAGCGCGTGGCCTGGGTGCTGGCGGCGCTGCTGGGCCTGGGCGCGCTGCTGGTGGTCGGCAACACCGTGCGTCTGGACATCCAGTCGCGGCGCGAGGAGATCGCGGTGCTGCAGTCGCTCGGCGCCACCGACGGCTTCATCCGTCGGCCGTTCCTGTATCTGGGCGCCTGTTACGGGCTGGCCGCAGGCGCGCTGGCGCTGGGCCTGCTGACCGCGGCCGAATTCGCCCTGCGCCAACCGCTGCGGGCGCTGGCGGAGAGTTACGGCAGCGGTTTCGCCTTCGCCGGCGTCGAACCGCTGCACGCTTTGTATGTGCTGGCCGTCGCGGGGGCGCTGGGTTGGCTGGGCGCCGGCGTGGTCACCGGACATTTTCTGCGTCAAACTAAAGTCTGACGCGATCGCAGCAGGCATCCCGGTCGCGCGATCGTCCCGGCGCAGCCAGCCGGAAACGATCCGGCACAAGACAGGCCAACCCGCCGCCCTCCACCTCCGACCACCACAACCGCAGCCCGAGCAAATCCACGCATGCCCGCCCACGATGTCCGCCACCTGACCACCGACACCCCACGGGTGATGGTGGTCGATGGTTCCAAACTGGTCCGCAGGCTGATCGGCGACATGCTGCAGCGCGACCTGCCGGGCGTGGAAGTGATCGGTTGCGCCGGCCTGTCCGAAGCCAAGGCGGCGCTGGAAGCCGGTCCGGTCGATCTGGTCACCACGTCCTTGGTGCTGATGGACGGCGACGGCCTGCAGGTCGCGCGTCACGTCCGCACCACCGCCGCGCAGCGCTACGTGCCGGTGATCGTGGTCTCGGGCGATGCCCAGGCGCATCTGGAAGCGCGCCGCTTCACCGAAGACGTCACCGACTATTTCGACAAGGCCGAGGGCTACGCCGCGCTGGCCGCGTTCATCCGCGGCTACGTGCAGCCGCAGCCGATCCCCGATGCGCGCGTGCTGTACGTCGAGGACAGCATCACCGTCGCGGTGGCCACCCGGCGCATGCTGCAGGCGCACGACATCAGCGTGATCCACATGAGCCGCGGCGACGACGCACTGGCCTATCTCAACGAACACATGGGCCAGGAGGACGTCGGCGCCGACCTGCTGCTGACCGACGTGACCCTGGACGGCGAAGTCAGCGGCCTCGACCTGCTGCGCGCGGTGCGCAACGACTTCGGCTACGGCAAACGCCGCCTGCCGGTGCTGGTGATGACCGGCGACGGCAACCGCGACAAGCAGTCCAACCTCTTGCGCGAAGGCGCCAACGATCTCGTCTCCAAGCCGATCGAAGAACGCATGCTGATCACCAAGACTCTGTTCCAACTGCGCATGGCGAAACTGCCGGAGCGGGCGGCGGCCGAGTGAAGCAGCGATCGAATCAGCCATCGAAGCGACCATCGAAGTAGCGATTTGAAACGGCTGATCGAACACTCCACGACATGGACGCAACGCGAATCGCGCACAGCGTCCATGTCGTGCGCGGCGACGTTGGTGCATCATTCGCAGCCCACTGTCCGCACGGATTGAACACGTCATGGCTGACGACGACCGCATCAAACTCGAACCTTCCTGGAAAAGCCACATCGGCGACTACCTGCTGCGCGAGGAGATGACCGCGCTCGGCGCGTTCCTGCGCCAGCGCAAGTCGATGGGCGCGCGGATCTATCCGCCCGGCTCGCAGATCTTTTCCGCCTTCGACGCAACGCCGTTCGACGCGGTGAAAGTGGTGATCCTCGGCCAGGATCCGTACCACAGCGCGGGCCAGGCGCACGGGCTGTGTTTCTCGGTGCGTCCGGGCGTGGCGATACCGCCGTCGCTGGACAACATCTTCAAGGAGATCCAGCGCGACCTCGGCATCGCCCGCCCCGACCACGGCAACCTCACGCCCTGGGCCGAGCGCGGCGTGCTGCTGCTCAACGCGGTGCTGACCGTGGAAGACGGCCGCGCCGGCGCACATCAGGGCAAGGGCTGGGAAGGCCTCACCGATCACGTCGTCGATGTATTGAATCGCGAGAAGGAAGGTCTGGTGTTCCTGCTCTGGGGCAGCTACGCGCAGGCCAAGGGCAAGGTGATCGACACCAGCCGGCATCGCGTGCTGAAGGCGCCGCATCCCTCGCCGCTGTCGGCGCACCGCGGCTTCGTGGGCTGCGCGCATTTTTCGGCGACCAACGAATACCTGAGCCGGAAAGGCAAGACGCCGATCGACTGGTCGCTGCCGCCACGCGCCGAGTTGCCGGCAGATTTGCCAAAGGCCGGCTGAAAACCTCGCCAGCGCTTCGACCCGGAGATCGTCCGCATCCGCTGTCGATGATCGGACACGAATGGAGAGCGGAGCGCAGCTCCGCTACCTCTCTCCGAAAGCGCCCGACCGATCAGCCAACCACTCAGCCAATAGCGCCTGCAATCCAGGTATCGCGCACGCGCAAGCCGTCGTCCAGCGACACCAGATCGGCGCGGTAGCCGGGCTCGATCCGTCCGTATTCGCGGCCCAGTCCCAGGAACTCCGCTGGATAGGTCGACGCCATGCGCGCGGCTTCCTCCAGCGGAACGCCCAGCCACTGCACGCTGTTGCGCACGGCAGTCGCCATGTCCAGCGCCGAGCCCGCCAGCGCGCCCGCGGCATTGCGGATCACGCCGTCCTGCACGGTGATGGTTTCGCCGTACAGCGTGTACGCAGGATCGTCGGCGCCGACCGGCGGCATCGCATCGGTCACCAGCAGCACTTTTCCGCGCGGCTTGGCCGCCAGCGCCACGCGCAGGCTGGCCGCGTGCACGTGATGACCGTCGACGACGATGCCGCACCAGCTGTGCGGATCTTCCAGCGCCGCGCCGATCGCGCCCGGTTCGCGACCCTGCAGCGGCGACATCGCGTTGTACAGATGCGTGAAGCCGCGGATGCCGGCGTCGAGTCCGGCACGGATTTGTTCGTAGCTGCCGGCGGTGTGTCCCGCGCACAGCAGCACGCCGCGCGCGACGAGCGCGCGGATGGTATCGGTCGAGACGCATTCCGGCGCCAGCGTCATCACCGTGACGCCATGGCCCAGCGATGCCACGAGTTCGATCTCGGCTTCGTCGGGCACGCGGAATTTCCCGGCGTCGTGCGTGCCCTTGCGCGCCGACGCCAGATACGGGCCTTCCAGATGCAGACCGAGAATTCCTGGCATGCCCTGCGCGATCGCATCGCGTGTCGCGGCGATCGCGTCGCGCATCACTGCGTGATCGTCGCTGATCAGGGTCGGCAGCAGGCCTGTCGTGCCGAAGCGTCGATGCGCCTGCGCGATGCGCCGCAGCGTATCGACGGTGGGCGCATTGTTGAACAGCACGCCGCCGCCGCCGTTCACCTGGATGTCGATGAAACCTGGCAGCAGCGTGTCGCCCCGCAGATCGCGCTGCGGCCCCGCATGCGCTGGCACATCGGCGGGATCGCAGACCGCAGCGATGCGTCCGTCGGCGATCACCACCGCCAGACCGGCGACCAGCCCGCGCCCGGTCAACACGCGGCCGTTGATCAGCACGCACCCGCTCATACGGTTTCGGTGACCTTGTTGAGATGCGGCGGCACGTCCGGATCGTGTCCGCGACGCAGCGCCAGTGCGTTGATCGCGCGATAGAAACTCTGGATGGTCAGCAGCGGCGCGCAGGCGGCGTGCGGCGCGGCCACCAGTTCCAGACACCGCCCCGGACTCGATCCGGGGTCGCCATGTTCGGACGACACCCACACCTGCGCGCCGCGCTGGCGGAACTCTTCCGCCAGCGCCAGCGTCCCGGCTTCGGTTTCGTCGGGCTGCGCGAAGCACAGCACCGGGAATCCCGGACCGACCAGCGCCATCGGCCCGTGCTTCACTTCCGCGGCACTGTAGGCCTCTGCGTGCAGGCCGCAGGTTTCCTTGAATTTCAGCGCTGCTTCCTGCGCCGCGGCCAAGCCCAGGCCGCGGCCGAGCACGAACAGGTTGTGCGCGCCGGTCAGGCCATCGGTCAGCGCCGACCAGTCCGCGCGCCACGCCGCGCGCAGCGCGTCGGGCAGGCGATCCAGCGCATCGAGCAACGCCGCATCGCCGCGCCAGTGCGCCGCCAACTGCAGCACCGCCGACAGCGACGCCAGATAGCTCTTGGTCGCCGCCACGCTGCGCTCCGGTCCGGCGCACAGCGGGATAACGGTATGCGCCAGACGCGCCAGCGGCGAATCCTCCGCGTTCACCAATGCCACGACCCGCGCGCCGGCATCGCGCGCAGCCTCCGCGTTGCGCAGCAGGTCGGGACTTTTTCCGGACTGCGAAATCGCCAGGAACAGCGCGTTCTGCAGCTTGAGCCGGGTCGCATACACCGAATGCACCGACGGCGAGATCGACGCGGTGACTACGCCCAGCTGGGTCTCGAACAGATATTTGGCGTAGGTGGCGGCGTGATCCGAACTGCCGCGCGCGCAGGTGGCCACGAAGGCCGGCGGCGTTGCGCGCAGTTCGGCGGCCAGCGCCGCGATCGCCGGCGCATTGCGCCGGAACTGCGCGGCGACCACATCGGCGGTTTCCGCCGCTTCGTTGAACATCAGCGTCGCGTCGGGGGCGCGCGGCGTCGGGCGATCGGTCATGGTCGGGTTCGCGATTGGAGTGTGGAGTTACGTCGGAGCGGACGGCGGAGGTTTGGCATCGTTGCCGTGATCGTTCGCGCGCGGACGCATCGGCGCGGTCGAGCCGCGCACGACCAGCTGCGGCGCGAAGCCCTGGTTGTGCATGACCGTGGGATGGTCGTCGTAGGCGTCCTGGCGCATGCCGGCGATCAGCAGGCGCGCGGCCTGCCGGGCGATGTCTTCGGTCGCCTGTTTGGCGGTGGTGAGCGGCGGCCACGACTGGCGCGAGAACGGGCTGTCCTCGAAGCCGGCGATCGACAGGTCGTAAGGCACGTTCATGCCGGTCGATGTCGCCGCCGCTAAGACACCGGCGGCGATTTCGTCGTTCGATCCGAAGATCGCGGTCGGCGGCTCGCGCAGCGCCAACAGCCGGCGCGCGCCGCGGAAACCGTCGTCGAAGGTGTAATCGCCGGGAATCACCAGATGTTTGTCGAGCGTAATCCCGTATTCCTGCAGTGCCTGTTCGTAGCCGGCGTAGCGCTCGGTGCTGGATTTGTGCGCCAGTCCGCCCCACAGGAAACCGATGCGCTGGTGTCCGAGCTGGATCAGATGCTCGGTGATTTCGTAGGCGGCGTCGCGGTCGTCCACGTACACGCACAGATGGCCGTCGTTCGGATCCTCGGTCGCGGCGATGATCCGCACCAGCGCCACGTCGCGTGCCGCCAGTGCGTTCACCAGTTCCATGTTCTCGGACATCGGCGCGGTCAGCACCAGACCGGCGAGGCGCGAACGCTTCACGAACTCCACCAGCTCTTCCACCAGCAGCGGCGAAGTGGCGTCGCAGGGCTGGATCTGCAGGCCGAAGCCGGTTTCGCGGCACGCCGCCAGCACGCCGTTCTGCACGCCGATGATGTGATACGGATTCGGATTGTCGTACACCAGACCGATCACGAATGGCGTGCCGCTGCGCAGATTGCGCGCGGTAACGTCCGGTTCGTAATCCAGTTCGGCGATGGCGTGCAGCACGCGTGCGCGCGTGCCCTGCATCACCGAAGGCTCGTTGTTGATCACGCGCGACACGGTCTTCAGCGAAACCTTCGCCCGTTCGGCCACGTCTTTGATGGTGGGTCTGCGCATACGGCTCCGGATGAAGCTTGGGTGTCGTCAATCGGCGAGGTGAGCGGGCATCATGCGCGATCGATGCCGCGGCCGCATCCGGGCGCGGTGGCGGCGCGACGCGAAATACAGGGTGTACAGGCAGCACGGCACCAACAACAGCTGGAACATCGACTGGACTCCGTCGCGCGGCTTCAGCACAGCGAACAGCCGCGGGACGAAGGCGCGGTCGACGCTGCCCATGCCCATGATCGTCGTCATCGCCAACAGCCAGCCCGCGAAGCCCAAAACGAAGAACCGGGCGCCGATGATGGCGATCGACGAGTGGCGCGCTGCGGTCATGGCGTGCGGGTTCCCGTGCAGAGGATGGGGGCAGGCTGGCCTTCGCGACGCGGCTGGGACGACAAGCCGACAGCGCAGGCGGATCAGGTAGAAACAACGTTGTCATAACTGCACCCCGAAAACCACCCCCCAGGTCATTTCGGACCCGGCCAGCACGCCGAGGTCGTCGCGTCGTGATGGGTGCGGCGCAACATCCGCCGAAGCCGGCATTCCCTGAGCCGGTGCCGAAAACCATAATTTTCGATGCGTTTTTGCACACAAACCGCATCCAAGATGGCGATTGTTTCAATTGCAATCGCAAACCGGACCTTTTGACGATCTTTCGAAAACAGCTGTTGACAACGTTGTCAGCTCAAACCCACACTCGGACCGATGCGCCGACCTGCCCGGGTCCCGGCGCTCCCAGCCCACCCCCCAGGCAAGCGAGGGACGAAGCAGTGGTGATCGCCAATCCAGCGCCGATGCAGCACATGAACGCGGCGCTTCGCCCGTTCATCGCCGCCGACGTGGGGGGGACCCACGTCCGCATCGGACTGGTCCGCCGCAGCCCCGATCCCGGGCGCCCGGTCGCCGTCCTGCACTACCGCAAGTACGCCTGCACCGATTACGCCAGCCCCGGCGACATCTTCAAGACCTTCCTCGACAGCGTGGATCACGGCCCGGTCGACGAAGGCGTCATCGCCAGCGCCGGTTACGCGCTGGAAGACGGCTCGGTGATTTCGGCCAACCTGCCGTGGCCGCTGGTGCCCGGGCAGATCCGCGCGCAGTTGCGGTTCCGGGACCTGCGCGTGGTCAACGATTTCGAAGCCGTGGCCCACGCCGCACCCCAGGTCGACGCCAGCGAACTGCTGCGCGTGACCGGCCCCGATACGCCCGCGACGCGGGGACCGACCTTGGTGCTCGGTCCCGGCACCGGCTTCGGGGCCGCACTGTGGATTCCTTCGGACACCGGCGATGTCGTGCTGGCGACGGAAGCCGGACAGGCGGCGCTGACCCCAGGCAACGCCATCGAGATCGCACTGCTGCAGGAAATGCTGAAGACCCGGAGCCACGTGCCGGTGGAATACGCATTGTCGGGGCCGGGCCTGATGCATCTGCACACCGCGCTGTGCGCGATACGCGGCGCGAATCACGCGTACCGCACGCCCGACGAAATCACCACGGCGGCGCTGGCCGGCAGCGACCCGCTGGCGCGCGAAAGCCTGGACATCTTCTGCGGTCTGCTCGGCAGCGTGGTCGGCAACATGGCCCTAGTCTACGGCGTGCAGGGCGGCATCTATCTGGCCGGCGGCATCCTGCCGCAGATCCGCGATTTCCTGATGCACAGCCGCTTCGTCGAACGATTCCTCGACAAGGGACCGATGCGCGCGGCGTTGGAACGCATTCCCGTGCGGCTGGTCGAGCACGGGCAGTTGGGCGTGATCGGGGCGGCGAACTGGTATCTGCACCAGCGCGACCGGGAGGGGCACGACGCCGTCTGACGAAGACGCGGCACTCGAAGGCGATACGCAAGGCGTCGAAACACGGGGTACTCGAAATCAACAGGTACGGCAGCGTTGCGCTGAGTGTGTGTACGTCCAGCCCGCTCCGAAATTCAACGATGAGGGGAGTAAATTCACCATGAAATTGCAAAGAAGCGCGCTGTCGATCGCCATCCTGGCGAGCCTGGGATTCGCCGCACCCGTCTTCGCGCAGAGCGCGCCCGCGCCTGCCGGCGAACAATCGGCCGAACAGCCATCCGATCTCGACGAGATCGTGGTCGTCGGCATCCGCGGCGCGATCGGCAAAGCGCTCGACGACAAGCGCGACGCGAAAAGCCGCATCGAGGTCATCAACGCCGAAGACATCGGCAAGATGCCCGATCACAACGTCGCCGATTCGCTGCAGCGCGTGGCCGGCGTGAACATCAGCGCCGCCAGCGCCAACGAAGGCGCGTTCGACGAGAACGACCGCGTCAGCATGCGCGGCACCAGCCCCAGCTTCACCCAGACCCTGATCGACGGCCACAACATCGCCTCCGGCGACTGGTTCGTGCTCAACCAGAGCGGCACCGTCGGCCGCAGCGTCAGCTACTCGTTGCTGCCCTCCGAGCTGGTCGAGAAAGTCGAAGTACTGAAGTCGTCGGAAGCCCGCCTGGTGGAAGGCGGCGCGGTCGGCAACATCAACATCGTCACCCGTCGTCCGCTGAATTTCCCGGCCGGTTTCAGCTCGCACATCTCGCTGGGCGCGGTGAACGCGGAACTGCCCAGCAAGACCGATCCGCAGCTGTCGGCCCTCGTCAACTGGGCCAACGACCAGGATACCTTCGGCTTCATGGTCCAGGTCTTCAGCGAAGAACGGCATCTGCGTCGCGATGGGCAGGAAATCCTCGGTTACGAAAGCATCAATGAATTCGAAAGCGATGGCGTGACCCGTACCGCCATCGCCACTTCCAATCCCGACCTCATCGGCGTGTTCTACCCGGGGTTGATGGGTTCGGCGCTGTTCGAGCAGCAGCGCAAGCGCACCGGCGGCCTGATCTCGGCCCAGTTCAAGCCGACCGACAACTTCACGTTCTCGCTGACCGGCTTCAGCTCGAAGATGAAAGCGGACAACTACAACCGCAACTACATGCTCTGGGGCAGCCGCATCCTCGCGCGAGGCTCGGGGCAAGCGCCCAATCCCGGCTATGTGGTGCGCAACAACACCCTCGTGAGCGCGACGTTCGCGGCCGATCCGCTGCGTCAATACGGCATCTACGACCAGATCTCGCGCCCGGGCGCCGCCTCCAGCAGCAATTTCGTCAGCGCGGACGCCGAATGGGATGTCAGCGACAAGCTCACTTTCAGCGGTCAGATCGGCACGTCCACCGGCCACGGCAAGACCCCGACCCAGGACGTCGCCGAATGGGACGTGGGCCTGGGCAGCGGCGCGGGCTGGCGCCTGCGCGGTGTCGGCGCCGCCGACTGGAATCTGGGCACCACGAATACCGCAGCGCCCGGCACGCCGATCACCGACATCAAACTGGACTGGATCTTCGGCTTGCAGGATGTCGATGTGCTGGACAAGGAAAAATGGCTGAAGCTCGACGGCACGTATTTCATCGACGCCGGCGCGCTGACTTCGCTCAACTTCGGCGTGCGCGATGCGCGGCACGAGCGCAGTCTCGAAAACGTCGTCGCGCAGGGCCCGAGCTTCGCGACGACGCCCGACGCCTTCGACCCCAGCACCTGGCCGCAGGGTTTCCGCAACTATCCCGGCAACTTCGGCTCAGGCCTCGGCGGCAATTTCCCGCGCAACATCTGGTATTACACCCCGGAACAACTGGCACAGTTCAACCGCCTGGCCAATCGCGACCCGATCACGCGCCGCTTCTTCCCCGCCGAATACGGCCTGGAAGAACGCAGCACCGCCGCCTATGCGCAGTTGAATTTCGAAGGCGAGAAGTGGAGCGGCAACGTCGGCCTGCGCTATGTGCGAACAGAAGAGGAAACCTCCAACTGGGTGAACACCACGGCGACCGATCCGCGCGCGGTCACCACGTCCGCATTCGGTCCGTTCCGCAGGGACGTCGTCAACAACACCTACAACGATTGGCTGCCGAGCTTGAACCTCAAGTACGACATGGCCGACGACAAGGTGCTGCGCTTTGCGGTATCGCGCACGCTGACGCGTCCGGACTACTCGCAGTTGGCCGGCGCGGTGTCGCTCAGCCCGCCCGCCACCGTCGGCGGCCTCGGCGGCGGCTCGGGCGGCAATCCGAACCTGGAGCCGATCCTCTCGACCAATCTCGACGCCACCTTCGAGTGGTATTACGCCGAACGCGCGCTGTTCGCGGCCAGTCTGTTCTACATGGACATCGACAACTACGTCGCGCTGGGCAGCGCCCGCCGGCAGTATCTGACGATCGATGCCAACAACCCGCAGGGCGCGCTGGTCGACTACGACGTGACCATCCCGCTGGGTTCGGACGCGAAGGTGCGCGGCTTCGAGCTGGCGTGGGAACAGCCGATCGGCGATTACTTCGGCGCCTTCGCCAACTACACCTACGCCGATGGCAGCACCAACGCCAAACGCGCGGACGGCACCAACGAAGACATGCTGGGCACCTCGAAGAACACCTACAACCTCGGCGGCTACTTCGAGAACGAGGATTTCAACGCGCGGCTCAACTACACCTTCCGTTCGTCGTTCTACAGCGGCCTGGATCGCTCGTCGGCCTTCTATCAGGACGATGTCGACAATGTTTCGGCTTCGTTCGGCTACAAGTTCAACGAGAACTACTCGCTGGCCCTGGACGCGCTCAATCTGAACAACCCCAAGACCCAGTATTACGCCGAAAACCGCGACCGTCCGCGTTCGATCTACGAGAACGGCCGCCAGTACTACGTCACCTTCCGCATGAAGTTCTGACGCATCCACCTGTGGTCCCCTTCGGGCCTGGATTCATCCGGGCCCATTTTTTTCGAGACATGCGGATCGCATCGGCGCTTCCGGACGGATGTCCCGGCCCGTGCGCTCGCGTAAGATCCGAAGCCTGTTGTTCCACGCCTCGACACGCGCGCCGCCGACACGGCAGAGCGCCTGCGGCCGGGTCGCGCTTTCACTTTCATCGACGACATCGACTTCCAGAAGGCCGCCATGCTCGCTTCCCTTCCGTCCGTAGCCCTGTCCCGCATCGCGTTGTGCCTGATGCTGGTCCTGCCGCTCGTCTCTGAAGGCGCCGACAATCCGCCGCCTGCGCGAAACGCCACGGAAACCTCGACATCGGCACCGGCGCTCATTCCCGCACCCGCATCGCTGCGGATGCGCAAAGGCAGCTTCACGATCGATGCGAATACCGCTCTGCGCGCCGACGGCGATGCGGCGCGGTCGGCGGCACGCCTGTTTTCCAGCTTCGTCGCGAAGAGCCATGGTCTGACGCTGCAATCTTCCGCGGGCTCCAAAGCGAAGGACGGCATCCGCTTCGCCATCGATGCATCGCTCGCAGGCGACGAAGCCTATTCGCTGGACATCTCGTCATCGCGGATCGAGATACGCGGGCGCGATGCCAGCGGCCTGCAGCACGGCGCGGTCACGCTGTGGCAGTTGATGGTGGATGCCGGCGGCAAGCGCACGCAACTGCCGGCGCTGCGTATCGAAGACGCGCCGCGGTTCGCGTGGCGCGGCGCGATGCTGGATTCGGCGCGCCACTTCCAGTCGGTCGACGAGATCAAACGCCTGCTCGACGCGATGGCGATGCACAAGCTCAATGTCTTCCACTGGCATCTCACCGACGATCAGGGCTGGCGGATCGAGATCAAACGTTATCCGCGCCTGACCGAAATCGGTGGCTGCCGCATTCCGTCCGGCGACGGCGGTATCGATCCGCGCAGCCGACAGCCGCGTCCGTACTGCGGCTGGTACAGCCAGGAACAGATCCGCGAGATCGTGCGTTATGCGGCCGATCGGCAGATCACGGTGGTGCCCGAGATCGATATTCCCGGCCACGCCACCGCGGCCATCGCCGCGTATCCGGAACTCGGCGTCTCCGGCAAGCCGATCGCGGTCTCGAACGAATGGGGCGTCAACACCAATCTGTTCAACGTCGAGGAAAGCACGCTCGTCTTCCTCGAAAACGTGCTGACCGAAGTCGTGGATCTGTTTCCCGGCCGCTATGTGCATCTGGGCGGCGACGAAGCGGTGAAGGACCAGTGGATCGCATCGCCGCAGGTGCAGGCGAAGAAGGCGCAGCTCGGACTGAAGACCGAAATGCAGCTGCAGAGCTGGATGATGCGGCGGCTGGAGAAAACCCTGGCCGCGCATCGGCGCCGGCTGCTGGGTTGGGACGAAATCCTGGAAGGCGATCTGCCGGCCAGCGCGACGGTGATGTCGTGGCGCGGCACCGAAGGCGGCCTGCAGGCCGCGTCGCAGGGACACGACGTGGTGATGACGCCGGTGTCTTCGCTGTATCTCGACTACCTGCAGACCGCGTCGGCGAACGAGCCGCCGGGCCGACCGGCGCTGGTCGAACTGCGCAGCGTCTACGCGTTCGATCCGATCCCCGCCGCACTCGCCAGGGATAAGCGCAAACATATTCTCGGGCTGCAGGCCAATGTCTGGACCGAACACATGCGCACGTTCGCGCGGGTCGAGCACGCGCTGTTTCCGCGCATCGCCGCGGTGGCGGAGATCGGATGGTCGGCGCCGGCGGTGCGCGGTTACGACGGTTTCCTCGACCGCCTGCCGGCGCAGTTGCAGCGCTATCGCGCGCTGGGCATCGGCCATGCGAAGACGCCGTTCGAAGTACGTATCGATGTGGAGGAAGACCGCGCCGCGCGCGCGGCCACGGTGATGCTGTCGAATCCGCTGGGCTACGACGACATCCGCTACACCACCGATGGCAGCGCGCCGACGGCCACGTCGTCGAGATACACACAGCCGCTGCAATTGCGCCTGCCGATCCGCGTCCGCGCCGCTGTCTTTCACGCCGGACATGCGCTGGGCGACGCCAGCGAACGGCGGCTCAGCGCGGGCTCGCTGCTGCAGCGCAACGATGAAGCGCTGACGATGTGCACCAACGCGCTGATGCTGCGGCTGGAAGACGACGGCCCGGCGGATGGCGATCGCGCGATCTTCAACGTCGATATCTTCAATCCGTGCTGGGAGTGGAAACAGGCGGATCTGGGCGGCATCGCCGGCATCGAAATCCGCGCGGGCCGCATTCCCTACTTCTTCCAGCTGGCGCACGACGAACCCGCCCGCAAATTCAAGCCCGCGCAGTCAGCGTACGGCGAGCTGGTGATCCGGGCCGGATGCGACGGCCCGACGCTGGCGAGCCTGCCATTGCCGCAAACGCCGGGCAGCGACGGTTTCCTCACCACGAAAGCGCCTTTGCCGCCGCAGACCGCCACGCAGGATCTGTGCGTGTATTTCACCGGCGACACGCGGCCGACGATGTGGACGCTGGATCGGGTCCGCCTGTTGCGGTCGCTGTGATGCTGCAAGATCGTGCGCCGGGTCGGGTGGAATCGAATTCAACTCCTCGACCCATCGCCGCGGCATACGCTTCACGCCTGATGACATTGGACGCACCGTGACCACGCCCGCGACCCTGTTGACCATTTTCGGCGCCACCGGCGACCTCGCCCAGCGCATGCTGTTGCCTTCGCTGTACGGGCTGGAAGGCGACGCCCTGCTGCCCGCGTCGATGCGCATCCTCGGCACCGCCCGCAGCGGGCTCGACGACGAGGCCTTCCGCAGCGTCGTCGCCGACGCCATCGCGCGGTTCGTTCCGGCGGAGCAGCGCAACGACGCCACCCTGCAGGCCCTGCTGGCACGCATGCACTACCAGCCCGCCTCGCTCGACGACGACGCCTCCATGGCCGCGCTGGCCGAACGCATCACCGGCCTGCGCAGCGGCGACATCGTCTATCACCTCAGCACCTCGCCCAAGTTCTACGAACAGGCCTGCGCCGCGCTCGCCCGTCACGGCCTGGCCGGGCCCGGCACCCGGGTGATGCTGGAAAAACCCATCGGCCACGATCTGGCCGAGGCCATCGCGATCAACGACGGCGTCACCCGCAGCTTCGACGAGGATCGCGTCTATCGCGTCGACCATTACCTCGGCAAGGAAGGCGTCCAGAACCTGCTGGCGCTGCGTTTCGGCAACG
>Ga0209800_10000203_pt1 | contig 115923 bp, 83 predicted proteins | sample Higcelweek8metaG_FD_187174 | JGI IMG/M metagenome (GOLD analysis project Ga0209800, IMG submission 187174) | Freshwater pond sediment microbial communities from the University of Edinburgh, under environmental carbon perturbations - High... | ecosystem: Environmental > Aquatic > Freshwater >... | reverse complement strand
TAACAGGAGAATTAAAAGATTTAAAATTCTTCAACACCGCTATCGTAATAAACAACGTAAACATCTCTTGCGGGCTTCTTTAATTTGTGGTATTTATAACTTTGAATTGAGGTTTTAGAACAGGTCTAATGAATTACATTAAAACTAAATTTGAAAAGAATTCTTTTCCAAGTTGTATTTACCATGAAAATTTTCCACTAAACATAACTATATTAAAAAAGTTCAAAATTTATTGATTTTTATATTTATATATAGTATAATTAGTTTATTGCAAAAATTTTATTTATAAGGGGGGCCTGCTGTTTGTAGGCTGAGAGGAAGTGAATTGACACTTCGACCCATAACCTGATTTGGATAATGCCAACGTAGGGAAATATTCTTAAAACGTTAATGGGTATGTCTATGGTTATATGACATGCCTTTTTATTTTGGCAAAAGGCTTACTATTTAGCCGTTAATAGTAAAGTTAACTTTTGTAGGAGTTTCGACTCTGCGGAGTTGACCGGGCTTTCCGATCGCCCTGGACCTTCAGTAAAACATTTCTGACTTACACATATGGCTGAATTGTAACGGCAAAAGATTAAAAAGTTTAATTACAAGGAGAAAAATATGAAATTTAAAACACAAATGGAAGCGGCAAGAAACAACTATATTACAGATGCAATGGAAATAGTAGCGAAAAAAGAAAATATGGATGTTGAAAAATTACGTGAATTAGTAGCAAAAGGTGAGGTTGCTATTCCTGCAAATATAAATCATAGATCATTAAGCCCTGAAGGTATAGGTACAGGGTTAAAAACAAAAATAAACGTAAATTTAGGCATTTCTGGAGATTGCAAAGACTATGATATAGAAATGCAAAAAGTAAAATTGGCTATTGAGTTTGGATGTGAGGGAATTATGGATTTAAGCAATTACGGAAAAACTAATCAATTCCGTAAAGAACTTATTGAAATTTCACCTGCAATGATAGGAACGGTTCCTATGTATGATGCTATAGGATATCTTGAAAAAGAACTTTTGGATATAACTGCAAAAGATTTTCTTAAAGTTATAGAAGCACATGCAAAAGAAGGCGTTGACTTCCAAACTATTCATGCTGGTATAAACAAGAGAACTGTGGAGGCTTTTAAACGTTCAAAAAGACTTACAAACATAGTTTCTCGTGGAGGATCATTGCTTTTTGCTTGGATGGAAATGACGGGAAATGAAAATCCTTTTTACGAATATTATGACGAGGTTTTAGAAATATTAAGGGAATATGATGTAACTATAAGTTTAGGTGATGCTTTAAGACCAGGTTCAATCAACGACAGCTCAGATGCGGGACAAATATGTGAACTTATTGAATTGGGTAATTTGACTAAACGTGCATGGGAAAAAGATGTTCAAGTTATGATAGAAGGCCCTGGACATATGGCAATGAATGAAATTGCAGCAAACATGATTTTGCAAAAAAGACTATGTTATAATGCACCTTTCTATGTTCTTGGTCCATTAGTAACGGATATAGCACCTGGATATGACCATATAACATCAGCCATAGGTGGAGCAATAGCTGCTGCAAATGGTGCGGATTTCCTTTGCTATGTAACTCCGGCAGAACATTTAAGATTGCCAGATGTTTCAGATGTAAGAGAAGGTATTATAGCTTCAAAAATAGCTGCACATGCAGCAGATATTGCGAAAGGAATACCAAATGCAAGAGAAATTGACAATAAAATGAGTGATGCAAGAAGAAGAATAGATTGGGATGAAATGTTTAAATATGCATTGGATCCTGAAAAAGCAAAAAAATATTTTGACAGTGCACCTCCAGCGGATAAACATTCTTGTTCTATGTGTGGTAAAATGTGTGCTATGCGTACAACAAATATGATTTTAAACGGTGAAACAGTTGAATTAAGCAAATAAGTTTTTAAAATAGGAGTGATTTATGAATACTATTTTATCTATAGCAGGTTCAGATTGTAGCGGTGGTGCTGGAATTCAAGCCGATATTAAAACCATAACCGCACATAAAAAATATGCAATGACAGTTATAACAGCTTTGACAGCACAAAATACTACTGGAGTTTTTGATGTTTTGGAAACTTCACCTGATTTTGTAGCGAAGCAGATAGATGTTGTTTTTGAAGATATTTTTCCTGATGCAATAAAAATAGGAATGGTTGCAAATCCGTTTATAATAGAAATAATTGCTGAAAAATTATTGAAATACAAGGCTAAAAATATAGTTTTAGACCCTGTTATGATTTCAACTAGTGGTTCTAAACTTTTAAATGAAAATGCAATGTCAAATTTAATAACAAAACTTATCCCAATTGCCGATATAATTACACCAAACATAGCTGAAGCTGAAGTTTTATGTGGGTTTTCAATAAATGATAAAAACAAAATGCAAGATGCAGCTACTGAAATAGCCAAGTTGACAAAAGCGGCTATTTTAATTAAAGGTGGGCATTTGAAAAATAGTTCAGATGATTTACTTTTATATAAAGGTGATTTTATTTGGTTTGATTCTGAAAAAATAGATAATCCAAACAATCATGGCACAGGATGTACGCTTTCATCTGCAATTGCTTGTAATTTATCTGAAAATGATAACTTGATTTATGCTGTGCAAAATGCTAAAGAATATGTTAGAGAAGCCTTGTTAAAAAACTTAAATTTAGGTAAAGGCTCAGGGCCTTTAAATCATTGTGTTTTTTAATACCATACGAAAAATGTTTATTTAAAGTTATAAGTATGATGGAGGATTTATGTCAAAAAAAATTTTATTTTCAATGATTTCTTGTATATTATTAATTAGTTTAGTGGCTTGTAAAAGTGAGTTAAACCCAGACAAAAAAGTTGATGGAATTGATACAGATGTAATGATAGCTACTACTTTTTTAGCAAAACCAAATGAAGAAACAGTCGAACCAAAAGTCATGGCAATTTCTAAAGTTGAAGAAAAGGTAACTGAAAATTCTTTGGAAACTACTACTGTAGTTACAACTGTTTTGCAGCCAGAAATAAACGTTCAAGTAAATACAGTAACTTCTCTAGAAAAAGTACAAACCCAAAATAATGTCAAAGCGACAGAGCCTAAAGTTGTTACAACAACTTTTAAATATAACTCCTCAGATGCGGAATTACTAAATAAAGCAAAAGAATCATATGAAAATGCAAAAAATAAATATTTTGATATACTATTAAAAACATCATATAATTTAAATTATGACAAATCAGTTATGGATGAAAATGGTGTAGAATATTATCAGGTTGAGAACGAAGAAATAAAATCTATTAAAGATGTAAAAAATGATTTTTATAAAGTCTTTGATGAATCTTATTTTGTTGATTTTTCAGGTCGTTATATAGAAAAAGATTCACAGTTATGGGCGGCCGATATAGGTAGAGGTTTAAACAGATTTTATAAATACACAGAAATATCAGGTATAAAAAGCAAATCAGAAAGTGAAGTTGTTTTTAACGCAGTATCATATTACGAAAGTGATGAAGATGGCGTGTCAATTTACAGCAAAGAAGATGAATTTAAATTGGTTTATAAAAATAATCAGTGGTTAGTATCTAGCTTTATATATCCTTAAGAATAAAAAAAATGGTAGTTTTAGCTACCATTTTTTTTATTCTATTAAAGTTTTATTCTTTTTTTCATACACAGTAGAAACTAACCATGTAATTATCGGATTTATAAGTATACCTAATAAAGAAAATAAAATTATAAAAAATTTACTTTTTTTACATTGGGAATTAAATAAATTTTGAATTGCCGTTATTATAAGTGGTATAAAAATCCCAAAAAGCAATACTGACCATATAAGAGGAGTAAATGATAAAAAATGTATAGGCCAACCTATAAGACTACAAGTTATTCCTAGTATACATAAGATAATAGCAGAAGCCTTTATTTTACGTCCTGTCATAAATAAAGGAATTAAAAAACTTCTCCATAGTGAAGCTGTTTGTGCTCCACCAAATATGCTACCTATGATATTTCGTATAGAAGCTAAAACAAAAGAATTGTCAATTTCTATATCGTGTTTATAATTTTTTTCTTTTATAGCTTGTATTGACAAAGTGTCTACCGCCCATAAAAGAATTACAAATAGTGCAAAAGGTAGAGTTTTTAAAATAGTTGTTAAATTCATTCCAAACCCAACATTCCATATATTGTTCCACCAATGATTAGGTGATAAGCTTATTTTTTGAATTATAAAGTTGTTTTGAGGTTTGATGTTAAAAAAATATGGAATAATTATAGCAATAAGTGATGAAAATAAAATTATAAGCCATGTTTTGTTAGTTTTAAACAAAATAAAATAAATTAAAGATAGTGAAGTGATAAGTAAGAAAAAAGCTAAATATTTATTCTCGAAAAAAAGGTATAGTTTTTCTATAGACATTATCATACCAGAAATTCCAAAAACTAAAGTTATGCTGGTTTTGGTTAAGAAACCTGATAAATTAATAAGTTTCTTATAATAACCTGTTTTTATAAATATTATTCCTAAAATTCCAACTAAACAGCCTAAAATCAGTGGATGAACCCCAAATTTAACCATGAAAGGAATCATAACAACAAGAGGAGAAAGAGTACCGACAGGGGATATATTTTTTAAAATTAAAATTCCAAATAAGCTAATTAAACTTCCTATAAGCAGTTCTAATCTAACATTTTCAAAAACAAAATTTTCATTTTTTATCCCTAATTCTTTCGCCCAAACAAGGGCGAAAGAAGCTACTAGAGAAACTTTACCTATCAAACCTGAAATGGCGGGAATAAAATCCTTAAAGGTAAGTTTAATATTAGGCATAAATTAATATCTCATAGGGATTAAATCTATATATTCTTGAACTGAAGCGTTTTTTAAGAATAAATCTATTATTTGCTTGCCAAGAGGGTTTAATTCATCAGTATAAAATTTTGTTAATTCTTCTTTGAAAAAATTTGTTAAGATTTCTGCACCAGCATCATATCCTTCTTTTCCAACTTCTTGTTGTCTTTCAGGTTGTAAAAATGCTTTTCTAATATATTGACCATCTATTTTTAATGAGTCTAAAGAAAAGCCTAATAGAGGGCAACGTGATTCAATTAAGTTTTCAGGTTTGAATTTTGCACTTCCTCTTCTTGCAATATATTCTCTTGCAATCCACTGTGGCATAAAACTAACTTTGTAAGCACCAATGTGTTGGTTAGGTATTAATACATATCTTGTGCTGGATGAGTTTACTATTTGGTCTAGTAAAAGATTAGCTTGTTTAACTAATTTACCAGTAGCGAAAGGCCAGTAAGAACCTACACCTTCACTAACCATTCCGCTGGAAACAGCAGTTACACTTGGATTGTTATGTCCTCGTGGTGCAACAAGCCTCCATAACCAAGCCAATGCAGGAGGAAGAACATGAAACATACCCATAATTCCATAAGAAGGATTTTCTTTTGTGCATGGAGGAGTTCTTACACCAAAGCTTCTTACATCAACCTCAACAGGTTCGTTTATAACATTTTTAAGAAGTTTTCTAGGTAAAATTACACGAGGATTTGGACAAGGCGTTCCATCCATATCTAAGGTATGCTCCCAAACTAAACATGTTGAATGTGGTACACCTTGTAAATTCATGAAAATAAGTGGTTCCTCAGGATGTGTAAATATTTTTTCATATTGAGGAGTGGTTCCATACTGTTTAATATGGTCAAGACGTAAAAACCAACCAGATTCAGCGTCTTTTACAACTAATTTTTTGCTTGTATTTTGCATATCTGGATGACATAAAGCCATATCATCTGTTACAGGTCTAAGTTCACATTCTTCATTTAAGTCGATATAGTTTTTCTCACCTGTTACGGTGTTTAAACCTATTAATATACGTCCATCCATCTCTTTATGCATATTTTCTATCATTTCACTTTTTCCACCGCCAGAAGCACCTTCATGCATAATTACAATTTCATTGTCATAAGGAGTAATAACTTTTACTGTGGAAGCATGTGCTGTAACCCAGTTTTCTCTTTCGCCTATATTTAAAAGAACGCCATATATCCCTTTCTTAGCACTTGGACCTGGATAAAGGTTATATGAGTAAACTTCGTGAATATCTTCAAGCCTGTTATGCACAACAATTTGTTTTCCATCAAAATGTGTGTGTCTAAAAGGAGGAGCAAGAAAAATAATAGCTACTGGATTAAAGCTTTCGTCTATTTCATCAAAGTTAAGGAAACATTGTAAATCAGCTAGTCCAGCGGCAAAAAAACCTGCATTTGAAGGAGCGATAAGTACAGAATCATAACCATATTCAAGTCCACCAGATTTAAAAGGAAATACAATTAGATTTTGATTTTTAAGCCACTCAAATGTATCTTTACGTAAATCAGAAAAAGATTTTCCATAAACATCACTGTATTTTGGTTTGTCAGAAGGAAGACCATCTGAAACAATTAGACTGTCAGGGTCTCTTCTTCTCATATAATCATCAAGATAATTTACTACTGCACCATTTTTACAGCGTGTAACAGTAACTTCGTGAATTTCACCTATTCCTTCTACATTATACTTTACTTCAAATATTTCATTTTGTGCATTTCCTAAAGCAAGGTCAATAAGCTCGGATCTGGTTTTAGGAACTACCACTCCTTTTGAGTTGTTTAATATATCCATTGCATATGCAGGTAGATGAAGTTTTTCTAAATTATTCATGTTATTACCCCTTTTCTTTATTTATTATAAGCTTCGTCCCATGAGTCTTTTTAATATTTCGTTATAAGCGTCTTCTTCGCCTCCCATGTTTCTTCTAAAACGATCCTTATCTAATTTTTCTTTTGTTGTACTATCCCAAAAGCGGCAAGTATCTGGTGAAATTTCATCAGCAAGAACTATAGTTCCATCAGCTGTTTTACCAAATTCTAATTTAAAATCTATTAATTCTATATTTAAATCTTTAAGGTATTCAGTCATTATTTCATTTACCTTAAGTGAATATTTTGCTATTAAATCTAGTTCTTCTTTTGTAGCCCATTCCATAGCCATAATATGATATTCATTTACAATAGGATCTCCTAAATCATCATCTTTGTAACAGAATTCTAAAACTGTTGATTTTAACTTTACACCTTCAGGTTGCCCAACTCTTTTTGATAGTGAACCAGCAATTATATTTCTTACTATTACTTCTAAAGGTACTATGGTTACTTTCTTTACAACAGTTTCTCTATCAGATAGCTCATTTACATAGTGTGTAGGAATGCCTTTTTCCTCTAGAATTTTCATCATATGATTTGTCACCAGGTTATTAATGATACCTTTGTTGTTTATAGTTCCTTTTTTTTCTCCGTTAAATGCAGTAGCATCGTCTTTGTAAGAAACTATTACATAGCTTTCATCATTTGTTGCATATACTTTTTTTGCTTTTCCCTCGTATAATTGTTCTGTTTTCATTAGATTATCCATAAAATAAACCTTCACTTTCTTAAATTACATTTTCCATAACATTTCAGTTTGTAACTTTTCATCTTTTGCAGCTACTTCTTCCGCCATAGTTTTCTTCATTTTAACTAATTTTTCTGCAACGGATTCGTCGCTTAATCCAATGATTTGTGCGGCAAGGATACCAGCATTGTCAGCACCATTTACAGCTACCGTAGCAACTGGGATTCCTTTTGGCATTTGAACTGTAGACAAAAGTGCATCTAAACCATCAAAAGAGGTTGATTTACAGGGTATACCTATTACGGGAAGAATTGTGTGTGCAGCAAGTACTCCTGCTAAATGTGCAGCCATACCAGCAGCTGCTATAATAACACTATATCCATTTTCTTTTGCCTTTTCTGCAAATTCACAAGCCCTTTTTGGAGTTCTGTGAGCACTCATAACATGTACATCTACAGAAATTCCAAACGATTTTAGTGAGTTTATAGCACCTTTAACTATTGGTAAATCACTATCACTACCCATAATAACTGCTACTTTTTTTGCCATAAAATAACCTCCATAAAATTATTCGTGATTAGTTTTTTTTGTATTCAATAGGCATTTAATACTTATTTTAAAAAAATTTTATAAATAGGTATTAAATTATAAAAATAAAAGCCGATATTCATTTTATAAATGAATATCGGCTTACCTACAACTTAGATAATAATCTACTTTGAACAGTCTTCCGAAAAATTTATTTTGAACTACAAAGTTCATCTAAATTTCTATCAACGGTTATTATAACGATTTTTTCTCCAGTTTTCGTACTTATATCTGAGTGAGTGCTGATTATGGCTACATCTATAAAGTCTTTTATAAGTGTTTCCAAGTATCCTCTCCCACCTTCAAAAAGTGAAGTACGAACTTTTTTAAATAATTCTATACCTTGTGGATTGTCAGTAAGTTTTTGTTCAGAAGGACTTAAAAATCCGGATAGTCTAACAACAATCATGTCGTTAATAATATATGTTTTAATGGCTTTTGGGCCACGACCCATATATTCTATTTCAAATTTACTAACCAATTCACTGATTTTTGCTTCTAGTTGTCCTTTTGTCATGCAAGCACCGCCTATTGATTATTTATATTTTAAACTATTTTGAGATAAAAGTCAAGCTTTTTTATGTTTTTTGAAATTTTTCGTTTGAAATCTTGCAAAAACGTTGTTATTTAGCTGTTAAAGGTAAAGTTTGTGATTTTGTAGGAGTTTCGACTCTGTGGAGTTGACCGGGCTTTTCGGTCGCCTTGGACCTTCGGTAAAATATCTTGGTTGAATAGTAACGTAAAAATGAAAAGTAAGCATAAAAAAATAAAATTCACATGTTATAATTATATCACTTTATGATTTTTAGGTCAATATATAAATTTTAATAATAAAAAATATTCTGCTATTTGGTATTACTCAGCCAATAAAGGTAAGTTTATGATTTTGTAGGGATTTCGACTCTGCGGAGTCGACCGAGCTTTTCGGTCGCCCTGGACCTTCGGTAAAACATCTCTGCCCTATACATATTGCTTGATGGTAAAAAAATGTTAATATTCAGCCTCTAAAAGTAAGTTTATGATTTTGTAGGGATTTCGACTCTGCGGAGTCGACCAAGCTTTCCGGTCGCACTGGACCTTCGGCGAAAAATCTTCATCATACACATAGGGCTAAATAGTAACAAAAATATATTTTTATACATGAAATTTATGATTTTTTTTGCATTTTATAAAAATATATGCTATAATGTAAACATACATAAAAACATGTAAATACTAAAGAAAGGAGCATTGAATATAGTTTACTATTTCAAAAAAATATTTATGGATTTTTTATTTGAAGGTATATGGGCTTATTTCTTTATTTTCTTTGGAAAAATTTTAGAAGTTACCGCTTCTACATTAAGAAATGTACTTATAAATCGTGGCGAAAGATTAAAAGGATCATTAATTGCAATTGTTGAAGTTTCGCTTTGGATTACAATAACGGGCACAGTTTTAGTAGGGTTTAAAGATGACCTTCTAAAAGTAGTTATTTTTGCAATAGCATTTTCAATTGGTAATTATTTAGGTTCGTGGATGGAAGATAAGTTAGCATTTGGTCTTTGCTCCATTCAAGTGATTGTTCCTGAAGGTGAAGACATAGAAACGCTTACTAAAAAGTTGCGTGACAATAATTTTGCTCTAACATCTATAAAAGGAAAAGGGAAAGATGGTCAAAGGGAAATTATGTATCTTCACATTAAAAGAAAAAGAATAAAGCAAGCAACTGCTATTATAAAAAAACATATGGATAAAGCGGTTATAATCATAAGCGATGCAAAAATAATCCATGGTGGATTTGTGAAAAAATAATAAATAAAGGAACGATGTTGCTTTAAATATTGTGATAAAAATGCTATACAAAAAACCACAAATATGATATAATGTAAAAAACAAAAAAATTAATAGTATGGAGGTATTAATATGTCAAAAGGATTTTTTAGAAAAATGGACCAATTTGGACGAATTGTTCTACCAAAAGAGTTAAGAACTTTGTTGGACATTGATGTAGGCACACCAGTAGGTATTTTCATTGATGATGAAAAAATTATATTGAAAAAGCATACATCAAACTGTATATTCTGTAGAAGTAACGAAGATTTGGAAATGGTACTCGACAAATCTGTATGTGCAAAATGTATGGAAAAATTAAAGAAATAATTTTTATTAATAGACTGATTAAATCAGTCTATTAATTTTTTAGGGGGGAATATTTTATGTATGAAATTAGAGCTCATCATGGCTTATGTATATCTTTTTTTAGAGGTGAAGGTTATAGCGAAGCGTTTGTAGCTAATATGTTGAAAATAACAAATGAGTTAAAAAATAACCCAACAGTGAAAATAATAGCTTGTAAAGATATGGTGTGTGAAAATTGTCCTAATTTAGATTCTGATAAATGTATTTTTGAACCTCAAATAACTATATATGATAAATTGGTGCTTAAACTTTGCGAGCTGGAAGATGGTTCAGTTATAAATTGGAATGATTTTATTGACAAGGTAAAAATAAATATTATTCAAAAAGGTAAGATGAAAGAAATATGTGGTGAATGTAAATGGGCATATATTTGTTTTGAAAAACATATTGACATTTAATATAAGTTTGTGTTAAAATTAATGAAATTATATATTATAAACTAAATACTTTTGAAAAGGGGAATAATTTTGTGAAAACTAACAAAGTAAGTGTTCTTGTATCTGGTGCTGCAATTATGTTAATGCTGGGAATTTTATATGTATGGGGTGTTTTTAATGCTCCTATTATGAAGCTTTTTGAATGGGATAAAAGCCAGTCATCTATGGTTTTTTCAGCAATGATAGTAAGTTTTGTTGCTGGAATTGTTTTTGGTGGTAAAATTCAAAATACTGTAGGTCCTAAAAAGGTAGTTCTAGGTGGAGGGTTAATGTTCGCTTTTGGATTTTTATTATCTTCTTTTGTACCTACGGAAATTTCATGGTTGTTGTATTTATCATATGGTCTTATTAGTGGACTTGGTGTAGGTGCTACCTATACAGCAATAATATCTACTGCACAAAGATGGTATCCAAATAAAAAGGGTTTAGCGACAGGTATATCTGTAGGTGCTTTTGGATTTTCAAATGTAATTTTTGCTCCTATAATTAGAAAAATGCTTGAAACTATGTCAGTACAAGTTGTATTTAGAATTTTTTCCGTAGTGTTTTTAATAGTCATTTTATTAGCATTTTCATTTATAAATAATCCTGAAAGTTCTGGAGATAAATCCACAAATCTTTATGGTGATCCCCCTTCAAAAATGCTTAAAAGCAAAAATTTCTATATTTTAGCTTTGACTTTAGGCTTTGCAACTATGTTGTTCTTTTTTATAAATCCTCTTTTGATGATTTTGGCAGTAGAGAAGGGGATAGATGTGGAAACAGCTGTTATAGGAGTTATGATAACTGGTATAGCAAATGCTTCAGGAAGACTTTTAGTTCCTATATATTCTGATTTTGTTGGATACAGAAAAACAATTGTATCTCTTTTGGTAATAACAGCATTAGGAGCTATATCAATGATTTTTGTACAAGGAATTCTGTTTTTTGGAGTAGCTTTTTTAGTTGCCTTGGCATTTGGTGGATATTCTGCAATTTATCCAGTAGCTACTGTGTCAAATTTTGGGCCTAAATATTTGAGCACAAACTATGGATTTGTTATGATTGGTTTTGGTTTATCAGCTCTTTCAACACCTTACATAGGTAGAGCTTTTCAAAAAGTTAAAGAAACAGGCGGACTAGATTTAACAAATTATTTTATATTTATTACCGCAATATGTATATTAGCTATTTTCATGATTTTGATGTTAAAAGAAAACAAAAAAGAAGTTAAAAAGTAATTTATTCCAAAAAATAAAAGAGATATATAAAAATATCTCTTTTATTTTTTTAAAAGTTATAATTTAACCCTTTTTTCTAAATGTTATCATGTGTTTATCACATAAAAAGTTAAAATATAATTATATAAAGAAATAATTATCATTGTTTATTATAAAGGAGATGTTAAGTATGTTTGAAAATAAATATAATTTAGAAACTGAAACAAGAGAAGCTACATTTCACCCTGAAGATGAATCTGAAGTAAAAAAGCAAAAGAAAAGGAAGAAAAGAAAAAGAACTTTAAAAACCATAGGTATTTTACTTTGTATAGGAATTATTTCAACGGGTTCTATAACAGCTTACAAGTATGTTGATAACTATATAGATGAAAATGGAGTTCCTTTTTCAAGTTTATTTGATAAAGAAAAGGGAAAAGAAAGCGAAAGCGAAAGTGAAGTTGATAAAGAAAATAGTTCGAAAAATCAAAAAGAAAATTCCTCAGAGAAGGAAACCGCTGAAAAAGTAGTTGTGCCTACCAAAAGCCTTATAGAAATGTCTAAAAAAGATGGAGCTCTTTCAGTTCAAGAAATATACCAAAAGGTTTTACCATCTGTTGTAGGAATAACATCTGCATTTGAAGTACAGTATAATGCAGGTGGAGGCTGGTTTTTTGGTGATTTTGGTGAAACTCAAACTCAGGAAGTACAAGGAACAGGAACAGGTATCATTATTTCGAAAGACGGATATGTATTAACTAATGCACACGTTGTTTATAGTGCTGAAAGCGGCTATGGAGAAGCAAAGTATATAAAAGTATTGTTGAGTGATAAAAAAGAATATGATGCAAAGGTAATAGGGATAGATTCAGCTACAGACATAGCGGTAATAAAAATAGAGGCTAGTGACCTAGTTGCAGCTGATTTTGGAGATAGTGCAGATTTGCAAGTAGGAGATCCAGCAGTTGCCATTGGGAATCCGTTGGGATTTGATCTTTTTGGTACTTTGACGGTGGGTTATATTTCAGGATTAAATAGAGAAATATCTGCAAATGATGTGAAGATGGGACTTATACAAACTGATGCCGCTATAAATTCAGGAAATTCAGGTGGTCCTTTGATAAATATGTTTGGTCAAGTAGTTGGAATAAATTCTTTGAAAATGACTTCTACAATGTCAGGGTTATCCTCAATAAATACAGTTGAAGGATTGGGCTTTGCAATTCCTATTACAGAGGCAAAAGTGATAATAGATGAATTGATTTCAAATGGCGCTGTTTTGAGACCGCAACTTGGAATATCAGTAATGAATTCTTCTTTACCTTCTTCCGGTCAAAATACATCAACTACAGGAGTGGTTGTAGCAGAAGTATTTGAAAATGGTCCTGCATATAAGTCTGGAATACAAGTAGGAGATATAATAGTAGGGGCAAATGGTGAACTTGTTACAAACATTGATGAACTTAATTCTATAAAAAACAAGCTTAAGATAGGTGATAAAATTAAGATTACATTAATAAGAAATAGAGAGTACAAGGATATAGAGGTGGTTTTAGAGGCACCTAGTATCAAAGAACAACCAAATGAGCAAGAACAGCAAGAGCCACAAGAAGAACAATAAAAAAAGGCTACTATTCAGTTGATTAAGGAAGAGTTTACGGTTTTGCAAGGGTTTCGACTCTGCGGAGTCGACCGGGCTTTCCGGTCGCCCTGGACCTTCGGTAAAACATCTCCGTCCTATACATATGGTTGAATAGTAACGTTTACGATTTGCAAGGGTTTCGAACCGGACTTTCCGGTCGCCCCTTGGACCTTTGAGATATAATCGTTTCATTATGGATATTGTTGAATAGTAATAAAAAAACGATAACCCAAGTTTTTTCATTGGGTTATCGTTTTGTATTATATAATAAACTAAAACTAAAAATTATTCTAAGTGTCTTGTTTTTTCAAATCTACATCTATTAAGTGTTTTCTTATTGACAGTATAGACGTTAGTGATAAAGATAAGCAACATAGAACAGTCCAAATTGTAACTGAATTTCTTCTTGAATATACTTCTGTCTTATCAACTATACCCAATATCACGTAATCCTTGTATTTTTTATATCTAATTATAACGTTTGAATTTGTTGAATTCGAAGAAATTGTGCCAACGTTTTTTTGGAACTTATCTAAAGGGATGGCCGATAAAGTATTTGTAAGTTTAAAATTTGTATGACTTAAATAATGTCCATCATTTGCATCTATTATGGCGGTTATGCCTTTTTTAAGCAAAGGGTATTCGGAAGTAACATTTGAAATATCAGAATATTTAACTATTTTATTATAATTTTTTGAAATGAAATTTGCTTGAACTATTCCTTTCTTGTCACGCCTTGAAACCCCAACAGTAAAAATAGCTTCATTTTTATTTGATTTTATGATTGTTTTTTTATAATTAAAGTTATTTATAGCAGAAACAAACTCTGTTTCTACATAATGGTCATTAGAAATTTTAGAGCTATTGATTATTTTCCCTTTTTCATTTGAAATATAAATTTCTTCTGCACCCATATTTATTCTTAGTTCTTCTAATGATAGTTCATCAGTGGTTATTGATGGTGTTTGAGCAATTATTAAGGCTAGAGTTTGTGTTTTAGATTCGTATTCGGAAATAAGTTGATTTTTAAAAATATCTAGTTCAGAATTATCCTCCACTATTCTAGATTTGATTTTTTCTATTCTGGAATCAATTAATTCATTTGCATTTGCTTTATCAACAACACTAAGAGCATAATATGAAAAAAAAGTAAAGATTAAAGAAACTACAAATATCGGGATTAAAATTGAAATATATAATTTTTTATTTTTCATTTACTTTATCCTTTGAAATTAAATTTTCTTCTTTTTTGCATAAATCATTGTATATATAATATAGTTTTTGAACGTTATTCTCTAAAAAATAATAATACCATATGTAAGGTATTAGTAAGCCTATAAATAGAATTATCAGTGGTAAAATAAAAATATTTTCTGTAATTAAGAATACAAAAATACTTATAACAAATAAAATTGCAAATAAAAAAGTAACAAGAAAATGTATTAATCGCTCGTGTTGTAAAAATTGAATTTGAACCAAATGCTCTTTTTTTATTTTTGATATGTCAACATTTTCAGAGGATTCTTTTAAAATAGACTCCATTTTATTTATGTGGTCAATAAGATATTTTTTCATTTTACTCACATCCTTGAATATATTAAAAAGGGAAAAGTCTTACTTAATAATAACATATATACATATATAATTCAATAGTATATAAATAAAATCAAAAAAATAAATTTAAATTATTACTTTTCTATGAAAATGACTGTTTTTTAAGAATATTAATAAAGTACAAAAACGAATAAAGCAAAACTGAATTATATGATTGTAAAAAAATAAAAGTATTTTTAAACACATAAGGAAATTTTATGTAAAATGAGTTGACTTTTTGTGAATTAATTGTGATAATTTAAGAAGGTGTTAATTTACTAAAATTAACACCTTCTTATGTGATTTTAACTTAATAGAGTAACGTATATACCTGTCATTATAGCTGTAGTTATTACGCCACATATGTTTGCACCAAGTGCATATTCCATTATAAAAGCTGACTTATTTATTTTTAAAACTTCTTTTTGTGCTACCTTTGCAGTTGAAGGAACACAAGATACACCGGCTATTCCTATAACGGGGTTAAAGTTTTTCTTTTTAAATAAGTAAACAACATATCCACCTAAAATTCCACCTATACCTGAAAGTAGTAAAGCTAGCATACCTAAAACCAATAGTTTTAACACAACAGGATCTAAAAGTGTAGTTGCATCACAAAGTACACCAAGCATTAAACCAAGAAAGAATGTTGCCAAATATAAAAATCCTTCTTGAATTAGATGTATGTATTTGGATATCCCAGCTTCTCTAATTACAATTCCTAGGAAGAAACTTAAGAATAATGGAGCTGCAACAGGGAATAGTAGACATAGAACTGAATTTGCAATTACTGAAAAAATAAGTTTTTCTTTTGGAGAAATATTATGTGTAGGTTTTTTAGATGTTATTTCTTTTCCTCTTAAAGACTTAGGAATTAACAATCTTATTAGATAAGGGTAACCACCATAAGTTAAACTTAAATATAAATAAGCAACTATAGTTATAGGGACAAAATATTCTGGAGCTAGTTTTAAAGATGCAAATAAAACCATAGGGCCATCTGCTCCACCAATAACTGAAACAGCGGCTGCAGCACCGTCAGATAAACCCATAAGTTTAGCTATAGGATAAGTACCAACTGTACCGAGTTCTGCAAATAAAGCTATTGTCATACTAATGAAAGGATGTGCGAGAACAAAACCAATATCACACATTATACCTATTCCCATAAATACTAGACATGCAATAAGACCATTGCTAAAAGTAAATGTGTAAATAGGCTGTAGAAAATCTATTTGCATATATTTCATTAAATCATCTGTTGTTTGTAGCATTGGATCAATGATAAGATTTCCTATCTTATCTGCTTCTAAAAATAGCACACCAGCATTTATAGTTGACATACCTAATCCCATAGGAATCATAATTAAAGGTTCAAGTTTACCTTTGGCACCTAAATATACTAACAAAAATCCTATAAAAATTAAAGCAATTCTAGCAATAACAATTTTAGGTTCTTGTTCTAACATGGTGCCTATACCTTGAAATAATTCTGAAAAATTAATAAAAATAACCTTCTTTCTTAAATTTAGATAGAATAAATTTGTTTATACTGTTTTTTTCATTAAAGCTCTAATTGCATTTAACATTAATTGTATAAGCAGTGCAATTCCAAACGAAATAATTGATCCTAAGAAAAGTACTTTCAAAGGTACTAATAAAAATGACAACATAATTCAACCCCCAATTATATAAAAAATATTAAAATATATATCCAATATGATGTTATCATTTTGTTATCATTTTGTCAAATACAAATAAATTAAGTATAACATAATTAATAGTTATGCTATGGATAAAAATACATTGAAAAATGATGGTTGAAATAAAGAATATACATTATAATCACTCAAATAAATTTATATTATTAGAAACTTGAAACTTTTATTGACTATTAATATAATTTGTGATACATTTTTAAGTGTATGTATTTTGAAGTTCTTTAGAGAAGGGGATATGATGGATTTACATTATTTAAAAGTATTTAACTTGATTGCTAAATACGGAAGTTTTAAAAAAGCAGCTGAAATATTATTGGTAAGTCAACCAGCACTATCTATGCAAATGAAAAAACTTGAAGAACAAGTTGGTTTTAAGTTATTTTATAAAATAGGGAATAAGACATATTTGAATGAAAATGGTATAATGCTTAAAAATTATACTGAAAAAATTTTTGAAATAGTAAGTGAATTAGAAATAAATATTTGCAATAAAAAAGATTTTGTTGGTGGGAATTTAAATGTTGTTGGAAGTAACACTCCAGGAACATATATATTGCCTAAAGTAATAGGAAAATTTATTTTAATGTATCCAAATATAAGTGTTAATCTACAAATACTAAATACAACTGAAACTGCAAATGCTATAGAAACTGGCATGGCGGACTTGGCTATAAATGGTGGGGATTTGGTATACAGTAAGTACATAAATGTTGAAAAAATATATGAAGATAGGTTAATTCTTATTGCATCAGCTGATAATTATAATTCTACTAAGAATGTGGCTTTACAAAATTTAAAGTTTATAGCACATAAAACTGATTCCCAACTATACATATACTATAAAAAGTTTGTTGAATATAGTAATATAGAAGAAAATATAAGTATGTATTTAGGAAGTATTGATGCAATAAAAAATGCTGTTATTGCAAATTTAGGAGTAGCACTTGTACCGTTTTGTGCAGTAAAAATGGAATTAAAGTATGGATTATTGGTAGAATTAAAAAAAGGTTATACTAACTTACTTTATCCATATAGCATTATTTATAATACTGATAAAAGTCCATCTTTTGTAGTTAAAAAATTTATAGAATGTATAAAAGAAAATATTGATGAATTTAAGTAAATACTTCTAAAATATATTAATAATACAAATAAAAAAGACTAATCCTATAAATATATTTAATTTTAAATAAAAAAACGCGGATTATATTTTATCATGAGTATATTGGTTGCTTGTTCTGAAGTATGTAAATAAAATCAAAAAAATAAATTTTAATTATTACTTTTATATGAAAATGACTGTTTTTAAAGAAAAGTAAAAAAAGAAGAAAGATTGACAAAATATAAACAGCATGATATAATTATAACAATCTAAAAAATATTTTAAGGGGTGTTTTTATGAATGTTTTTGTTTGTGTAGGAAGTTCATGCCATATAAAAGGATCATCGGATATCATTGAATTAATAAAGCAAAAAATAAAAGAACATAATTTAGAAAAAAAAGTAAATCTTTCAGCTGCATTTTGTTTAGGAAAGTGTACAGATGGTGTTTCAATAAAAGTAGATGGTAATATTATATGTGGAGTCTCAAAAGAAAATTTTGAAAAAATATTTGCAAATTATATTTTAAAGGATATAATTTAAGATGAATAATTATCTTAGTTTAAACGAGTTAAATTGTAAGAACTGTTATAAGTGTATAAGGCATTGCCCAGTAAAATCAATAAAATTTTCTGAAAATCATGCATATATAATTGAAAAAGAATGTATACTATGTGGTACGTGTTATGTTGTTTGTCCGCAAAACGCAAAAAAAATCAGAAATGATATAAAAAAAGTAAAAATATTAATTGAATCAGGAAGAAAAGTTGTTGCTAGTATAGCGCCTTCTTTTATTGCAGAATATGAAAATGTTAATATTAAAATTATTGAAAATGCATTAAAAAAATTAGGATTTAATTCAGCGGAAGAAACTGCAAAAGGTGCTACAATTGTAAAAAAAGAGTATGAAAAAATAGTTGAAAATTCAGAAAAGAACATAGTCATATCATCTTGTTGCCATACCATAAATAAACTTATACAGAGCAAATATGAAAAATCCATAGATTATTTGGCGGATGTTATAACACCTATGCACGCTCATTGTTTAGACATAAAAGAAAGATTTTCAGATGCAGTTACAGTATTTATAGGGCCATGTATTTCTAAAAAAGAAGAGGCTGATGAACTTATAAATATAGTGGATGCTGTAATTACATTTCAAGAACTTAACGAGTGGTTAGAAGAAGAAAATATAGAATTTGAACAACATGAAGAAGAATTAACTGGAGGTTTAACTAGGATATTCCCAACTAGTGGAGGTATAATAAACTCTATGAATTATAAAAACAGTAATTATAACTATTTTGTTGTTGATGGAATAGAGGATTGCATAAGAGCTTTAGAGGATATAGAATCAGGAGCGATTAAATCAAGATGCTTTATTGAAATGTCTGCATGCAAGGGTAGCTGTATAAATGGTCCAGTTATGAATAAAAACAACAAACCAATAACTAGGCTTTCGAAAGTGATGTCTTATTATAATAGAAATGATTTTGTTGTAAAAGAATATGTAGAGAAGTTATTAAAAAAACAATTTTACTTTAATAATTTAAAAAATAATTCTCCTTCTGAGCGAGAAATAAAAGAAATATTAAAGAAAATGGGAAAAATCAAAGCGGAACAAGAGTTAAATTGTGGCACTTGTGGGTATAATACATGTAGAGAAAAAGCTATTGCTGTTTTTCAAGGTAAAGCGGACTTTTCTATGTGTTTGCCTTTTTTGAAAGAAAAGGCAGAATCTTTTTCTGATCATATAATTTACAATTCACCAAACGGGATAATGGTTTTAAACGAGGAACTCGAAATACAGCAAATTAATAAATCAGCTTGTGAAATAATCAACATAGATTATGGTTTGAATTTGATAGGTTCACAAGTTGTTCAAATTTTAAATCCATCTGACTATGTTGTAGTTATGGAAACAGGTGAAAATATTTATAATAAAAAAGTTTATCTTGCGGAATATGAAAAGTACATTGAGGAAACTATTATATATGATAAGGAATATCATATAGTTATGAGTATAATGAGAAATATAACATATGATATCAACTATAAAACTCAAAAAGAAGAATTGTGTAAAAATACTATTGAAATTGCAGATGCGGTTATAGAGAAGCAAATGAGAATAGCACAAGAGATAGCATCTTTACTAGGAGAAACAGTTGCGGAAACAAAAGTAGCATTAAGTAATTTGAAAGGAAAGTTGATAGATGAATAATCATTGTATCGACGTAGGTTACTATAGTCTTAATAAGCATAGTGAACAGATATGTGGAGATCATATAGAGGTTATAAATCAAGATGAAAATTCTATGGTTATGGTACTGGCAGATGGATTGGGAAGTGGTGTAAAAGCTAACATTCTCTCCACACTTACTTCTAAAATTATATCAACAATGATGGCAAATAAAATGACAATAGAAGAATGTGTTGAAACTATTGCCTCTACACTACCTGTATGTAACATAAGGGGTATAGCATATTCTACATTTACAATTATTAAAATCATAAATTTAAACGAAGCAGAAATTATTCAATATGATAATCCTCATGTTATAATGCTTAGAAACGGGTTAAACTATGAATATGACAAATCGGTATCTAAAATAAATGGCAAAAAAATATATAGGTCTAAAATAAAATTAAAGTTAAATGATATATTTATTTTGTTTAGTGATGGGGCTATATATGCAGGCGTTGGAAGAAATTATAACTTTGGGTGGAATAGAGAAAATATTATTAAGTACATAGAAGAATTATATAAAGAGGATTATTCTGCAAAAGTGATTTCAACCATTATAATAGATGAATGCGATAGACTTTATGGAATGAATCCTGGAGATGATACAACAGTAGGTGCAATAAAAATAAGAAAAAGAAAACCTGTAAATTTACTGATAGGACCACCAAATAATCCTAGGGATTTAAGGAAAATGCTCTCTTTGTTTTTTTCAAAAGAGGGAAAGCATATAGTTTGTGGAGGGACTACATCTAATTTGGTCTCAGGATTTTTAAAAAGCCCTTTGTTAGCAAGTACTGATTATGTTGACCATGAAATTCCACCTATTGCAATTATAGATGGTGTTGATTTGGTAACGGAAGGGGTAATTACAATAAATAGGGTGTTATTATATGCGAAAAATTACCTGCAAAACAACGAATTATATTATGATTGGAGCGTAAAAAATGATGGAGCTTCATTAATATCAAAATTACTTTTTCAGGAATCTACAGATATAAATTTTTATGTTGGATGTGCTATTAACCCTGCACATCAAAATCCCCAATTACCTATAAATTTTAGTATAAAGATGAGATTAGTAGATGAGCTTGCAGACTGCCTAAGGGAAATGGGTAAAATTATAAAAGTAAGTTATTTTTAAAAATGAGGTAATGATATGAAGAAGTTTGACACAAAAGTACAATATTTAAAATATAAAGTTTTACGAGAGGTTGCTAAGTATGGTTTTGAAGATAATTTGGGAAATTGTTATACAGATATACCCAAGCATATCGTAAAAGGTAATAAATCAAAAATGCGTTGTTGTATATACAAAGAAAGAGCCATTGTAATAGAAAGAATAAAAATGGCAATGGGCGGTGACGTTGAAAATAAAAATGTAATAGAAGTAATTGATATAGCTTGTGATGAATGCCCTGTAAGTGGGTATTCTGTTAGTGAAGCTTGCAGAGGATGCATTGCTCATAGATGCGAAAGTGTTTGTCCAAGAAACGCTATATTTTTTGATAAATATCAAAAAGCATGTATAGATAAATCAAAATGTGTAGAATGTGGAAAATGTGCGAACGTTTGTCCATATAGTGCTATTGTAGACCATAAAAGGCCATGTGAAAAAGCTTGCAAAGTAAACGCAATAAGTATAAGTAAAAATGAATATGCAGAAATAGATAATGACAAATGTATATCTTGTGGCTCATGTGTATATCAATGCCCTTTTGGTGCTATAACAGATAAATCGTTTATATTAAATGTTGTTAAAATGTTGAAAAATAGCGATAATAATAAAAAGTATAAAGTTTATGCAGTTGTAGCACCATCCGTTTCAAGTCAATTTACGTATGCAAAATTAGGACAAGTTGTAAAAGGAATAAAAAACCTAGGCTTTCATACTGTTATAGAAGCTGCACTAGGTGCGGATATGGTTGCAAATGAAGAATCAAAAGAGCTGGTCGAAAAAGGCTTTTTGACTAGTTCTTGTTGTCCAGCTTTTGTAGATTACATAGAAAAAAATCAACCTATGTTAAAAAAGGATATTTCTCACAACCCATCTCCAATGGTAGCTATAGGAAAATATATAAAGAAAATAGATAAAACGGCAAAAGTCATTTTTATAGGACCTTGCACAGCGAAAAAAATGGAATTTCAAAAGGAGGGAATATCAAACTACATAGATAGTGTTTTAACATTTGAAGAGTTACAAGCTTTGATTGATAGTAAGAACATAGATTTGGCAACATTAGAAGAAGAATACTTAGAAAATGCATCTTATTATGGTAGAATTTTTGCTAGAAGTGGAGGTTTGGCCGATGCAGTAAAACAAGCTTTAAAAGAAAATAATCTTGAAAAATTTGAATATAACCCTATATCATGTAATGGCATAGAGGAATGTAAAATGGTACTCTTAAAAGCTTCTAAAAAAATTATAAATAATAACTTTATTGAAGGTATGGCGTGTAAAGGTGGCTGTATTGGGGGGGCAGGGTGTTTGACACATGAGGCTAAAGATAAAAACGAAGTTGATAAATATGGCGAAGAAGCTTTTGAAAAAGATATAAAAGGTGCTTTAAGTGTTTTGGTGGATTATTTGTGATAATTTAAAAAAGGTGATACTAAGTTTCTTTATACATATAGCATTATTTATAATACTGATCAAAGTTCATCTTTTGTATTAAAAAAATCATAGAATGTATAAAAGAAAATATTGATGAATTTAAGCGAATATTCCCAAAATGTATTAATAATACAAATAAAAAAGACTAATTCTATAATTATATTTAATTTTAAATAAAAAAAACTTGGATTATATTTTATAATTAGGATATTGGTTACTTACTTTAAATTGGTAAATCAATATAAAAAAGAAAAAACCTAATAAAAAATTGTTTTATTAGGTTTGGTTAAGTTTTAAATTGTTTTATTAGTATTATTTCTGAAATGTTGACATTTACATAATTAATGATATAATTTATAAAGAAGATCAAAGGTGATTTACATTTTTTTAAGTGTGGATCGCTATTTTTTATGTTCCAAAGATGTAACATAAATAACAATTATTTTTGTGAAAGAGGTATTGATATGACTATTAATAATGGTGATTGTGCATTTATGCTTATAAGTACAGCATTAGTTTTTATTATGACACCAGCACTTGCGTTTTTTTATGGTGGTATGGTTAGAAGGAAGAATATACTAAATACTATCCTATCATGTTTCTTTATATGTGGAGTAGCATCTGTTATGTGGGTGGCATTTGGTTATTCACTATCTTTTTCCGGCGATCACATGGGTATAATAGGCGGTTTTAAAAATATTTTCTTCAATGGAGTAGGTGGTTCGCCAAATGAACTTTATGCAGCTACAATTCCAGAAAATCTTTTTGCATCATTTCAAATGATGTTTGCAATAATAACTCCAGCCCTTATATGTGGAGCATTGAGTGAAAGAATGAAATTTTCAGCTTTGTTTATATTTATTATTCTTTGGTCTATTATAGTTTACTATCCTTTAGCACATATGGTTTGGGCAGAGGGTGGATTTTTAAGGAGTTTAGGTGCAATTGACTTTGCAGGAGGCAATGTTGTTCATATTAGTTCTGGAGTATCTGGATTAGTGGCGTGTATTTTCTTAGGTAAGCGTCGTGAATTTGGACTTGTATCATATAAACCTCATAACATACCATTTGTTTTTCTAGGAGCAGCTTTATTATGGTTCGGATGGGTTGGATTTAATGCAGGTAGTGCTTTAGGTGCAAATGAACTAGCAGTTCATGCTTTTGTTACAACGAACACCTCAGCAGCTTCAGCTTTATTATCATGGATGTTGATTGAAAAAATAAAACATGGAAATCCTACTTTAATGGGTGCTTCAACAGGAGCAGTTATTGGACTTGTAGCTATTACACCAGGTGCTGGATTTGTACCAGTATGGGCATCAATTATTATAGGCGGATTAGTAAGTCCATTATGCTTTTTGTTTATAACAAAAATAAAGCATAAGTTTGCATATGACGATGCTTTAGATGCGTTTGGATGTCATGGAGTAGGTGGAGTTTGGGGAGGAATAGCTACTGGATTATTTGCAGATAAATCAATAAACCCAGTTGCAAAATGGAATGGTTTAATTTATGGAGAAACAGAACTTTTTGTTGCTCAAGTAATAAGTATAGTAATTACAATTGCAATTTCAGCACTAGCTACATTTATTATCTTTAGTGTTATGAAAAAATTTATGAATATAAAAGTTTCATTGTCAGATGAGGCACAAGGTTTAGATATTTCAGAGCATAGTGAAACAGCCTATCCAGCATTTCAAGGGCTTGACTAATAAAGGAGAATTTTATTATGAAAAAAATAGAGGTTATTATTAGACCAGAAAATCTTGAACCACTTAAAGAAGCACTATTATCAGCAAAAGTAGATGGGTTAACTATAAATCAAGTACTTGGTTGTGGTAAACAGTATGGTTGGACTGAGCATCATCGTGGAAGCGATATTCTTATGAATACTATTCCTAAAATTGAAATAAAAATGATTACTTTAGAAGAACGAGTTGAAGAAATAATATCTATAATATTTAAAATATGCCAATCAGGGGAACTTGGAGACGGTAAAATTTTCATAAGTGATGTATCAGAATGTATACGAATAAGAACTGGTGAACGTGGTCTAGTTGCAATTTAAAGAAATGACACAGCTTTTAATATTTCAATTGTAAAAAAATAAACACCATAATTCTGTTAAGCAGAATTATGGTGTTTATTAAATTGTTTATTTATTGAAACAAAACGGATAAAATGAAATTAATTGAAAAAAATATATAAATAGTCATTTATATATTTTTTTGCATTTTTATTGACAAGATTAAATTTTTATGATATAATTTTGTAAGTAATTTATTGGGGTGTCGCCAAGCGGTAAGGCAGTGGACTCTGACTCCACCATTCCGAGGGTTCAAATCCTTCCACCCCAACCATAAAAAGTAATCTTTTTTTTGTTGAAGTTACTTTTTGATAAGTCATGTGCGACCTTAACCGCATTTACAATTAAGAATTATTTACGTGTGTTCATGGCAACCTAATATTGCACAAAAATATTAGTTTCCGTCAAGTTTTTATCGCTACTTTTAAAAAAGGTCTCGGCGAACTCTCGGATGTGCTAGAACGGCTCATCACCCCCCTACACGAAATAATATATCAATTAGTATATTCAGTTTTCAAGGTACCAACAAATTAAAAAAATCAAGCCCCACAGGATATAAGTTATTTTCCAGATAATTTATATTTTGTGGGGATGCTTTTTTTATATTTATATAAATATTTTGTAATTCAATCGTAGAATATCATATCTGCTAGCTTTATTGATTTTTAATTATGTTCTTGAAAACAAGATGAAAATTACTTTTTCTTTGTAAAGAATTATTATCCTTTTTTATGTAATCCCATGTTTTTGCATAATCTCCAGGAGCCAATATTGCAGTATCTGAAATAAATCCAATAAAATCGTTTTCTTTATTTTCAAATGTACATGCAAAATGATCGGCTTTATCCACTTTTTCGTCGTCTAAAACATTAGCATTATCAAATAAAACATGCTCTAAGTTACAAGACATAAAATATACTTCGTAATCAATAGTTGTTGTACCCCATTTTAGGTTGTTAGTTTTTATTAAGGAATCTAGATTAATTCTCTTATGTTCATTTCTTCTCTTTATCTTTATGATATCATTGATCTTAATAGCATCAATATTGTAATGAGGAGTTTCATAGTTACTATCTAATATTATATTATTATCTAAAATATACGCACCATCAGTATCAACTATTTGAATGACTTTATAAATATCTTTTGCCGTAATTTTATTTTTATTACAATAATCTTTCATGATTTTAACAACTTTTGTTTTTACATTTTTAAATGCGTCATTTGGTTTTGTGTTATAATCTGAAGTTATATCACCATTGGCTACAGCTACTTTAGAATCAGGGTCAGAAAAAATTTTATTTAATATGGATTCTAATGCATACTTATCAGCCACACCTTCCATAATAAATAAGATTATTTTTTTCATTTATTACACACCGCCTTTTTAAAGGCTAATCTAATATCCGAAGGTTCTGTTTGTTCGTAGACACAAATATCTTCATTTGGTCCACCAAGAAAAATATTCCTATAATAAGTATCTCTTAAATTATTATTTTGCTTGATGTTATCTAAACGAGTATATCTATTATTAGGATTTATAGTAGTAAATATTATTTGGTTATGTGATAATACTTCTAATGGTCTTAGATTATGAGATGTAAATATAAATTGACCCTTACCACTTTCATCAATGATTTGAATTAATTCTCCTAACAGGTATTCAAAAATACCAGCATCTAATTCATCTACTAACAAACATACATTTGAATAATTATAAACAGCTATTAATGTACTAAGTATAGCAATAATTTTTTTTATTCCATCTGATTCGTATTTTAACGACATTTTGCTTGAATTTTCCCTAATTGCTATAATAGTAACGGCATAACGGCGTTCGCCGTCTTTGTTAAGCTCACCCATAGGTTCGTTTTCAAGTTCTAAGCTTAATTTTGGTATTATTTTAGATAATACGATATTCATTTGATGCAGTATATTTTTTACCAAATCATATTCATTTGAACTTAAATATGAAACGCCTTGAAGGTTAAGTGAAAGATTACCACATGTCATGGATAAAGAATTTTCAGAATTGATATTTGTTCTTACCATAATTGGCAACATTACATTTGCACCTATCAAACTTATTTGTGTATTTTTAACTATTATTAAATTCATTTTTGAAAAAAAATTTAAATATTTTAGTATTTTTATAAAAGTATCTGATTTTCTTTCTGAATCTTTTTTTGAAAAATCCACTGATTGCTTAAAACAATTTTCAGAATTTGGATTGAAAAAGAAAGAACAACTGTTGTTTAAGGAAATTATGCGAGAATACATTAATTGCAGTTTATTACTATTATTATCCTTACATAACTCTTCAACTCTCACTTTGGGGATTATAAAATCTTCTGGATTCTTTATTTGTGAATTACTTTCATCAAAATGAGAATTATACTCAAAATTAATAGAATTAGCATTAGGAACAGTATATTTTTTACATGAGATTTTTTCAGTATCTATAATATATTTATTATTTTTAAATGTTAACTTCACATCGTATTCAACTAATATATCATCGTCATATTTTGAGTTTTTAATATAAAATAAACAAGATATCTTAGCGAATTCTTCACCTTGTTTGATATAATATTCTTTATTATTTTCGTCAAAACTTAAAGATTGACCACTAAATAATTGTTGTATAACTTCCATTGCATCTATAAGTGTTGTTTTTCCAGAACCATTTTGTCCATATAAACCTATAACTTCGGCCTTATTTAATACAACTTTGTTTTTGTGATAGAATGGCAATTTAATAATTCCATTACCTACATTTTTGAAATTTGTTAATTTTATTTGTTGTAAACGTACAATTAAATCTTCCATATTTACACCTTTATCCTTCATGCGTTTAACCTTACTATCAAAAATTATACTATATATCTCACTTAAAGTCAATGGTTTAGATACAAAATGTTACGGATAATCGATAATTAAGTTGATATTCAGTCATATGTATAAAGCGTAGGTGTTTTACAAAAGGTCCAGTGAGACCATAAAGACACAGTCGACTCCAAGTGGTATAAAATAGTTAATCTTTTGATTTTGAAATAATAAGTTTCATTTTTATTCATCAATCCTATTACATGCATTACTACTCTTTTTTAAATAAATCATATCTATCATCTGAGTATCATCTTCAAAAATAGGGTGGTCATAATTGTCAACAAAGAAATTTTTTATTATATGAGATTTTGTAAATCCACACTTTTCATAAAATGGAATAGTTATTTTACTGTCACCAGTACCAACATATATATTTTTATCTTTGTAATAATCGCATACAAAGTCCATAAGTTTTTTACCATATCCTTGCCTGTGAAAAGCAGGATCAACTGCTATGTTTTTAAGTTCATAATCCTCTGCAGATATTTTAAGTACAACACATTCTGCTTTGATTCCGTTGTCGTTTAGTACAAACATTTCTCCTTCTTCAAGATATTTATCAATCATGTTCTCTTGTTCGTCAGCTAGTAAAAGTAAATCTAAATATAATTTTTTGTTCTTTTTAACCCTAATAATTTCCAAAAACATCATCTCCTATATATTTTTTTGATTTTTATATACACTATACCATAATATGTAGTTTAATTCAATAAATATTTAAAAAGTAAGAGATTAAACGTGTTGAAAAAAACATAGTAATGAAAAAATATAGCATTATAGCACATTTGTCTATTGACAAATAAAGAAAATATATATACAATTAATATTATATACATAAATATATTGTTTAAATTAACTAAATTATAAAAAATATTATTAAATTAAGTTAATTTAATAATTGTTAATGTACAAAGTATTTATTATATTTTACAGTGGCTAATGTAATTTTTTATTAGCTACAAAAATCATGTGATGTGATGTATGAAAAATAGAAAGGAGATGTGCTTTTAAAGAATATTCATAAAAATCAAATAAATTTTAGGTGATTATTGAAAGGTAGGGGTAAAATGAGAATTAGCAAAATCATTGCAATAGCAACTTCAGCAATTATGATGGCAGGTATGTTTTTAATTATACCTAAGTCGGAAAATATTATAAGTGCAAATACAGAATATGATAATTTTAAATTAAATTTATTGACTGAAAAAAATATAGTAAAAGCCAGCGAAGATTACTATTTAAATAGTAGCTTTGAAAATGGAACAACAGAATCTTGGGTTGCTAGAGGTAGTGCAACTGTAAGCATTGATTCACGTGTTGGATATAGAAGTAATGCATCGGTTTCTGTTTCTGGACGTACAGATTCTTGGAACGGTGTGGAATACAAATTACCAACAACATTTGTTGCTGGAACTGAATATAGTTTTAGTGCAATGGTTATGTATAAAACAGGTTCAGAAGAAGAGGCCATAAAAATGACCTTACAGTATGACTTGGATGGAGAAGCGAATTATGCAGAAGTAGCTTTGGTAACTGCAAAAGCAAATACATGGACAAAGATAGAAAATACAAATTTCCTATTGCCAGCTGGTGCAACCAATATGTCTGTGTACTTAGAAACTCCTGAAAGTACTATTGATTTTTATGCGGATAATATTATTGGTGCAATGGCAGGGACAGAAAGTCCTTATAAAAATGAGTCTATATTTAGTATTGTTGGAGATTTGGATTTAGATGGTAAAGTAAGCGTTGTTGATTTAATTTTATTTCAAAGATATTTGTTAGGTATAGAAACACTTACTTCAGAACAAGCTGAAAGAGCTGATATGGTTTTGGATGGTAATTTAGACTCGTTAGATATAGTAGCGTTAAAATGGAAATTGATGAAGAAAGAGCCTATTATTGAGGAGCCAGTAAGTGATTTTAAATATGAAGCAAACTTACAGCATGCGTCAGCACCATCAGGATATTTATCCGCTGCTTCACAACAAGGTACACTTGAAAAGCTTACCTATAAAACATCAGTTTATTCAAGTCCGCTTACAAAATATGCAAATGTTTATTTGCCATATGGATATAACGCAAATGATAAAACTAAGAAATATAATATCTTTTACCTAATGCATGGCGGAGGAGAAAATGAAAATACAGTTTTAATTGTTGAAAAAATGATGAAACCTATTTTAGACCATATGATTATGAATGGTGATATGGAACCAATGATTATTGTAACTCCTACATTTAATAATGGAAGTGGTTCAGATACTAACTCTAATGCAAAAAATTTCCACAAAGAACTTGTAAAAGATCTTCTTCCTGCTGTTGAGGGCAAATATAACACATATGCAAATTCTACTTCATCTGACGATTTAAAAGCTTCAAGAAAACATAGAGCATTTGGTGGATTTTCAATGGGTAGCGTTGCGACTTGGGAAGTGTTCCTAAATCAACTTGACTATTTCCAATATTTCATGCCATTGAGTGGTGACTGTTGGACAGGTGGTTCAGCAGCTGAAAAAGCTAGTAATGTAGCAAATGCAGCAAAACAATCTGGATATTCAAATAGGGAGTATTTTGTTTTTTGTGCAACTGGTAACGAAGATATAGCTTATCCTAATATTGCACCACAGGTTGAAGCTATGAAAAAATATACAAACGAGTTTGTATATACATCAGATTTATCAAAGGGTAATTTCTATTTCCTAACATATAGTCAAGGTACACACTGGTGGGGATATGTTGTGCATTATATATATAGGATTTTACCATATTTTTTCCATGAATAGTTATTTGTCAATGTCATAGAATATAGTTTTATAAAGCGTTACTATTCAGCCACTAAAGGCAAGATTTACAGATTTGTAGAGTTTCGACTCTGCGGAGTCGACCGGGCTTTCCGGTCGCCCTGGACCTTCGGTAAAATACCTCTGTCTTATACATATGGCTGAATTGTAACTTTTATTGTTTTGAAATGACCAATAAAAAGATTATAATCAAATAAATAGATATATATATGATATTTTTATGTTCTATATTTAATAATGTTGACATAGTATTTATTATAGAATATAATTAATATAGGTGTAGAAGATATAAATAAATGGGGGTGGCAAAAAAATGTTGTATTCATATCCTGGCTGTTTTTTTCAAAGACCAGATGGAAAGCTGTGTTTGGTTTTTCCTGATTTAAATAATCTTGCAATATTTGGTGATGATTTTAATGGCACTTTATCTAAAGGGATAAACTTGCTTGCAAAATATTTATTTAATATGCAATTAAAAAAAGAAATAGCACCTGTACCATCAAATATAGATACTATAAAACCAAAACTTAGTGAAGAATATTCAAGGGCTTTTATAAAAATAGTAACAGTAGAAGTAGATGAATATTCAAAAACTCATTTTGAAAGAGAAGTAAAAAAAAGTGTCTCTTTACCGCAATGGCTTTATGATTTGGCGGTAAAAGAAAGCATAGATATCTCAAAATTAACTAAAAAAGCATTATATAAAGAACTTGGAATAGATGAAATGGCTAGAAAAAAAATGATAGAAATAAAACAATAAACCTTTTGAATAAATCAAAAGGTTTATTGTTTTAAAGTTCAAAAAAATCCCCTTACTTTTTTGAAAAAGTAAGGGGAAAAGAAATTTAGGGAAAAGAAATAAGGAATGGTTATGAGAAAATATCAAAAGCTATTTCAGCTAATGATTAAGAAAAGTAACATTATAGGTACATCCGAAAAAAATTATTGGGGGACAGGGTTGAAAAAAGTAATTTTTAAAAAAATTTAGGGTTGTCATAATTAAAGGGGATTAAAATTATTAACACTCTAAATAATACTTGATTTTTCGTTTTGTTCTCGTTCTACATATACATATTTATTTTTAGATTATGAAAAAACGGAAGTACCTATTAACATTTATTAAAATGTTTGTTACAAGATAAAGAATAATTTATTCTTTATCTTGTATACTATTATCGTATACAAATGTGATAGAATTATGAATATCTATTGCGAGTTAGATGAAAAGTAAATTTTAAAAAAATTTCTTTTTTTTGAATATCCAAATACAAAAAATGACTATCAAAATACTAAAAATAATTACACCAGGATAGCCTATTTTTGAGTTTAATTCAGGCATGTAAATAAAGTTCATGCCATACCATCCAACTATAAGGGTAAGAGGGAAAAATATAGTGGTTACCACAGTTAGTATTTGCATTATTTTATTTTGATGTAGATCTATTTGAGATTTATATTCTTCACGTATTTGTATACAAAAATCTCGTAACATTAAAGTATTATTTTGAAGTCTTTCCACTCTTTCAGTAAATAATTTAAAATGATTTAAGTTTTTTTTGTTAAAAAAACCATTTTCATTTTCTTGTAATTCTTGTCCAACATCTATTAATTGCTCATAGTGTACACGAAGTTCGAGCAATTCTTTTCTTATTTTTAAAATCTTTTTTGTAAAGTCCTCTAAAACACCATCTAAAAGATTTTCTTCTAACAAAGACAATCTTTTTTCATAGTCATTTAAAATAGCAATATCATTTTCAATGATTATTTCAAAAAAGTCATAAATAAATCTCTCTAAAGAGGGATTTCTCCATTTTCTGTTTAAAAACGAATTTTTTATAATGTTTTCTGCTATTTTATTGTTATCTATGAAAATAACTTTATTATCCACAACATAAAATTTTAATTTGATATTTTCACCAAGAATATTTTTGAAATCAATTAACGATAAAGTAACATAGAGAAAATCAGGAAAAACCTCTGCCTTTGTATAATTGATTTGTTCTATATCATGAAAATGTTCATAATTAAAGTCGAGCAAACTTTTGTTCTCTTCCCATTCTTCTTCAGTAAAAATGGCAACCACAATTTCATTTTCAGAGGGGATTTTGTGTATAGGGTTTAATTTTTCTTCTATTATATAATACATAATTTTTTCCTTTTGTATTTGGTTTTTATTTATATTATATTCTTTATATAAATAAATGTCAAATATTTTTTTTATTTGAAAATATGTTTAATATACAAAAAAAATAATGTTTTTTGATTTAAATGTTGCGTTTTACTGCACTATGTGATACAATGGATTAAATAATAAATAATGTAAATATATCTTAAGGAAATAAATGTTTTAAATGTTATTTAAAAATAAAAAAACTATAGAACATTTTTTTGTATTGTCGATAAATATATAAATGTATCTTCTAAATCATATTTTTGAAGGTTAATATTGTTAAAAAGAGGTGCGGTATGAATTATAAAAAACTAATGGAAGAAACCAATATAGTATATAATACCTTAGGCGATGATATATCAAGGAATATATATGAAAATAGGGTAATGTATTCTCTTACAAACGACTATAAATATATAAAGAATATAGTTATAGATAATTTAGAATATAAAAAATTGAAAAATATTATGGACAAAAATATAAAAGATAACAAAAAAATGTTTATTTATGGCGCGGGTATTTGGGGTGAGTATATATACAATTGTTTTTCAGAAATTAAATGGACTGCTTTTGTTGATAAAAATAAAAATGGATTTTTTTTAAATTTACCTATAATAAAAGTAGATGAAATAAATATAGATTTAAATTCTGTTTTTGTAATTTCATCTAGAATCTATCATAATGAAATTTATAATGAATTACTTCAAAAAGGTGTAAATAAAGAAAATATTATAGATATAGGCAATATATTAGAGCAGATGGAGGAAAATCAATATTTTGATATTTTACCATTCGATACAAATACAAAACATGTATTTGTTGATGTAGGTGCCTATGATTGTAAAAATACTTTGTCCTTTATTAAGTGGTGTAAAAATAACTACAGCAAGATTATAGCAATTGAGCCGGATAAAAAGAACTTTTTGAATTGTCAAAATGAAATAATTCAAAAAAACATAAAAGATATAGAGTTATTGAATTTAGGATTGTGGGACAAAAAAGAAACTTTAAAATTCAATAGTAATTCTAGTATAATATCAAATATATCTAATGAAGGTGAAATAATTCTACAAGTGGATGCTTTGGATAATATTGCGAAGAATGATTTGCAAGTTACATTTATAAAAATGGATATTGAAGGAGCAGAATTAAATGCATTAATTGGTTCGAGGAATACTATAGTTAAAAACAAACCTATACTAGCTATTTCTATATATCATAAAAAAGAGGATATATTTGAAATTATAAATTATATTCTTTCATTAAACCTAAATTATAAATTTTATTTAAGACATTATTCTTTAGGAAAGAGTGAAACTATTTTATACGCAATAGTATAATAATAATAAAATTTAAAAAAAGAGGTGCATTATGAGGGTGTTTATAAAAAAACATATACTTGATTTGTTGAATACAGTAAAAGAAGCTGTTTTATATATAGAAAAATCTTTTGAAGATAAGGGTACATGTATAGAAGTATTGAAAAATTGTGCTGATGCATTGTTTTCAATAGAAAGTTCTTTAAAATCAGGGTTTACAATGGTAAATTATCAAAATAATTATGAAAGTAACGTTCAGTATCTAATTCAATCTATTGAATATATAGCAAGTAAGTTGTTAGAAAATAAAAATATAGGTGAATACAAAAAAGATTTATTTAAAAAAATAGAACTGATAGTAAATGAAATTAATAATGATGATGAAGTAAAATTGGAAGTTGTGTTTTTACCATATAAAGCGTCTATGTGGGATAGCTTGGAGAGCGTTTGGTTAGTTGCAAAAGATGATGATAAATGTAATACTTATGTAATACCTATACCATATTATGATCGTGATTCAACAGGTAGGCTATCTGTTTTTCATTATGAAGGAAATGATTTCCCTAGTTATGTTCCCATACATGACTATAAAAGTTATGTGATATCAGCAAGAAAGCCAGATATAATATATATACATAACCCTTATGATGGATACAATAGAGTAACTTCAATAGCACCAGAGTATTATTCAGATAAATTAAAAAAATATACAGACATGTTAGTTTATATACCTTATTATGTTGTAGGATCATATCAAAGTATAGAATTAGCATCTAATAAAATAAAAACATCCGCAGTGGTTAATTCAAATTTAACAATAGTACAATCAAATAAGTACAAAAAGCTTTTTTTGGAATGTGGATTTAGTGAAGAAAAAATACAAGCATTAGGTACTCCAAAATTAGATATAAAAAAGGAACTTGATGATTTTGAAGGAAAAGAAGAGTGGGACAGAAAATTAAAAAACCGAAAAGTCATATTGATTAATTTGACGTTAGCGGTTGTATTAGAAAATGATATTTGGTTAGATGTATTTTTTGACATTATTAAAGAATTATCTGAAAATGAAAATATAGCCATTATATTTAGACCACATCCATTGATTGAAGCAACAATATCTTCTATGAAATCACATTTAGTTACTAAGTATATAGAAATAAAAAACTATATAAAATCTAGTGAAAATATAATATTGGATTTGACAAGTAATCCTGATATTGCGTTTAATTATTCAGATGGAATGATAAGTACATTTAGTTCATTAGTTTTTAAATATATAATAACCGAAAAACCAACATTGATATTGGTTAACAAAAAAGTAGAAAAAATAAAAGATGAATTTTTGCTTTTTGATTATTTGGGTAGTTATTTTAATTTGATTAAAAATGAATTATTTCTTAATGAAAAAGATGATTTTGAAGTACAAGATAATTTAGAATACATCGAAATCACAAATTTTGTATCGATGATTTTAGAAAAAAGCGATTATAATAGAGAAAGAAGAATAGGGTTTGTTAAAGATTCAATAGAAAACATAGACGGGACTTGTGGAAAAAAAATACATAGTTTTGTATTGAATAAACTTTTAGGTGAAACGAAAAATGGATAATAAAGTAAATATAATCAAAGAAGATCTAAGAAAAATTCAGTTAATCCAATTAGACATGTTAAAAGAAGTAAAACGTATATGTGAAAAAAATAATATAAAGTATTGTATTATTGCAGGAACTTTATTGGGTGCTGTAAGACATCAAGGATACATACCATGGGATGATGATGCAGATGTAGCTATGTTAAGATCAGAATATGAAAAGTTTAAATTAGCTTGTAAAAAAGATTTAGATAAAAGCAAGTATTATTTTCAAGATCATAAAACTACAAATGGATATAGATGGGGGTATGGTAAGTTGCGTCGAAAAGACACTTTATTTGTAAGAAAAGGTCAAGAGCATATGCCATATAATTCTGGTGTTTTTATAGACATATTTCCTTTGGATAATGTTCCAGAAAATATTTATATTAGATTAATACACAATATGTGTTGTAATATAGTTAGAAAAATCTTATGGTCAGAAGTAGGAAAAAATCTAGAGAAAAATATGGTAGTAAAGAAAATATATTTTTTACTATCAATTATTCCTGAAAAAAATGTATTTGAAGCTTATGAACTTTTAATGAATTGGAGTAATTCAAACAATAGTAGATTTGTACGGATTCTTACATTTCCTACACCTACAAACGGTGTCTATGGATATTTAAAGTGTTGGTATGAAAATTTAAATAAGATTTTTTTTGAAGATGACTTTTTTCCAGCACCAAAAGAATTTGATAGCTATTTGAACTTTAAATTTGGAAATTATAAAAAGTTGCCACCATTAAAAGAGAGGAAGGTTCATGCTGTATCCAAGTATAAAATATAAGAGAAAAGGGTGATATTGTGAAAAAAGTAATCACTTATGGAACGTTTGACTTGTTGCATGAAGGTCATTTACGTTTATTGAAGAGAGCAAAAAAATTAGGAGATTATTTAATAGTTGGTATAACAACTGAAAATTATGATAAGCTAAGAGGAAAAGTAAATGTAAAAGATAGTCTAGTAACAAGAATTGAAAATGTTAAAGCAACTGGACTCGCAGATGAAATTATAATAGAAGAATATATTGGGCAAAAAATAGATGATATCCAAAGATTAGGTGTAGATATATTTACAGTAGGTTCAGATTGGAGAGGACAATTTGAATATTTAAAAGAATATTGTGAAGTTATATATCTAGAAAGAACTAGAGGGGTTTCTAGTACATTGTTAAGAAGTAAGGAGCACCCAATAATTAGACTAGGAATAATAGGGAACGGAAGAATAGCAAATAGATTTATAAGTGAAGCCAAATATGTTAGTGGAGTAAATGTTGAAGGTGTATTTAATATAAATTTAAAATCAGCTGAAACATTTGCAGAAAAACATACACTTAGATTTGCTACAGATAACTTGGAAAACTTTTTTTCTGAAATAGATGCAGTTTATATAGCATCTCCACATTTAACTCACTATGATTATACAAAAAAATCTTTAGAACAATCAAAACATGTTTTATGTGAAAAACCATTGGTGTTAGATTATGAAGAGTGTTCAGAATTATATGATTTGGCGGAACAAAAAAATGTAGTTTTGTTGGAGGCAATAAAAACAGCATATTCACCTTGTTTTTCTCAAATGATTTCTATTGTTAAAAGTGGAGATATAGGCGAAATAGTTGATGTAGAGGCTTCGTTTACAAAACTTACAACTACAGATTGTAGAGAAATGAATTGTGAAAAAGCTGGTGGAAGTGTAAATGAACTTGCATCTTATCCGTTAATGGCTATAATAAAATTATTGGGTTGTGAATATGAAGAGATTGGTTTTTATTCAAAATTCAAAAACAACATAGATATATTTACCAGAGGTGTTATTAAGTATAAAAATGCAGTTGCTTCCTTTAAAGTAGGATTAGGAGTTAAGACTGAAGGGGATATGACTATATCGGGTACTACTGGATATATATATGTTCCTGCTCCTTGGTGGAAAACAGAATATTTTGAAATTAGACGAGAAAATAGTGAAAACAATGAAAAATATTATCAAAAATTTGCTGGAGATGGGCTGAGATATGAACTAGGAACATTTGTTTCTATGATATTTAAGTCATCTATATCATCTCATAAACTAAAACCTAAAGAATCAAAATGTATTTGTAAAATAATAAGCAACTTCAACCAAAAAGAAAATACTACTTGTATCTAGAATATATTATTTTTTAACCGAATATAAATTTACAAGGCTATAAATACCTTTAGCAAAAGTATTTATAGCCATTATATTTATTTAATGTAAAAGAGGAGGAAATAAAGATGAGAAAAATATCAAAAATCAAAAAAATTATAGCAGGAGTTTCCGCCGCTATGATTACTTTTGCATATGTCATGCCTTATACTGTAGGTGCTGTTGTAGAAGATGAAGGACTTCTTTTAGAAGAACCTTCGTATGAAGAAATTATTGATGAGGGACCAGTTGATGAAGAACCGATAATTGAAGAACCTGTAGAAGAAGTAAATCCATATATGGGATTTACTCTTTATGAGAACAAGGAAATAGATGGGGATTTGTATATAAATGAAGGAATTCTAGATTTAAATGGTTACGAGTTAGTTGTAAATGGAAATATAACAATAGGTGCAGCGGCACAGGTTATAAATGTAAATGATGAGAACTATATAGAGCCAGGTATGACAGTTTTACAAATTGGAGAAGGAAAGCTAATATGTAACGGAAATCTTACTATAGATAATTATGGTTCTATAAGCATGGATAATCCAAACACATACATGGATATAAATGGCGATTTTTTAATTAAAAGCATGTTTAGTGGTGCTTATAATTTGATAAATGGTGCTATTTATCTTTCCGGAAATTTTACTCAAAATCAATATGTTAGTGCTGATAAATCAGAATATGGTGAACCTGATAACTTTACACCAATGGAACAAAGCGAAATAATTTTTGAAGGTATAAACGCTCAAAAAGTTTGGTTTGATAATCCAGAAGATAGTTATTTTAATATTTTTAAAACACAAAATTTAAATCTTGATTTTGATACAAAAGTAAATATTCTTGATTTACAAAATGATTTAAATGTAACTGAAAATATGATTATAGGTGATTTGAATTTAGGAAGATATAATTTAAAAGTTGGTGGCGAAACAAAAGTTGAAGGTCAACTAAATTTAGGTCAAGGTAATTTAAACTCAGTTGGAAATATAACGGTTAACGGAACGCAAGATAAATATGGCGTTTTAAATATAGAGGATGGCAAACTTGAAGCTGAAAAAGCACTTACTATAGACGTTTTTGGTGCTTTAAAAATGGAAAGTGAAAATTCTAAAGTTTTAGTAAAAGGCAATTTTACTACCCAAAGTTTTTCGGGAACTTCAGACTATGAATATGGAAATACTTTCACAAATGGTACATTGGAGCTACAAGGGAACTTCACTCAAAAGATTGCAAAGGTAACTAAAGGTGGAGTTGTTGAAAGTGGCTCAAACAATAACTTTGTTCCAGAAGAAAATCACAAAATGCTTTTATCAGGGGTATTGGAGCAAAAAATAGCATTTGAATCGCCTAATAATAGTAAAATAAATATACTTGCAACAACACATGATAAAATAAACTTTACAACGCCAGTGAGTATAAATACTTTAGAAAATGACTTAAGTGTGATGGGAAATCTTTCTCTGTATAACTTTGAACTGAATGATAAGAATATAAATGTTGTGGGAAATTTAAACATAGTTGGAAATGTAGTTTTAAATGGAGGTAATATAAATGTTTCTGGAAGTTCAGTTTTAGGTGCATTAAATACAGATAGTGTCGCTATTTTAAATATAAAAAATGCAAAACTAAACGTTAAGACAAACTTTACAATGGATACATATTCGGAACTTATGATGCAAGAAAAAGGTGGCTATCTACTTGTTGAAGGTGACTTTAACGCAAAAAGTTTTTATGGAAGTTATAAAGATTTGACAGATGGAACTATTGAAGTAAGAGGGAATTTTTATCAAAGTGTAGCAAAAAGGTTAGATCTTGATGGGAAAACAGAATTTGGCTCAGCTTCAAATTTTGTTCCTACAAACAACAGTAAAATGATTTTGGCAGGAACTAAAAAACAGTATATCATTTTTGAAACAAATGAATCAAGTTTTAATAAGCTAGTTGTAAATAAACCAATTTCCTTGGGATATGATTTTGGTGTAAATGGAACATGGTCATATTTGATGGGGGATGTAAACGGAGATAAGAACATTTCAATATTGGATCTTATGACAGTTATGTATTATTTAACGGAACAAAATGTTCTGGATGAATACCAGATAGTAACAGCAGATGTAAATGAAGATGGGAAAGTAACTTTAATAGACCTTATGAAGATCATGTATTTTATTTCAGGAAGAACAAAAACAGTATAATTAAAAAATCAAGCCCTAAATACTACTTTATGTGTATTTAGGGCTTGAAAATTATAATTCAGTAACATCAATAAACAAAAACCCGAAGGTTTAGGTCAATCAAACAAAGTCGACAACTTAAAAAAATAAAAGTTTTACTCGATTTTTTTCAAAAAATCGTAGGTTTCCAAAGGGCAACGCCCTTGGTCGCTTTCCGCAGAAATCGAAATCCTTATGCTTCAAGAGCTTTTTTGCTTCTTTTTGCGATAGAAAAAGAAGCGGAGTTTGAGGCAGAGCCTCATAAATTGCCTCAGCAATTTGCTTAAGTTGACGACGTTGCCCGGTCGACTCCGCAGAGTCGAAACTCCTAGAAAATAATAAACATTAAATTCAGCACCTAAATATAAGCTAAAAATTATTATTTAGACACATATGTAAAATTAAACAAAGCTATATAAACCGAAGGTCCAGGGCGACCGGAAAGCCCGGTCGACTCCACAGAGTCGAAACCCCTAGAAAATAATAAACATTAAATTCAGCACCTAAATATAAGCTAAAAATTATTATTTAGACACATATGTAAAATTAAACAAAGCTATATAAACCGAAGGTCCAGGGCGACTGGAAAGCCCGGTCGACTCCGCAGAGTCGAAACCCCTAGAAAATAATAAACATTAAATTCAGCACCTAATACTAAAATGAATTTAAAATATTTATAAAACTCTTGAGATTTTACTGGATTTTTTTACTATTCAGACATATGCACAGGGCGTAAATATTTTACCGAAGGTCCAGGGCGACCGGAAAGCCCGGTCGACTCCGCAGAGTCGAAACCCTTTCAAAACCGTAAATCATCTTTCCTTTTGAGGCTGAATAGTAACGATTTTTTGAAAATATTAGATTTCAAAAGACATGAAACCTGTATATAAAGATTTTGAATTATTTAAACGATTCTATTTCACATTAGTATAAATATAAGCTAAAAATTATTATTTAAACATATGTAAAATTAAACAAAGTTTATAGAACAGTTTATATGCATTCGGCAGATAAATAAAAAGTTAAATAGCTTTTTTAAAATTCGAAATACAAATTTTGAGCAATAATTTAGTTAAGTATACAAAGATTATAGCTGTTTTTAGACTTGGTATTGACTTTTAGTATAGTTTGTGATAAACTTTGTGCAACTTAAAAGGGATTTTTTCTCGTGATTTTAAGCCTAAAAAAAGCAGTATTATATATACGGTAGAAATAAAAAAAATTCAAGTGTTTTTTTATATAATTATAAAACAAAGTTTTAATACAAATTTTGTTGAAAAGGCGGAAAAAACACAAAAAATATTTTTCATTATTGACTTATTGCATAAGTAATGGTACAATAAATCTATCAGGGATACATAATACTAAAAATCATTAATCATACGATTGGTTCAAGGATGAACTAAAAGTATAACAAACCAATTTTATTTTAAGACAGGGAGGAAACCGTTATGAAAAATGAGAATTTTAAGAAGAGGTTAGCTTTGGCGTTGGTACCTATTTTATCACTGACGTCCGTCATAGGAAATGTACCTATATTACCAACTAGTGTTTTTGCAACTACTACAGATGAAGAAAGTGTAGTAGAGACAGTATATTCACCAAACGAGGAACAGGACTTTTATATTGTAGATCCAGAAAAAGCAGGAGTGCCAAATACATTTGAAGATATTCCTGTATTGGCAAAGGACATGTTAAATGCAGCTTCTACATGGACAGTTACAAATTATACAGGTACTTCAAGAGTAGATTATAAGGTTGGTGATGGGATTTTCCAACAAACCTTTAGTACTTCTTCAGGATTGGATTTTACAACCATAGGAACAGATGATGTACTTATTAAGATTGGTGTAGATGCAACTCAAACTCTAAAGACATTTACATATACAACATCTGGGGCTCCTGTAGATCTTGTAGTGGATTCTAATGGTGAAGTTGTAATACCAAATGCTACAGCTTTAAACATAACAGCAATTAATGTAGAGTTTGAAGATATAGCAGGAACCACAACAGCTGCAACTACCACAACAGCTGCAGGTACTACTACAACAGCAGCTACAACAACAGCAGCAACAACTACCACAGCAGCACCAACTACATATGCAATCAGTTGGACTGCAACTGGTGGTTCTATTGAAGTTGACGAAGATAGTTCGTCTCCTTATGCATATGTTAAAGATGCAGCTTTACCACAAGTGATTTTTACACCTGATTCAGGTAAAGTGTTAACAGCATTTACAGTAGCAGGCGTAAATAAATTGAGTAAAGTGGTATATGGTGACGATATATCCTATACATTTGAAGCAAAACCAACAAAAGCAGTCGCTATAGTAGCAACATTTGAAACTATAGTATGTAGTATTGGTGATGTTGATTTTGCAAGCTTAGCATCAGCAATAGCATATATAAACGCACAAACAACAGCAGCAGCATATACAATAGATATTTTAGATAATATGGCTACTGCGGTAGCTTTGACACTTCCAACAGCAACTAAAGCTACTAGTATTACATTGAAAACAGCAAAAGAAAATGAAGGAACACCAGTATCAGTTAATGTAGCTATATCAAACACAACATTAGCTATTCCAACAGCACTTATACTTGATAATGTTGTTCTTACATCATCAGCAGGAACAAACGTATCCTTATCAGCTGCAGCTTCAGCTTTAACAGTAAAAGCTGGCGGAGGAATTGATAAGGTTGTAAACGTAGCTACAGCAGCAGGTAAGGTTATTACCTTAGAAGATACAACCAAATTTGCAATAACAGGTAATTTATCTGGTAAGCCAAACATTACAATAAAAGATGATTTGGAAATAGCAGGCTCAGTAGCTATAGGCGAACTAACATATGATGCAGCTAAAAAAGTATCATTTACAAAAGCAGCAACAGCAACAGCAACTATAACTAAAATATCAACAATTGGTAATGTTGCAGCTGTTTTAGAATCAGGTATTTTATCATTAACTATTGGTGATATAGATGTAGATACAGCTACAACTACAGGTTTTATTATAAAAGGTAGACAGTATACAGCAACTACAGATAAAACACCAGTATATCAAATAACAGGTACAGTAACTATAGCAGAAGATAAGCCAGTTGAATTATCTGTATATGGTAAAGCAGATACAAATTACTCAGCTTTAGCAACTATAGACCCAACAACAGCAATTATAACTTCTGTTAAAACTGAAACTACAGCAGATATATTTAAAACATCTAATAAGAATGCAGAAGATATAGTATATTCATTCTATAAAGATGGAACAGCCTTAAAGTTTGGAAATAATTTTATAACTTTAAATGCAAAAGTTGCTGGAGCAGCAGCAGCAGATGTAGATACATTTATTAGACTTCAAGATGCATTCACTTATATAGATGGTGAAGAAGATCTTACAGAAGTAATATTAAAAGTATCGGGTGATATTCCTAGCCATGGTGCATTAACTTTCCCAGCAACAGATGTTACTATTAAATCATCTTCGGCAGATGCTCAAAACAAAATATCATTTACAGGGGCAGTAAAATTAAACGCAAACTTAACATTAATGGATATAGAATTAAGCAATGCAAATATAAAAGGTATAGCGTTTGATCTAAATGGTAAAAACTTAATTTTAGATACAGATTCGAAAGTTATATTTAATACTATAAAAGATACAATAACAGTTGTAGCACCAGCTACAAAAGTAAGTGAATTAAACATAAAAGACTCAGGAGACTTAACTTTCTTAGGTGCTATCACAGCTATAGGAACAGTAAATATAGATGATAACACAATATTTAAAGGTGCAGTTTCAAATGTAGTAGAAATTGATATAGCAGCAGCTAAATATGCTTATTTTAGAGGTGGAGCTATAACAAACACACTTACATATGCTGCAGGCTCAATAGCATACTTACCATCAACCGCAACTGGTGGTATTTCTAAAAATATTACAATTAAAGCAACTGAAGATGCAATAAGTGGTTCAGGCAAACTAAAAGTAAACGCAGTAAAAGATACTGTAACTGCAGCGGATGCAGAAGAAGGAACACCAGAAACAATAGTTATAAATCTAGTAGAAGGAGCAGTTGATGTACAAAAAGTTAATCCAGGTACAGTGATAGTTAAACTAGTTAAAGATTCTGACGTTTTAGCTTCATCATTTGTAACAGATTCAAAAAATAATAAATTAGAAACAGCACAAACACTAATAGCAACAAAAGCTGGAACATCAATAAAAATTGCAGCACCTAAGTTGACATTAAAAGATACAACAGCAGAGGCTACATATGAAGAAAATTTTGTTACTATAGAAGAAGCTTTAGGTGTTACACTTTCAGGAACTACATATAAAATTATTATAACAGATAACATAGTTGGAGCAGATTTAACAAATATACCTGCAAAAGTGACAGTTATAACTGCAGCTTTACCAACTGGCACAGATCCATTATTAAAAGTTGTAACAGCAAAAGATATAGGCTTAAATGGTAATTTGATTATTGAAAATCTAAATATACTTGCAGCTGCTAAAACTATAGGTGGAATTGTTCCAGGTGAGGGAGAAGAACCAGCTACATATACAGCTGCTACAAAAGATTTATTATTATCAAATACATCACTAACAGTTAAAGATGCTTATATACAGGACCTTACTTTACAACAATACACTGACGCTGAAGATGAGGAATTTGGTACAAGTATAATAACATTTAGAGGTAAAGGATATCTAGATAATTTGAAATTAGACAATGGTTCAACAGTTGGTAAGATATCATCAGTACCAGTACCAGAAACTTAATAAAAAATAATTTAAACTTTAACCTCCTTAAATAAAAGTTCTCTCCGTAAAATCCTAGATTTTACGGAGAGTTTTTTAAAAAAGTTATATAAAATACTTGCAAAATGTTAATTAATAAAGTATAATATCATTATATTTACATTTATAAAAAATGAAAGGGTTTAAATCATGAGTACAGCGAAAAAATCATACGTATTTAGAGTGTCCCAAGGAAAAACATGGAGAAAAATTCAGATTTCCAAAGAAAGTACACTAGAAGATTTACATTTAGCTATACAAGATGTTTTTGAGTTTGATAACGACCATCTATATTCTTTTTTTATGGATAACAAAAAATGGTCGAAAGATGAAGATATGGTTTTTGTTTCTAGTTACGATGACGTTGATGGAAATTTAGCAAGTGAAGCGGTTTTACAAGATTTTACCTTCGCCAGAAATCAGAAGTTTATGTATCTTTTTGATTTTGGTGATGAATGGATTTTTACAGTAAGTCTCTCAAATGAAGTAGAAGATGAAACCCCAACTCCTATAGAGATAGCTGGAAACGGTGCTTTGCCACAACAATATCCAGACTATGAAGATGAAGATTTTGATTATGATGAAGAAGATGAAGATTAGATATTACTTTACCCGTGACTATTCAGCCTCTAAAGGTAAAGTTTACGGTTTTGCAAGGGGTTTAGACTCTGCGGAGTCGACCGGGCTTTCCGGTCGCCCTGGACCTTCGGTAAAATATCTCTACCCTATACATATGGCTGAATAGAGTAACCCTTACCCTTAAAAATCTGTAGATTTTTAAGGGTAAGTTTGTATTTGTTTAAAAATTAAAGGTATTGTATGATATTAGTAAAATAAAAATAAAAACTATATTTACAACTGAAAAAACCAATAAATACTTTTTAGGATTAGAGTTTTCAGTTTTTATATAATATTTATAAGAAATCAAGCTTGCAAGTGAGGCGATAATAGTTCCTAGGCCGCCTATATTTACACCAATCAAAAGTTGTTTGTAGTTGGCCGTAAATTTAGATAAAAGTATTGCAGCCGGAACATTACTTATAAATTGACTTAAAATAATAGATAAGACCAGTTCCTTTTTTTCTATTAAATTTTCAACAAATGATTTAACGTAGGTTAAATTGCTCATATTACCAATAAAAACAAAAAAACAAACAAAAGTAAGTAGTAAAATATAATCTATGGAAATAAGTATTTTCTTATCTAAAATAAAAATTGAAAATATGACAATAAAAAGTGTTAAGATATAATCTACCTTATGTAAAACAGATAAAATGCATAGTGAAAATAAACTTATGTAAACAAGCTGTTTTAAAGTAGAAATTTTTTTAAATTCAATATCATTAACTTTTATTTTGTCTTTTTTTAGAAATGATATAAAAATCAAAATTGCCAATAAAGATATAGCTGTGTATGGCAACATTATTTTTAAGAAAGTTAAAATAGGTACATTGAAAATACTATATATGTATAGGTTTTGCGGATTTCCAAGAGGCGTTAACATACTTCCCAAATTTGCTGCTATGGTTTGAAGGACAATGGTGATTATTGTAAATTCATGCATGTTTGCTGTTGATAAAATGAGTATGGAAAAAGGGACAAAAGTTATGAGTGCTACATCATTTGTTAAAAACATACTAGAAAAAAAACAAAGCAAAACCATAGTAAATATTATTTGTTTTGAGTTATTTGTTTTGGATAGTATTTTATTTCCTATGAATACAAAAGTACCTATTTTCTGAAACCCTGCAATCACTAACATTAGGGATAACAATAACGCCAAAACACGAAAGTCAATATAATCTATATAAGATTTATTTGGATGTAAAAAAAACATAGAAATTATCGCCATAAAGGCAGAGATAATAAAAACAATTTCATGTTTTATAAAATTAAAAATTTTAGTTTTCATAAATAACCTCAAAAAATTTTAGTTATAATTAAGCCATATGTGTAAGGAATAGATATGTTTCCCGAAGGTCAAGGGAGACCACGGAAATCCCGGGCCGACTCCGCAAAGTCGAAAACTCCTATGGATTAATAGTAACAAATTCTATAATATATCATTTTGGAGGGAAATAGTATGCCAGTATGGAACCCATGGCATGGATGTAAAAAAATAAGTGCAGGATGTCAAAACTGCTATGTTTATCGTATAGATAAAAAACATGGTAAAAATAGCATGATTGTAAATAAAACAGCAGAATTTGACTTGCCTGTACGTCAAAATAAAAACTTAGAATACAAGTTACATTCAGAAAAAAATGATTATGTTTATACTTGCTTTTCATCTGATTTTTTCTTAGAAGAAGCAGACAAATGGAGAGCAGAAGCGTGGAAAATGATAAAAATAAGAAAAGATTTGAACTTCTTTATCATTACTAAGCGTATACATAGATTTGAAAAATCATTGCCTGACGATTGGGGAATTGGTTATGAAAATGTAACTATTGGATGTACTGTAGAAAATCAAGATAGAGCGGATTTTAGACTACCATTATTTTTAGATTGTAAAATAAAAAATAAAGTTATTATTTGTGAACCCTTGCTTGAAAATGTTAATTTATTGCCATACTTGGATTCTACAATAAATTTGGTGGTAGTTGGCGGTGAATCCGGAGGAGACGCAAGAATATGTGATTATGAGTGGGTTTTAAATATACGAAATCAATGTATAGATAGTTGTGTCAGTTTTAATTTTAGACAAACAGGAACGTATTTTAGAAAAGATGATAAAATATATACACTAGACAGAAAAATACATCATATCCAAGCTAGAAAAGCAAATATAGATTATAAGTTTAAATAATCCCAATATACCGAAGTTCCAGGGCGACCGGAAAATGTCGTCAACTTAGTAAAAAGAAATTAAAGTTTTACTCGATTTTTTTCAAAAAATCGTAGGTTTCCAAAGGGCAACGCCCTTGGTCGCTTTCCGCAGAAAGCGAAATCCTTATGCTTCAAGAGCTTTTTTGCTTCTTTTTGCGATAGAAAAAGAAGCGAAGTTTGAGGCAGAGCCTCATAAATTGCCTCAGCAATTTGCTTAGTTGACGACATTGTCCGGTCGCCCTAGACCCTCGGTAAAATATCTCTATCTTATACATATGGCTGCATAGTAACATAATTACATTATAAATGCAAGGATTTTAATTTAAAATCCTTGCATTTTCATTAAATAAAAAACAGTTTTTATTTAAAAGTTTTAATAAAATGCTCAACATCTGCTACTGGCATAGGTTTTGCAAAGTAATACCCTTGTGCCACTTCACAACCTATCTCTTCCAAAAACTTCAATTGTTCTTCGGTTTCAACACCTTCACAAACTAAAGTAATGTCTATTTCATGTGCCATGGTCACTATAGATTTTATTATAGCTCTTAATTTAAAATCATTTATTCCAGCTTTTAAAAACAGTCTATCTATTTTTAAAACATCTACAGGCATATCTTTAAGAAAATTTAAAGAAGAATAACCTGAACCAAAGTCATCCATAGAAATAGAAAATCCATGGTCTTTTAACTGATTTAAAATAAATACCGTTTTTGCATTGTTGGTTATATATGCACTTTCTGTAACTTCGAATTCTATGAGGTGATGTGGTATTTTATATTTATCCACAGTTTCTAAAACCCTATTGATATAATTGGGTTTGTGGATTGTTTTACGTGATTGATTTATAGCGACAGTTAGTATGTTGGGGTTTGTAATAATTTTCCCTTGTAAATATACACAAATTTGATCTAAAACATAGAAATCAATTTCGCTAATTATTCCATGTTCCTCGCAAATAGGAATAAAATCGTTCGGTGGGATTAAACCTTTTTTTGGATGATTCCATCTAACCAAAGCCTCCATTCCAGTGAATTTTTGCTTTATAACATCGTATTGAGGTTGCACAAATGTGCATATTTCTTTTTTTACAATTGCATCCTTAATTTCACGAATAACTTTATATTTTGTACGTTCCTTTTCTTCAAGTAATTCACTATATTGTATTACTGACGTTCCTTCTATTTTTTTTGCGTTTTTATGTGCTAACATGGCTTGGTCAATAAGTCTGTTTATACCTAAGTATTTGTTTTGAGAATTTATTATAACATAGCCAAGTGATACTTCAGGAGTATACTCAAGAGTTTGGAGTTCATGAATATTTCTTATGTTGTTTAAAACTTGAGATAGTCTATTGTCTAAATTGTTTTTGTTTAAATGTATAGTTAAAACTATAAAAGTATTTGATACAATTCTGGAAAATAGTTCTCTTTCATTTAATTCATCATGAATTATTTTAGATATTTTCTTTAAAATATAATCCCCAGTTTCATAACCGTAACAGTCATTTATATATCTAAACTGTTTTATATCAGCATAATACAAAACAAAAGATTGGTCGGGGTTTCTTTCCAACTCTATGGAAGCTTCTTCTCTAAACTTATCAAAGTTAATAGTCCCTGTAAGGGGGTCTAGAAATACCATAGGGTTTAAATTATTGTTTGTATTATTCATAGATGAATTATAAATGGAAATTTTATTTCTACCAAAATTTTTGGCATAATAAAGTGATTTTTCTGCCTTTTTATATAAATTTTCAAAAGAAGTTCCATGTGTAGGTGAAATTGCTATTCCTATATTGCATGATAATTCACTTGTATCTACACCTGTTATATTTATATCTTTAAATATATTACATATTAGGTTGACTTTTGAATTTATTGATTCATTATTTTTTAAATTTTTTATTAAAATAGCAAATTCATCACCACATATTCGTCCTATAATTGCTTGGGAATGTAGAGTTTTTTTGAGTTTACCAGCAATGTATTTCAGTACTTTATCTCCAGCATCATGGCCAAAGGTATCATTGATTAATTTTAGACAGTTTAGGTTTAATAAACAAAATGCTTGAATAGAGTTGCTTACCAATTCATTTTTGAAAAAATAGTTTATTTTTGTTTTTAAAGCAGTTTTGTTATATATACCAGTCATATCATCAATTTCAGCTTGATTTAATAGCTTTAATTCCATATTTTTCTGTACGGTTATATTATGTGCATAATTAAAACACATAACGTTTTTTGTTATGGAATCTAAAATAAGGTTTATGGTAAGTTTTATCCACATATACTCTTTTTGGTTTAGAAGTTTAAGTCTAAATTCACATTCGACAGTTCTTTCACCTATTTCATAAGATTTTAGGAGTGTAGCTCTTGATATTTGATTTGCCATATATTCTTTTTCATCGGGATGAATATATTCAATAATAAAATCAATAGTTTGTTTATCATAAACCATATTGTCAGAAACGTCATATTCGAAACCATCTTTATTTTTAAAATTTATTATTTTACCTGTAGTTACATTAAACAGTGAAACGAAAATAGCATTTGAAAGAATAGCTTGTTTATATTGTTTTTCTTTTTCAAATCTATATTCTAGTTCTTTTTGGTCAGTAATATCAGAAACAGTACCAATTACAGAAACAGGTGCATTTAGGTTGTTAAATATAGTTTCATATGATACTTTGATCCATGTGTGGTTTTTAGATGGTAAAGATAATTTAATGGCTAAAGTACCCTTTTTCTTGCCCTCTTTAACTTCATCATATAAATTAACTATTTCTTTTGCATATACTGGTTCTAACATATTAAATTTTAATATTGAATTAGGGAAATCAGCGAGTTTTTTTGGTATAGATGAATTTGGATTACTACTGTAATTAATCAATATATTGTTCTGTAAGTCAATTTCAAAAGGGATTTGAGAAGTGTTCTCTATTATTTTTTTGTATAAATTATTTATAAGAGTTATATCATGTTCATTTTTTTTGTAACTAGAAACGTCATAAGCAGAACATAAAAAGTTCATTTCATTTTCTTCTTTGTTATAAACTTTTTTTACATTTATCGACAACCAAAGCAAAACTCCTTGTTTAGTTATAATTCTTGATGTAAATATTTCACTGTTATTTGAATTTAAAATATTTGTAAAAAAAGTTTCTGAGTCTTCAAAATAAAAAATATTTTTAAGTTTATCAAAACTGCAATTATCAAGGTCGTTTTTGCTGTATCCACATAGTTTTGAAAAATATTCATTAAAGTAGAGTAGTTTAAACTCTTTTTTTGAATAGGATAATTTTATGACAGCACAGTTTATTAAGTTAAGTATTTCTAAATTGTTTTTTGATAAAATCGCATTATTCGACATAAAATCACCTCAAATTTTAAATGCTAAAAAAGCTTGTTGTAATTAAAAAAAAAATTTTAATATAATTTTTTAGTGTATTGTTGTTATTTGGAAACCGCTTTAATAGTTCATTTTTGGCATAAATAATAATTATGGTTCAGTAAAACTACATATATTTATTATACTATATAAAATGTGTTTTTTCAATACAAAAATAAAAAAGTTATTTCCTTTGGAAATAACTTTTTTATTTTAAGCTATATTCATAATGAAAAGATATATTCGAAGTTCCAAGGAGACCGGAAAGCTGGGGGTCGACTCCGCAGAGTAGAAACCCTTGTAAACCCTTAAACTTTACCTTTAGAGGCTGAATAGTAACTATTTTATTTACTTATGAAGGAAATGTTATTTTCCTTAGCATATTTTTCGGCAACAGAATTTAAAGAAGAACTTATAGAAAAATCAGCTACTTTATTTTTTTCACCAGAAGAAGAATCTTCTTCAAATCCAAAAGCTTTTTCACCAATTTTCTCTAAAGAGGATGGAAGAGAAACAGATTTTATTTTTGTACATGAAATAAAAGATTCACTACCTACTTCTGTTAGCTTGTCGGAAAAAGATGGTGCATCTAAGTTTGAACAGGATTTAAATGCGTTCTCTTCTATTTTAGTTATATTTGAAAGGTTAATATTTGATAATACATAACAAGAAAAAAACGCATCTTTAGGAATAACAGTTAAACCATCCCCTAGTTGAACAAGGCTCAAATAGTCACAAGAGCTAAAAATACCAACCCCTAAAGACTTTACTGAATCCGGAATAATAGACTGCATTAATTTATAGCACTTATGAAAGGCATAATCGCCAATTGATTCTACTGAATTTCCTATATAGGCTTCACTTAAAGCAAAACATTCATAAAAAGCGTAGGGGCCGATAGTTTTAACACTATCCGGAATGGTTATAGACTCAAGTTGATCACAACAAGCAAAAGCACCTTCATCAATTTTTTGTAAATTTGAACTTAATTTTATTGCTGTTAATGAATAGCAGTTTGTAAATGCACCTTCCTGTATTTCAGTAACGGAATCAGGCAATTTTATTGCTAATATGGTGTTTATATTATTTTTTTCGGAAAATTCAACTTCCTTATCTTTAGGCTCTTTATATCCATCAAAAGCATATTTTCCAATAGTAGTAACTGTTTTACCATCTATTTTTTCAGGTATTCCAACTGCAGGAAGCTCACCTAAATATCCAGTTATAGTTATATTATCACCATTTACTTCGTAAGTAAAATCTTCAGCAGCGTTATCAGAAATTGTAGAAAATCTAGAGTCTTCTTCAGGCGGTGTATTTTTAACTTTATTTATTTCAGAAATCGTTGTTTCAGCTGTTGTGTTTGAATTGATTTTAGACGAATTAGATTCACTATCTTTTTTGCAACTTGATAAAACAGACAGTGAAATAATTAATGAAATAAACAAAGCTATTTTTTTTGTTTTCATAGTATACTCTCTTTCTCTTAAATCTTTGGTTTGGATTTAATAGCTATAATAGTTACTATAGTCCATAAAATATTATAAAACATTAAATTTATAGCAGTCAATTCTCTTGTTGATTTTATAAATATAAAAATTATACAAAATATAACCGCTATTAACGCAGAAGACATTTGCAATAAAAGGCCTATCAAAGAGCTACGTCTTATATTTTTGATTTTTAATAAAACATCCGTAAAAGAAGATAGATTATCATTACAGCAAACTGATGCGGTTGCATTTTCTACAGGGACAGATTCGTCTTCATAGTTTTTTTGTAATCTATAAGGTAACATTTTTATTGAATCTTCCGGTATGTCATATAACTCTGTTAACTTTTGAATAGAAATGATAGAATCAATACTTCTAATTATTATTGCTATATCATTATTTATCAGATCTATTAGGCTATTTTTAACACTTATATCAGTCTTAATATCAACAACAAACATTGCAGAAAGATTTCCGGATATAGAAAGATAAACTACAGATTTTCCCCTGTTTGTATATTCAGTTTCCTTTGATAAAGGAGGCAGACCTTCTATGCTATGATTTATCATCAAGTCTCTATTTCCAAGTAAAATTCTTTTATTATTAATCCAACCACATAACCCCATTGAATCTTCATAAATGTAGTTTTCAACTTTATGCAAAATTTTTGTTTTACCGTCTATTACCTTTAAGAACATGTGTTTAAGAATGCTATTTGCATGAGTTGTTAAACTTGCAGCTTCAATTATTGCATCATCAATTTTTGTATCTGAAAAAATTTTAATTGCCGTTAGTGTTATGGAATTATTTGGAAATAACTTTTCAACGTCTATTATAACTGAATTTGTATCATAAAAGTCCTCTACACCTTGGTAACCAAAAACACAGTTTTTAATTTCTTCTTCTTTTTTAAATTGGAATAAAAGGGGTAAATTTGAAATAAAAGAAATTGCAAAAAGACCTGTTGCAGATAAAACCATTGATACTATAGAAAAATAGGATGCAAGATCAAAAGATTTTGTTAAATAAGATGAAACAGTAGCTATTAAAAAGGAGGTAACTAGCAAAATCGGGGTAGCATATTTACAAAACCTATCACCAATATCTATTGAATAAGAATATTTTAAAAAGTCCTTAAAAGAATTTGTTTTTTTCATATAGGCTAAAATAGGATAGTCCGTTAAAATTCCTTTGGTCATTTTCTCAGCCTTTTCTTCATTTTCCATGTATTCAACAGCGTATTTGCTGGTTTTAGAAGACACAAATTTTAAATTTGTAATTGTTCTATTCACTATCAATAATTTGCCGAAAGTGTTAAATAAAAAAGAAAATATAGCTATAGGCATAAATAAATTTATAATTTTAGCTTCTAACAAATCAGGTGAAAAAATTGTAAAAAAAGACGAAACAGTAGCTATAAGCAATGAAATAGAAACAAAAGTATCACAATCTGCCCTAAATTTCACTAGTTTTTTTATGCTACTCCACAAAATTGACAATGATGAAAATGACGTAATTAATCCTAGAGTAAAATGAACAAAACTATATGCTTGTGCCGATGTACCTAACTTTAAAGTGTCGAAAATAGGGAAGTTATATGATGCTGTAAAGACTAAATATAGACTGGCTAAGGCACTAAAAAGTTGAATAAGTATTTTCCCAAATAAATTTCCTTTTAAATCATATAAATCAGTTAGTATTGATTTTGGGGATTTTAAAGTAGCTGATTTGCTGTTTTCAGGAGTTAGAACAACTTCTTTTTTAAACAAGTCAGAAAACTTAAATGGTTTTTTGAGATTTGATTCATATTCATTTAAAGGTATATCTATAGAAAAAAAGTCCATATCAGGAGTGTTTTTTACATTTATATCATCATGTTTTCGTGTTTTTCGATATTTTTCAAAAAAATCAAGTTTTTTATTTAACTTAGATAACGAGCTTTTAGGTTTTGCAATGATTTTTGATGCAATAATTTGTTTTTCATTTGAAGGTTGCTTTTCAACTTTAGGTTCTATATTTATTTTTTTGTTCTGATTTTCTTGTATTTGATTAACTTGTTTAAAGATAGATACTGTGTTTTCTGAAACAGGATGAATATTATTATTTTTAGTTGATTTTTGCTTGCTTTTTTGAGGCGTATTTTTATTATATAAATTTTCGCTTTTGTTTTTTTCAGAATTAGTATCCTTAGTTTTCTTATATGGTTGATTTGCATATCTAATATTGTTTTTGGGATTTTTATTTATTTTTGTTGGTTTGTCTATAATTCTAGTAGAACTTCTATCTATATAACTTAGTTTTAATTTTGGTGAATTATCCTTTTCGTTTTTTTTGTTTTTTTCACTTTTTTGCCCTTTATTAGAGGTTTCTTTTTGGTCTTCGCTTTCGTTTATAATTGAATCTATGTTATCGTTTTTAACGTTATTGGTTTCTTTGGTTTCTGCTTCTGAAGAGTATTCTTGCAATATATTATCAATTGAATATTTATTTTTTGACATAAATATCTCCTTATTTACTTCTTTGTTTAACAATTTCGTACATGAAAATACCAGCAGCAACAGAAGCATTTAGAGAGTTTATTTTCCCGAGCATAGGAAGCTTAATTAAAAAATCACATTTTTCTTTAATCAATCTACCTATTCCAAATCCTTCCGAACCTATAACTAGAGCTATAGGACCAGATAAAGAAGTTTTTGAACAGTCTTCTCCAGACATATCTGCTCCATATATCCATACACCTTGTTGTTTTAAAAGGTCAATTGTCATAGCTAAGTTTGAAACTTTTGCAACTGGTAAAATGCTGGCAGCTCCAGCAGATGTTTTGTATACTGTTTGATTTAAAGAGGCACTTCTTCTTTTTGGTATTATTATTCCGTCCGCTCCTGCTGCTTCAGCAGTTCTAATTATTGCTCCAAGATTGTGAGGATCTTCTATTTCATCACAGATTATTATAAACGGATCAGTATTTCTTTCTTTAGAAATATTCAAAATTTCATCAACAGTATAGTATTTTGCACATGAAATATTGGCCACTACACCTTGGTGTGATGTAGTACCAGTCATTTGAGTTAGTTTTTGATCTGTGGAATTTTTTATTACAATTCCTTTTGATTTAGCTATAGAAGTTATTTTGGCAATACTTCCTGAGTTAGTGCTTGAATTTACATAGATACAATCTATGGTATCGGTAACTTTTAACGCTTCTAAAACAGGATTTCTTCCAAAAATCATATTGTCACTATCTATTATATTTTCATTATCTTTTTTGTCATAATTGTTCATTTTTTATCCCACTTCTATAAGTAAATTTTTTAATATATTTTAAAAGATATCTTAATTGTGATATCTATATTGAATTTAAAATCAATAAAATAATTATACCATTTTTATTATAAAAAAACAATCTTTTTTTTGTAGAAAGCCTATTAAAATTGCATTTTTCTTAATTATAAAAATAATACCTAAAATAGTTGCTGTATTAAATCAAAATCCCCAATACAAAGCTTTTAATGTAATTATAAGTAAAAATATTATAAAAAAATTTTCATTTCAACAAATAATGTTGAAAACTATGTTGAAACGGTTGAAAGAAATGTGGTATAATGTTTAAATCATATATTTACCTGTTGAAAATTATGTGGAAAGCGTGGAAAACTTAGTGTTTTTCTATGTGAAAAAAATGTTTATATATGTTGAAAATATATTTACAAAGTTTAAAATTTTTTTTAGCTGTTGAAAAGTGTTTTAAATAAAAATAGGAGAATTTAAATGGAATATATAGTGAAGGGTTTAGATGTGTTGGTCTATGAAAAAGATTTTAATTTGGATCAAACACTAGATTGTGGACAGGCTTTTAGATGGTCTAAAACAGAAACTGGATTTAAAGGTTTTTTTTATAATCGTTTTTTAGAATTAGAAGAAAAAGATGGGGCTATAATTTTTAAAAATACATCCCAAGATGATTTTTTGGAAATATGGAAGGATTATTTTGACTTTGATAAAGATTATGATAAATTAAAAAAAATATTTTTTAAGGATGATACTTTAAAAAAGGCTTGTGAATATGCATATGGTATTAGACTTTTAAAACAAAATAGCTGGGAAACATTATGTTCGTTTATCATTTCTCAAAATAATAATATTCCAAGGATAAAAGGCATTATAAATAGATTATGCGAGAAATTTGGATGTTTTCCTGATGAAAAGAAATTGGCAATCTGTAAAGTAGAAGATTTGGAATTTTTAAAAGCAGGCTTTAGAACAAAATATATATTAGATGCTGCAAAAAAAGTTGCATCTTGTGAAATAGACTTATCAAAAATAAAAAGCTCAGATATTAATTTTGGAAGAAAAGAATTGCTAAAAATATATGGTGTTGGTCCAAAAGTTGCTGAATGTACGTTGCTTTTTGGTATGTATCAAACAGAGGCATTTCCAATAGATGTATGGATAAAAAAAGCACTTGATATTTATTATCCTTTAGGTTTTCCAGCGTTTGTAATTGAAAAGGGAATAGCACAGCAATATTTATTTCATTATATTAGAAATAATAATGAAATATAAAAAATGTTGCTATTCAGACATATGTATAAGGCAGAGATATTTTACTGAAGGTCCAGGGCGACCGGAAAGCACGGTCGACTACGCAGAGTCGAAGTCTCTACAAAATCGTAAAATTGGCTGATTAGTAACAAAAAAATCGTGTTTAAAAAATTAAACACGATTTTTATAAGCTGATAGCAGGAATTGAACCTGTAACCTGCGGTTTACGATACCGCTGCTCTACCTATTGAGCTATACCAGCATATTTACTAGTTTATCTATAGCAAAATTGTACAATACTATTTTAACACATATTTATTATATGTCAATAGAAAATAAAAAAAATTTAAAAAAAAATTGTAATTTTTTAATGGGTATGTTATAATAAAAATGTATTGATTGAGATTAAAAATTATGAAATATTTTTAAGAGGAGATTTAGTGTTATGTCTAAACGTAAAAAAAGACCTTTGTCCATAGTAGCTGTGTTAATAGAAATAATTTTAATTTTGTTAGTTATGTTGTCGGTTGCTTCAAATGTGTTGTTTTATGATGAGAATTTTGCTCCCGAATTCATGGGAAATTCTTATTTTATTATGAACAATGATGAAATGCAAAATATACCTAAAGGAACGTTGGTTATATCAAAATTAGATGATTTTGATAATATTAAACCAGGAAGAGCAGTTTTGTGTTCTATTGGGAATGGTAAGAAAACTATTCTAGGTCTGGTAAATGTTGAAACAAGGGAAACAGGAGAGAGTTTATACTTGGTAAAAGGTGGGACGGAAAACTCTATTTTGTCATATACATTGCCTAAAAAGCAAATACTTGCTCACAGTATAAAACAATCTCAAGAAGCTGGCACAATGATAACTTTTGCTAAGACTAAACCAGGTATAATTCTTTTGATAATTGCCCCTCTAATAATAGTTATCATAATGTCTATTGCAAGGATTATAGGCAATAGAAAATTTAATTCTATGATTGAATGTGAAGAAGATGAAAAGAAAGAAAAAGTAAACTCAGAAGTTATCCCTTTATTTGAAGCTGGAGAAGAAACAAATAAAAGTAAAGAGTTTATTAGTAAGAAAGCCTCTATTGCTGAAAATTTTGCAAATAAAAATGTTAATAGAGAAAATAACAAAGATGAAAATCAATTTTCAAAAAATAAAGAAAAAACGTCTACAGATATAAAAACAAAAAATGAACAAAGTAATAAAGCCAAAAGAGAAGCAACTTTTACAAATATAAATTGGAATGATGTTTCAAAAGTAAATAAAGATATAGAAAAAATTCCAGAAGAAGAATTTGCTTTTAAAAATGATAAATTAGAAAAAATGATAAATGAAAAGAATAGTAAATTAACTTATAATTATGATACTATAGCAGATAAAATAGCTAAGGATTCAAAAGATGAAGAAAAAATAACAGAATCTATAAAACAAGTGGAACAAAGAAACTTTACTGCAAATGAAATAATTGATCAGGTTTCTGATGAAATGAAATACGTACCAGAAAATAGAGTTTACAAACCTAAACCAAAAGTTAAAAATGAAACATCAACGATTAACAATGAAGCTATACAAGTTTCACCTCAAAATGTAATTCCTGAAAAATCTAAACCAGTAGAAAATGATTACGAACTGGAGAAAATTAAAACAGAACCTAAAAAAGCTACAAATAAACCAAGGCCAAAAAGCAAATTGTCCGCTTCTTCTTTTGATGATTTATTAAAAGTTATAGATGCAGAAAAGAAGAAACTGGATTAAAAATGTACAAAATTTAATTTAATGTCTACTAAATAAACTTATACATTTATTTAGTAGACCTTATTTAAGTGAAAAATCATTAATTTTTTGTTTTTTTATTAAAAAAACAAAAAATATATAAAAAAATATTGTAATTTGTTGAAAAGTTTTATATAATATAATTAATATATTATATATTGTCTTATTTCAAACAATAAATAAACTAGGAAGTGTATTATGGATTTAAATGAATTAAGAAATGAAATAGATAAACTAGATAAAGAAATATTAAATGCATTTGCAACAAGAATGGATATATGTAAGAGAGTGGCTTTATATAAAAAAGAAAATAATTTACCGATTTTTCAAGGGAATAGAGAAAATGATGTTTTAAACAAAATAAAAGTTTCATCACCAGAAAATCTTTTAGATAGTACAACTGTTTTATTTTCAAGTATAATGGATATAAGTAAAAGTTTACAGCAACAGGAGCTTTTTAAAGAAGAAGAATATTTAAATTCAAAAGTTTTAGATTTAGATAAGGCAAAAAAAATAGGCTGTCAAGGCGTAAAAGGTGCAAATTCTGAGGCGGCTGCATTTGAACTTTTTGGTGAAGATAGGGAAATTGTTTTTTATCATGATTTTGAGGATGTTTTTAAGGCGGTAGAAAATGGAGAAGTTGACTTTGGTGTTTTACCTATACAAAATTCAACTACTGGTTCTGTTGCTAAAAACTATGACCTAATGAAACAGTATGATATGTATATAGCAAAAATGGTAAGAACACAAATTTCCAATTGTTTGGCTGTAAAGAATGATATAGATGTAAAAGATATAGAGGCTGTTTATTCACATCCACAAGGTTTATTCCAGTGCTCTAAGTTTTTGTATGAAAACAGTTTAAAACAAATACCATATGAAAATACTGCGTCAGCTGCAAAATTGGTTTCTGAAAGTAATGAAAATATAGCTGCTATTTGTTCAGTAAAATGTGCGAAATTATACAATTTAAGGGTGCTAAAGGAAACAATTGCTGATAGTCCATCAAATTATACTAGATTTATATGTATATCAAAAGATTTTTATAAAGAGAAAAATTCAAAAACTATATCTATATTGGTTACAATACCAAATACACAAGGAAGCTTGTACCGATTATTAACTAAGTTTTATGTAATAGGATTGAATTTGCAAAAAATAGAAAGTAGACCAATTCCAGATGGAAGTTTTGATGTTATGTTTTATTTGGATTTTGAAGGTGACATAGAAGATAAAAAAGTTACTGCTCTTTTAACTGAGCTTGATAATGAAATGAAGGAATTTAAATTTTTAGGAAACTATAACGAGTTATTTTAGAATTCACATATGCGTTTGGATAGGAGTGAAAGTTGTGTTTTATTGTTATGGTATAACGGAAAAAGGTATAAAGCCCAAAAATGAAGATGCAGTATTGTTAAACAAAACTGTTTTAAGTGAAGGGTGTTACGAAACAAGATTAATGCCACCATTTATACTTGGTGTTTGTGATGGTGTTTCAGGAGAAAATACAGGTGATATTGCCGCAAAAACCTGTTTGAAACAATTGGCAAATCTAGAGTATTCAAGTGAGGTTAATATTCAAAAAAAAGTTTATCAAATTCATAAATATTTACAGAGGTATGGTAAGTTGCATAAAAAATCATTTAACATGCAAACTACCTTGTGTGCTTTGACTGTAGATGAAAAAGAAGAATTATCTGTTGTAAATGTAGGTGATTCTAGATTATATTTACTTAGAAATTCTACTTTAAAACAATTGACTAAAGATCAATCCTTGGTTCAAGTTTTATATGAAAGAGGAAAAATTGCGTATGAAGAGAAGAGAAAACATATTCATAGAAATATAATTTTTCCTGCTTTAGGTAATAATGACGACAAACCTCAAGTTGATGTTAAGAAGTTAAACGTAAAAATGGAATATGGCGATATGGTATTAATATGCTCTGATGGATTAACGGATTACGTTATAAATGCTGAGATAGAAGAAATACTTGCTAAACCATTACATATAACAAAGAGATTGGAAGAATTAGTAGAGTTAGCTTTACAAAAGGGTGGACGCGACAACATATCTATAGTTGCAGTTCTCATGATAGATTAAAATATACCTTAAAAGGTATATTTTAATCTATTTTATTAGAGCTGAGCTGTTTTACCTAAGGTCCAAGGTGACCGGAAAGAGACCAAGGGCATTGCCCTTTGGAAACCTACGATTTTTGAAAAAAATCGAGTAAAACTTTAAATTTTTTCTTAAGTTGACGACATTGTCAAGTCGCTCTGGATATTTATGAAATACCCCCGTCTTATACATATGAATTAATAGTAACAAAAAGGAGGCATATTATGAGTAAATTTGATATAGTTGTAATTGGAAGCGGTTCTGGATTAATGATAGTCGAAGCAGCAATAAATAGAGGATTAAACTGTGCTATAATAGAAAATTCTTCTTTTGGTGGAACGTGCTTAAATAAGGGGTGTATACCATCAAAAATGTTAGTTTATCCTGCAGATTTGATTCGTGAATTTGAAAAAGCAAATAGAATAGGTGTTAATTTTACGAAACCTAATATTGATTGGGGTAAAATTTCAGAAAGAGTTTTGAATCAAATAAACCATAACAAAGACATAGAAGAAACTTTTAGTAAAATAGAAAACCTTAAGGTTTATAAAGGTTTGGCAGAATTTATCGATAATTATACATGTAAAGTAAAGTATAAAGATGATACATTTTCTGAAAATATACAGGCAGATATTTATGTAATAGCTACTGGTGCAAGGTCATTTATTCCACCAATAAAAAATATAGAACAAATAGGGTACTTAACATCGGAAAGTTTTTTTGGAGAGAAGTTTCCGAAAAAAATTTTTGATAGTCTTATAATTGTAGGTGGAGGTGCTATTGGAGCAGAATTTGCACATATTTTCTCATCTTTAGGGACAAAGGTTACAATAGTTGAAATGAAAAACAATATTTTATCAACAGAAGAAGATGAGATAAGCTGTTTTGTAGAAGGTGAATTCAAAAATAATGGAATAGATATTTTGACAAATAATAGAATAGTTAATTCAAGTAAAAATAATAACAAAAAAACTTTAACTGTTGAAAATGTTTTAACGGGAGATACTAATATAATAGAAGCCGAAGAAATATTTATTGCCTCTGGTGTTCGTACAACCACAGATATTTTAAAGTTAGAGAACACAGATATTGATTTGGATGATAGAGGCTGGATAAAAACTAATGCCTATTTAGAAACATCTCAAAAAAATATATATGCTATAGGTGATGTAAATGGAAAATATCAATTTAGACATAAAGCAAATTATGAAGCTGAAATTTTAATGAATAACTTATTTACGAGTGAAGAGAAAAAGAGAACTTGTTATAAAGCTGTTCCGTGGGCAGTATTTACATGGCCACAAGTAGCTCATGTTGGAATGACTGAAAAAGAAATACAAAAATCAGGACAAAAATATTGGATAGGGAGAAACTATTATTCTCAAATTGCGGCTGGAATTTCTATGGGGATTTCAGACGAATCTAATGATAACGGTTTTGTTAAGATTATAGTTGGTGAACAGAAAACGATATTGGGGGTTCACATTGTAGGACCAAATGCCGCTGTTCTTGTGCAACCATTTGTTTATCTTATGAATATAAATTATAAATGTGAGAAACAAAAAATGGAGAATAAAAATAATTTGATTTGTCCTCAGCTAGGTAGTTACACGCCAATAAAAGATTCTATGGTAATACACCCATCTTTCAATGAACTAACAGCTTGGGTTATAGATAATATAAATTGGCAAGATGTATAGTGCTTTAAATTAATTTTTTTTAACTTAAAATATTTATAAAAAGGTTAATATTCAATATCTAAAGGTAAAGTTTGGGGTTCGCAAGGGTTTCGACTCTTGCGGAGTCGACTGGGCTTTCCGGTCGCCCTGGACCTTCGGTAAAAATCTCCGCCCTTACATATGGCTAAATAGCATTTGAAATAGTTTAGAAATCACTTTAATATATTTAAATTAAAGCACTATAAAATAAATATAAAAATTAAAACACTTCAAATTAAATGTTAAGTTTAATTTGAAGTGTTTTTTAGAATTAATTATAAACTAACCAAGTATTTTTTTAAGATCAGCTTCAGGTATTGAAATAGGAGTAAGTGCATAATTTTCAACTAGAATATTTAGTACATTTGGTGAAACAAATGCAGGTAATGTTGGGCCAATATATATGTTTTTAATCCCAAGATATAATAAAGTTAGTAAAATACATACAGCCTTTTGCTCATACCAAGAAAGAACAAGGGTTAAAGGTAAGTCATTTACTCCACAGTTAAATGCTTCTGCAAGAGCAACCGCTACTTTTATTGCACTAAATGAGTCGTTACATTGTCCCATATCCATTATTCGTGGTAAACCACCTATTTCACCAATATTTAGGTCGTTAAAGCGATATTTACCACATGCTAAAGTTAATATTACTGTATCAGATGGTGTTGCTTTTACAAAGTCTGTATAATAGTTTCTTCCAGGTTTTGCACCGTCACATCCACCTACAAGGAAGAAGTGTTTAATTGCACCATTTTTAACGGCATCTATTACTTTGTCGGCAACACCTAAAACAGTATTATGCCCAAATCCAGTAGTTAATGTATCCCCACCGTTTATTCCGAACATTTCCTTATCTTCAGAATATCCACCAAGTTCAAGAGCCTTTTCAATAACTGGAGTGAAGTCCTTATTATCATCAACATGAACAAGTTCTGGATAACCAACAGTTTCAGTTGTAAACACCCTATCTTTATAGCTAGGTTTAACAGGCATTAGACAATTTGTTGTAAATAAAACTGCACCTGGTATTTCATTGAATTCTTTTTGTTGATTTTGCCACGCAGTGCCAAAATTGCCTTTTAAGTGTGAATAAGCTTTTAATTTAGGGTAGGCATGAGCAGGTAACATTTCACCATGAGTATATATATTTATGCCTTTACCTTCTGTTTGTTTTAATAATTTTTCAAGGTCTAATAAATCATGTCCGCTTACAACTATAAAAGGACCTTTTTCTATTTTCATAGGCACAGAGGTTGGAATAGGATGACCATATGTTTCTGTGTTTGCCTTGTCTAAAAGTTCCATGCAAGCAAAATTAACTTTTCCTGTTTCTAAAACTATAGGTAATAGTTCGTCTATAGTTAATTCTGAGCCTATTGCATTCAATGCTTTATAGAAAAATGAATTTACATCTTCATTTTCATATCCTAATACATAAGCATGATAAGCGTATGCCCCCATACCACGAATTCCAAATAAAATCAATGATTTAAGTGAACGCACATCTTCGTTATCTACCCATAAACCATTTACAGGATAATCTTGAATTGAAGAATCAATTTTATTTTTTTCAGTTTGTGCAGCTTTTACATAAACTTGAATGGCTTCATTGTCGAAATTTACATTTGTAATAGTTACGAATAAACCTTCGATAATGACTTTTGTTGCCTCTTTATTTTGCTTATTTTTTGAAACAGCTGCTTTTGCTAATCCAATAAGAGCTCCTGTTAAATCATCTTGTAAAATTGCGGTATCTGCCTTTTTGCCACAAACTCCTGCAGAACCTGAACATGATTTTGAACCAGCAGTCTGTTCACACTGAAAACAAAACATTTTTCCCATTTTTTTATACCTCCAAATTTGTTTTATATAAATTGTTTAGTTTGTTTTTTAAACAATTATAGACTATTCTTGAATATTACCATCTATTGTAATGGTGTGTATTTGCCATGGTATCATTTTACCACAATTTTTAAGTGCATTTATAACAGCATTTTGTATTCCTGTACAACAAGGCACTTCCATTTTAACCACTGTTACACTTTTAATGTTATTATTTTTTAAAATTGCTGTTATTTTTTCTGAATAATCACCCTCATCAAGTTTTGGGCAACCTATAAGTGTTATTCTATTTTTCATAAACTTATTATGAAAATCACCATATGAAAATGCAGTACAATCTGCAGCTATAAGTAAATTTGCTCCATCAAAGTAAGGTGCATTTACAGGAACTAATTTTATCTGCACTGGCCATTGGTTTAATTTACTACTTATATCAGTGTATTCGGATTTTTCTTCTTCTTTTCTAGTGTTTTCAAAAGAATTTTGATTAATAGCTTGTGAACGAGTTCCAGGACATCCATGAAATTGTGTTTGCAATGGTTCTTTTTCAGTGACTTTTTTTACTGCATCTTCATCAAAAGGCAATGCTTCTCTTTCTTCAAAGGAAATGGCACCTGTTGGACATACAGGTAAACAATTTCCTAAACCATCGCAATAATCATCCCTAATTAGTTTTGCTTTTCCATTTATCATTTTAATAGCACCTTCGTGGCATGCTTCTGCACATAGTCCACATCCGTTGCACTTATCTTCATTGATTTTTATTATTTGTCTTATCATAAAAATTCATCCTTTCATTTTGAACTTAAGTATAAAAGTTATTGACTTCATGACTATATTTTACTATAATTAAATTATAAAGTCTGTTGTTTTTACAACAAAGGAGAAAAAAATGAAAAAATATTTTGAAACATTAAAAGAAGTAGAATTATTTAAAGATTTATCACATTTAGATATAGAAAATATACTTTCCGGGTTAACTCCACAGTTAAAAGAATATAAAAAAGGTGACATTATTTTTAATTCAGGAGATATTGTTCAGGAAGTAGGAATTGTTTTGTCTGGGAAAGTGTATATCTTGAAAGAGGATTATTTAGGCAATAGAAATATTCTTGCCGAAATAAATAAGGGAGGTATATTTGCTGAGGCTTTTTCTTGTGCAAAAATAAAGAAAATTCCAGTTAGCGTTATGGCCTCTATGGAAACAAAGATACTTTTTATTGATTATATTAAAATACTTAAAACAAATACTTATGGATGTATGCTTCATACTAAAATAATTGAAAATATGATGTTAATACTTGCAAAAAAAAATATAATGATGAATCAAAAAATAGAGCATATCTCCAAAAGAACTACAAAAGAAAAATTGCTGTCATACTTGTATTCACAGGCTCAAATTTCTGGTGGAAAAGCGTTTGAAATCTCTTTGAACAGGCAGGAATTGGCGGATTTTTTATGTGTAGAAAGGAGTGCAATGTCAAATGAATTAAGCAAACTTAGAGAAGATGGGATTATAAAATTTAATAAAAATACTTTTGAAATTTTATAATCTGATGGTGAAAGTAAATAGTATGTTCATTGTCAAAGTAAATGCAACAAGAATATTATTCCAAGTTGCATTTACATATAAAATTTTCGGATAAAAATTTTATATGTACTCCTTTAAAAAAGTTGTTGACAAAATAAAAAATATATGATATAATTTTAAAAGTCAATTAAAGATATAGGGGTATAGCTCAGCAGGTAGAGCAGCGGTCTCCAAAACCGCGTGTCGTGAGTTCGATTCTTACTGCCCCTGTTATAATAAAAAACGTCATGGATTTTTATCTGTGGCGTTTTTTATTATAACAATTTTAGCTTGACTATTTATCAAGATTAAAGGTATAATTAATATATACAAATAAATAAAGGAGAGGTGCAACAAAATGGGTATATATTTAAATCCAAACAATATGAACTTTCAACAAAGTATAAATTCAGAAATATACGTAGATAAGAGCATGTTAATAAAATATGCAAATAAAGTAATAAATACAGAACAAAAATATATATGTGTAAGTAGACCAAGAAGATTTGGTAAATCAATGGCGGCAAATATGTTATCTGCATACTATAGTAAAGGTTGCAACTCCCAAAAATTATTTTCAGGATTAAAGATATATGAAGAAGAAAATTTTGAAGAACACTTGAATAAGTATAATGTAATACATTTAAACATGCAAAACTTTTTAAGTGAGTCGGAAAATATAGAGGATATGATTAAATATATAGAGGAAGACGTTATGGAAGAAATAGAAAAAGATTTTAGTAATGTTGAATTTCCTAGAAGAAAAACATTGCCTAAAGTTATGGCTAAAATTTTTGATATAACAAAAATATCGTTTATATTTATAATAGATGAATGGGATTGTATATTTAGATTACATAAAACAGATGGAGAATCACAAAAAAAGTATTTGGATTTTTTAAGAGGATTGTTAAAGGACCAAAGTTATGTGGCACTTGCATATATGACAGGGATTTTGCCAATAAAGAAATATGGAATACATTCGGCAATAAATGTTTTTTATGAGTATTCAATGACAAATTCAAAACCAATATCAGAGTTTACAGGATTTACAGAAGAAGAGGTAAACGAACTGTGCAATAAGTATAGTTTACCAATAGAAGAAATAAAGCGTTGGTACGATGGATATTGTTTAGATAATTTCTCAGTATACAACCCTAAATCTGTAGTGGAAGCTATGATTAGAAAACAATTAAATAATTATTGGACTTCAACAGAAACGTATGAAGCTTTAAAAGTATATATAGAAATGAACTGTGATGGATTAAGGGATATAGTAGTAGAACTTTTATCTGGGAATAGAAAAGAAATAGATACTACAACGTTTTCAAATGATATGATAACATTTAAAACAGCTGATGATGTATTGACACTTTTAATACATCTGGGATATTTAGGGTTTGATTTTGAAACAAAGGAGATATTCATACCAAATTATGAAATATCAGAACAATTTATAAGCACGATAAAAATTTTAGGTTGGAATGAAGTAGTGAAGTCAATCCAAAAATCAGAAAAACTACTAGAAGCGACATTAAAAGCTGAAGAAAAAAGAGTAGAGGAAATAATAGAAGAAGTGCATAAAGAAAGTACGTCTATATTAAAGTATAATGATGAAAATTCATTATCATGTGTCATATCATTAGCTTACTATTCAGCAAGAAAATCATATATATTGTATAGAGAAATGCAAGCAGGAAAAGGATATGCAGATTTGGTATTTGTACCAAGAAAAAACTGCACCACGCCAGCGTTTATAGTAGAACTAAAATATGATAAAACAGCAAGTACAGCTATAGAGCAGATAAAACAAAAGCAATATTGTGACTGTTTAAAAGATTATAAAGGTAAAATAATAATAGTTGGAATAAACTATGATAAGAATAATAAGGTTCACGAATGTAAAATAGAAGAATTGGAAAAATAAACATTACAATTCAATCGATAAAGGTAAAGGCTACGATTTTGTTGGAGTTTCGACTCTGCAAATTCGACTGGGCATTCCGGTCACCCAATGTTGTTAACTTAGTAAAAAAGTTAAAGTTTTACTCGATTTTTTTCAAAAAATCGTAGGTTTCCAAAGGGCAACGCCCTTGGTCGCTTTCCGCAGAAATCGAAAACCTTATGCTTCAAGAGCTTTTTTTGCTTCTTTTTGCGATAGAAAAAGAAGCGGAGTTTGAGGCAGAGCCTCATAAATTTCCTCAGCAATTTTCTTAAGTTGACGACATTGTCCGGTCGCCCTGAACCTTTGATAAAACGGCTGAATAGTGATTTTTGTTATTTGATAAAATATATTAATTTAAAAGGTAGGGAGAAGTATAATGGAGAAATTCACATCGAAATCAAAAATGAGTAAAAAAAATAGCAAAGAGATGAATAGATTAAAAAGAAAGACGTGGGGTGATTTAAATCCGGTGACTAAGGTTATTGTTAGTAAGAAAATATATAATAGAAAGAAAATCCGCAAAAACATGAGTGATAACTCAGATTTTTGCGGATTTGTTATTTTTATTTTAAAGTTCGATTTTAATTAAAGCAAATCCATAAGGGCTCATAACTAACTGACCATTGACTTCACTACCTACCAAAATATTGAATTTTGTATATTTGCTTATTATACTACTTATTGGTTGTATATACTGAACTGTAGGGGTTCTGTTCACAAAAATTACGACTGCCTTCTTTTTTGATGATCTTATTCTAGCAAATCCTAAAACATCATCATTTAAAACTAAAAATTTTAATGTACCATCTTTAAATAGTTTTGTACTTTTTCGAAGCCAAGATAATTTTTTTGTAAATTCAATTAATTCCGTGTCTTCTTTTCCCCATGGATAACAACGTCTATTAAATGGATCTTTGTATCCCTCTAAACCAGCTTCATCTCCATAAAAAATAGAAGGTACACCAGGTAAAAAGAACTGTAGAACCATAGCTACTTTTAATAATTTTTTACCTTTATCAAATTGCTGAGGGGACATTTTGTGTTCAGACATCCATTCCTTAGACTTGCCGTTACAACTATCTCCACCAAGTCTTGTAATAGCACGTTCAATATCATGAGTTGATATAAAGTTCATCAACACATCAACGGCTGGTTTGGGGTAATTTTCAACAATAGTCATTATTCTATCTCTAAATTCATGTACATTTCCGCCAGAAACGTAATCTAGTATAGCATCTTTAAAAGGGTAGTTCATTACAGAGTCGAGTTGGCATCCTAATAAGTATCTTCTTTTTACCCCGTAACTTTCTTTGTTTGATGCATCCTCCCAAACTTCACCTATCACAATTTTTTCCTTAGATTTTCTTTTTACACATTTATTTAAGTTGTCTAAAAATTCATCTGGAAGTTCATCTGCAACGTCAAGTCTATAGCCATCGGCACCAAGTTCCATCCAGTATTCTAAAACTCCATTTTCACCACATATATAGTCAGTATATTTAGAATTATTTTCTTTTACATTTGGTAGAGTATCTATGCCCCACCAACAATCATAAATATCTGGGTGGTGTTGGAATGAATACCAATCATAAAACTCACTTTCATTTGAATTGTATGCACCTATAGTGTCATACCTGTTAAATTTATTAAAATAAACGCTATCTGCACCAGTATGAGAAAAAACACCATCCAAAATTACGTTTATACCGCGTTTTTTTGATTCTTTACACAATTCTTTAAAGTCATCATTTGTACCTAAAAGAGGATCTACTTTTCGATAATTTGCAGTGTTGTATCTATGGTTTTCATGTGCTTCAAATATAGGGTTTAAGTATATACAAGTAACGCCCAAATCATCTAGATAATCTAGTTTTTGCCTTATGCCTTCTAAATCTCCACCAAAATAATCATAATTCCATTTTCCGTTAAATGGTGAATGTGAAGGTGTTGCATTCCAATCTTCATGGATTACCCTATCAGATGGAACGTTTAAATGCTGAACATTACTCTTGTAAAATCTGTCCGGGAATATTTGGTACATAACTCCGCCTTTTAAAAATTCTGGAGTAGTTAATTCCTCATCAAAAACGGTTAACTGAAATAAACCACCTTCATTTGCAATTGCACCTATATGCGAACTTATTTTTTTAATATATGATCTTGTTCCATCTATTGTTATAGCAAAATAATAAAAATGAACACCTATATATTTTGCAAAATAAGATGTGGAATAAACAACATGATCTTTTTCTTTTTTTGATTCAGTCATTACTAAAAATCGCTCTTTATACCCTGGTTTAAAAATTACCATGACAGGTTGAGAGTCTAATTTAGTTTCTAAAGGGAGTTTTATTGAAAAAAGGCACATTTCACCTCGTTTTATTGCACCAAATAGTGATTTATATGAGGCATCCCAACTATCATAAATTATATTCATTTTATTCCTCATTTCATAGTGAATTTTTATTTATTATTAATGCATTCCCCATATATCTCGTGCATAATCCATTATTGCTCTGTCTGCTGAGAAAATTCCTGCTCCAGAAATGTTATTTAGAGACATTTTTGCCCATTTGAATTTATCGTTGTATAATTCAGAAGCTCTTTTTTGTGCTTCTCTATATGAATTAAAATCAGCTAAAACCATATATGGGTCATGATCTTTTAAGGAGTTAGCGACATCATGGAATGCGTATCCATTTATTCCGTAATGAAGATAATTTATTGCCTGCTTTATTGTTTCGTTGTTATTATAATACTCATAAGGTCTGTACCCTGTAGATCTTTTTAAGTTAACTTCTTCAGCTTTCATTCCAAAAATAATAATATTTTCTTTGCCGGCAGCATCAAGAATTTCTATATTTGCACCATCTAAAGTACCTAAAGTAACTGCACCATTTAACATTAGCTTCATATTTCCTGTTCCAGATGCTTCTGTTCCAGCAAGAGAAATTTGTTCGGAAATATCACTGGCGGGCATTAACATTTCGGAAAGTGTTACCTTGTAATCTTCTAAGAAATAAACAGTCATTTTTTTTGATATAATAGGATTTTTCTTTATTTCCTCGGATATACACCATATTAGTTTAATTATTTGTTTTGCCATATAATATCCTGGTGCTGCTTTTGCTGCAAAAATAAAAGTTTTTGGAGTATAGTTTGCAGTTGGGTTATTTAATAAATACAAGTAATCGGAAACGATGTTCAAAGCATTTAAATGTTGTCTTTTATATTCATGGAGTCTCTTTACTTGCACATCAAAAATAGTGTCTGGGTCTAATTTTACATCGGAATCAACGTATGTATTTATATATTTTATAAATCTTTCCTTATTTGTACGTTTGATTTCGATTAAAGATTTAAGAACGTTTTTATCATTTTCGAAAACAGAAAATTTCTTTAATTCTGAACCATCTTTTAAAAACTTTGGACCTATTTTTTCTTTTAATAAGTTTGTTAAATCAGGGTTTGATTGGTACAACCATCTTCTATAGGCAATTCCATTTGTTACGTTTTTAAACTTTATAGGAGTATCCGCATATTCATTTTCAAAAACTGATTCCTTTATTATTTCGGAATGAAGCTTAGAAACTCCGTTTACACTATGTGAACCTGCTATACATAACTTAGCCATATGTATTTTATTGTCTTTTACTATTGACATTTTTGTGGTTTTATTTGTATTATTTCCGTTTCTTTGTAGTAGTGATTGGCAATATCTGTTGTTGATTTCGACAATTATAGAACAAATACGAGGAATAATATTTTTTACTAAATTAACATCCCATTTTTCTAAAGCCTCAGACATAACGGTATGATTTGTATATGCAAATGTATTTACAACTATATGCCAAGCCGCATCCCAAGTATACCCACAATCATCTAATAAAATTCTCATTAATTCTGGAATTGCTAAAGTAGGATGGGTATCATTTATATGTATAGACACTTTATCGTGTAAATTATCAAGTGTTCCATATACAGCCATGTGATTTCTTACAATATCACCTATAGAAGCTGCGCATAGAAAATATTGTTGACGTAATCTTAAGGTTTTTCCTTCTAAATGATTATCGTTTGGATACAGTACTTTTGATATAGCATTTGCAACGTTATTTTTATGTAGTGCTTGACTGTAATCACCTTGATTAAACATTGCCATGTCAAAAGAAGGGGACTTAGCTGTCCATAGTCTTAAAAGAGAAACACCATCACTATCATATCCAGAAACATACATGTCAAAAGGAACCGCTACAACAGTATTATAATTTACATGAGAAACATGATGATACTGTTTGTCCCAGTATTCGTTTAGTTCTCCTTCAAAATGAACGTCTATAGACTGCTCCGGCTTACCGTCTAGCCAAACTTCACCACCAGGTAACCAGTTATCAGGGAGCTCAGTTTGCCAACCTTCTTCAATTTTCTGTTTAAATATCCCATACTCATAACATATTGAATATCCTATAGAAGGAAGGTTTAGTGTAGCCAAAGAGTCTAAATAGCAAGCTGCAAGTCGACCTAAACCACCATTACCCAAACCTGCATCAGGCTCATTTTCATATATTTTATCAAGGCTAATATCGAAGTCCTTTAAAATATCTCTTACATCATCAACAATATTCAAGTTGTAGAGACTGGTTTTCAATGAACGACCCATTAAAAATTCCATAGATAAATAATAAATTTTCTTTTTGCCATGAGAGTTCACTTTATTTATAAATCTGTTACGTTTTTGATTTAAAAAATCAACAATAACAGAAGAAATAGCATTGTAAATTTGTTTATCAGATGCTTCATCTGGAGAAACGTTAAAAGTTGATTGTAGAGATTTTAGAAATTCATGTCTTAATTCCTCTTTGCTTATTACTTTCATGTTTGTACACTCCGTTCTTTGATTAAAAATAATTAGTTTTGTATAAAATGTATATAATATAATTATACACTAATACGTCTTTTATTGCAATAGACATATTTAAAAATATAAGTAAAAATTGTATATTTTTTTAGATTTAATTTTTTTATTATAGTTAAATTCATAAATGTTAGTATAATTTATTGTGCATGTATACAAAACTAAACTTAAATTTATAAAAAAATATATTAATTGTTGACAATGAGTTTTTTTTGTGATAAAATAATGTTAGACAATTAAATATGGCAAACTCATTGAAAGATGAGGACGCAAAGCCAAGGGTCTAAACCATAAAATATGGAATGATAGCCGGTTGCAATAAATATATATTTATTTTATCGGTTAAACTTCTTCAAACTTAAGCTGTTTGTGGATTATTTTATGGTTAACATCAAAAAAAAGATGTTAACCATTTTTGATTTTTGGTGCAATTTTCTTTGATTATTATGTAATAAGATTGTATTATTATTTGTGGAAAACGATGAAAAAAAACTATTTAAAACAAAACAAACTATTTAGTATTGACAAAGTATTTAATAAGTGATAAAATATAATTAAATCAAGAGAACTATTGAAAATTTAATAATGGGCAAACTTATCGAAAGATAAGGACGCAAAGCCAAGGGTCTAATCCATAAAAATGGGATGACAGCCGGTTGCACAATTATAAAAGTTGTTATCTTAAGTAATTTAAGATTTTATGGTTGGTAATTTAGACTGATGCCCTCAAAATAGGACATCAGTCTTTTTATTTTTAATTATGAGAAAATTTAAATAGAGATATGAAAAATAAAAATGAGAAAAACAAAAACAAAAACACTATTTCGTCAAGGAGGTTTTATTATGAAAACAAAAACTAATAAAATGATATCGGTGATAATGTCATTATTAATGATTTTAAACATTTCATTTATTTTTAACGTTGAAATGTTTAAAGAAACTAAAGTTCATTCTGAAACTATATCTTTTGATGATAAAGTGGTTGAAGGATTATACAAACTAGAAACCAGAATAAATGTAAGTGAATATAAACTAACAACAGCAGAAGCAATGGCTAAGTTTTGGCAAGTTCTTTCAGATAATCCTAGATTGTTTTTTGTAAAATTAGTCAATAACACTATAGCTTGTAGTTATTTTTTGGATGAAAACGGAAATAAAAATGCCAACAACTTAATATTAACTTATGAAACAGATGTAACTCTTGAAAAAGTACAAGGACAATTAAATCAATTTGATTTAGAAGCAAGTAAGATATTAAGTAAAGTAAAACCTGAAATGAAAGATTACGAAAAAGTAATGATAGTTCATGATTATATGGTTTTAAGTTATGGTTACGATATTTATACAGGCGGAATTACAGCTTATGATATGATAGTTAATAAAATAGGGGTTTGTCAAGCATATGCATCAGCATTTAAACATTTTATGGATACATTAGGAATTGAGTCAACTATAGTAACTAGTGGAGCTATGAATCATGCTTGGAATATGGTTAAAATAGATGGTGAATGGTATCATGTTGATATAACTTGGGATGATCCTATGCCTGATTTAGTAGGAAGAATTAATCATAATTATTTATTGTTAAGTGATGAAAAAATGATAGCATCGAATTACCATAGTTGGGATGCTAAATATCAAGCAACAAGTACAAAATATGATAATTTCTTTTGGAGAAATGTAAGTTCTGAAATATACATACAAGGAAATAATTGGTACTATTTAGATACTACAGGTTCATTTAGAGTATATAATGAAGAAACTCAACAAACAAATGTAAATATATATATAGATGTTGAAATGTGGCCATATTGGGATGAAAATACTGGAATGGGAAGTTCAACAACATTTTGGATGGGTAATTATTCGAGTGTTATAGTTTATGGAGATAAAATGTATTATAATACACCAACTATGATATATAGAATGAATTTAGATGGTTCATATAAAGAAGGTATACAATATATACACCCACAACAAAATCAAGGTTACGCATATGGATTAAAAGTTGTTGGTACTGAATTGTATTGTTCTATTAAAAAAGATTATACATCTCCAGATAGATTGATAAAAATATTAGATTTACCTATACTTGAAAATGGAGAAGAAATTTATACAATATCTAAATATTGGGACAATATATATGATAGTATTTCAAATGCACAAGAAGGACAAGTTATAAATGTTGATAATCAAAATTATACATTACCTCAAGAAATAATAGATTCTATAAAAGGTAAAAATATAACATTGGATATAGACATGGGTGATTATACTTGGAAAATAAACGGCTCACAAGTTGTTAATTCCATAGGCGAATTTAATATGGAAATATCTACGAACCTAGGCTTAGTTCCAAAGAGCAAAATTGATCAAATGACATATGGAACACAAGTTTTAGAGTTGAATTTACAACATGATGGCGAATTTGGATTTAATGCAACTATAGAATATTATGTTGGAACAGAAAACGCAGGCAAAGTAGTAAGTATATATTATTATAATAAAACATTAGATAGAATGGAAAAAATAGGTTCATCAAATGTTTCAACTAATGGTGAAGCACAAATGAATATAAATCATGCATCTAGTTATGTTATGATTATAGGTGAAAAGGAAATACATAAAGGCGATTTAAATTTAGATTCCAGAGTAGATACTGCAGACCTAGTGGCTTTATGTCAGCATATGGTTAATGATAAAGTTTTACAAGGACAAGGGTTTTTAAACGCAGATATTAATTCAGACGGTTATGTTATGATAAATGATTTAGCTTACTTGAAACAACATGTAATGGGCGATTTCGTAACTTTAAATAATATTTTTTAAGATTTTTACACACAAATAGTGTTTTTCTCATATCTCCTTTTTTAGAAGTCAGGATGAATTTATTCATCCTGACTTTTTTTGAATGAATATTTAAATTATAACTAGAAGCAACAACGCCAGAGGTGACAACTACCGTAAGCACGATGTCGTCAAACTTAAGCAAATTGCTGAGGCGATTTATGAGGCTCTGCCTCAAACACCGCTTCTTTTTCTATCGCAAAAAGAAGCAAAAAAGCTCTTAAAGCATAAGGATTTCGCTTTCTGCGGAAAGCGACCAAGGGCTTTGCCCTTTGGAAACCTACGATTTTTTGAAAAAAATCGAGTAAAACTTTAATTTTTCCACTAAGTTGACGACATTGACCGTAAGCTGGTTAACATTAAAAACATTTTAACCATTTTTGCATAAATTTCACTTAATTGTTATGTGAAAAAATTACATTGAAAATTGTTAAAAACAACGAAAAAAAACTATTTAAAATAAAATAAACTATTTAGTATTGACAAGGCGTTTGATAAGTGTTACAATATGATTAAAGACAGAGATTTATTGAAAATTTAATAATGGGCAAACTTATCGAAAGATAAGGACGCAAAACCAAGGGTCTAATCCGTAAAATGGGATGATAGCCGGTTGCACAATTATAAAAGTTGTTATCTTAATTAATTTAAGATTTTATGATTGGTAATTTAGACTGATGCCCTCAAAATAGGACATCAGTCTTTTTATTTTAATTATGAGAAAACTTAAATATAGAGATATGAAAAATAAAAATGATAAAACAAAAACACTATTTCATCAAGGGGGTTTTATTATGAAAACAAAAACCAATAAAATGATAGCTGTTGTAATATCATTATTAATGATTTTAAACATTTCATTTATTTTAAAAGTTGAAATATTTAAAGAAACTAAAGTTCATTCTGAAACTATATCTTTTGATGATAAAGTGATAAATGAATTAATTAAACTAGAAACCAGAATAAATGTAAGTGAATATAAACTAACAACAGCAGAAGCAATGGCTAAGTTTTGGCAGGTGATTTCAGATAATCCTAGATTGTTTTTTGTAAAATTAGTCAATAACACTATAGCTTGTAGTTATTTTTTAGATGAAAACGGAAATAAAAATGCCAACAACTTAATATTAACTTATGAATCAGATGTAACTATTGAAAAAGTACAAGAACAATTAAATCAATTTGATTTAGAAGCAAGTAAGATATTAAGTAAAGTAAAACCTGGAATGTTGGATTATGAAAAAGTAATGATAGTTCATGATTATATGGTTTTAAGTTATGGCTATGATATTTATACAGGAGGAATTACAGCTTATGATATGATAGTTAATAAAATAGGTGTTTGTCAAGCGTATTCATCAGCGTTTAAACATTTTATGGATACATTGGGAATAGAGTCAACTATAGTAACAAGTGAGGCTATGAATCATGCTTGGAATATGGTTAAAATAGACGGTGAATGGTATCATGTTGATGTAACTTGGGATGATCCCATGCCAGACTTAGTAGGAAGAATTAATCATAATTATTTATTGTTAAGTGACGAAAAAATGAGAGCATCGAATTACCATAGTTGGGATGCTAAATATCAAGCAACAAGTACAAAATATGATAACTTCTTTTGGAGAAATGTAAATTCGGAAATATACATAGAAGAAAATAATTGGTACTATTTGAATTCTAAGGGTTCATTTGAAGTGTATAATTCACAAACTCAACAAACAAATGTAAATATATATATCCACGTTGAAATGTGGCCATATTGGGATGAAAATACTGGAATGGGAAGTTCGACGACATTTTGGATGGGTAATTATTCGAGTGTTATAGTTCATGCAGGAAAAATGTACTACAATACACCAACTCATATATATCAGCTTAATTTAGATGGTTCAAATCAACAAGGTCTACTTTATGTAAATCCACAATTAGATCATGGTTATGCATATGGGTTAAAAGTAGAAAATAATGTTTTATACTGCTGTATAAAAAAAGACTATACTTCTGAAGCTAGATTTATAAAAGTAATTGATTTACCAGAAGGCGAAACTTACATCATATCCAAAGATTGGGATAATATTTATGATAGTATAAATAATTCAACAAATGGTCAAATTATAAGTGTTGATAATCAAAATTACAAATTACCTCAGGCAATATTAGATGCATTAAAAGGTAAAAACGTAACGTTGGATATACATTTAGGAAAATATAGCTGGATAATTAATGGAGCACAAGTTATTAATTCTATAGGCGAATTTAATATGGAAATATCCACGAACTTAGGGTTAGTTCCAAAGAGTAAAATTGATCAAATGACATATGGAGCACAAGTTTTGGAATTAAATTTAAAACATGATGGCGAATTTGGATTTGATGCAACTATAGAATATTATGTTGGAACAGAAAACGTAGGTAAAGTAGTAAGTATATATTATTATAATAAAACATTAGACAGAATGGAAAAGATAGGCTCATCAAATGTTTCAACTAATGGTGAAGCACAAATGAACATAAATCATGCATCTAGTTATGTTATGATTATAGGTGAAAAAGAAATAAATAAAGGCGATTTAAACATAGATGGTAAAATTGATAATATGGATTTAGTTCTAATGTGTCAATATATGATTAAAGACAGAGAATTACAAGGACAAGCTTTATTAAATGCAGATATAAATTCAGATGGATTAATTATGATAAACGATTTAGCTTACTTGAGACAACATATAATGGGTGATTTCGTAACTTTAAATAATATTTTTTAAGATTTTTACACACAAATAGTGTTTTTCTCATATCTCCTTTTTTAGAAGTCAGGATGAATTTATTCATCCTGATTTTTTTTGAATGAATATTTAAAAAATAATATTTAATACGAATTATATATTATGTAATGATATTGAAAATAAATATTCAATAATTTATTAAAAAAATTTTAAGGAGATGTTTTTATGAAGAAAATAATCAAAAAGATTACCGGTGTAATTATTTCATGTGTAATGCTTACAAATTTATTTGTAGTATCTGCGGTAGATGAGGTAAATATATCTGAAATTACAGTTAGTAGTCAAAATGCAAGTATAGGTCAAACTGTTGAAATAAGTGTCGATATATCTGCCGTGCAAGAATTTGGTGGAATGCAATTGGAACTTTCCTATAATAACACTCAATTAGAGTATGTTTTGGACAGCGGTTCTATTAATGAAACTCTCGGCACAACAGCAATGGTAAAAACTTTAGATTATGCGGTTGTTGATTCGGAAACTTCGAAATTGGCATTTGTATATGCTGCAACAAAGGGGTTAAGTGGAAACAGAAATATATTTAAAGCAAAATTTAACGTGCTTGATACAACAGCTAAATCGTTGGAGTTGAATATTGCAGGTGAAGTTATAGATGCAACTTTAGATTTGAATGCAATTCCAGTTAAGTTTTCAAAAGGATATATAAAGTTAGAGCCAGAAGTAACAACTACACCAGAAGTAACAACTATGACAGAAGAAACTACGGTAACAGAGGAAACAACTACACCAGAAGAAACAACCATGACAGAAGAAACTACAGTATCAGAGGTAACTACCACTATCACAGAAGTTACCACAACGCCAGAGGAAACAACATTATCAGAGGTTACTACTACAGAAACGACAATAGAACCAGTAGTTGGAACAGGTGATATGGATGGAAACGGGAAAACAACCGTGTTGGATTTAGTTATTATGAAAAAAATCATACTAGGTATAAATGATTTTGAAAATGTAAAACCTGAAAATGGTGACATGAATGGAGACGGAAAAATAACAGCAGTTGATTTAGTTGCGATAATACAAATATTACTTAAAATTTAAATAAAAAAATAAAAAGCCACATAAATCCTACGATTTATGTGGCTTTTGTAATTAAGTTAAGAAATAAATTATATTATTGACTTGTCATCAAATCCATTATTTGAGTAGACCAATTTAAAGCCTCTAAATAAGCCTTGTTTAATTCAGGCTCAGATATATTCATTTGATTGATTAAAATATCTGCATGTTCCCATTCAGCGTGCTCATATGCTAACATAAGATCGTATACAGGCATCAAATCCCCAGTTTTATAAATAAGGGCTTCCTTTATTGCATCTGTAATTGCAACATTCTCCAAAGCTTCCTTTATTGTTTGATCAAGAATAGCGTCTATAACACTAAACAAACCCATTATGGAGGCTTCGTATTTTTTTCTGAAAAAATTGCCATGCATAGCTATAGATTCACAAAATTTTGAACGAACAAGTGAAATTCTCATCAGTTCATCGGGTTTTGATGAGCTTAGTTCTTTTATCATGAGCACATGAATCCATCTATGGATTGATTTTAGGCCCATGTAAGTAAGAGCATTTTTAATAGAATATATTAAATCCTCTCCAACATGCATGCTGGACACTTTTACTAATCTATATGCTAGATTAACGTCAAGTTCAATTATTTCAGCAAGTTTTTGGTAAGATGGTTCAACTTGATTTAATTCTGCAATTAATCTTGTGTACTGATATTTTGTTGATGAAGCATCAGAAGATTTTTCGACAATATAAGGTTTGCTGAAAAAATACCCTTGAAAAAGCTGAAATCCCATCTCTTTTGCTTGATTAAAATTCTCTATATTTTCTATTTTTTCGGCAAGTAGAATTTTTTTCTGTGCTATAGCTTTTTTAACATCTTTATATATAGTATCCAAAGGAGTTGCTAAAATATCAAACTTTATTATATCGGTTAGAGGCACTAGAGGATACGTATTGTAAAAACTTACAAAGTCATCAAGTGCAATTTGATATCCTCTTTGTTTTAAATATTTTATTCTTTGGATTAGTTTATCATTCATGGTTACGTTTTCGAGCACTTCAATTACAAGGTCACTAGGTCCTATCAACTCTAAAGAATCAGAATGAATAAAATCCGAATCAAAATTTATAAAAGAAATTTTATTGTCAGAAATTTTGTTTAAACCTATTTCATATAGTCCATTTAAAACAGCAGCAGAAGACTGAACGGAAGAAACTCCGTCGTATTGTGTTGAATTTATACTTTTTCGATATAATAATTCATAACCATAAACCTTTAGTTCACGATCAAAAATGGCTTGTCGGGCTATATACATTTTTATTACCTCAACTTAAAATTATGTAAATAATATTATTTAATGAACTGTATAATTAATTATATCATTTTAAGTTTTAAATTGTCAATGTATTTACAAAGTATTGTTGAATTTTGTGTAAATTAAACAATAAAATAAAAATATTTTATTTGTGTATTAGTTTGAAAAAATTGCAGGGTTTCAAATTTGCGGAGTTGACTCGGTTTTCTGTTGTACTAGACCTTTGGGATATATTTTTTAGTCTTACAAATAGGTTTATTAGTGACGATGTTATTATTATTTTATATTAATTTTAAAAAACTATTGAAAAATTTTATGAAATTTGGCATAATAATAAGGTTAGATAAAAATTATAGAAAAGTAGGTGTACATTTATGGATAACGTAATTATTCTTGCAGGTGGTCAAGGAAAAAGAATGAAAGCTGAAATACCTAAACCAATGTTTGAAGTTTTAGAAGTGCCTATGTTAGAATGGGTTATAAAAGCATGTGAAAAATCGGAACTATCAAATATATGTGTTGTTAAAGGTTATATGGCAGATGTTATAGATAAATATTTAAACGTAAGATACGAAACGGTTTTGCAAGAAGAAAGATTGGGAACAGGACATGCAGTAATGCAAGCTATATCATTTATGGAAAAAAATATAGATGGTAATACTTTGGTTTTATGTGGTGATGCACCATTTATTGATTCGGAAACAATAATCAAATCAAGAGAAATGCATGTATCTGAAAATAACTCGGTTACAGTTATAACAGCAGAACTTGATGAGCCCAAAGGCTATGGCAGAATTGTTAGAAATGAAAATGGCATAGAATGTATAGTCGAGGAAAAGGATGCTACTTGCGAGCAAAAGAAAATAAAAGAAATAAATTCCGGAACATATTGGTTCAAAACTGCGGATTTGATAGAGTCATTAAACTTAATTACAAGAAATAATTCTCAAGGAGAATATTATTTAACAGATACTGTATTTATTGCACTAGAAAAGGGTTATAGAGCAAATGCCTATATATCTCAAAATGCAAATGTTGTAAAAGGTGCGAATGATAGAAAAGGTTTGTTAGAGTTAAACACAATAGCTAGAATGAACGTTATAGAAAATCATATGGAAAATGGTGTTGAATTTACTTGTTTGGATGGTATTGAAATTGGAACAGATGTTATAATAGGAAATGGAACAAAAATTTTATCTGGAACAAAAATAAAGGGTAAAACAAAAATAGGAAGCAATTGCGTTATAGGTCCAAACTGCTTAATAGTTGATTCTGAAATAGACAATAGTGTGAATTTAAACTATGTTCAAGTGTATCAATCAAAAATAGAGGATGAAGTGAAAATAGGTCCTTTTGTTCATATAAGACCAAATAGTTACATAAAAAAAGGTGCCAAAATAGGTGATTTTGTTGAAATAAAAAATTCAACTATCGGTGAAAAAACAGCAGTTGCACACTTGACATATATAGGTGATAGCGACGTTGGCTCTGGTGTAAATTTTGGTTGTGGAGTAGTTACAGTGAACTATGATGGAGCAAAGAAAAATAGATGCATAATTAAAAATGGTGCTTTTATTGGATGTAATACAAACCTAATAGCACCAGTTACCATAGGCGAAAAAGCATATACAGCTGCTGGAAGTACCGTTAATAAAGATGTTGCAGATTATGCCTTAGCTATAGAACGTACTAGTTTAGTAATAAAAGAAAACTTTGCAAAAAGAAAATTAGGTTTATCAGAAAAATAGGTTACTATTCAGTCACTAAAGGTAAAGTTTACGATTTTGTATGAGTTTCGACTATGCGGAGTCGACAGGGCTTTCCGGTCGCCCTGGACCTTCGGGAAAACATCTTTGCATTATACATATAGCTAAATAGTAAAATGTTATTGTTATATACTAAACCCCCTTTTTCTTATTAAGAAAAAGGGGGAAATAGTGCTTGAAAAAGGAGAAATAAATGAGTATTTTCGATTTGTTTGATAAAATATCTACAAAAGAAACTATGGGACAAGCAGAGTTTCTTATAGTTGGATTAGGAAATCCTGGTTTGCAGTATGAAAATACAAGACATAATATTGGGTTTATGGCTATAGATACTTTAGCTAAAAAAAATAATATAGATGTAAAAAAAGTAAAATTTAAATCCTTATATGGAGAAGGAAATATAGAAGGGAAAAAATGCGTTTTGCTTAAACCATCTACTTATATGAATAATAGTGGAGAAGCTGTTGTAGAGGCAATGAATTTTTATAAAATACAAATGGAAAATGTTATAATAATTTATGATGATATTTCTCTAGAACCTTCAAAATTACGAATTAGAAGAAAAGGTACTGCTGGCGGGCACAATGGAATAAAAAGTATTATTTATCTAACTGGTAGGGATGATTTCCCAAGAATAAAAGTAGGTGTAGGCAATAAGCCACATCCAAATTATAGTTTGGCAGATTGGGTTTTGTCAAATTTTAAGCCTGAAGAAATACCATTGATAAAAAATGTTTGTGAAGATGTTTGTTTATGTATTGAATTTTTCGTAAAAGATGCGATAAATGAAGCAATGAATAAATTTAATTCTTAACATTAAGTCTTAAATTTTAATACTATAAAATTGAAAGGAGAAAAAATGAAAATATTTAAGCAAGTTTTTGAAAATTTGTATGGATTTAAAGAAATTAAACAGTGTATAAATTCTAAATTAACACCAGTTTCTGTTAGCGGTCTTTCTCAAATTCATAAAGCACAATTAATGTTAGCATTGTCTAATGATGAAACTATGTTGCTTATAGTAGATGAAGACGGTCATGCTAGACGTATTTGTGATGATATAAATGAACTTGCTGGCGAAAATATAGCGTTTCCATTTCCGTCAAGAGAATATATTATCACTGAAATGGAAGTTATATCAAGAGAATATGAATATTTGAGGTTATCTACATTATCTAAGATAATAAACAACGAATGTAAAGTTGTAGTAGCGAGTATAGAGGCTGTCATGCAATTTACAATTCCGCCAGAATTTTTAAAACTTAAAATAAAAACTTTAGAAAAAGGTTCCGAAGTAGATGTTGAAGATTTGAAGAAATCTCTAGTGGAATTTGGATACTCTAGAAGTGATAAAGTAGATGGTCCATCACAGTTTTCTATTAGGGGTTCAATAATTGATATATTTCCAATTCAAAGTAATTTCCCTGTTCGTATAGAACTTTGGGGAGATGAGATAGATAGTATTTCATATTTTGATATTGAAACTCAAAGAAGAAATAACTATATTAATGAAATAAGTATTACACCAGCAAAAGAAATTCTTTACAATGCAGAAAATTTAAAAGTTGAAATAGAGAAGTTAAGCAAATCAATAAGGTCTAAAAACAGTGTTTTAGTAAAAGAAAAATTTGAACATGATATTGAAAAAATCAATTCAAATATTTATATTGAAAATGTTGATAAATATATAAATTTGATTTATAAAGAACCATCTACTATTTTTGATTATATAAATGGAATTGTTGTTTTAAATGAGTATAGTGGCATTTTAGAAAGAAGTAAAGGTGTAATTGCACAATATAACGAGGATGTTAAGATTTTACTTGAAACAGGCGATTTATGTAGAAACTTATCTAAACATTATTTTGATTTAGACTATATAAATGATGTTATTTCAGATAAGATGTGCATATACTTAAGTTCTTTTATGCATGGATTAGAAAGAATTAATTTTAAAAAATTAATAAATATACAGGCTATGCAAAATGCTCCTTGGGGTGGAGAAATACGTCAGTTGATAGAAGACTTATCTGCACTTTCTTCAAAGGGATATAGAACTATTTTAATGGCTGGAACTGATAAAACTTTACCTATAATAATAAATGACTTAAGAGAAAGTGGAATCGACATATCTGCATACAATCCTTCTAAAGAAATTTTAGAAGGTCAAGTTGCGTTGATTTCAGGAAGTGTATCATCTGGTTATGAATATCCAGAAATAAAATCGGCACTAATAACACAAGCAAAAGCAATTAACTCCAAAAGAAAAATTAAAAAGAAGAAAAAAGGCGAAGAAATTCGCAGTTTATCTGATATTTCTCAAGGGGATTTAGTAGTACATACTTTACATGGTATAGGAAAGTTTATGGGAATAAGAAAACTAGAACTAGAAGGTATTACTAAAGATTATATTACAATACAATATGCAGGAAAAGATGTTTTGTATGTTCCTGTAACTCAACTTGATATGGTTTCCAGATATATTGGTGCACGTGATGAATCTGGCGTAAAATTAAACAAACTATCATCTAACGATTGGCAAAAAACAAGAAATAATGTTAAGCGTGCTGTAAAAGATATGGCGTCAGAACTTATTGCTTTATATGCCAAAAGAGAGCAAACAAAAGGATTTAAGTTTTCTTCTGATGATGAAATGATGAGGGATTTTGAAGAAAGGTTTCCTTATATAGAAACAGATGATCAAATGCAAAGCATTGAAGAAATAAAAATAGACATGGAAAGATCCAGACCTATGGACAGACTTTTATGTGGTGATGTTGGATTTGGTAAAACAGAAGTTGCTTTTAGAGCAGCTTTCAAATGTATATCTGATAGTAAGCAATGTGCTATTTTAGCACCAACCACAGTTTTGGCATGGCAGCATTATCAAACAGCTTTAAAAAGATTTGAGCATTTTCCTGTGAAAATAGAACTGCTGTCACGGTTTAGAACAACAAAGCAAAAAAATGATATAGTAAAAGAATTGAAAAAGGGCAAAATAGATATAGTTATTGGTACACATAGACTAGTTCAGAAGGATGTTGAATTTAAAGATTTAGGACTGGCTATTATAGACGAGGAACAAAGATTTGGTGTAGCACATAAGGAAAAATTTAAAACAAATTTTGTTGGAGTGGATATGCTTACCTTATCCGCAACCCCAATACCTAGAACTTTAAATATGGCTATGAGCGGGATAAGGGATATGTCTGTACTTGAAGATCCACCTCAAGACAGATATCCTGTGCAAACGTATGTAATAGAATATAATTTAAATATTATAGCTCAAGCACTTTATAAAGAAGTGAAAAGAGGTGGACAGGCATATTATATACATAATAGAGTTGAAAGCATAGTTAGTTGTGCAAGTAAACTGCAAGAACTTATGCCAAATGTTAAGATAGCTTATGCACATGGTCAAATGACAGAAGAGGTTATGTCTGAAACGTGGAGAAAGCTTCTTGATCATGAAATAGATGTATTGGTTTCTACAACTATAATAGAAACAGGAATAGATGTGCCAAATGTAAATACCTTGATAATAGAAGATTCAGATAGATTTGGCTTATCTCAACTTTATCAGTTAAGAGGGAGAGTAGGCCGATCAAACAGAAGGGCGTTTGCCTATTTTACTTTTAAAAAAGGTAAAATTTTAAATGAAATTGCAACAAAAAGACTCGAAGCTATAAAAGAATTCACGCAATTTGGAAGTGGATTTAGAATTGCTTTGAGGGATTTGGAAATTCGTGGTGCAGGAAGTATTTTAGGAGGAAAGCAACACGGACACATGGACGCAGTAGGATATGATATGTATTTAAGGTTGCTTTCTGAAGCAATTGCAGAAGAAAAGGGTGAAACACAGAAAAAAGCTGAAGACTGTGTTGTGGATATTCAAATAGAAGCACATATTCCTGAAAAGTATATAGAAAGTTTATCACAAAGAATTGACATTTATAAAAAAATAGCTGTTATTATAAATGAAGAGGACAGTAGGGATTTAATAGATGAATTGATAGACAGATATGGTGAACCACCAAAAGCTATATTAGGGCTTATTGAAATAGCTCTATTTAGAAATACAGCTTCTATTTGTGGAATAACAGAGATTACTCAAAGAAATGGAAATTTGTTATTTTACATAAAAACACCATCACTTAGTCAAGTGTCAAACTTATCTGATAAGTTTAAAGGAAGAGTTTTGTTTAATAATTTATCTAAACCTTATATAAGTGTAAGATTAAACGAAAAACAAAAACCTTTAGAACTTATTAAAGAAGTTCTGGAAATTATGAAATCAGATAATAATATGGTTGTATAAATCAATCTTAAAGTCAATCAAAACATTTGTTGTTTTAAATTTAAGTTAATTTAATTGAAAAGTGATAAAAAAAATTATATTTTATTGTAACAATACTCAAAATAAGTAAATAATTCATACATAATTATAAAAAGTTGTTATAATCATTTAAAATACTTTTTTATTTTTGTTAAAAAAGTATATGGATTTTTTTATGTACTAATGATACAATTATATCATTATTAATTTATGTAAGTAAAAAATGAGAAGCTATATTTAAAATTAAGGAGAATAATTATGAGAATTAAAAAGATTTTAGCATGTACCGCTATTATGGCAGTTGCAGCACAAGCAACTTTATTATCTGTCGGTGCTGAAGGTGGCACACAAACAACAGTAACAACAGTTGCTGAAACAACAGTGGCTTCGGTAACAACATTTGCTGATACAACAACTTTTTCTGGAGGGCCAACACTTACTGAAGCAACAACAGTTACAACGACATCTACAGTTGCACCTACAAGTTTTGCAAAAACAAAAGATGTAAAAGCAGGTGTTTTGGAACTAGAAGTAGAAATACCAACATATGCCACTACGAATATGACTATTAACCCTTATTATCAAGACGGAGATAAATGGTCATGGAATGCGGCTGATCTTTATAAATCTTTTTCCGGTGAAAAGACAATAACGCTTACTTGGGACCTATCTGAAATAGCTACTGCTACAGATGAATCACCAGTTGGTAAAATAGGTTTTCAGCTTGGAGGTTGTCCTACGGTAGCAGAAGTGTTTAATGTAAATGTTATAAAAGCTACTATTAAAGTTGGTGAAAAAGAATACTCTTTAATTGATTTAGTTGGAACTAAACAAGCTGTTGCAACTGCAACACAATGGGGTAATAATGCAAATGTAGAAATTGAGCAAGTAGCAGGTTTGTTTAACACTGTTTTATTGGGTGGAGAAACTACTACAGTAGCAACTACAACAACTACTTCAGCAACTACAACAGTAACAACAGCAGCTACAACAGCAGCTACAACTTCAACTACAAAAGCAGCAACTACAACAGCAAAAGCAGCAGCTACAACTTCAACTACAAAAGCAGCAACTACAACAGCAAAAGCAGCAGCTACTTCTCCAAAAACAGGAGATAAAGGCATAGCAGTAGCAGTGGCATCAGTTTTAGCAGCAGCAGGAGTAGCTATTGCGTTTAAAAAGAAAAAATAACATAAACGAGAAATTAAGTTGATATTCAGCTTCAAAAGGTTAGGGTTACGGTTTTGCAAGGGTTTCGACTCTGCGGATTCGACCGGACTTTCTGGTCGCCCTGGATCTTCGGAAAAACATTTCTGCCTTAAAAATATGGCTGAATAGTAACGAAATTAAAAAAATGGAGGTAATGGCTATGAAATTTAAAAAAGTATTTGCGGTTATAGGTGCATTATGTTTATCAGCAACTTTACTAACCTCAGTTTTTGTAGGGGCAGTAAACTTTGATAAGGCAACTTATGCAGAAGGTAATCCAACTTATGTTGAAATTATTAGTAAAAATGAAAATGAGCTTGTTTTTGGACCTACAGCAGACAACATGGCATTTAAAGCTCAATTACATGCATCAGATTTGGTTGGTCAAGAAAATGTTTCTAAAATAAGAAACATAAAAATGACTATAACATACTCAAATACTGCAAAAGTTCCTACTTCCTATGTTGGTGGTGGTGTTTGGACTAAACCTGGAGAAGTTCAGTGGGGGTTGTCTATGATGGATGCTGAAACTGGGGAATACAAAGAAGCTTCTTATGATGTAGAGTTAAAGTTTTTATTGGACTCGAATTTATTTACAGCTGATCAGGAAGCTATAGTTATTCAAGATTGGTCATATAAATCAGCAAGTGAAGCTACTCAATTAGAAAATGCTAAAATGAAAACAAATGGTTTCCAGATTAAAGTTACAAACTTAAAGATTTATTCAGATGTTGCTGGAACTCAAGAAATGGAATTAATGCCATATGGATATCCAGAGGTAGCGGCAGTAACTACAACAGCAGCACCTGCAGAAACAACAGTAGCAGCAACTACTACAGCAGCAGCTACAACAACTACTGGTGCAGTTGCAGGTACAACCACTACAGCGGCTAAAAGTACAAATCCTACAACAGGAGAAAAAGGTATTGCTATTGCAATAGCTAGTCTAATGGCAGCAGCTGGAGTTGCAGTTATTTTTAAAAAAGATAGAAAATAAGCAAGATATACATTAAATCTGATACTAATTTTATATTGGTATCAGATTTTTTTAAAAAGGAGAGTAGTTTTATGAAAAGGAAATTTATAAGTTTAGTTACTGTTTTGGTTATTTTATTTGCAACATTTATCCCTGTTAGTGCGGATTTTGAAAATGTGGATGAAATAAAAAATGGAGTGTTAAAAATTTCAGTAATAATTGATGAGGAGATAAATACCAACAATTTAATAGTGGGAACTTTCTGTACAACCAAAGATGGGAAAATGTCGTTTTTAGATAAAACAAAAACAGTAGTTTTAGGCTCTAGAGAACAATATTTTGAATGGGATTTATCGCTTTTATCTGCAAAATCATCAAACATAGATGAAATAGGATTACTTATGGGTATGTTTGCTTCAAGTGAACCTCTGGAATTTTATGTTAAGGAAGCTTCGATTGAAATAGACGGGATAAAGTATATGTTGCCTAATTTAATAGGCAAGCAAATATGTAATACTTTAAAGGTTGAAGATGAATATGCTAGAATTATGGCCTCTGAACTTGGAGATCAATTAAGAAGTGCAGTTGAAAAAGCGGGTATGTCAGAAGATATGATATTGTTTTTGTTTGGACAGAGACATATAATTTATTTGTCGGATAAATCAATTGACAATAAGCTAATTGCAAAAGAATCTAGCCAATATTATCTTGATTTATGTGATATAGATGAAAACGGCTTGACATCAATGCTTGATTTAGTTAAATTAAAAAAACAAATATTAGGCATAGAAAGTAGATATACAGTTAAATCAGACTTAAACAAAGATGGGAAAGTTGATACAAGTGATTTGTTAATTGTGGTTGATTATTTGGCTAATTCATAAAAAAATTATAATATTTAAAAATAGGCTACACTTATGTAGAGCCTATTTTTTTATGTTAAAATTATCTTGCATAAATTATGATATAATGGTATAATAATATTTGTGAAATTAAATTTATTCACATAAATACATGTTTTGAGGTTACTATTCAGCCGCAAAAGGTAAAGTTTACGATTTTATAGGAGTTTCGGCTCTGCGGAGCGATTGGGTTTTTCGGTCGACATTGTCTGAGCACCCTAGACCATAGTTAAAAAATCTCTGATTTAAACATAGGGCTGAATATTAATGTTTTGTGAGAAATTTAGTTGAATAAATATTTCAAACTATTAAATTGGATTTTAAATTTTATATATTATGGAGGTATAGAAGAAATGGGTATAATTAAAGCAGCTATAAATTCGGTTACAGGAAATTTGGCAGATCAATGGCTTGAGGTTATTGAACCAGCTCAAGCACAATCAAGTGATGTTATTTTAAGAGGTGTACAAGTTTCCACTAAAAAGGGCGTTAACAAAAAAAGAGATGAAAATGTAATTTCAAATGGTTCAGTTATTCACGTTTATCCAAATCAAATGATGCTTTTAGTTGAAAGTGGTAAAATAGTAGATTATTCTTCTGAAGAAGGTTATTATACTGTTTATTTGTCATCTGCACCATCAGTATTTAACGGACAACTTAAAGAATCAGTAAAGGAATCTTTTGAACGATTTAAATTTGGTGGTCAACCATCTCAAAATCAAAAGGTATATTATATAAATTTAAAGGAAATCACAGGCTTAACCTTTGGAACCCCACAACCTATAAGCTTTTTTGATACAAGATTGGGGACAGTTCTTTTTGTTAGAGCTCATGGAAGATACAGTTTGAAAATAGTGGATCCTATATTATTCTTCAATGAAAATTATCAAAAAAATAGTGCAAATGTAAATATAGAAGAACTTAATTTACAATTAAGAGATGAGTTTTTAGGTGCTTTGCAAACTGCAATTGGACAAATGTCAGTAGATGGTATTAACTTGGTTAATTTGATGGCACAAGTATCAAGTTTATCGAAATATATGTCGGATGTATTAGATGAAGAATGGAAAAGTCGTGGTTTGGCAATAGATAAAGTTGGTATAAGTAGTTTAAATTATGATGAAGAAAGTCAAAAAATACTCAGAATGCACAGTCAAGGTACAATTATGAGTAATCCAAATGTAAGAGAGGGTTATGTTCAATCAACTATAGCTTCTGGAATAAATGCAGCAGCTTCAAATCCTGCTGGTGCTGGAAGTGCTTTTATGGGCATGGGGATGGGGATGAACGTGGCTTCAGGTTTTATGCAAGGTGCTACACAAAACAATGCTATGCAAATGCAACAACAGCAACAAAATGCTAATGCATGGACATGTAGCTGTGGACATGGCGGAAATACAGGAAACTTCTGCTCTGGATGTGGAAAGGCAAAACCTGCTCCGGCAAGTGGATGGAAGTGTGCATGTGGTGCTGTAAATACAGGTAAATTCTGCTCAGAATGTGGTAAACCTCAACTGGAGACAGCTTCAAGTTGGAAATGTTCATGTGGTCAGGATAATACAGGAAAATTTTGTGCTGGTTGCGGTAGTCCTAAGCAGTAGATTATATTTGAAAAAAATCGAGTAAAACTTTAATTTTTCCACTAAGTTGACAACATTGTCCGGTCGCCCTGGACCTTCGGCAAAACATCTTTTCCTTAAACATATGGCTAAATATTAACTAAAAATTAAAACGGAGGAATAATTCTTGGAAGCTATACAATATAATTGTCCAAATTGTAGTGCACCATTATCATACAAAGCTGATAAACAAGGCTTTGGTTGTGATTATTGTTTAAGCTTTTTTACAGATGCTGAAATAAAAACAATTTTTGAAGACAATGAAAATACAAACCTAAATGAAAACATAGAACCTAATAACCAGAATGTAGTTCAAGAACAAAATGAATTTGCTCAATCAACAAATTTATATTCTTGTTCTAGTTGTGGTGCGGAAATAATGGCTGAAAATACAACAGCGGCAACTTTTTGTATATATTGCCATAGTCCTGTAGTATTGGCTGGAAGACTAGCCGGTGATTATAAACCCAATAAAGTAATTCCTTTTACGGTTACAAAAGCTCAAGCAGTGGAAACATTTAAAAAATGGGTATCAAAAAAGAAATTTGTACCAACGGATTTTAAATCTGAACAACAGCTTGAAAAAATGGTTGGACTATATGTTCCTTTTTGGCTTGCAGATTGTCATGCTACAGCTAGTGTGAATGCAATTGGAAAAAACATTAGAACTTGGTCTAGTGGTTCTTATAGATACACAGAAACCAAGGAGTATGCAGTAGATAGAGCAGCAACTTTAAATTTTAAAGGTGTTCCTGCAGATGGTGCAAGTAAAATAGAAGATAATCTGATGCAGGCTATTGAACCTTTTGATTATGAGCAAATCAAACCGTTTTCAATGTCATATTTGAGTGGGTTTTTAGCTGACAAATATGATGTAAATAAGGCGGATGTTTTTCCAATTATCAAAAAAAGGGTTGATAACGGTTGTGAAGATTTAATAAGACAGTCTATTACGGGTTATAGCTCAGTTACAATGAATAATTTTAAAAATAATATATTGAATACAAACTGGAACTATGCTTTACTGCCAGTTTGGTTTATGACGTACAATTATAATGGTAAAATGTATGAATTTGCAATAAATGGTCAAACAGGAAAGACAGCTGGATTACCTCCTTTGTCCACTAAGAAACTACTAGCATTTTGTGGTGGTTTTGCATTAGCATTAACATTGATTTTGACAATAGGAGGATATTTTATATCATGAAAAAAATGAAAATGATTTTCGTATGCGTTCTATTCCTGTTTGTCACTATTCCTTTTAGTGTTCATGCAGGTGAGATTCAATACATGTTTGATTTGTCTTCAAAGTTAAGCGAAAGTGATTATGAGAAAGCAGTAGAGGAAATAAAATATACAGAAGAATATATAGATATGAATTTGGCTTTTTCTATAATAGGTGATGAAACAAAGGTAACAACAGATTTAAGCGTTCAAAAATTTGCAGATGATTTTTATGATAAATTATTTCCTGGAAGCGGTCAAGATGGTTTGTTGGTTTTAATAAATGATGCTACAAAATATGACTATATATCAACTTTTGGAAAGGCTGAATTTTATTTTACAAATGCACCAGATAACGATAGAATAGACCAGATGCTTTTTGATATGGGCGATTATCTAAAAAGAAATGATTATTTAGGTGCTGTAAAAAACATGTGTAAATCTATAAGAAAATATTATGATAAAGGTGTACCTAAATATTATAGTATTTATGATAGTAATATTGGCATGTATAAATACATGGACGAATATGGAATAGTACAAACGTCAGTGGATAAACCAGTTTTTAAAAAAGTTTATAATTGGGGTGCTGGGTTTTTAACTAGTTTCTTTATTTCACTTTGTGCATCGGCAATAATAGGAATTATGGTGTTTTTAAGTTACAAAAAGATAAAATATGAACGATCATCAATGAATTATATTACTGAAAATGACGTTAACTTTTCTATAAAAAGTGATAGATTTATTCGTGAATATGTAAATAAAACCAAAATACAAAGTAGCTCCTCCGGGGGTGGCGGCTCGTCTAGCGGTTCAAGTCACCGATCATCAAGTGGACGTTCCCATGGTGGTGGAGGAAGGCATAGATAACAAAATCGCATTACATATTTTTATGTAATGCGATTTTGTTCATAAAAGACAATGTCATTTTTGTGAGATTTTTTTACAGTGTACATCGCTTCGTCTGCATGTTTTATTAAATCTGAAACGCAGTTTGCATCGTCAGGATAAATGGAAACACCAATACTAGCTCCTATATTAAATGTATTGTTATTTACGATTTTTTCTTGACAAATAATAGACAGTATTCTATTGCCTATTATTTCTGCATCATTATGATCCAAAATTCCATTGGCAACTACTACAAATTCGTCTCCGCCAACTCTTGCAACTAAATCATTATTTCTTATTGTAATTATAAGTTCTTTTGAAACTATTTTTAAAACTTCATCACCAACATCATGACCATAATTATCATTTATCGGTTTGAAATTATCTAAGTCAATATAATAAAGTGCTATTTTATTACCAACATTTTTTGCGTTTAAAATAGCATCTCTTAAAAATTTTTCGAAATAAAGTCTATTAGCTATTCCGGTTAAAGGATCTCTTTCAGAAGCAATTTTATAAGAATAGCTTTCTAAAGAGATTTTTTCTTGATTTTTTAAAATTCTGCGAATACTATTTGGTACAGTTGAAACAAGTATAGCAGAAAAAATAATATATGCACTTTTATATATTTGCCCTAAGATATCCACAGATACAAGCTGAGAAGCAATTTCTTTGTCTAAATCATTATAAAAGTAAATATATAAAAAGTTAAGAGCAAAAACAGAAAGAAAAGTTGCCCATACTATTAGTTTTTTATCCATACGCAATGCAGCCAAAAAAATAATTACAGGATATAATAAAAGTGTAGCGGTTGTTGCTGATGCAAAAGGTGAAATAAAGTAGGAGTCTAAAAAATTGTATGCAGATAATGTGATTACATTTAAGCTGACTGTTAGATATCTAACCCAAAAAACTACTTTTTTCTTGATTATTACATATGAGATGATAGCGTTATAAAATAAATTACTTAGAGATAAAATTATACCATATTTCCCTATTTCAATATTTTGTATAAAATATACAATAGAAGATAAAATCAAAACCATTCCATATAATATCCAGTGAAGCCACCAATGAGTTATTTCACCACGTAAAGATTCTTCTTGAAAAATCTTTTCAAACTGGTCAATATTTTGTTTCTTCATAGCTTCACCTCTTTTCTAAATACTTGAATTAATCAAGTGTAAAAAATATAATATTTATTGATTACATAGTAATTATAACATTATTTTTAGAAAAAATCAATCATAATATACAAAAAATAATGATGAAAATTTGATGAAAAAATCATAAAATTGTTAAATAAAATATTGAAGAAATGTATTTGTGGTACTATTAATGTTGTCAACTTAAGTAGAAAATTAAAGTTTTAATCTATGTTTTTCAAAAAATTGTAGGTTTCCAAAGAGCAACGCCCTTGGTCGCTTTCCCTAGAAAGCGAAATCCTTATGCTTTAATAGCTTTTTTGCGATAGAAAAAGAAGCGGAGTTTGAGGCAGAGCCTCATAAATTGCCTCATCAATTTGCTTAAGTTGATGACATTGCCCGGTCGACTCCGCAGAGTCGAAACTCATACAAAATCTTAAGCCCATATCTTTAGTGGCTGAATAGTAAAGAATGGTAACATATCTGTTTTTGAACTTAAATTTTTCTTGCAATAAAAAAGGTAACAAGGTATAATGTAAATGTATAATTTATTAGAACTTTTGTTTTGATAATAAGTTTGGAAGGTGATATAATTGGAACAAATTATAAAAAAAGCAGATACACTTAAAGAAATAAGAAAAAGCTTTCAATCTATAAATTCACAAAACAATATAGATATGGATGATTTTTTTAAAAATATTTATTCAAATGTAGATAAAACTCGTTCGAAATTTACTCCTACAAAAGCTATAATAATGGCTTTAGAAGATCTTCATGATGATTGCTTTAATTCAAATTCAAATGATAAAAATTCATATAAATCATATTTGATGGGACACAAAGGTTGTGGAAAGACAACAGAGTTACAAAAAATAAAAAAGGCAATAGAAGATAAATACTATATATTTTATGATAATAAGCTGGATAATTATTATACAAGTATTACCGATTATACAGATTTTATTTATTATTTGGCAACAACTGTAGTAGAACGTATAAAAAATGATGAAACTTTAAAAAAGCATACGCAAGAAGATATTTACTCTTTGTTTGAAACAATTAAAAATAAGATATTTGGTCAAGAAATATATGAACAGATATTTGAAAAGGAAATGAGTGTTTCAGCAGAAGCAGGAGTGAATACAGATACGATACTCTCAAAATTGGCAGGGGTATTTTTGAAAATATCTGCTAAAGCAAATTTAGCGGAAGAAACTAAAAAAACATTGACTATGAGTATTCAAAATACTATTTCTGATTTTCATGAAGCTTTGTGTGAGCTGGTTTCTAAAGTTGGAGAAGTTGTTTATAATGAAAAACAACAATTGTTACTACTTATTATAGATGGTTTGGATAAAATACAGGATGCAAAGGTTCAAAAAGATATTTTTGTTGAAAATTGTGTAAATATATACGACATTCCTTGTAATATAATATTTACTTTTCCTATATCTTTGAATTATACATGTTCATTTGCTCAAGTTATTTCTGGATTTGAACATCATAGATTGAGCATGATAAAACTTCATGAAAAGAAGTACGACAAACCTTTTGAAGCTGGTATAAAGGCTATGGAAGAACTTATTTCAAAGAGAATGAATTTGGAATTATTTGAAAATGAAAAAATTTATAAATTTGCTATTTGGAAATCCGGAGGATTAATTAGAGATTTATTCCATATGATTACAGATGCAGCTTCAAACGCAAGATTAAGAGATGGACAAAAAATTGAAAAGGAAGATATGATAGAGAGTTATAACAAGTTAAAATCGGATTATATTCGTTCATATTTTAAAATTTTTGATGAGATAATTGAAGTTGTATATAATGATGAACAAAAAAATAAAAGTTTAATCAATGATGAAAATGATGATAAAATTATGAATATGTTTTCAAGAGGTATTTTAATTGAATACAATGGTGAAGGATGGCATGATATTCATCCTGCAATTCGTGATTATATATTTTCTAGACCTGAAAATATAAATAAAAGAAAAGATGAAGCAGAATATGATAAACTTTAGAGAGTTAAAGGAATATAAAAAACTTATACAGTGGACAGAAGAAACAAGTGATTATTCATTGTCTTGTGTGGAAGTAAATATAAGGTCGCAAGAACAATTTATAAATACTTTGATAAATGAAAATTTTAAATGTGCGGTTTTAGATTTTAAAAATGAAAATGAATATGATTTTTCAGGTGCTTTAAACGCTTTTAAAGAAAATCATGGCGAAGACGTTATTCCTATCATTGTAAATCTTCAAAATCAAATTAGTATTTTAGATGAAGAAGATTTAAAGTCGCTGGCTTTTAAAATTAATATGTCTAGAGAAGTTATGATAAATTATTGTAAACCCATTATCATCATTGTTCAGTCTGAGATAATGGATGCTATTTTAAAATATGCACATGATTTTTCTAGTACCATAGATTTTAGAGCGGATTTTTCGGATATGATTGATAAAGAAAACTTTGCTTTTAATGATATGCATAGAAGTTTATTAGACAGCATATATATAAGTGATTATCCAGTAAAAAGTAAATGGGAAGTATATTATGGAATAGTAAATAGTGATTACTATTCTGTTGATAAAAGGATAAAAGCTTCCGAAAATTTAATAAGAACTATGATTATATATATGATGATTGATGAATGGACAGAAGTTGAAAAAAAAGTTTTAGATTTTATAAGTTCAATCGAAGATAATGATAGTTATTTAGATATAATTTTAAATATTGATTTTTACAGAATGCTTTTTTACTTTAATATAGGAAAAAAAGAGAAGTCAAAAGAAATAGCTGAAAACTTTAAGAGAAAATATGATAATGAAAAACTAAATGAAAAAAATATAGTAAATATAAGTATTTATTTGTCCGAGTATTATTTTAAAAATTCAGAATATGAAAACGCTTTGATATATATTGAAAACGCTTTAGAATTTTGCAAAGGTGAATATATAAGAGAATTAGCTATACTATACTCTTTAAAAGGTGATGTATATATAGCTAGAGGAGAGTTCAAAAGTGCACTTGAAAACTTTGAAGAGGCTTTAAAGTTAATTGAAGATAAAAATTATGGTGACACAAATGAAAAAGCATATGTATATGATTGTATGGCAAATATATATGTTTTAATAGGAGAATACAAAAAGGCTTTTGATTATACTCAAAAATCTTTTAGGATAAGAAAACAAATTTTTGGAGAGAACCATTTGCAGGTTTCAAGAAATTACAATGATATAGCAATTATATATGATAAATTAGGAGAGTATAAAAAATCTCTAGAGTATGATGAAAAAGCTTTAAGAATAAGAAGAAAAATACTAGGAGAAAAACATCCAGATACAGCAAGTAGCTATAGTAATATAGCGGAAATATATAGAAAATTAGGCGAATACAAAAAATCTTTAGAGTATAATGAAAAAGCTTTAAAAATAAGTGAAGAAGTACTGGGAGAAGAACACCCCAATACAGCATGCAGTTATAATAATATAGCAATTATATATGATAAATTAGGCGAATACAAAAAATCTTTAGAGTATAATGAAAAAGCTTTAAAAATAAGTGAGGAAGTACTGGGAGAAAAACACCCAAATACAGCAACTAGTTATAATAATATAGCTGGAATATATAAGAAATTAAAGGAATATAATAAATCTTTAGAATATAATAAAAAATCTTTAGAAATAAGGAAAAAGATACTAGGAGAAAAACATCCTGATACAGCATGTAGTTATAATAATATAGCTGCAATATACGGTGAATTAAGAGAATACAAAAAATCTTTATATTATTATAAAAAATCCTTAGAAATAAGCAATGAAGTGCTTGGAGAAAAGCACCCAGATACAGCAACTAGGTATAATAATATAGCTGAAGCATACCGCAAATTAGGGGAATATGAGAAATCGATAGAGTATAATGAAAAAGCTTTAGAAATAAGAAAAGGCGTACTAGGCAAAAAACATCCCGATACAGCTAAAGTTTACTTTAATATCTCGTTAAATTATAGAGATGAGAATAACTATAAAGAATATTTAGAAAATATCACAATGGCATATTTGATATACATAAAAATTTTTGGTGTTTCTCATGAGAAGACTAAAGAGAGTTTAAAAGCGTTAAAAGAAGCCCTTATATTAAACAAGAAAAATATTCCTTGTGAAAAATGGCTAAAAATTTTTAGAGATAAAAACAAAATATAACCTATTTTTTCACAAAAACACCAAAATTAAATTTATACTTGCAATACCAAAAACAATGAGGTATAATATAAATGTTACAAAACAAATTGTAGCATTTATTTTTATTTATAAAAAAAGATTTATTAAAGGAAGGCAGATAACTATGAATCCAAATACATTTCCCTTGTCATTGACAACACATATCGTTTTTTGCATTATATCGGCAATCTTTTTTGCAATACAATATTACAGACAAGGATATAAATATCAGATTTTAAGCATATTTGCAATAGGTGCAACAATGCTTTTATATTTAAGTCAAAATAAAATGTTTTTCTATGGAATTGGAATAGCAGAGTTAATAATGGTAATTTTAATTTTCGTTATAATGTCAATTGAAAAAAAATCATTAAAAAAATAGTTAAAAATGAAATATATATTGTGGGGTATTTATGAAGATTTGTATTCTTGATTGGCATACTATTACTGCAAATGATGACATATCATATGATGTTTTTGAAAAAAATGGAGAAGTTAGGGCTTATACTCTATCTAATAAATCATGTGAAAATGATGTAATAACTGCTATTGGAGATTCTGAAATAGTACTTACAAACAAAGTTGTTATAAATTCTATTGTTATGGACAAGTGTAAAAATATAAAATATATAGGTGTATTTGCTACAGGTTATAATAATATAGACGTTGATTATGCCAGAATAAAAAATATTTTAGTATGTAACGCTGGTTCTTATTCAACTGAAGCAGTTGCACAACATACTTTTGCCCTTATATTAAATTTTCATAATAAAGTAAGTCTTTATAATGAAGATGTCAAGAATAATAAATGGATAAATTCAAATACATTTGCATATTTTCCACATCCAATCAATGAGTTATCAGGTAAAACAATTGCTATTATCGGTTATGGAAGTATCGGAAAAAAGGTAGCAGAGATTGCAAGTGTTTTTGGTATGGAAATTATAATAAATACAAGAACACGACCCAAAAATTGTCCTTATAAAATAGTTGAATTAAAAGAAGCATTTGAACAGGCTGACATATTAACAATACATTGTCCGCTTACAGAACAAAATCAAGGACTTATATGTGATAAAAATCTAGCATATATGAAAAATAGTGCCTACATAATAAATACTTCTAGAGGTGCTATTGTAAATGAAGAAGACCTTTATGCTTTTTTAAAGGAAAATAAAATAGCTGGTGCTGCTTTAGACGTTTTGGTTGAAGAACCCATGTCTAAATACTGTAAATTAAAGGAACTTGATAATTGTACTATAACCCCTCATGTAGCATGGGCAGCTGTTGAAGCAAGAAATAGATTGGTTAATATAGTCGCAGAAAATATAAAATCATATTTAGCAGGTGCTCCGAAAAATAAAGTTAATTAATGTTTGTTCAGAAAATAGTATGAATATTTTGAAAAATAGGGAGAATATATATGGCGAATATTTCGGATAAGAAAAAAATAGTTATAAAACTTGGAACATCGACACTTACACATAATACAGGTAAGCTTAATATAAGAAGAATGACAAATTTAGTAAGAGTTATTTCTGATTTACAAAATTCAGGTAAAGAAATAATTATTGTTTCATCTGGTGCAGTAGGATTAGGTGTTGGAAAGCTAGGATTAAAAGAAAGACCTACAGATACACCTTCAAAGCAGGCAGCGGCAGCTGTTGGGCAATGTGAACTTATGTATATTTATGATGATTTATTTAGTAATTATAGTATTACAGTAGCACAAATTTTGCTAACTAAGACAATTATAGAAACAGAAAAAAAGAAGAATGTAGAAAATACATTTGAAAAGCTTTTGTCAATGGGAGTAATTCCTATTGTAAATGAAAATGATACAGTTGCTATTGATGAGTTAGAACTGGAAATAGGTGAAAATGACTCTTTATCCGCAATAGTTGCACAACTTGCAAAAGCAGAATTATTAATTATTCTATCTGATATAGATGGGCTGTATGATGTGGATCCAAGAAAGTCCAATAGTGCAACACTTATTCCGGTAGTAACGGAAATAAGCGAATACATAGAAAATATTGCAGGTGGTGCTGGCAGTAGTTTGGGAACTGGCGGAATGACAACTAAAATAAATGCGGCAAAAATAGCTACAAACTCAGGAATAGATATGATAATCATGAACGGAGATGACCCTGAAAAGTTATATGATTTATTTGAAAATAAACAAATAGGAACATATTTTATTGCAAAAAAAACAACTGAAAGTCAAAATATTTAGGAGGTTTTTTTATGACACATGTAGAGCAACTGGGGTTTAATGCTTCAAAGTCGAAAAAAGCAATTGCCATCGCATCTACTTTAGAAAAAAATAATGCTTTAAAATTTATAGCAGATGCCTTAGTAAATAATATAGATAACATAGTTGAAAAAAATAAATTAGACTTAAAAAATGCTGTAGAAAATAATATGTCTGCTGCTATGCAGGATAGACTTATGTTGAATGAATCTAGAATTCGTGCTATTTCAGACAGTGTTTTGAAGCTTATAGATTTAGAGGATGTTATAGGCAAGGTGGATTATGGGTTCACAAGACCAAATGGTTTGAAAATACAAAAAACTAGAGTTCCACTAGGCGTTATTGGAATTATATTTGAGTCACGCCCAAATGTTACAGTAGATGCGGCAACATTATGTTTAAAAGCTGGAAATGCTGTAATTTTAAGAGGTGGAAAAGAGGCTTTTAACTCAAACAAATGTTTGACAGAAGTAATGAGAAAAGCTGTTAAGAAAAGTGGCTTAGATGAAAATATAATTCAGTTAATAGAGGATACTAGTAGAGAGTCCGCAAATGAACTTATGAAGCTAAACAAATACCTAGATGTTTTAATTCCAAGAGGTGGTGCAGGGCTTATAAATGCTGTTTTGCAAAATTCGACAGTGCCTGTAATAGAAACTGGTGTAGGAAATTGTCATGTTTATATTGATGAGACAGCAGACATAAACATGGCTGTTGAAATAGCTAATAACTCAAAAACACATCGTCCTTCTGTATGTAATGCAGCAGAAAGTTTGTTGGTTCATAAAAACATTGCCACTAAGGTTTTACCTTTAATAAAAGAAAAAATGGATGCACATAAAGTAGAGTTTTATGGCTGTAAAATAACTAAAGATATTTTAGGTGAAACTATTAAAGAAGCAACTGAAAAAGAATATGCAGAAGAGTTTTTAGATTATAAAATATCAGTTAAAGTTGTTGAAAACATTGAAGAGGCAATTGAACATATAGAAAAGTATGGTACAAAACATTCTGAATGTATAGTTACTGAAAGCTTGAGGAATGCTGAAAAGTTTCAAAAAGAAATTGATGCGGCAGCAGTTTATGTAAATGCTTCTACAAGATTTACAGATGGTGGAGAATTTGGTTTGGGTGCAGAGATAGGAATATCCACACAAAAACTTCATGCAAGAGGACCAATGGGTTTGTTTGAACTTACTTCCATTAAATATTTGGTAAATGGTAGTGGGCAAATAAGATAATTAAATTTTATATAAGAAAGGCATGATGTGCAAAAATGGATAGTAACGGTATAGAAGATATTCTAAATGAAAAAGATGAATTAGATGATATTCTTGCTTATGTGGACAAAAAGAAAAACGAACCGATTCATTATGAAAAGCCAAATTTAAAATCTGCCAAAAGTAGATTAATAGCATCAAAAAATATCAGCTCAAATAATGAATCTGTTTATCAGGCTGAAAAAGAAAAAATATCTTCAAATAAAAATAACATTGATTTTACAAAATATAGCTATCATCATACTGACTTTTATCCTCAATTTAACTACGATCATGACAAAAAACTTATATATAGTAATACAATAAAAAAATTAGAAAAAGAAGAATTAAGTCAATTTATTTTAGAACAAAAAAAATTAGTAAATGAAGAAAATGAAGAAAATGAAGAAAAAACAGAGCAAAATCCTAAAAAAGTAAAAGTTGAAAAAAAAAATACTAGTAAAAAAAATACAAAATCAAGTAAAGAAAATATAAAACCAAAATTAACAAAAGAACCTGTAAAGAAGGAAAATTCGCATACAGAACATGAACATTCGAAATGGTATTTTATTGTAGGTATATTTATTACTTTGATGGCTGTGATAGGGTGTATTGCATCAGTAATAACAACGATAAAGTTTATAGGTTCAATTCCTAAGAAAGAAGAAATACTTAAAAAAGAACTTATGGAAGTGATATATATAACATCTATCGCTGATGTTGAGCCATATGAAAGCTTAGATACTATTTTAGCTCAAGATATATTAAAAACATCGCTATTTGATATTATACTAAATAATTCAAATGTAAATCAATACAAGGTGGAAAATGAGTATATAATACCTGTTTCTGAAGTGGAAAATTCAGCGAAAAAATATTTTGGGGAAAAAATATTGATACAGCATGGCACAGTTGAATTAGAAGAAAATATAAAATTCAAATATGATTCAAAAAACAACAGTTATATTATTCCATATGAATTTGAATATACACATAATGAACCTTTGATAAAGAATATTATGGAAACTGATAACGAGTATACGATTTCTGTTGAGTATTATAAACCAACACCTTTTAGTCAAAGTAAAAACGCCGAATATAAGCCTGAAATTGAAAAAAAATACAATTATAGGTTTGTCAAACAAAACAAAAAATGGATTATTAATTCAATAATAGAATAAATTAAAACCCTAATACATTTATTGTATTAGGGTTTAGCAATCTAAATATAAAATATTGGGTTATAAATTGGTGAAAAGATATAAAAATATGTTTTGATAAAAATAAATAATTATATAAAAATACAAAGTAAATTAAGAGTATTGACTTTGTTGCAACACTGTAGTATAATTATATAATGTATCATAATGGATATTTTTATATCTATTTTCTTTATAGTATACCATATTTAAATTTAAATAGCAATAGTTTTTTTATAAATTCAAATTTTATTGATTTGAATTTAATATGTTTTTACTAATTTTTCTATTAAATACATCAAACACTATGCCTGTTAAGGTAAACAACAAGAAGGAGGACCAAGCACCTATGGTGAATGTCAAGCCTAAGCAACTTGGAAAGAATGTCAGAATGAGTTTTGGTAAAATTACTGAAGCTCTAGAAATGCCTAATCTTATCGAAGTGCAGAAAAATTCTTACAAATGGTTTAAGGAGGAGGGGTTAAAGGAAGTTTTCCGTGATGTAGCAGCAATTACTGACTATAATGGAAATTTAGTTTTAAATTTTATAGACTATAAAATTGAGGACACTCCTAAATATTCGATTTCTGAATGTAAAGAGCGTGATGTTACTTATGCAGCACCACTGAGAGTAGTTGCAACTTTATGGAACAAAGAAACTGGTGATGTAAAAGAAAGTGAAATTTTTATGGGTGATTTCCCGCTTATGACAGATAGCGGAACGTTTGTAATAAATGGAGCTGAACGTGTAATAGTATCACAGCTTGTAAGATCTCCTGGTGTTTATTACGCATTTGAAAAAGATAAAACAGGTAAAGATTTATTTAAAGCAACTGTAATACCAAATAGAGGTGCGTGGCTAGAGTATGAGATGGATTCTAATGATGTTGTTTATGTTAGAATAGACAAAAACAGAAAAATACCACTCACAACTTTTATAAGAGCACTTGGTGTTGGAACTGATGAGGAAATTGAAGCTGTGTTTGGTGTAGACGAAAGACTCACACAAACAATGCTACAAAAAGATGGAACAAAAAATAATTCAGATGCATTAATTGATGTATATAAAAAATTAAGACCAGGTGAGCCTCCTACAGTGGAGAGTGCACTTTCACATATAAACAACTTGTTTTTTGATGCAAAAAGATATGATTTATGTCGATTTGGAAGATATAAGTATAACAAAAAATTAGGTATAGCATCTAGATTATCTGGACATATATTATCCAGACCTATTATAAATGAGTATACTGGAGAATTTATAGCTGATGCTGGAGAAACTATAAGTTTTAATCAAGCTTTAGAAATAGAGCAAGCTGGTATTTACGAAGCTTTTGTTACAGTAGAGAGCAAAGAATACTATGTAACAGAAAATGGCGAAAACCAAGTTAGAATGGTTGAAAAAGAAGTTAAAATAATTGGAAATGGTATGGTTGATATTTCTGGTTATGTAGATTTTGACGTTGCAGAATTTGGCATAAATGAAAAGGTTTCATTTAAAGTTTTAAAAGAAATACTAGAAGATTCAGCAGACACAGAAGAATTAAAAGAAAATATAAAAAAGAAAGCTGATGAACTTGTACCTAAGCATATAATTCTTGATGATATATATGCAACAATAAGCTATTTCTTGAATTTATGTGCAGGTGTTGGTACTGTAGACGATATCGACCATTTGGGTAATAGAAGAATACGTGCTGTTGGAGAACTTTTACAAAATCAATTTAGAATTGGTTTTGCAAGAATGGAAAGAGTTATCCGTGAGAGAATGAATTTGCAAGCTCAAGACATGGACACAATAACACCTCAAGCACTTATAAATATTAGACCAATTCAAGCTGCTATTAAAGAATTTTTTGGTTCATCTCCACTATCTCAGTTTATGGATCAAACAAATCCTTTGGCAGAATTAACACATAAAAGACGTTTATCCGCATTGGGACCTGGTGGTTTGTCACGTGATAGAGCTGGATTTGAGGTTCGTGACGTTCACTATAGCCATTATGGAAGAATGTGTCCTATTGAAACGCCTGAAGGACCTAACATCGGTCTTATATCCTATCTTGCTACATTTGCAAGAATAAATGAATATGGATTTATAGAAGCACCATATAGAAAAGTTGATAAAGCTACAGGCGTAGTTACTGCGGAAGTAGTATATATGACTGCTGATGTAGAGGATAATTACGTTATAGCCCAAGCAAATGAGCAGTTAGATGCAGAAGGTAAGTTTGTGAAATCCAAGGTAACTGCACGTTATTTGGATAAAATTCTTGAAACTGAAAAAGATGTAGTTGACTTTATGGACGTATCACCAAAAATGGTTGTTTCAGTTGCTACTTCTATGATACCATTTTTAGAAAATGATGACGCGAACCGTGCACTTATGGGTGCGAACATGCAAAGACAAGCCGTTCCACTATTAAAAACAGAAAGCCCTATTGTAGGAACTGGTATGGAATATAAGGCGGCAGTTGACTCAGGTGTTTGTATAATAGCAGAACAAAGTGGTATTGCATCTGTGGTTTCGGCTGATGAAATTATTGTAAAAGATGAAATAGGAATTGAGCATAAGTATAAATTAACAAAATTCAAACGTTCTAACCAAGGAACTTGTGTAAATCATCGTCCTATTATAAATGTTGGCGAAAAAATAATAAAAGGTCAAGTTTTGGCGGATGGACCTGCAACTAGCAATGGTGAAATTTCATTGGGGAAAAATGCACTTATAGGCTTCATGACATGGGAAGGTTATAACTATGAGGATGCTGTTTTGTTAAATGAAAGAGTTGTGCGTGAAGACGTATATACTTCTATACATATTGAAGAATATGAAATAGAAGCTAGAGATACAAAATTAGGACCTGAAGAAATAACAAGAGATATCCCTAACGTAGGTGATGATGCACTTAAAGATTTGGATGAAAACGGAATTATACGTATAGGTGCAGAAGTACACGCTGGTGATATTTTAGTTGGTAAAGTAACTCCAAAGGGTGAAACTGAGCTAACTGCTGAAGAAAGATTATTAAGAGCAATTTTTGGTGAAAAAGCTAGAGAAGTAAGAGATAATTCTTTAAAAGTACCACATGGTGAAGCTGGGGTTATTGTAGATGTTAAAATATTTACAAGAGATAATTGTGATGAATTAAGTCCTGGTGTAAATATGTTGGTTAGATGTTATATAGCACAAAAAAGAAAAATTTCAGTTGGAGATAAAATGGCTGGTCGTCATGGAAACAAGGGTGTTGTTTCCAGAATTTTACCTGAAGAAGATATGCCATTTTTACCAGATGGAACTCCTCTAGATATAGTTTTAAATCCTTTGGGCGTTCCTTCTCGTATGAATATAGGACAGGTACTAGAAGTACATCTAGGTATGGCTGCAAAAGCTCTTGGATGGAAAATAATGACTCCGGTTTTCGATGGTGCTCATGAAGATGATATAAGAGATTGTTTCAATGAAGCAGGTATGAACGAAGACGGAAAAACTGTTTTATATGATGGTAGAACAGGTGAAAAATTTGACAACAGAGTTACTGTTGGATATATGTACTACTTAAAACTTCATCATTTGGTTGATGATAAAATACATGCACGTTCTGTTGGACCATATTCTTTAGTTACACAACAACCTTTGGGTGGTAAAGCTCAATTTGGTGGACAAAGATTTGGAGAAATGGAAGTTTGGGCACTTGAAGCTTACGGGGCTGCATATACACTTCAAGAGATATTGACAGTTAAATCTGATGATACAGTTGGACGTGTTAACACATATGAAGCTATTGTAAAAGGTCAAAATGTTCCTAAACCTGGATTCCCTGAGGCTTTCAAAGTACTTATAAAAGAGCTACAGTCTTTAGGTTTAGATGTAAGAGTATTAGACATTGATAAAAAAGAGATAGATTTGAAACAAACATATGACGATGATGTGGAAGTAATTCCTCAGCCTGTATCTTTACCAGAAGAGGAAATGCCAGAAGAAGTATTCTTTGACGATTCAGAGATAGATGATGCTGGCTTCACACTGGAAAATGATCCGGAAGATGATGATTTAGAAGATCTTGATAGTAGCGACGAAGATGATATATTTAGTTTTGATCTTTCAGCTGAGGATGAATAAATCTAGCAATCGTATTAAATAAAAGAAAAGCAATAAACGTTACAATTCAGTCATAAGAGGTATTGTGCCGAAGGTTTAGGGCGACCGGAAAGCCCAGTCGACTCAGCAGAGTCGAAACTCCTACAAAATCTTAAATTTGGCTGAATAGTAACTAATAAACTTGCTTTTCTTTTCTATCTCTATTATTAGGAGGATATAGCTTTGGAATTTAATGAATTTAAATCTATAAAAATTGGTCTTGCTTCACCTGAACAAATAAGAATCTGGTCATTTGGGATTGTTGAAAGACCAGAAACTATAAATTATAGAACACAAAAGCCAGAACGAGAAGGACTTTTTTGCGAAAAAATCTTTGGACCAACAAAAGACTGGGAATGTCATTGTGGTAAGTTTAAGAAAATAAGATTTAAGGGAAAAGTTTGTGATAGATGTGGTGTTGAAGTTACACGTGCAAAGGTTAGACGTGAAAGAATGGGCCATATAGAATTGGCTTCACCAGTTTCTCACATTTGGTACTTTAAAGGAACTCCATCTAGAATAGGACAAGTTTTAGAAGTTTCACAAAAAAGACTAGAAGAAGTTTTATATTTTACAAAATATATTGTCATTGACCCTAGTAATACTGGGGAATTGATAAAGAAACAATTGCTTTCAGAAAAAGAATATGTTGATTGCTTGGAAAAATATGGTGATGAATTCTATGCTTTAATGGGAGCAGAATCGATAAAAGAACTTCTAGAAGAATATGATCCAGAAAGATTTGATAACTATATTGAAAAAAACATTTCTGATTTTTCTAGAATTATAGGATTTACAGAAAAAGAAATTCAAGATTATCTTGCAAAAAGATTATATGTAATTACTGACAATGCAGGAAATGTTGATTATGAAATAGGTCAAGTAGTAAAAAGATCTGTTTATTTGGAAAAGGTTTCAAGATACAATAGAGAGCAAGATGAAATTAAAAAACCACATATAAAAGTTAAAACAGGTTCTAAATATATAGAAGAATTGTTTGATAAATACATACAATCTGCAAATACAAATGGTGAATTTTCAGAAATCGCAGATAAAAGTAATTGGGTAAATAACTTGGTTTGGGTTTCTGAACAATTAAAAGAAGAACTGAAAGATTTACCAGCTGGACAAAAAAAGATTAAACTTTTAAAACGTTTAGAAATAATTGAAGCTTTTAGACTTTCAGGGAATAAACCTGAATGGATGACTATGGATGTTATACCAGTTATACCACCAGAATTACGTCCTATGGTTATGCTAGATGGTGGTCGTTATGCAACATCAGATTTGAACGACTTATATAGAAGAGTAATAAATAGAAACAACCGTTTAAAAAGAATGTTAACTCTTGAAGCACCAGATATTATCATAAGAAATGAAAAGAGAATGCTTCAAGAAGCCGTAGATGCGTTGATTGACAACGGAAGACATGGAAGACCGGTTACAGGACCAAATAACAGAGCCTTAAAATCTTTATCTGATATGCTTAAAGGTAAACAAGGACGTTTCCGTCAAAACTTGCTTGGTAAGCGTGTTGACTATTCAGGACGTTCAGTTATCGTTGTAGGACCAGAATTAAAGATGTATCAATGTGGATTACCAAAAGAAATGGCACTTGAACTTTTCAAACCATTCGTTCTAAAAAGATTGGTTGATACAAAAGTAATTGCAAATATAAAAAGTGCTAGAAAACTTGTTGATAGAGCAAAAACAGAAGTATGGGATGCTCTTGAAAATGTAATTAAAGATCACCCTGTTTTACTAAATCGTGCTCCAACACTTCATAGATTAGGTATACAAGCTTTTGAACCTATACTTGTAGAAGGTAGAGCTTTAAAACTTCATCCACTGGTTTGTACTGCTTATAATGCTGACTTTGACGGAGACCAAATGGCTGTACATTTACCTCTTTCAGCAGAAGCACAAGCAGAAGCAAGATTTTTAATGCTTGCTGCAAACAACTTGTTAAAACCTTCAGACGGAAAACCAGTTGCCGTTCCATCTCAGGACATGGTGTTAGGTTCTTATTATCTAACTATGGAGAAAAAAGGTGAAAAGGGCGAAGGTAAGGTATTTAGAGATATAAACGAAGCTTTGATGGCTTACTATGAAAAAGATGTATCTTTACATGCTTCAGTAAGAGTAAGAGTTACTAAAGATATAGGTGGCCGAAAAGTATCTAAAATAATAGAGTGTACAGTAGGTCGTTTAATATTTAATGAAAATATACCTCAAAACTTAGGTTATGTAGATAGAACAAACTCTGAAAAGCAGTTTGATTTGGAAATATCATTTTTAGTGGGAAGAAAGCAACTTTCGGACATGATAGAACGTTGTATAAGAATTCATGGAACAACAACAACTTCAGAAGTTTTAGATAAAATAAAATCTTTAGGTTTCAAATATTCTACACAAGCAGCTATTACAGTAGCTGTATGTGATGCGGTTATACCACCACAGAAAAAAGAAATTCTTGCAGATGCAGATGCAAAAATTGATGTTATAAATGATCAATTTGATTATGGATATATTTCTGCTTCTGAAAAATCTAAAAAAGTAATTGAAATATGGAATAAAGCTACAGACGATGTAACAAATGCACTTAAGAGTAACTTAGATAGATATAATCCTATATTTATGATGGCGGATTCAGGTGCCCGTGGTAGTATAAATCAGATTAGACAGCTTGCAGGTATGCGTGGACTTATCGCAAATACATCTGGAACTACTATCGAAATTCCAATTCGTGCAAATTATCGTGAAGGATTAAATATTCTTGAGTATTTTATATCTTCTCGTGGTGCTAGAAAAGGACTTGCGGATACAGCTCTTAGAACTGCTGACTCTGGATATTTGACTAGAAGACTTGTTGACGTTTCTCAAGATGTTATTATTAGAGAATTTGATTGTTCGGCAGATGATGGAATTGCTGTTTATGAAATTAAAAATGGTAATGAAATTATTGAGCCTCTTGTTGAGCGTCTAGAAGGAAGATATTTAGTTGATGATTTACGTTGTAAAGAAACCGGAGAAATATTGATTTCTAAAAATAAATTAATGACAAAGGCCGATGCTGAAAAAATAGTTGCGTTAAAAGTAGAAAGAATTAAAATCAGATCTGTTCTACACTGTAAATCAAAACAAGGTGTTTGTGCAAAATGTTACGGAGCCAATCTTGCAAATGGCAATTTAGTTGCTGTTGGTGAAGCAGTAGGTATTATAGCTGCTCAATCTATCGGTGAACCTGGTACACAGTTAACTATGAGAACTTTCCATACAGGTGGTATAGCATCTGCAGATGACATTACTCAAGGTTTGCCTCGTGTTGAAGAATTGTTTGAAGCAAGAAGACCTAAAAATGCTGCTATTATTGCTAGAATTGACGGTTTGGTTCGTATTGAAGAAATAAAAACAACACGAAATGTTATTGTACTTAATGAAGAAACAGGCGTGGAAGAAAGCTACATGGTTCCATATAACTTTAAAATTAAAGTTAAAAACGGTGAATTTATAAATCGTGGAACTAGATTAACAGAAGGTAACTGCTATCCTGCAGATATTTTAGCTGTTCAAGGGCCAGAAGAGGTTCAAAATTATATTATACAAGAAGTACAGAAAGTTTATAGATTACAGGGTGTTGATATCAACGATAAGCATATCGAAGTAATCGTAAGACAAATGTTAAGAAAAGTTAAGGTTGAAGATGGTGGAAGTAGCTACTTGTTACCAGGTTCTATGATTGATAATAAAGAAGTTACATATGTAAATGAAGAAATTGACCAAAACATTGAAAATGGAATGCTAAATCAATTTTCAGTTACAACTGTACCAGTTTTACAAGGTATTACAAAAGCATCTTCAAGTTCAGAAAGTTTCTTATCAGCTGCTTCATTCCAAGAAACTACAAAGGCATTGACCGATGCGGCAATTCGTGGAAAGAGTGACAACTTATTGGGTCTAAAAGAAAACGTAATTATCGGTAAGCTTGTTCCTGCTGGAACTGGTATGGAAAATTACAACAAAGTTAAGTTTGTAAAAAACGAAACAACAACTGATCAAAATTAAAAAATAATTACTATTCAGTTATATGTGAATGCGGAGATATTTTACCGAAGGTCTAGGGCAACCGGAAAGCCCGGTCTACTCCGCAGAGTCGAAACTTAGACACAAGCTTAAACTTATACATTTAGAGGCTTTATAGTAAAAAATAATTATACAAAAATAGCTTAGAAATAATATTTTTATTTCTAAGCTATTTATTTTAGGCGTATTTCGTGATATAATTTTATTGTTAAACAAAAAAGAATGAGAGGAAGAAATATGGACAACATAATTGAATTAAAAAATATCACCAAGACGTTTAAAATATTAAATAGACATGAAGGTTTAAAAGGTAGTATTAGAGATTTATTTTCACGAGACTATAAATATTTAAATGCAGTAGATGACATATCAGTTTCAATAAAAAAAGGTGAAATAACTGGATATTTAGGCCCTAATGGTGCTGGAAAATCAACAACAATAAAGATGATGACTGGAATTTTAGAACCTACAAAAGGAGAAATTTTAGTAAATGGGATAGTTCCATATAAAAACAGAACATTAAACGCACAAAATATAGGTGTTGTTTTCGGGCAGAGAACCCAATTATGGTGGGCGTTACCTGTGATAGAGTCTTTTAAAATTCTTAAGGAAATATACAGAATAGACACAAAAGTCTATCAAGAAAATCTTGAGTTATTTGATAGCATAGTAAATATTAGTAGCTTGTATATGAAACCAGTAAGACAAATGTCATTAGGGCAAAGAACACTTTGTGATATAGTGGCATCTTTTTTACATGACCCAGCCATAGTTTTTTTAGATGAACCTACTATAGGCTTGGATGTTGCAATGAAAAGTAAAATAAGGGAAATTGTTAAAAAAATTAACTCGATAAAAAATACAACCATTATACTAACAACTCATGATATAGGAGATATAGAAGCATTATGCAAGCGTGCAATAATAATTGACAAAGGAAAAATGGTTTTTGATGATGAGATAGGGCAGTTAAAAAATAAGTTTGGAAAGTACAGAACACTCAAATTAAGTAAGGTAAATCAAGATGTGGATATTGTAAATAAGTTGATTGATGCTTTAAACAAAGAAGTTAAAAATTCAATTCAAATTTTGAAAAATGAAGAAGATGAAGAACAGTGGTTTGATTTGCTTATAAATGAAGAATTATTGTCACTTGCAGACGCTTTGAATTTCTTTATGAAAAAGATTAAAATATCGGATATAAAAATAGAGGAAATAAGTACAGAAGATATAATCAAAAAAATATATGGTGGTGATTAAAGTTGAATATTCGATCAGGATTAGCAATTGCAAAATCATCATTTTTAGAGGTTGCAGCATTTAGAGCTTATTTTGTGTTTACTATAATAGGAAATATATTTTATGTATTTATAATGTATTTTTTATGGCAAGCTATATTTAAAAATGTTGATGGTCAAATGATAAACGGAATGAACTTTCAAGATACATTTGTTTATCTTGCTTTGGCAGGAGGAATGGGTAGTATAATAACAGTTTTTGTAGAATGGATTATGTCGAGAGATATAAAGTCGGGTAATGTCAGCATGTACTTAGTTAAGCCGATGGACTATCAGCTTTTTGTCTTATCAAAAGGTGCTGGTGACATGATAAGTAATTTGATAATCATTTTTATTCCAAACTTTATTATTGTTTACTTTATATCTGGTGGATATATAAAAATGGGTTTAAATGTTTTGTTTTTCTTATTAGCTTTTGTTATGGCGGCTTTTATAAGTTTGACTTTTGATTTTCTTATAGGATTACTTTCATTTTACACAGAAAACGTATGGGGAATAAGTGCCATGAAAGATACTGTTGTATTATTATTGTCAGGTGCGGTAGTTCCTATTGCATTTTTTCCAGAAAAGTTGAAAATGATAGCTGAGTTTTTACCATTTCAAGCAGTTTATAATCTTCCTTTACAGGTGTTAATAAATAAATCATATGGCGTTGAAGATTATATAAAAATCATAGCTTTACAGTTGTTTTGGGCAGTTTTACTATTTTTATTAAGTAGGATATTTTATAAGCATGCTTCAAAAGCTATCATTGTAAATGGAGGGTAAAATGAAGAGAAGTATTTTTAACTATATTAAGATTTATTTCATGATGATTTCTCAGGATTTTAAATCTAAAATGGCATATAGAGGGGATTTTATAATCAGTTCATTTGCTATGGTTATGATAAACTTTACTGGATTATTGTCGTTTTGGCTTATTTTTAAGTCGATTGCGGTTATAGATGATTTTAAATTTGAAGAATTAATATTTATATATGGATTTTCTGTTCTTGCAACTACGCCAATGCAAATATTTTTCGACAACATATGGCAGTTGTGGATTCACTGTGAAAATGGTGATTTTATAAAATACTGCTTTAAGCCTTTAAATTTATTCTTTTACTACATTGCAGAAACTTTTGATCCAAAAGGATTAGGCCAATTTGTTTTTGGTTTAATAACTTTGGTATATGCTTGGATTAAACTAGGGATAGAAGTTAATTTTGTAAATATAACTGTTGCTTTGTTACTTTTATTTGGTTCTTCATTAATAGTAATAGGAATCATGGTTATGGCATGTTCATTTGCATTTATAACTATACACGGAATAACGGTCTTAACTTTTTTTGCGAGGTTTAGAGATTACGCTAGATATCCAATGACTGTTTTTAACAAGGCATTTAAATTTATTTTTACATTTGTATTGCCAGTTGGATTTATGGCTTATTATCCTTCTTTGTTTTTTTTAAGACGAGCAGATTATAAAATATCGTTGATTACACCAATAGTAGGGATTGTGTTCTTTTATCTTTCATATAAATTATGGATGCGTTTGGCGTTAAAATATGCCGGAACAGGGACATAAAAATAAATAGCACTTAACAAACAGCCCCAATGTTTATAAATACATTGGTGGCTGTTTGTTAAGTGCTATTTATTTACAAAATCCTTTATTAAGAAATTTATAGCAATTGAATCAATTGCACAAAGTACGAAAATTATAATAAATTGCGTTAGCATAAAATCACCTCCATAGTTTTAACTGTTTACAGTATACACCAATTTGCTATTTGCTTATTAAGATTTGTTTGACTTTTGTATGGATTTAAATCAAGTAAAGGTATTAAATAAAATCAAGTAAGATAAAACAAGTATGCTAATTATAAAATATAATTAAACCTGTATTTATTAAACCTTAAACATATTTTATATATCGACACTTCTTGAAAATAATTAAGATGGGAAATAGCAACAATAATATTTTGTTGTAACCCGAGTTTGCCACTTGTAAATCAATCAAACCATCATGCAATCAAGGTTTGATTGCTGTTTTCAGTATGAAGATAATAAAATACGCCTATAAATATGGACATTTATAGGCGTTGACAGCGTTAAATTTATAATATATAATTAAAAGGTAAATAATGTTATTGGCTTAAACGACAATGAGGAAATCGAGTAAAATAATAGGAAAAACGAAATATTATAACTATTAATAGTCATTTGCAGAAATAATTCTCTCGAAATCATCAAATTTAACTTTAGCAATATCTTGTGATTTATTTGTATCATCTCCTATTAATTGAAAATATTAAACCCCCAGCTATGCTGGGGAGAACGGAATAATCAGTAGAGGGTGTTAGGACAAAAAACGCCACCTATGATATAATAACAGAGGTGTTGCAAGCCAAAGTAAAAAATCATAG
>Ga0209800_10000201_pt1 | contig 116359 bp, 114 predicted proteins | sample Higcelweek8metaG_FD_187174 | JGI IMG/M metagenome (GOLD analysis project Ga0209800, IMG submission 187174) | Freshwater pond sediment microbial communities from the University of Edinburgh, under environmental carbon perturbations - High... | ecosystem: Environmental > Aquatic > Freshwater >... | reverse complement strand
TGGAGGTGACGATGGGATTCGGACCCATGATAGCGGTTTTGCAGACCGCGGCCTTAACCAACTTGGCTACGTCACCGTGTTATCTGGATAAGACATTCTTAACTTGAACTATCTCTAAAATAGCATCAGTATGGTTATGTCTTATAGAACTACCGCTAATAATAGCAATTTTATCGTTTAAATCCAACTCCCCTTGTGCATAAATCACTTCCACAGCATGTTGAGTACACTCATCTCTGTCTTGAGGTAAATCCTTAAGGAAGAAACCTGTAACCCCATTAAGTAAAGAATCCTGCCTTATGCGTTCTAATGAATTACTAATTGTCCATATTTGAGCATTAGGTCTATGTCTTGAAAGACTTAGAGCTGTTTTGCCGGTGTTAGATATAACAACAATACCCTTAAGCTTCATACTCTCAGAAATATCACATAGATTTCTACATAGTTCATCTACTTCCTCGGGAGCTGTTGTATGTCCATATATTAGACTTTGTTGAAGCACGGACTCTGCTTCCTTCGCAATTTTTTGCATAGTAGCTACCGCTACAACAGGATTTTTACCAGTAGAAGTTTCTGCTGAAAGCATTAATGCATCTGCCCCATCCATTACGGCATTGGCTACATCTGATATCTCAGCTCTGGTTGGTTGAATAGCTTCTCTCATAGATTCAAGCATTTGTGTAGCAACTATTACTGGTTTTCCTGCTTGTCTACATTTATATATGAATTGTTTTTGTAATATTGGTACCTTTTCAAATGGAATCTCTACACCTAGATCTCCTCTTGCAATCATGATTGCATCTGTAACAGAGAGTATTTCATCAAAATTAGCTACTCCTTGTACGTTTTCAATTTTTGCTATTAGCTTTATTCCACTTTCCCCGATTAACTCTTTAACTGCAAGGATATCCGCCTTATTTCTTACAAATGAAAGCGATATGAAATCAAAATTATGTGTTACTGCAAAAAGAATATCCGCTCTATCTTTCTCTGTGATTGGAGGAAAGTTGAAATTTACATCTGGAATATTTACGGTCTTGTTTGGCTTGAGTATTCCTGATTGTGTAACTGTACATATTACTTCTGTATTTTGTATAGCTTTAACCACCAATTGAATATTACCATCATCTAGAAGAATTCTTGTACCTACAGAAACATCTTTGTACAAATCTGCGTAGGTAATATTGAATGTATTTGGAATGGAAATTTCTCCTTCAATCATTATTTCATGATCCAATCCTGTTACTCTTATCTTATGCCCCTGGGTATCAAGCATGATCCCAATTCTAGGTGAGGTTGTTCTCAGTGTTGTTGAAACTCTTTCTAATTCTTCAAAGTTTGCAAATGAAGCATTTATTCTTGCAATATCCATTCCAGCAGAATACATCTCCTTTAATACAGGAGCATCCCAAGAAGATGGTCCAATAGTGGCTATTATTTTCGTTTTAGAATAGTTTTTCATTAGGCAGTTTCGATACAACCAGTATACTTAAAGTAACTATTCATGTCTATGATGGTGTGATATATTATTTATGTCTTAATATTTTTACTGCTAAATATGAAGCAATTTATTAAATCTTTGTTTGTGTATTTCTTCATACTCTATTTTGTCATTGGCTTGTTTAACAAGGGAATTGTATTGCCTACTACATCACTCTACCTTGTAATTACACTCTTAATTCTTACATTTACGGTTGTTATCTCTGGTCCTCTTTTAAAATTTCTAACTGTTAAATCAAATTTGTTTACTCACTTCTTAATGTCAGGAATTCTCTTAATTGGAGTATTCTTTCTCCTAAAAATATTCATGACTGGATTGTATATTAATCCTTATATTTTTAATGGTATAAATTGGGGAACGTTAGAAATAGCAAGCTTTTCAGTAACTCCAACAGTAACAATAATTAGTGTTGCATTAATTTCTGCTCTGATTTGTTCTATCTACAAAGAATTAGATAGTGTATAATAATGCTTATGGATAACACATTAAAAATATTCTTAATATCTCAAATCGTTGTGTGTGGCATACTTGTAATTGCCGTATTACTTCAAAACCGTGCAGAAGGTTTGGGGAAAATGTTTGGAGGAGGTGGAGAAGTATTTAGAACAAAGCGAGGTTTAGAGAAAGTCCTTTATTACCTTACAATTGGCTTAATACTTGTCTTAGTTGTACTTTCCCTCTTAATTCTAAAATACTCTGCATAATTGAGTAGATTATGAAATCTAATACTAAAGCACAAAACAAGGCCTTGTCCATGAGGGATGCTTTGAATGAGTTTAAAAGCCTCAAGGTTGTTGAATCTAAGAATGATCACAAGGATTGGAGAGATGGGTTTTGGAATTATCCTACTTTCTTAGAAAAGCTATACAAGAATACTGTTCCGTTTAGTTATATTTTACTATTTTCATTTATTGGATTTCTCTTTGTGCTATTTTTACAATCAAATACTTTTGCAAAATTTTTGAAAACAAGTTCTTCAACTAGTGATACATATACTGAAGGAATGGTTGGAGCAATTTCTTCATTTAATCCTTTATTTGTATCTAATAACTATGTAGATAAGTCGATAGATAGTTTGATTTTTGAAAAGTTTATATATATTGGTAAAGATGGGAAACCTACCTCAGGTATTGCCAACGAATGGACAGTTTCAAGTGATAGTCTTACCTATACATTTAAGATTCAAAAGGATCTGCATTGGAGTGATGGAACAATCCTAACTATTGATGATGTTTTGTTTACTTTTAATACTGCCATGTCACTAAGTCCAGATATTTCAGTCGGAGCTGCACTGGTTGGTATAAACATAAGTGTTATTGATACACAAACAATACAGTTTGTTCTTTCTGAAGCAAATCCTACTTTCTACGAAGCTGTTTCTTTGTATATAGTTCCTCAAAGTGCACTAAAAGATGTTGCATTGCAAGATATCCAAGGTGACAAATCATTTACATACAAACCTATGGGAAGTGGTAAATATGTGGTTGAAAAGACAGAACAAAATGCGGTGTATCTATCAGATAATCAATATGATAACTATTATCCAAGTCTAAAAAATTTAGTTTTTAGAATATATCCAGACTTTACTTCTCTTGAAACTGCTATGAGAGTTGGTGATGTCGATGCTTTAGGAAGCTGGAATAATGAGGCTCTTTCTTTCATGCAAGAGTATCCTTCATTTGGAGTGTTAACAAAAAATGAAGAATTTAGAAATAGAATTCTCTTTATGAATATTCGAAAAGAACTTTTGAAGGACAAGAATGTAAGAATGGCATTAAACTATCTTTTAGATATCAATAATCTTCTCCAAGATGCTCATATACAGGGTGAAGTTATGCAAGGCCCCTACCCTGAGCGCTCCTGGGCTTTCAATGATCAGATATCATATTATTACTATGATCCCGTCAAGGCGTTAGGTTTCTTGAAGACTGCGGGTTATACCAAGAATGCTGAAACAGGATATTTTGAATCTAAAGATGGAAAAATATTGAGTTTTACAATCAGTTATTTGGATAATGATGTAAATAACCGATTAGTAGATGCTATTGTTAAGAATATGGATACAGAAGGAATTGTTATCCAGCCAAATAAACAGGATTACAATCTCATCTCCCAGCAAACTATTGTTACTAGAGATTTTGAAATTCTTTTGTATGAGATTGAAACTACTGTGGATCCAGATCAATATAATTTGTGGCATTCATTAAAGGTAAACGACCCATATCTCAACCTTTCTGGTTATCAATATGAGAGAGTTGATATTTTACTTGAGGATGCGCGTAAAACGACTAATGAAGCTACTAGGAAAACAAAATATCTTCAATTTCAAAAATACTTGATAGCAGATGCTCCAGTTGTATTTTTGTATCATCCAACCTTTATGTATTATTTTGATAGCAAACTCTCGGGTATAGATATGGAAGACATAAACTTCTCATACGAAAGATTCTGGAATATACAGGATTGGAAATGGAATTAGGATGCCAGGGGGGGGATTTGAACCCCCAACCTATCACTAGGACTACGTTCTGAACGTAGCGTGTATACCAATTTCACCACCTTGGCGTATCAATGGTATTTTACCACGAAATTTACTTTTTAGATGTAAGAGATACCTCTACAGAGGAGGTTTTTTCTTCTCCTTTGGAATTATCAGGATCAAAATTCTTGAAATCTTTTAGAAAATCCATCTTGTTCATAACTCGTTCTTCTTCCTTCTTTTCTATCTTAACTTCGACCTTGTTATCATCTTTCTTTTTTTCTTCAACCTTCTGCTCCGCTGGTTTTCCAGTCCCCATGAGCTTCTCTCTCAAGGTAACACCTGCGTCCTTTGGATCTGTTTTAACAAATTTCTCAGCAACCTTCTTCTCTACTACCTTCTCAGTTTTTTGTTTCTTTTGAGAAGTAAAGAATATTCCAAGCATTATGCCGATGAGTAATGATGAACCTGCAACTATTAAATATATCTGATTAGTTATAATCCAGTTTTTGATACCGTCAACTGTTATATTTCTAATATCAAACGTTTTTTCATTTCCATTTGTAATTGTTGATTGCTTGTCCAATGTAAACTTTGTTGTTTCAGAAAGGTTACTTGCATAGCCATATCTACGTGTATATGCGCTTAGAGAAAAAACATCGTTTCCAAAGAGTTTTTTCTCAAAGTTCATGGTCCACTTTCCATCTTCATCGATTATTGTTGTTTGGGTTAACACTGTGCTTCCAGATGAAAGGAGGACAATTATCTCTGAATTAGCCAAACCAGTTCCAGATATTGTTACATCCTCAGTTCCAATTACGGGAGTACTCATTATTGGTGCTCGCGGAATTATGATTAAGGAGGTATCGTACATCTGTGTCGATGCATTTTCATCTTGGAACTTAAATGACAAGGTATGTTTTCCAATACTTAAAGCAGGTAATGTATATGGACTAGTAATATCTACATATCCTTTGCTATCTATTTCCAGTTGTACAACTGCGTTATCTGTAGAAGGATTAGTAAATGTGATTATTGTGCTGGGATTGTCAGTTTGAGAAGGCATTTCCACCTTAAGTGCATTATTTGATATTGTTGTTACTTCTAAGGGGTTGGTGCTCTCTGTTTCAGTTGTAGAACCAAGTACATCGGATACGGTTGTTTCCGTAGTTGCAAGAACAGGAGATGTTAATGTGAACGAGGATATTAATATTGTTATCAATACAAGAAGCTTTTTCATTTTTGGCAGTAAAAAAATTATTTCTATTTGATTATTCTATCAGTGAACAAGATTCCATCCAAGTGGTCGAACTCATGCTGTATGCTAGCTGCATTTATATCGTTGTATTTTTTTGTAAGCCAATTTCCGTCTAAATCTTGAAATCTAACTTTGATTTTGAAATATCTTGAAACATTACCTGTAAAATTTGGAATACTTAAGCATCCCTCTTCTCCAGTTACTTTTAGAAAACCATGTGGTTCTATTGTTGGATTAATGAATAGCTCCCACTGTTCAGTATCATAGTTTAATGAATAGAATACACGTTTGTTTTTACCCACCTGGATCGCTGCAATGCCCCCTGCAGGCACATTGCCCTGATCTTCACTATGTTGAGCTGTAAATAGAAGATCATCAACAAATTCTTTAAATTCCTTTGATTTAAGCTCCTCAGGTGTAACTAACAAACTTTTTCCACGTAGTATGGATTCTTCCTTTTGGTCTTTTGTTGTAAGTATATTTAATGCTTTTGCCATAGAAAATTATATCATAATTAGAGAGGACTTTTTTCAATATGAAGGTTTTTGAAATATTTTGTATTTATCTTATATCCAACTTTATGTACTGTTAGAATTAGGGGTTCTTTCAGATGTGATTTAAGCTTAGATCTAATTCTACTCACTAAGGTATCAACCGCAGCATAACTAATTTCCTCATGCTTTCCTGCAAAATATTTACTAATGCTATCCCTACTAACTGTATGTCCTCGAGCTCTCATTAATAGAGCCAGAAGATGGAATTCTTGATATGTAAGAAGGATTTTTTTATTTTTAACGTAGAAGGATTTTGAAGCCAAATCTATCATAATATTCCCAACCTCAAATATTACTTTTCGATTGAAGAATGATGTCAATTGACCAATTTGAGCTTTTAACAATTCACAACATATTGGTTTTGAATGATAGAGGTTTATTCCAATATCAAAAGCATCTATTGCCTTCGATATGTTATTGGGTCCTATGGCTATAATTGGTAAAAATAGATTTTGTTCTCTAATTTTCTTGAAATATTCGATATTTGTTGGATTCAAAAGGCTGACATCAAATATCAGAAGAGTATATTTATTACTAAGCGAGATCGGAAGATCAGCAATATTTTTTAGATGTATCAAATGTATCTCGTGGTGAAGGAAACAAGGTTTTAAAACTTTTAAAATATCAGTGTTCTTTTCAACTAGCAGAGCGGAATTCTCTGATGTTCTAGAAACCATTGTCTATTTTACAATATCAATTCTTACAAAAACCTTACAATTTACTCTTCTTTTTCTTCGCCATTTTCATTCTCTATTCCTTCATCGCTACCATCTGATGGATGAAGATATGAAAGAAGTATTAATAATGCGAGAGTTATTACAAGTATTGAGACTAAGATTATGAAGAATATATTGTTCATAATTCATTATACATTTTTATTTGTTGAGATTGAAACTTGTTTGCATGAGAACTATTTAACATATTTCTCAAATAATTTTTCATTAAGTGAGAGACAACATCCGCAATAGTTTTGCTTGTAGAATCCTTTATTCATCGGATGCTCATGTTCACTTTTGGGAGCTACAATATGTATGTCTTTGCTTTCTAATCGTTTCGCAATCTCTAATATTGTTGCCTTGTCTTGATAGTGGCTTCCGAGAAGTGTAGAAGATACATATTGGATATCATGTGCTTTGGCATATTCAAATGCTTTTGATAGTCTTAGTTCCCAACATCCCAAACATCGTTTTTCTTTTCCTACTATACTTTCAAAGTATTCTTGTGGTTTGTAATCTGGAATCACTAATTTCATATTCCAATCGGAGTATTTCTCTTTCATGACAAGCTTAAGCGCATTTAATCTCTCCATGTATTCAGTTTTAGGATGTATATTAGGGTTGTAAAAAAGAATAGTGATCTCAGTATCTTTTGAAACTTGTTTTTCTTCTTCAAGCGATTCCATTAAGTGTATGAGGCAATCTGCGCAACATGTATGAATGACTATTTTTTCTATCATCTTTGTTTAAGCTGCATAAAATATATCTTTAATCTTCTCAAAAAGTGCGATATTCCTAGTACACCCATAAAGACGGAAAGCTCAACATGCCAGTACATAAATTTGAAATCAATATCCATTAAAGAAGGAAATTGATATTGGAGCATCATGAAGATTCCAAATCCAAAGGTTGGTATTAAAAAGGTTAGTAACAGAACGGTGTTCCAAAAAGCATTAAATTGTTTAAGGTATTTACTGAATACTAATAGACTTCCCCAATACAATACTATTCCTAAGATTAGTGGTAAGAGTAGATTGTAAGGATTTTTTAGTACGGTTGTGTTTGAAATAGCGGTTGTCGTTGTGGTATCTGTAGTAGTTTCGGTTTGTGGATTTGTATCAGCTCCTGTTGTAGCTACTGTAGTGGTAGAAGTTGTAGTTGTGGATATTGTTCCAACTTTAAAAGAGGCTAGTAATGTTGTAGCTTCTCCTTGATGTTTTCTGACACTGTCAAAGTCGGCTGTCATATCAGTTCCACACCATGATGTAATATCTGAATATTTTTGATTATGTATATTTAAATATGTAGTTATATCGTATACACCATTCTCATATATTGCCCAACAGTTACTACTGGTGTTGTGTTGAGCAACCTCGGTTTTTGTATATGTTGTACTCGCTATAACTTGTCGGACAGATATCAATCCAATCAAGATGACCAGCGAAAGTAAAAGACTCTTTTTAATATTTTTCATATCATTAGAATACCCGAATTATGAACGATATTGCAAATATATCTTCACTTTGATATCGTGGGTGTATGGCAAAATATAGTATTAAGATTGACAATTTTTCTAAAACTTTCGGTGAAATCAAGGCTGTTCAAAACCTTTCGTTTGAGGTTAATGATGGTGAAGTCTTTGCATTTTTAGGTACAAATGGATCAGGAAAAACTACTACAATTAGATGTCTTTTAAAAATATATCAAGCTGATGAAGGAAAACTTTTGATAAATGGAAAGGAATATACAGAAGAATTAAATAAAAATATTGGATATTTGCCAGAAGAGCGTGGTTTATACAGAGATGTATCTGTAATAGATATTCTTACATATACAGCAAGGTTAAGAGGTATTGAAACAAATGATGCTATGAAGCGTAGTCTGGAATATTTAGATATGGTTGGTTTAATATTGCATAAGGATAAACAAATTTCTCAGTTAAGTTCAGGTATGCAGCAAAAAGTTCAGCTAGGTACTGCATTAATTCATAATCCTGAGATATTGATCTTAGATGAACCATTCAAGGGATTGGATCCAGTTAATAGGCAGTTGTTTGTTGATTTGCTTTCTGAGAGAGGTAAGAAAGGTGCTACTATTTTGTATAGTACTCATGTAATTGATGAAGCCCAGAAAATGGCGGATAGATTATTGATTATAAAGAATGGCGTCCAATTAGAATATGGTTCTGTAAATGAAGTCCGTGCTAGACATGGTAGTAAAAATATATATATAGAATTTGGTAGCTGGGCTCCAGTTGAAAAGAATGATCTTTATACGGCTATTATTACAAACAAGACCGCAGAGATCATTCCTAACAAGGATGTTACAGAGGATGAGATATTAAAAAATCTTCTTGAACAAGGCGTTAAGTTAATTAGTTTCAATTTAGACTATCCAAGTCTCAATCAAGTATTTATAGACATAATGAAATAATGAAAAAGAATTATTTTGAAGTTGCAAAATTTGAATATTTAAAAACAATCAAAAAGAAAAGTTTTTGGTTGGCTACCCTATTCCTTCCCTTATTTATTGGTGCGGTTGGATTAATATCTGGTCTTTCCTCGGTGGAAGCAGCTAAGCAGATGGAAAATCCAATCTCTTTTTCAAAGATATTTATATATGATCCTCAGACTGTTATTAACCCTGCGTTCTTTGTTGCTCCATATGAATCAACTACTGATATAGAATCGAGCAAAGAAAGGGTTAGGGAAGATAAATCAATTGCGTTGGTTACACTTTCTGATAACTATTATAGTGATTTGACATCAACCTTCTATTACAGAAAAGATGCTGATTTTATGGGTACTGCTAATCTGCCTTCTGTGATAAGTGCATTTGTTAAGCAAAGTGCAATTTCTGGTATCTCAAACCCTGGTGTGATAAATATTCTAAATGGTAAGCCAACAAGTACAAGCTATACGTATGATGAAAATGGTACGCTTGTAAAAGAAGGATTTGAGAAATATCTCCTTCCTATTGCTTCCTTAGTTATCTTCTTTATGTCTGTATATATTTCTTCAGGTTTCTTACTACAGAGTGTATCCGCAGAGAAAGAAAATAGAATGATTGAAACTATACTTTCTATTGTTGATAAAAAATCACTTATGTTTGGAAAAATGATTGGTCTTATGGGAGTAATGTTTACTCAACTTTCTACATGGTTGATATTTGGATTAGGAATATACAAAGTTGTTATGAGTAAGTTCAGTCTTCCTATTCCTATTGATTTTAGTAATATTGATCTTTCGCTTTTACCATTAAATATATTCTTGATCATAATGGGATTCTTGTTCTTTGCTGCTATTATGATTGGTACTGGTGCTGTGGGAACTGGTGCTGAGGATAGTAGAAATTTGTCCTCAATATTTATTATCCTTTCGATATTCCCTATGTATTTGATGCAAATTTTACTTACTAGTCCAAATGGTCCACTTTCTGTTGCGCTTAGCTATTTCCCATTCACATCATTCATGGTGTTGCTAATTAGAAATTCGTTTGGAGCTTTGCCCACGACTGAATTGATTATTGGTATAGGTACGTCTATTATCTATGTAGTAATTGCTATGTTCTTAGCCTTGAAGTTATTTGAACTGGGATGTCTTATGTATAATAGGAGACCTTCCTTTAAGGAAATGCTCTCCTATTTCATCAAGCGAGGTTAATTACCTTTGCCGTTTGTATTACTGCTACCACTACCGCTTCCATTGGAAGTGTCATCACTGTTGGATTCCTGATTCTGATTTTGAATCTGGGTATCCTCACCTGAGTTAGAAGTTGAATTCTCTTCTTTGTTTGCTTCCATTTCTACATTCTTACTTTCTGTAAGTTTGTTGCCTAATGATTCAATAGCTTTTTGCATGCTTGCCTTTTGAGCGTCATCACTTCCAGTCTTTAATTGATCCTGAGTCATGGTTTGAATATGAGCTTGTATTTTTTCTTGATATTGAAGTCTCAATTCTTCTCTTTCTTCTAGAGTTAGTTTTGAATCTCCATCAGCAACTGCAGTATCTAATGTATCGACCTGAGAATCAATTTCTTCCATAGCAACCTCTGTATCAACATTCTCAGCTATTAGAGCATCTAGTTCTGTTAATCTTTCATCAAGTACTTCTGTTTCAAATGCGATTTCTGCTTCAGGATTGATAATTGCTAATCTTGTAACAGATTCTGCAAATTTATCTAAAGGAAAAAGTGCATCTGCTGGAGTTGAAGCATTTGCTTCTCTTACGAGTAAGAACCCTCCTACCCCTACAAATACTACCGCAAGGGCTAAAGTTAGAGCTTTTTGTAGCTTTTTATCCATTACTTAAAATATTGAATAATTTATATATGTTTAAATATGGCAGATTCTTGTTCTTAGGTCAAGATCGTCAGGGTTGTATCTTTTCTGGTAGTAAGATGCTATAATACTTTTGCTATTGGAGCGTTGAATAGACTGCTTTGAGTAATTTTTCTCCCAAGTTATTGGTATAGCGAATATAATTTATACATTTATAAAATAAATGGGAAACAAGTTATTTGTAGGAAACTTGAGCTGGAACGTCGATGACGCTATGCTTAAAGATTTCTTTAGTTCTGTTGGTACTGTTCTTGAAGCAGTCGTTATAAAAGACAGAATCAAAAACCGATCTAAAGGATTTGGTTTTGTTAAGATGTCTACCGAAGAAGAAGCTCAAAGAGCAATCGCTGAGTTAAACGGAAAAGAGCTTGACGCAAGAGCATTGAATGTATCTGAAGCTAGAGAGGAAACTCCTAGAGAGAACAGATCATTTGGTGATAGAGATAACAGAGGTGGTTACGACAGAAGGTAATCCGTTGTTGTTTTGAAATTAAAGGGGGGATCGAAAGATCCCTCTTTTTTTTGTAGTTACAAAAAATATTAAACAATACTTATTGTTGATATAAAAATCTGTTGATTGAAAATTGCTTAAGACTTATTCAGTCATACCTTCTAACTGTTGTTGTGCATACGCAGTTAGATTCTTTCTCTTAGCCCAAGTTCTCTGAGTATCAGTAAGAAGTTTCTTTCTCAATCTAATACTGACAGGAGTAACCTCGATCAACTCATCATCATTAATGAATGAAAGTGCATATTCTAATGTTAGAGGAATTGTAGCTCTTAGAGAGACAATGGTAACCTCTGCATGGGACATTCTTACGTTAGTCTTATGTCTAGCCTTACAAGGATTAACCATAATATCTTCCTCATTGTTATTAATACCAATAACCATACCCTCATATACAGGCTCAGAACCAGAGATAAATAATTTTCCTCTATCTTGTATTGTAGTCAAAGAATAACCTAATGCAGTACCAGTTTCTGAAGATACAATTACACCCTTTCTGAATAATTCTGGTTGCTTTATGTATGGTATATATTCTGCAATGAAACTGTTAATAATAGCTTCACCCTTTGTAGCATTCATCAATGCTCTATGTAGACCAATCAAGTTTCTAGTTAAAATCTTGTATGTAAATCTAGTCTGTCCATCTTCATTCTCAATATTAATCATCTCACCTTTTCTGTCGCTTACCTCTTGTGTAACTACACTCATATACTCTTCTGGAGCATCGATAGTTAGTTCCTCAATAGGCTCACTGATGACACCATCAATATTCTGAAGAATAACCTCAGGTTTACTCAATTGAAGTTCAAAGCCTTCTCTTCTTAATTGCTCAACAAGGATAGCTAATTGAAGTTCTCCTCTACCTGCGACAAAAAAGCTGTTAGAACCATTATTTGTAATATCCAAACTAATATTTAGATTCTTTTCCTGTTCTAATCTCTGTGCTAATTGCTTGTCTGTAACAAATTTACCTTCTTTTCCTAAGAAAGGAGATGTGTTTGCTTGAAATTTAACTCTAACTGATGGTGGAGTTATTGCAATTTCTGGAAGTACATCTTGATTGTTGATATCACATATAGTTGCTCCAATTTTTGTGGATTCGATACCTGTGATAGCAACAATTTCTCCTGCTTTTGCTTCTGTAATTGGTTGCCATTGCATTCCTTCTTTAGCAAAGAGACCTCTAACTCTACCTTGTACCTTTTCTTCTTTTCCGGGTTTGTTAGAAATCAATATAACTGGGTCATTTAATTTTACACTTCCCCTATTTATCTCTCCAATTAGATATCTTCCTGTATGTACATCAAATTCTAATGAAGTAACTTGCATTTGGAATGGACCCTCTGGATCACCTTTTGGAGCTGGCATACTAGCAATAATTTCATCCAATATAGGTGTTACATCTCCCTCTGTACTGTTAGGTACTGTGAGGTCCCCTTTTGGCATTTCCTTGAAGATTTTACCTTCTCTAGCTATTGCATAATATACAGGGAAATCTAATTGCTCCGGGTCTGTAGCTAATGCTAAGAAGAGATCCTGTACTCTACTGATTGTCTTTTCAATATTTGCTAATTTTTTGTCTATTTTGTTTACAACAAGGATAGGTTTGAGTCCCATCTCTAATGCTCTCTTCAATACAAATTTTGTTTGTGGCATTGGACCTTCTTTTGCATCAACCAAAAGTAAGCAGCTATCTGCCATGTTTAATGTTCTTTCTACTTCTCCACCGAAATCTGCGTGTCCTGGGGTATCAATGATATTGATTTTGTATCCCTTGTATCTGATCGAAATGTTCTTTGCACTAATGGTAATACCCTTTTCTCTTTCCAATTCACTTGAATCTAAGATCTGTGTCTCAGACATTTCATCTTGATTATCTCTGAAAAGATGGTTTTGCTTCATAAAGGCATCGACCAAGGTAGTCTTACCGTGGTCAACGTGCGCTATGATTGCAATGTTTCTTAAATTGTTTTGGTCGATTGGTGAATATTCCATGACAAGGTAGGATTTTACCACAAAAATGGCTAACTTGATACTATATTGTGATCAAAGAATTATTCTTTGACTTCTACTCCTCCAAAGATAGCGGTACCAGTGATTTCTAAGACTGGGGATTTAGTTTCTCTAGATGCAATTTTGCTTTCCCAACCTCCCATGACTCCCGTTCCACTTGTAACAATCTTACAATCTTTTGGTACTAATACTTCTACCCCTCCAAATATTGCGTTAATGGTAAGCTTTGCTCCATCTTTATGTACTTTTGCATCTCTAAGATCTAATTTACCACCTCCAAATATTGCAGATATATCTCCCCCCTTAAATGCTTTAGAATCCATTCTTTTATCTACTCCCCAAAATATGAGGGCTTCGGATACTTTATCACTTTCATCATATTTCTTGTCTAAGTTCATGTGGGTACTTTCTTTCTTGAAAATCATTGAAAGTCCAATCGCAATTATTGCTACTGGCCATAGTACGGCAAAGAAATTCCATGAGAAGAGTTTTGTGAAGAGGAATATGAAACCAATTGAAAGGAAGAGAATTGCTGATGCAGTATTTTTATCTAACATCATCTTTATTCCTACTCCAAGCAATGCAGCTGGCCATAGGTAGCCTATGACATCTCCTGCGTTTAAATGTAACAATGGTAATACACCTGAGGTTTCGAGGAAGAATATGAGGCCAAGGATTATTAAGAGTCCTCCAATTACTAATTTTGAATTTGTGTTCATGATATTAAATGTTTATTAATTAAATTATTTTCTATCAATTGTTAATTCACCTACTCCTACAGAAGCAGTTATAGTTACTTTCTTTGTAGCAGTATCATAGTTGGATGATTTGTAATTGGTTTCTTTTCCAACTCCATCAACGGTACTATCATCAACCTTTATTGATCCTACTCCTAAGTCATATGCTACTTGGATACCTACATTTTCAGGAATTGTTAAAGTGATCTCTCCAGCTCCTACATTCATATCTATTGTTTCAGGAATTGCACTTTCCCCTAAGGTAATGTCTAAGCTTCCTGCTCCAACACTTGTTTTAAGAGTTTTGATTGATGCTGAATCTAGATCCACAATTCCTTCTCCTGCACCTAAATCAATCGTTATTTCAGTTGGAATGGTATTTTGGCCAAGTGTAAGAGTATATTCAGGAGATTTGAAATTCCACCATCCCCAGTTATGTATTCTTGTATTATCAAATACTGTTGTTAAAACTCCTTCTTTTGAGGTGTTCTCTAAAGTTGGTTTGTTAGTCTCAGTATAATCTTTCATTTCTGAGTGAAGGAAGTAATCAGCAGATTCATCATTTAGATAGAGTGTTGAAGCTGCAACGTTTAAATCCAAAACTCTTGAGGTTATACCTGTGTAGTCTGCAAGATTAACATATGCTTCACTTTCCATTAGCTCGCTGTCATTTACATTCTCACATCTGTTAAATATGCAGTTTGAGATACTTTCAGGAAGGAAAGGCACTCTCTGTGTTTTTGTGAAGAAGTATGATGTGGCTCCAATGAAGATTATGAACAATGTATATATGATTGGATATACAATCTGCCCTACTTTGTTTTCAGGTAATATTATCTTTAAACCTGCGAGGATTAATAGGATTGGCCAAAATCTAAATATTTGTAACCATATTCCCCATGGAACTATATTGGTTGTATTAAGTAAGAACAAGAGCCCAATAGATACAAGAAATATTGCCCCTGTAATATCTTTTTGTTTTTTGTCTTCCATTTGTTTAAGAATAAATTTACTTTACTTAATATATGTTATCATTTTATCAATAACTTATATATTTACAATATCATATGGAAAAGAAACAGATATATAGATGTCCAATATGTGGAAATGTGGTTGAGGTATTGCATGTTGGTGGTGGTACTTTGGTATGTTGTGGTCAGCCTATGCTCTTAGAAGCTGTTAAGAAGATGGAGGAAGGTAATGAGAAGCATCTACCTATTGTTACTGTGAATGGGAATGAGGTTAGTGTTAAGGTTGGTAGTGTTCCTCACCCTATGACCGAGGAGCATTCTATACAGTGGATTGAATGTATTGTTGGTGAGAATGTTTACAAAAAGGAATTAAAACCTAATGAGGTTGCTGAAGCTGTATTTATGGTTTCTGGAGATACTAGCAATATGATAGTTAGAGCATATTGTAATGTTCATGGGTTGTGGCAGGCATAGGTTTGGAAATTACATATAGGTGCTTATTTTATTAAACACCTATATGGTGAAGAAAAGAAATTGATCTCGACTAGAACAGTCGTAAAATCTGATCTGAAAGCTTTTTCTTTCCTTCCGTAATTTTTTCTATATCTATAGCATTTTGTTCTCCTGGAATTCCTTCTCGCTCTATTTCAGCAAGATCTAGTTTCTTCCAGATGTCATGCATAAAATGCACATTTTTGTTTTTGATTGCTTCTTCTATATCATCAAACATTTTCGACCAATTGATGCTCATCTAACACTCCCTTACGAAAAAATTACGAACCGGCTATTATACTACAGGTCTATATGCGCATCAACCCCCATTTCTAAACAAATCTTGATATAATAGCTCTCATGTTAAATATAAATAACATCTCTTTAAGTAGAGGTAACAAACAAATATTAAAGAATATATCTCTAACCTTAGGTGAAGATGAAAAGGTTGGACTCGTTGGAGTTAATGGAGCTGGTAAATCTACCATTTTAAAAGTTATTGGTGGATATGAAGAAGCAGATCTAGGGAATGTATCCTTTAAAGGAACAATGTCATACTTAGCACAAGAGACACACAAGGAGATGGATATAAATAATCATCCTAATCTAACCATTGGTGAATATCTAATCATTGAAAAGAATGTAGATGTTGAGGAATGGGAGATTAAGTTCTCCTAGTTTAATCTCAAGATGGATGACAAGGATTGCGATAGTAAACTAGGAGAACTTTCTGGTGGACAGAAGATTAAGGTTGAAATTATTAAGATATTAATGGAGAAAGCAGATCTCTTAATATTGGACGAGCCAACTAACTTCTTAGATATTCCTTCTGCCGAATGGTTAATGAGATATCTAGTAACGTATCCTAAGGCTGTGCTAGTGGTATCTCATGATTTGAGATTGATGAATAAGGGGATAACTAAGATTTGGTTTCTTAACGAAAAGATACATGATGTAGAGGTTTACAGAGGTAACTATGAACAATTTTTAAAAGTTAAAGCATTAAGAGATGAATTCCTAGTTAAGCAGTTGATTAGCGAAGAAAAGAAAGCTGAAAAAGTATTTGAATTAGCTCAAGGGTTGTCTGGAAGAAAGAGTATTAAGGAAAAGAAGCGAGCTGCAAGAAAGTTTGAACAAGCTAAGGAGTTAAAGGAGAATGTTAAAGAGTTACAGATAAAGGTTATGAAGGGTAAGAAGATGCATTTAAATATTCCTGTTCCATCACAAAGTAACAAGCTTGTGTTGGAGATGGATAATATTTCAAAGGCGTACATTAAAGGTAAAGAAGTACTAAAGGATGTGTCATGTAATGTACAAAGGCATGATCGTCTTGCCATTATTGGTAAAAATGGTGCTGGTAAGACTACTTTGCTTAAGATATTGGCTGGTAGGTTGAAACAGGATAGCGGTACATACAAGTGGGGTTTTAATACCACCGTTGGATACTATTCTCAAGAGAATGAGGACTTGGATTTTACCAAGACAGTTTGGGAGAATGTTGAAAAATTGGAATGGGGATTGTTGGATAAACGAAAGTTTTTGGGAGGATTTTTGATTGCTGGAGATATGATTAATCAAAAGGTGTCTACCCTATCTGGTGGTGAAAAGACTAGATTGGCTTTGGCTAAACTATTTGCAGGTGGATACAATGTGTTGCTGTTGGATGAACCTACTACTTATTTGGATCCTGATTCTCAAAATATATTGCTTCAAGCACTTAAGGAGTACAAGGGTACTATTATATTGGTAAGCCATGAACCTCATTTTGTTAAGGAATTGGGTATAGAGAAGGTTATATTAATGCCAGAGGAATACTTTGGATATTTTAGAGATGAATATATTGAAAGAGTTGGTGCTATTTAAATCTTTTCCAAAGGGTTGATTCTTTTATTATTTTCTCAATCTCTTTTTTAGGTAAGTTACTTTCTACCCAGATATGGGGAGGTGTAGATTGAAGTTTCTTTAATTCTTTTAGAAGGTCTGATTTAGTTATCTTCTTGACTTCTTCAATATAGAGATTTGTATTATATAGCTCGCCATATTCTATATAATTCATAGCAACTTCATTTGGAAGTTCTTCCTCATATACAATAGTCCTTGGAAAGATATATGTACTAAGAATATTATTAATCCACCTTGTCCCTTTATCGGATCTAATAAATTTCTCAATATCTGTGAGAATAAATGGGTCTAATTTAGTAAATAACTCTTTGAGTCTAGAGCTCTCGATGACAAATCTTAAATATTCAACATTATTATATGCTGTAAACCAGTCATCTCTATATGCCTGAGATCTATATATTAATCCCATCTTTTCGCGAAGAATGAGAAAGCCAATTTTCCTTATTAGTGAGTGCAGGACATTTTCAATAGCATCTTTTTTATAATCAAAACCTTTTCTAATGTGATCAAAATAAATAAGTTCAATTGTAGTCCCTGTAGCTTTCTCATCGTAGAAATATCCTAAATCGAGTTTATTGATTAGTGGAATTTCACCAAGCATTTTTGGTTTTTCATTGATATATTTTTCCCCAATTTCGTTAAGTTTATTACAAATGGAATTATTTAAAGGATTCTTGGATTGAATTGCAAATACTGTACTTTTGTTTATCAATCTTTTTGTAAAGAATTTCTGAAGATCATCAACATTTATATTTTTTATTTCATCAATTTCTCCTGCTAGATGATATGTAAACTCGGGATATTCTTTTCTTTGTAAAAAGAGCATTTTTTGTCTGAAGTTGTCCTTTTCAAGCTTTGGGCTTCGACTTCTTTCTGCTATCACAATTCTTTTTTCTTTGATGATAGATTTCCTAAATTTTAAAGTTGGAAAATCAATTATACTATCGATTCTTTCCAAAATGCGGTCTGCTCCTTGATAATTTGCCATTCCTTTTAGTGTAATGAACTTGTGGGTGGTACCTGCATTCATATTTAGAGCGGGACAAGATTTATTTCCCTCTTCAAATTTATTAATGTCATCTTGTGTTTTAAATGTACTGTTAGGATTAAAAAGCATATGCTCAAGCAGGTGTGCACTTCCATGGGGGACTTTTTCTAGATTTTCATATATGGTTCCAGCCTCATGAACTGAGAAAAAATCAAAATTAACAGTAGCTGGATTTTCTAAATGTATTAACTTAATACCACAATCTAATTCATATAATCTATATGTAATATTGTTATATTCATTCCTAAACTCTTGTAATAATTTCATTGGTTATCTATTTAAATTAACTTCATAGCTTCCCATATCCTAATCATAGCATAGGTATCTAATTCACAATATCTAAGCAAGTTATCTTTCGTAGCGTTTTTTTCTTCTTCAGACTTACTCCCATATACAGTCTCTTCCCAAGTAACCATAGCCTCAGTACCATTAGACACTTCCATACCATGATATGTTAAATCAGGACATAGTACAGGTAAAACTTTTTTAATACTCCAACTACCTTTAAACTTAGGATCCACATACATTTGCTTACTAAATATATCTCCTAGATCCTTAACTCTGCTATTTACCATAATGAAGAAATCTTCATATTCTGGATATATCTCCCCCATCTCCTTGTTTCTACCCATCTCAAATGATTTGTTCCATGTTAAGATACTTCCCGTCTTACCAATAACCTTTTGTAATTCGGCTGGTACAGACTTCATAGGGTCATCTTGTGAAGTAGAAAGATATTCATAATGTTCTAACTCAGAATTAGGAGTTCTTTTTACATGTAGAGAATATTGAAATACTACATTCTGATATGGTTTGTGACCATTATATTGTGGTACAGCCCAAGCATAGGTTTCGTAATCTAAGAAATACAGAGGAAAGATTAATCCTTCAATATCATTTCTTACAGCATAGATATCAATAATTGCCTTGTTCTCTTTAGTAGCCCTCACTTGTATCTGTTGTTTTGAGCTAAGTTTGAAGTTCTCTGGAATATTCCTCATATCCAATATATCCATATCTCTGAGCATTCTCACCTTCTTTTCCCCTATCATTCCTACATCGTAGATTGAATATTCGGGTAGTGTTGGAAAACAAAGTCCTTTACATGGGCAATCTTTAGGCTTGTAACATTCCATTAATCCATTATTTTCCATTTTGTTGGTTACTAGGAGTGCTTCAGCAATTAATCCTTGTACTTTGTTGTAATTCTCTTTTGCAAAGTCAGTCATCTTCTTAACAACAAATAGCTGTTCTAGATCTACTTCTCCTTCTCTAATATAGTCTTTGTTTAGATATATTAGATATATGTCGTTAATATCCTTTTCTAATGTGTTTGATGCAGTGTAATACTGGAAAAGCACATCATATTCTTGCTCCTTCTCTATCTCTGTTACGCTCTTTACCTCATATATATCATTTCCAACTACAATGTCTGCTCTGCTGTAGAGATCATCAGTTTGATATATCTTTTGGTGTTCACAATCATTGGAGAGACATTTTTTAACATATTTGCGTGCGAGTTTCTCTACCTCGTATCCTTGCTTGATGAGGTGTTGATCATACATTGAGAGAGACTTATTGTATTGGTTATGTCTCAATGCCCATAGATGCATTGGTGCATCCATGAAGACTAGAAAATCTGATTTGGTTAACATTCTAGATTATATCTATTTATAGTCTTCATACCAAGGCACAAGTAAGGGAGTTAATTTTTGTCTGATTGTTTTTAAGATTAATCCTGCATTTGAGCGTGTAAATCCATATATTTGCCCTATTTCCTCTTGAGTTTTAGGAACAGTTTCAAGCTCAGTTGGATACAATAGACTAAAGATCTCAAATTCACGAATAGACAATTCTTTTTTAGCAAGTGCATATATTTCTTGTATTGCTACATGGTTTAATGCTTGTCTTTCAATTGGCTCCTCATGAGTCCGTATTTTTCTTTCTTCCGCAATATCATCAACGGTTGTTATCTCGATTCCCTGTATCTCGTATGCCCTTTGTAGTGTCTGTGGAGTGATACTATTCTCCTTTTGGGTAAGATTCTCAATTGCTTTTGATATTGAAATAGTTGTGGTTCCTAATTTCTGATATTCACTTTCTATCTCTTGCCCAAGATAGGAAAGTTTAATTGATTCATCATCTGATATTGAAATAAGATTTTCCATATCTCTTTTTTGTCTCCTGATTTCAAGTCTAATCCAAAAAGCAGCATATGTTGAAAATCTAACACCAATTCTAGGATCAAATTTATTTATTGCAAGTAATAATCCCCGAGTTCCAACCATTAATGCATCATTGAGATCGTTTTGATCTGTATCAGGATAATATATTCTATGAATCCAGTAATGAACTAACCTCTGATTATGTCTTGAAAGAATATCTATTAGGATATTTCTGAAAGGCATAAGTAACTTTTCAGAGTTGAGAGAAATTTTTGTTTCAAAAAGGGCTTTGAAAAGTTGCTCTTGTACTTTGTCAGGCAATTTTGTGTCATTGTTGTTATCTTCGAAGGTAACTAATAGTTCCTGGGTTGCTTGTGATATTGGAGCCACGTTTTGTTGTTGTTCTAAATATTTGAAGCATTGATTGATGTTCATTTCAAAAAGTTCTGGATGAAATCTTATTGCGTTAGTTAGGGAAATATTGAATTTGTTTAGTAAGATTACTACGGGAATGATTTTCTCAATTGGTTCACAAAAATCTCTCTCATTTAGAATATCATTCATTTTTACTCCAAGATGGTTCAAATATATAAATGAAAGCATGTCCTCTGTATTTGTAAGTTGAATTCTTTCTTTTGGAATATAATTTTTTTGCTTGGGAGAAATTCCATATCCAAGTGATTTTACAAAAGTAAATTGATCCTCTACTTCTGGGAGCTTTTGAATATCTAAAAATAGCTCAGACTTCTGATTTGAATCTAAGCATTCTTTTGAGATTATAAGATTTATAATCTCTTCTTTTAATAGTGAAATTGAACCTCTTGGCTCTAGAGCCTCAATCTCAGGCGTTTCTGTAAACATATATGTGTTCTTAAAACAAAACACCTATAGTATATCAACTCTGGGCGCTTTATTCTACCACTAATGAAACAGTAGCTTTGCTGCTTGCACTAAATGTCCCTGATGAGGAATACTCTTCCTGAACTATTGAGCATACTTCAGAAGTTGGTTCGTCTAGCTTTTGTACTCTTACTTTGACTTGTTCTGGATAGCTTTCCATAACTAAGGCATCAGTTTTAATATGTATACATGAGGTAGAAGCTGCTTCAGTTACATTATAGCTCCACGTGTTATCTCCCTTGTATTCATATGTAAGTATAAAATTTTCTTTTGTAAGCTGTTTGCTTGTTTGTAGGTTTTTATTGTGTATATATAGGTATACAAAGATTCCTGAGATTACAATTAACAAAAATGCTATGACAGAAATTAATATGACTTTTTTATTCATGTCCTTACTATTCAAATATTATATATGAGGCTATTCTTCTATGGTCTCTAATCTTGTGTAATAGTCAGGTAATTCTTTAAGATGTGCTAAAGCTATTTTACCTGTTAAAATTGGATCGTTATTGGTTACGTTTGTTTGTAGATCTCTACTTCCATGTTCTAATTCTACGTTTATTCCTTTGAAAAATTGATTAAGATCTACAGTATTCCAATCAATATTTAATTGATCTCCTATTTGTTTTGCATCTTCTAATGTGAATTTCATATCTTCCATATGTGTTGATTATTCAAATTATATTTATACATATTACCAGAGAAATGGTTATTCTATAATCCCACCACCAATAACGTACTCATCATCATAGAATACGACCGATTGTCCAGATGTAATTGCTCTTTGTGGATTATCAAATACTACTTCTACTCTTCCATCCTCCAATGGTTTTATAGTAGCAGGAGCTTCCTTCGCTCCATACCTTATCTTTGCAAATACCTTCATTTCCTTTTCTAATTTCTCAATTGATATCCAATTTAATTCTCTAGCAATTAATGTATTTCCAAAAGTCTCTTCATCATCACCAAGTACTACTTCATTTTTTTCAATGTCTACATCCACAACATACAAAGGTTTGTTACTTGCAATACCTAGACCCTTTCTCTGTCCCACTGTGTAGTAATATATTCCTTTGTGTTGACCAAGAATATTCCCTTTGGTATCAACGAAATTCCCCGGTAATATATCTGAATCAAGATGCTTGGCAATGAACTTGCCATAGTCGTTATCTTCTACAAAACAGATCTCTTGGCTATCGGGTTTGCTTGCTACACCTAGTTCATATTTCTCTGCAATCTCTCTAACCTTGTCCTTGTTATATTCTCCTACGGGGAAAAGCGTTTGAGATAGCTGCTTCTGAGTCAAATTGTAGAGAGCATAGGTTTGATCTTTAGTTTTACTAAATGATTTTTTAAGTAAGTATCTACCATCTTTAAATTCCACTTGTGCATAGTGGCCAGTAGCTATGTAATCTAATCCCATGGAAATAGCTTTGTCTAAGAGTGCTTCAAATTTTACTTCCTTATTACATATGATACATGGGTTTGGAGTTCTTCCCGCGGTATATTCTCTAACAAAGTAATCGATGACCTTCTCTTTGAATATATCTTTGAAGTTTAATACGTAATATGGAATATCTAATTTGTTAGCCACTCTTCTTGCATCATTTATGGCAGTAAGCGAACAACATCCGTTGTCTCTTTCTTCCATTCCTTCGGTTTGCCATATCTGCATAGTAGCTCCAATGACTTCGTAGCCTTGTTCTTTAAGTAAGGCTGCGGAAACAGAACTGTCTACGCCACCACTCATGGCTATTAATACTTTTTTTCCGTTATTTTGAGGATTCATTCTTTTTCTTGTAATCATCTATTGCTGCCTTTATGGCCTGTTCTGCAAGATTTGAACAATGCATTTTTACTGGAGGTAACCCATTCAATGCCTCTGCTACTGTTTTGTTTGATATTTCTAATGCCTCTTCTAATGTCTTTCCCATTATTAGTTCCGTTGCCATACTACTAGTAGCTACAGCTGCACCACATCCAAAGGTTTTGAATTTAACATCAGTAATAACATTGTCTTTGATTTTAAGATACATCTTCATGATATCTCCGCAAACAGGATTTCCAACCTGACCTATACCATCTGCATCAGGGATTTCTCCTACATTTCTTGGATTCATGAAATGATCCATTACTTTTTGACTATATTCTTCCATTTTTAATAAAGGTGTCATATAAAGGGGACATTGCTCTTAATTTCTCAATTATTGGAGGTAATGTCTCTAATAGATAGTCTAAATCACTATCTGCATTTTCTTCTCCAAAAGTTAATCTTAGAGAACCATGTGCTATTTCGTGTGGTAATCCTATCGCTAACAACACATGAGAAGGATCTAAGGAACCAGAGGTACATGCTGATCCACTCGAAGCACATATACCTTTCATGTCGAGCATAAGGAGGATTGATTCTCCTTCTATGAACTCAAAGGAAATATTTACATTCCCTGGTAATCTATTCTTTTCATCCCCATTTAATCTTGAATATGGGATCTTTTCTAATATCTCTTTTATAGCTCTATCTCTTAATTTTATTAATTTTGTATTGTATTGTTCAATATTCTCAGTTGCTAGCTCAATAGCTTTTCCAAGTCCAACAATACCTGCTACATTCTCTGTACTAGCTCTCTTACCTCGCTCCTGTGCACCTCCATGTAACATTGGTGATATTCTTACTCCATCTCTAATGTAGAGCACTCCGACTCCCTTAGGGCCGTAGAACTTGTGTCCAGAGAGTGATAGCATATCAATATTCATGTCCTTAACATCAATAGGTATATTACCAATAGCTTGTACAGCATCTGTATGGAAATATATTCCTTTTTCCTTGGCTAACGCCCCTATTTCCTTAATTGGTTGTACTGTACCTATCTCATTGTTAGCAAACATTATGGATATTAATATGGTATCTGGCCTTATGGCTTTCTCGATATCCTCAACGTGTACTATTCCTTTGTTATCTACTGGTACATAGGTTACTTCAAAACCATATTTCTCAAGATATTTACATGTGTGTAATACGGCATGGTGTTCAATATTGGTTGTTATGATATGTTTTCCTTTAGATTCATTTGAAAAAGCAACTCCTTTTATAGCCCAGTTATCTGATTCTGTCCCTCCACTTGTGAAGAATATTTCTTTTGGTAGTGCATTTAATGCTTTGGCTACTTTTTCTCTTGCATCATCTATGGCTTTTTTGTTTTCTCGACCTAATGAATATATGGATGAAGCATTACCATACTTCTCAGTAAAATATGGAAGCATTGCTTCTAATACCTCTGGTTTTACAGCGGTTGTTGCAGCGTGATCAAAGTATATATTTTTCATATATATATTTTACCACATGGGTCAAGGAGTTATATTGAAATATATAGTTTACTGACTAAAGGCAAAGCTTTCATTAGGTCTTAATGCATAGTTTCTAGATCTATCGTAGAAACGATTTAGAGTGGCAGGATCATTTTGCAGGAGGTAGTCTTTGAAGTCTCCATTGCCTTGTGCAACGGAAATAGCTGGAATGGTTTCTCCGTTTATTACAACAGGTGTGCTATATCTAGGCATTTTTTCAATTTGAGGCAAGTTCAAAGGTTCTAATATTGATTTGAGTTGATTAATCATTTTTGCAGATATTTCCTTTGCTGAATTCTTCTCTGTTTTCACTGGGTAGAAAATGAAGTCGGCAACATTATTTGGATTATCTTCCCCATCCCCCATTTTATATACAGAAAGGAAATTAGCTTTTCCGCCGGCGACTTCAACTTCTTCGTTACTTACGCTTATATTATTTCCTCCTTCTTGCCTCTTTTGAGCAAATAGATTTTCAATAATTGCCATGTCCTGTTTCTGAGTTTCAAGAATCGCCTTTAAAACTTCTATTTTCCTTTCTGGTGGAACAGTCAGATGTATTTTAAAAGTATCTTGTTCATATTCATAAACGGCATTTTCTTCTTCAGAAGACAATCTTCTAGAGGGGTTCTCGGTTATTTCTTCAAGTAATTTTCCTCCAGGAGTTGGTTCTTCATATATATTCCAGCCAAACCAATATGCCCCTCCTTTGTGTGCTGCAAACATCGTATGACTCATAATCCCAAGATTATGCATGTATCTCTCCTTTGTTTGTGAGGATAGGTTTTTAAAACCAATTTGTTCGTATGCAGTATTTTCCACACTCAATAACTGTCTGTTTTGTTCGAAGCTTTTTGGATATCTAAGCTGACGCTCTTCCTGGCGTTTACTATATTCCTCTCTTGGAATATCTGCTAAACCTTTATCAATTGTTTTATTAAATACATTCTGTAAAGAATAGACATCATCTGCAAATAGCAATAATTCATTTTTATTCAAAGCATCTATTCGTCTCGAGGCGATGGATGAATATTCAATAGCTTGTTCTATCTGCTCCATTGGAATCATGGTATTAGGATCTTGCTCGTTTTGTTTCTTTAGGGCTGAAATACGACTATGGACAATATCCATATTGGTTAGCTGTGTTTCTCTTTCTTTTATCTTTTTGATTTCGTTATCAATATCTAAAGCCTTTTGAGCAAGTACTGATACCTCTGGTGAATATTCATCTGTTTCAGACTGAAGCTCCTGCCAGAGCGTAGCTATTTCTTCCATTTTCTCTCCAGCTTCTTCAAAGAGGTTGTTATCAACTACTTCAACAGTTTCTATAGGAATACTCTCATTCGGAGTTTCAGCAACTTCTACAGTTGCAAGATTTATCTCTTCTGCAATATTAATATCATCTTGTTGTGACATTTTGTAATTGGCTAGTTAAACTTTTTATACCTCGTTGATCTTTTATCTCTACTAATCTCTTGTATATATATCCTAGTAAAAGATTCAATTCTTGTACCCTTTGATTTATCTCTGTAGCATTCATATCTTTATTAAAGATTGGTAAACTCAACTTCTAACGAATTAATTATACCTTGAATTTTGTTAAATTCTTGTTTGTAAAGTCCCTTATCATCAACGGTATATCTAATGTATATACATTCATTTTTCTTTGAACATACGCTAATTCCATCATTAGGAGAAAAAGAATCTTCCTGCTCTTTGTCGATCATTCCATACACAGTTGATTCATCTTCAAAATCAAACACATTCTTTTTTTGTCCTAAGATATTGGTGGTATATTCTTCTTGCTTTTCACCGTTTTCAGAAATCCATCTTCCGCTATCATAGAAGGATGTACACATTCCATTTTCCAGAGTTGGGGAATCTTTGTAAGCTGATATTAGTATTTTTATACCCTCTTTTTCAAAAAATACTGAAGAAAGATCTGCAGTTTTAAAACTATCACTTACAGAACCCTTTTCTGATTCTACAAGTGTAGGGTAATCGGAGCATGAGGAGACAGTATAGTCAGAGGGATATTTTACAGTAAGAATGGATGTGCTTTTTGTTTCCCATTTTGAAAGTAATCCATATGATGAAAGTTTTAAATACAGGAAAACGATAAGTAATATTCCCAATACAATCGCTAATACAATAGTAAATGCTTTTTTCATCTATATTCCCCTCTAAATTAATATTAAATTATACATTTCTTTTTATTAATGTGAAGTCAAAATGATTATTACTTTCGAGATAGCAAATGGTTAGTTTTTCTTTTCTTTGCAGTAAATATTAATGCAATCCATATACTGCCTGACATCATTAATACTCCTGAACAAATCATTACCCAATCAAAGTATATATCACCTAGATTAGCGATTAGTCCAATTACTGCACTAAGAATTACTGTAGAGAGACTGATAATGGTCTCGTAGAAGCCATATTGCTTGCCTTCTCGACCATAATCTATATTCATAGCAAAAAGCTTTCTCCATGTTGAAAGATTTAGAGATGCACCGATACCAAATATGAGTTGAAGAACATAAAAATGCCATGGTTGGGATATGAGTGGATACAGTATGTATGGTATTCCCATTAATATGATTCCCCCTATGAGGAAATATATATCATCTTTATCCTTCTTTATCTTGTCCGTTATATATCCTATTGGTATCTGTGTTAGGGCTCTGGTGAAGTAATATATGGCCGTTCCTACCCCTATGAATTCAATAGCATTAGCTCCTAACTTACTAGAGAGATATATCCCTGCTAGTGTAGAGATTACAAAGTATGGTCCCCATGCAAATACATCTGAGATGGTTAGTAGTACTACTACCTTGTTAAAATTCTTAGTATATTTTTGGAGTTGGAGCATGATGGATATATGGTAGCATACTGAGGGAGAATAAAAAATAACAAGTATTTCTACTTGTTAATTAATAATAATGTGTGAATTGTATTCTTTTCGGCTTGCCAATATATATTGGAAGACTCATCAGTATCGCTTAGCGATAGAAGAAAAGGAAGAGAACCACAGATTTATTAGCCAAAGGCAAAGATTTTGTCACCCAGACATGTTACTGTCTCCGGTACGAATCTAAATGCCTTTAGGCGAACTCTGTGGTTGTCTTCCGACTTGCTGAAATTGTGTTGTTTTGAAACTGTGAAGCCTCAGGTATTCTCAGGGTATATTTTGACATTTGTTCCGTGCTTTTGCATGGTGGTACATTTTGTACAAAATATATGTATTTCTACAGCTCAATTACATTCTTTGTTTCAGCTATATCCTAGGATAGCTATATAAATACATAACCTGTATGTATTCAGGTAGCTATCCAGGACATTGGTTTTAAAGATCTAATAGTTAATAATTTTCATTATTTAACTGTATATATTATACAATTTTTCTAAAAAGATGTAAATATACTATGAGTCTACTAATTAAGGCTTAAATTTGGAATAATAATAGGTAACCTAACCACATATCACTATGTCTAAATACGATGTAATAGTAGTTGGTGCTGGTCCTGCTGGCCTATTTGCATGTTACGAACTCCTCAAATCTCACAAAGATATGAAAATTGCCCTCATAGATATGGGTAATAGAATTGAAAATAGAAAACCAAATGAAGTAATGTCAGGTATAGGAGGAGCTGGAACGTTCTCTGATGGTAAATTACACTTAACTGCATACCTCTCACATGAGAAAGCTTTTCACCTCATATCTCAACCCGAGTATCAAAAAATCTTAGACTATGTAGATGAAATATTCACAGACTTTGGAGTAGATGCAGAATACTATCCTAAACAAAATGAAGAATATGACAAACTAATTGAAGAAGCTACTAAAAATGATGTTGAATTAATTGTAAGAAAAGCCAGGCATGTAGGTACCGACAAACTAACTGTTGTTATAGCGAAGATGGAGAAGGATTTTTTGAAGAAGGGAGTCGAAATATTAGATAACACGGAAGTAACAGATATCTTGCTTAAAGATAAAAAGATAAACGGAGTAGTTACTAAAGATGGCAAAGATATAAAAGCCCCTATCGTTCTCCTCGCACCTGGTAGGGTTCGAGCTAGCTGGTTACAAAAATTAGCTAACAAATATGATATTAAATATATGTATGACAAGGTAGAAGTTGGAGTAAGAGTAGAATTTTTAGCACCAATAATGAAACGACAAGCAGATATACTTTACGAGACTGTCTACAAGGTAAGGACTAAAACCTACCACGATATCATTAGAACTTTCTGTAGTTGTCCTAATGGTGAGGTTGCTACCGAAAACTACGATGGATATATTTGTGTAAATGGTCATTCAAAGTCAGATCATAAATCAAAGAATTCTAACTTTGCATTTGTATCTGAAGTCAGTCTTACTGAGCCAGTTGAAAACTCCATAGCATATGCTAAATCAATTGCGGAAGTTGCCTCTACGCTTGGAGGAGGGAAACCTTTATTACAATCACTTGAAGATTTACATAGTGGTCGGAGGAGCTCGTGGAGTAGACTTTCTAAATCATTTGTAACCCCTTCTCTTACAGATGTTACGCCAGGAGATATAGCTATGGCTTTGCCATATCGAATAGTAAAGAATATTGAAGAAGGATTAGAGATATTGGATAAGGTGATGCCAGGTGTTAATGGTGGTTCTACCCTTCTCTATGCTCCTGAGGTGAAGTTTAGATCTTCGAAGATAGTTACAGATAACGGATTGCAAACATGTATTAAGGGCTTGTATGTAGCAGGTGATGCCGCGGGTGTATCAGGAAGTATAACTGGAGCTGCTGTAACTGGAATTATGTTTGCAAGGTCCATACAGTAAAAATTTCTGATATAATAACGAACATAAATTGATATCATTAAACATATGAAGATATCCATTGTTATACCTGCTTACAATGAAGAAAATAGAATAGGAAAAACCCTCCCCCATGTTATTTCTTACCTCAAGGAATTTAGTAAAAAGAATCAAATTCAAACCGAGATCATAGTTGTTAATGATGGAGCTAAGGACAAAACATTAGAAGTACTCAATACATTTAGAGAAGATATAACAATTGTTAGCTACTATCCCAATATGGGAAAGGGCTATGCACTAAAACAAGGAATTGCGAAAGCCGATGGAGACTATATATACATTGCAGATGCAGACTTCTCGACCCCAATAGAATATATTGAACATTTCGTAGAGAAAATCGATAAATATGATTGTGTAATTGGTTCTAGAGCTTTAGGAAAAGAAGACATTAAGGTATCTCCACTCAGAAAATTATTTGGTAATGCTTCAAATCTACTCATTAGATCTGTATTAGGACTCAATTTTAAAGATACACAATGTGGTTTCAAAATGTTTAATCAGAAATGTAAGCCATATTTCCTAATGTGTGAGAATAATAGATATGGATATGACTTTGAATTCCTTTACCTTTTGCATAAAAATGGCTTGCTAATCAAGGAAATGCCTGTTGAATGGTCAGAGGTTGGAGAAAGTCATGTGACTACAGCTTCATATTTTAAAACATTTGCAGAATTATTACATGTAAGAAAGGCACATAAATAGTATGTGGCAAAAAATTCTTAAAATATTGAAAAATCCTCTGTTTATCCTCGCGATCATATTGATCGTAGGTTTTGTATTAAGATTGTTGGAAATTGATAGAACTAGCTTCTGGTATGATGAGGCATTCACAGGTGATGTTCTTAAACTCTCTTGGAAAGATATGTTTGCAGTTATAGCTGCAGACAAGGTACATCCCCCACTATTCTATGTATTAGTTAGGTGTTGGTCTCTCATCTTTGGGATTACTCAAACTTCATTAAGATCATTTTCGTTTTTCTTTGGATTATTAGGTATTGGGCTAGCATACTTTGTTGGTAAAGATCTGTTTAAGAAGGAAAAATATCCAATCACAGGATTAATCTTTGCCTTAGTAATCGCGATCTCACCATTCTTTGTCTCATATTCTGTAGAGGCAAGGGCATATTCCTTCTTAGCATTCCTAGCTTTGGGATTAGCATATTCAGTGTTTAAACTTTTAAATAGTTCAGAAGGAAAAGAACGAATCACATATATTGTTATGACAATTCTTCTATCACTGTTACTTTGTGGTACCCACTATCTCCAAATTATCTATATCTTTGCTATTGTTTGTGCAAGTTTGATTTACAGGTTTGTATTTTGGGAAAAAGGCATAAACAAGAAGTGGTTGTATATTTTCTTAGGAATAGTACTTGCTGTTACATTAGCTGTAATATTCATTCCATTTAAATCAATAGTAAATAGTCTTGGGATTTCTGGTATGTGGTGGGTACCTGACATGAAGTTTTACGACATTGTTAGAGTATACTATTCATATTCATTGGGTGTAGTTAGGTATATGGAGGGAGTTCCTCCTGTGAGAGAGCTAATGATTCATATTCCTACATTACTTTTTGGTGCAATTATGTTCTTTATCCATCTAATTGGATATGTCTGGGTTTTAATATCTAAGCGAATTGATTTGGAAGAAAAAAGAAAGATTACTTTTTTCTTTGTGTTGGGGATAATAACCTTTGTAGGTTTCTATCTCTTAAGTGTGTTAAATTTCAACTGTTTTGTTGAAAGATATACCATTGCAGGTGGGATAATTCTTTTAATTTCTTTCTGGATGGTATTGTCGTCATTGTTAAAAAAACGGTTTATATTAATTCCAATTGGCATATATATTGCTTTCATATGTATGCTTAAACCTATGCAAACGAGACTTGATTACAGAGTTATGGCTCAAGAGCTTGATGCTTTAAACAATGTTACACGCTATGTGTTTGTATCTCCTACAGATATGATTGATTCTCAATTCTATATGTCTCACTCCAATGTTTACTACTACTATGATAACCATGGTGACTATCCTGGTTGGGCATTACTAAATGAAAATGTTAATGGTGTTAAGGCTACAGAGGTAAAGACTGGGGATGTATTGATAGTATCCAGTACAGAGGTATCAAAGTACATTGACTTGGGATACTCCATACGGGATACCATCTATGATGACAAATTTACAATATTATCCAAGTAACTATACAGGTCTTAGTGTTCCTGCAAATACCTGCCATGCAAGTAATGATTTAGCTACTAAGCTCAATATGACATAGACCTTTTCTCCAAATGTATAGTCCTTCCATTTTCCAATCTTTCCATATTGTAGGATCATGTTACCTGCAAATGTATTGAAGAAGAGGAATATACTAAAGAAGATCCAATATACAAAGGTTGGAGCCTTGTTATCTGCATCTCCAGATCCAAAGAGGTACAATGCTACGACTACCCATGGAACTATTCCTGCTATACAACCAAAGATAAATGATATCCAGTTGGTTTTGGTTGTTGTTTGATTGTGTATTTCCATAACCATTCCAAAGAGAATCATCATTGCATTAAGGAAGAAGATCAACAAGAGAGTACTAAAATCATATACCCCTACTAACATTGATACTACAACAATCATTATGGATGAACTAAATGCATATTCTATCCATCTAGCATAGTTAATACCTTTCTTGAGGTTGGCTACATACCATTCATATATCCTAGGCATTGAAATAATGAAGTGTGCTAATGATGAAAGGAAGAGGAATGCAGCTATTGCATATCCGACCTTAAGGTCATATATATGGTTTAGGGATGGTTGTAGCGTAAGGGTTGCTACATCAAATTTAAGGTAACTTGTATTGATTGGTAATGTAAAATCATTACTTAGTACTACCATGAGTATTCCTTGTACGAAGTGGAAGAATCCCATTACTATGTTAAATATATGGAGGTTTTTGTATTTATCCATTTTAAAAAGAATCAATTTAAGATATTTAAATATATATAATTAGGTGAAGTGATGCAAGAGATCAATTTGATATGAAATTATGTATAATGGAGGATTATGCAAGAAGAAGCAACTATAGAGAAAGAAGCTTCTGCCCCACTTCTAGAACAGATTATTACAGAAAACAACATTCAGGGTGTGTTACTCAGTTTGAATGAAGATTTGATAAGAGAAGAGGAATATTTGTATCTAACTTCTGAAATGCTGAATATTGAACTAGAAGCTGAATATGGCTTTTATATCCCTGATGAAATATATAACAAGGTAATTAAGGCAGAAGGAAGGAATAAATATGGACTGCCTCATATTTTAACTTCCGATTTAGCTGTGAAAGCACTAAATGTTTATTTTGATGAAAATATCCCGATTCATTATTATGAATATAAAGATTTTGTAATAAAATCAGTTAATGATTGGTATACAAGTATTTTACATCCTGTCGTAGGCGCAAAAGAAGTTTTATATACAATAACACTATTGGGAAAGCCATTTCTTTTGGACTGTTATGGAGAGAAGGAATGGATTGATTTCAAGATAGATTTTCTATCTAAAATGGCTCAAATAGATGAAATCCCTTATTATACAGAAGAAACTGAAATTACTGATGTCGGGCAAAGAGCTGCCAACTGCCTCAGGGATATGAGTATAGATGCAAAATCAGCATTGATGATTGGTTCAAATATTCAATCAAGTATAATAGGAGGAGTAATGGCGGGATGTAGAAATTTTGTATGGATAAAAGGTGATTTAGATAAATTGCCTCCAGAAATCAGAGATGATCAGAGTATCCATATATGGTGTGTAGATAGTGTAGACTCGCTAAATTAACTCCCCTGTATCAATTTTTTATTCTTTCTGGTATAATCCAATTTGTTTGATGTAGATTTAAGCGAAATAATGAGACCCTATGAGGTTAACAATATTTTATTTTCGGTTTATCTATATAAACTGAAAACTAAAATTAATGTTAATCACTGTTATGGAAAACAGGTATAGATCATACGGGCCTAGTCGTACAAATCGATTTTCCCCAAGAAGAAGTTACGGAAGAAATACTAGAAAAAGTTCTGGTATAAGTACAAACCAATACATAGCGAAAGCTATTGAAACTGAGACATCCAACATATATGTTACGGATGCTCTTTTTAACGACTTTAATTTAGATCCAATACTTCAGAAGAATATTCTAAGTAAAAGATACACAATACCTACTAAGATTCAGAATGAAGCTATTCCTGCCATATTGGAAGGAAAAGATATTCTTGGTATAGCAAGCACAGGTTCTGGTAAGACAGCAGCATTTTTGTTACCGATGATAAACAAATTTTTAAACGATGGTACACAAACATGCTTAATAGTTGTCCCTACCAGAGAACTGGGTAGCCAAATACAAGATGAATTCAGAGAATTAACTAAAGGTACTAATCTTAAATCAGTATTAATTATTGGTGGTAAGAGTATTAGAGATCAGATGTATATCTTAGACAAGAGACCTCATTTCATCATAGCTACACCAGGTAGATTGAAAGATATATATGATAGACGTGGTGTAAATCTTGGTGAAGTAAACAATGTAATTCTTGATGAGGTAGATAGAATGTTAGATATGGGTTTTATTGATGATATTAGATATATCATCGGTAAACTTGATACTAACAGACAGTCCCTATTCTTTTCTGCAACTATGTCCTTTAAAGCAGAAGCTATTGCTAACTCCTTACTTAAGAATCCTGTTAAGGTTGAGATTGAATCTCAGTCTCCTCAACATAATGTTGATCAGGATGTTATTAGAGTTGATGGTAGTAAGAGAAAAGAAGAAGTTCTTTTAGATTTACTATCTAAGGAAGAATTTAAGAGAGTATTGATATTCACTAGAACAAAAAGGAATGCAGACAAGCTTTCTGATTATCTTTATGACCAGAAATTAAATGTAGATGCATTACATGGTGACAAGAGACAATCTCAAAGAACTAGAATCATTGATGGTTTTAAGAGAGGTGATTTTAATATCCTTATCGCTACAGATGTAGCTTCAAGAGGATTGGATGTAAACAATATAACCCATGTTATTAACTATGATGAACCTGAGTGTTATGAGGATTATATTCATAGGATTGGTAGAACTGGTAGAGCTGGTAAGAAGGGATATGCGCTTACATTTGTTGATAGATAATTGATTTGGAATAACAAAGCGGACCTATATTTGTGATGAAAATCATATAGGTCCACTTTTGTGGTGCAATGTTTATTTCTTTTTCTTTGAGCTTTTACCCCCCTTGTTTCCTTTACGGGCTGGCTTTCTCGCCTCGAAGCATTTTTTGCTTCGCGATTTCGCCGTTGCCCGATGGGCAGATATATGAGCTCTTGTCCCTTGATGGCTTCCTTGCTTTTTGCCAGTTTGCTGATTCTTATTTCTCTTATTGCTATTTTTATTAGCCAATTTTCCCTCCGTAAATAATAAGAATGTTTAACATTGCCTACAAGGAAATTATATCCAAAAATACGGTTATAGGTCAATGAAATTTCACAAACTATCTCCCTACCAATCCCTTTATATATTTATATGCCGCTGATATCTCTGTAGACTTCTCTGTTAATCCAGGTCTCCTATTTACTTCTAATATATAGTTCTCTCCCGTATCTTTATCAGTGACTACATCTACTCCAGCCCATTTCAATTTCAATGCATTAGCAGAGTGTATTGCAATATTAATAACATCAACAGGAACATCCTTGACCTTTATGAACTCCTCACAAGCTCCTAGAGCTACATTATTTCTAAATTTATCTGTTATCCTAGTTCTCTTACATACCGATGTAGACTTACCATTAGCTATAACTACTCTGTAATCAAAATCATTAGGAATATATTGTTGAAATATATACCTATTATATTTCCCATTATCCTTAATAGTTTGTTTTATCTCTTCCTCTTTATCTATCAAAAATACATTAGAACCAAGTGATCCTAATGATGTCTTATATATACAAGGTAATTTACAAATATCAGCAATCTCAGATATATTCTCTTGAGTTACATTTAATCCATTATGGAAATATGTATTAGGAACTAATACCCCTTTGTATGCCAAAGTAAAAATATCTGAAAGCTTAGTATTATGTGAATTTGTCTTGTTATGTGGAATCTTTTGAGATTTAAGATACAGATGTAGAAGGTAAGCCATATGGGTGGTATTCCATCCCGATTGTATCCAAACGTAATCATATTGTTTGAGATCTTTTCCTTTAATATTTACAGTTATCACTCCTTCAACTATTTCAAATACTATGTCCTTAATCGAAGCTGTATCTAGGGTAATATCTTTAAGTTTTAATTTTTCTTGTATGATGATTTTTTCCTCAACAGGAGTATTGATACCTACGGCTAGGACTGAGCGATTGATCATATTAGTATTGAGGAGATTATGGCTGTATTATACCATTTCTTGCATAACTTTGTTATACATATCTTTACCTTTCATATTTAGAATCATATTATCTCCAACCATGGCCATATACTCTCTTTGAAATAACTTAGCATCATATTTAACCCCTTCATTTATCCTTAATCCAAGCATTGTCTTCTCTATTTCTTTGTCCTTTGGAGTAATCGTTTCCTTTTCAATATCCCATTCTCTTTGTATATATTTTTGTATATCTTCTGGATTATGTGACTTAGTATTATCTACTCTAGAATATGCTCCTGCTCCAATACCAATATAATCTTGGTAATGCCAGAAGTTTAGATTATGTTTACATTCATATCCTTCCCTTGCAAAATTGGATATTTCATATTGTTTAAAACCTTTTTCATTTAAATATTCACAAGCATAGTGATACATATCTCTATCTACTGTTTCTGAAGGTAGATTTAATTTCCCATTTTCATTTAATTCTCCATATGGTGTTTTCTCTTCTACTTCCAAACTGTAACAGGATATATGTTGAATATCTAAGGCTGTAACAAGTTCTAAGGACTTCTTCCATTGGTCTAGGGTATGGTTTGGATATCCAAATATGAGGTCTACTCCTATGCCCTTGAAGTTTATTTCTTTAACAAGCTTGTATTTCTCAATGAACTCCTCATATGTATATCTTCTACTTAGTTGTTCTAACTGGCCATTATCTGTTGCTTGTAATCCGATACTTATTCTATTTATTCCAACTGTCATATATGCTTCTAATGATTCCTTTGTTATGTACTGTGGATATTGTTCTATGGTTATTTCAATATCTTTACTAATATGGAAATTCTTTTTAATATTTTTTACACATTCAACTATGTATTTGTGTGGTACTAGATTAGGTGTTCCGCCACCTATATAGATGGTTTGTATTTCTCTATTCTTGTATAGTTCGGATTTGGTTGTGATTTCTTTATTTAATGTCTTGAAATATTCTTCGTATGTATCTTCACAATTGGTACATGAGAAAAATGCACAGTATGGGCATTTAGCAAAACAAAATGGAATGTGGATGTAGATGTTTAAGGAAATCATTAATTGATTATATCATTAGTAGGCCTTTGCATTTACATAGAATGTGTAACCCCTAAGATCGACGACCTTTATACTAAAAGAATAGTCATTACTTTCATATAGCTCAGCACCAGATATTTCTAAAATACTAGCCATTACATTAGAAAAATGTTTTTTTCCTACACTTATACTCCATATTTTCTTTCCTTTCCCATATTCTAGATCTCTCGCTTTTTGATGGACAGTAAGTTTGTTTTTGTTTTCAAGTCTGAAAATCTTTGGATATTCATCTCCTGTTGAGATCTTTTTTAAGTTGAAATTTTTATATCGCTTTGATAGTTCTGAAATATTCCCGGGATGACAATATGCGTCTAAACTTGTTATATCAAAGGGATACTTTAATCTGGCATAGAGTAATCCAATGAATATATCAATGCCAGGATAATGTTCTTTTCCAAAAAAACTAAAATCAAAAGAAGCTAGGTGTCGTGTAGCTAGGCTTTTTTGATTACTATTCCCATATATTTCTTGTTTATTGAACTTTATATCATAGTTGTCTATATCCAATAGCAAAGTAGAAATTCTAACAAAAGCCTCTAAGGCACGTTGTCTATCCTTAGGATCATTTTTTGCTAAAGGGAAATCTTGTATATCAAATATCTCATTCTCTTGCGAGTTGGCATCTATATTTGTAGTTTTTACTCCACCAATATGTGATTTTCTAGTTTTTTTAACATCTGGGGAATATGCTTCGAATTTGCTCATTTCATGAAGAATAATGTTGTATTGATATTTATTGTTTAAAAAAGTATGGACACATTCTTCTTTTCTAGGATTTTCAAATTTAGAGTATTGAAGAGAATTGTTTTCTGAAAAAGAAGAATAAAATTCTGATGTAGAATTTACGGCATAGTAAAAACATTCCGAAGGAACATAAAAATGAAATCTTAAGCCCAAATATTTTTTTGAATCTTTATTAGTATATTTTCCTAGCCCTATTGGACCACTTGGTGTTAAAAAAATCTGATTATTGTCTATTGTAAATTTATTTGTGGGAAATTTACTTAATTGCTTTTCTAATTTTAAGAATTGAGAATCTGGGGGCATTATATCTATATGCCCAGGGAAAAGCATTTCCATTCTTGATAGCTCTGTAATTGGTTGCAGAAGAAATTGAATATGTTCATTTTGTGAGTTTTTCTCCGTCAAAGACTGGTTTTGTTCAGTTTGACTGAAAACATAGGAATTTAGTAAACGAGAAATTACTGCTTCTGTAGGCAAAGAAGATAAATTGTTTTGTTCTGTTGTGGCTTCAGTATCTATAGACATAGCCCGTATTATACTATAGGGCTGTCGGTATCTCAATAACCCTCTTAGGATAATAATTCTTTGAATTTGCTCTTTAATGTATTAATAGCATCTGTATCTATAATGCATGTACTTAATACCTCTATACCATTGTCTTTAAATATTTTGACTGTTTCTGTTAATTTCTTCTCATCCACCATATCTGTTTTTGTTAATACAACAACCTCAGGTTTCTCAAACATGTCCTTACTTATCTTTCTAATCTCTTCTCTCATACTTGTATAGCTCTGATATGGATTTTCATCTTCCAAGCTTACAAAGTGTGCTACTAATTTACAGTTCTCTGTATGTTTAACAAAACTAGTCCCCAATCCCTTACCATCATATGTACCCTCTATGAGGCCTGGAAGGTCCATTAGAACAAGTCCATCCATAATACCTAGCTGAGGTTCTAATGTAGTAAATTGATATGGAGCGGTCTTTACATGAGCGTTAGTTAATTCATTCAGAAGGCTAGACTTACCTGCATTGGGATATCCAATGAATATTACATCAGACTTAAGTTTAAGAACAAAAGTAAATACTCCTTTTTGATTCTCTCTTTCTTTTTCATTAGATCTCAACTCCCTATTCCTTAGTAATGTGGCATTTCCATACCCACCTACTCCACCTTCCAATATCTTTAATTCCTGCCCATCGTTCTCTATCTTACCAATGAGATTGTTATTTAGGAATACCTCCGTAGTTAATGGTAGGAGTAATGTAAAATCTTCTACCTTATCACCTTTTCTTTCTTTCTGTTGCCCAGGTTGTCCATTTTGAGCTTTGTATGTTTTTTCTGGATCAAAACGACTTAAATCGTATGTATGCATAGATCCTTTGAGATATACATCTCCACCTTTTCCTCCATCTCCTCCAGAGCATCGATTAGCATACATTGCACTGGATCCTTCTCCACCTTTTCCAGATTCTATTCTTATTTTTACGATGTCTTGTAACATGTTGGTATTATATCATCTTCTTTCCAAGCTATCTCTCTTAATATGATATATACTCATGGGATGAATATTACGGTAATGGTAAAAGCAAACGCTAAAAAGAATGATGTCAGATTTGAGAATGATCTCTACTATGTGCATACCCAATCTCCTTCAAGGGATGGCAAAGCAAATATCTCAGTTATATATCTATTATCCCAGTATTTAAAAGTTCCCCAAAGTAATATGAAGATTAAACTAGGGTTTAAAAGTAGAAAGAAGATTGTAGCAATTTCTGAGTAGTGGAATATTTTTTTTACAAAAGGTTGTAAAAAGGCAAAAGAAGAAGCACTTACTAATTAAATAGTTGGAATTGATTAGATTCCTGCCTCTTCTTTCTATCAACTACGATCAGGTAGTTGAATAGATGTACAATATCACTGAAACAAAAAGATGTCAACAATCTCTCTGTACTTATAACCTTTGTTACTAGGATTGACTCTATTCGTTGTACTATATATAATTTCATATATTTAAGTTCGTTTTAAGGGGCATTATGGGATACGGAGAAATCTTTGGAGCTAGCGGTACAATAGCTGCTAGTGGATTAGCTTCTGGTCTCGGTTGGATTATTGCAGGAGTTGCAGTATTCACCGTTGGCATTGCATTGGCCTTGAGGTTCTACTTTCGTAAGGGAAGAGGTATCAAGCAATAAAATTGAAGCAATTGCGAGAGATAAGGGTGTTCCCCTATTTCTTAGCTTGGTCTTGCTGATCCTCAGCTTCTGGATATTGCGTCATTTGGGTTCTGCAATAGCGAATTTAAATAATAAAAACCCTGATATATTTCAAATATTGTATTTTTTTTCATTCCTTTCCTTTACGGGTATTATAGTTCTCTCCTATTTAGAGAAACCTTTTAAAGAAAGAAGAAAGTTTGATAGAGATAATATTGTTGTAATAGTACCCATATTTAATGAAGATCCTAAAATAGTTAGAAGAAGTCTCGAATCTATTCTTGATCAAACAAGAAAACCAGATAAGATATTCATTGTTGATGATGGATCTACCGTTGTGGATTATACATCTACAAGAGTCTGGCTTAAGAAAAAAGCAAAGGAGTATGGTGTTAAAGTTATATTTAAAAGACAAAAAAATACAGGTAAACGAGGGGCTCAAGCATTGGCAGTAAGAAATACTCCTGAAGCAACGATATATGTTACCGTTGATTCTGATTCCTTACTCGATAACTGTGCTATTGCAGAGGGAAAAAAACCGTTTATAAGTCCAAAAGTATCTGCAGTTGCAGGTGTATTCTTGATATTGAATAACAAAAAGAACTTCTTAACAAGGTTGACAGACCTTATATATGTTACTGGCCAATTAGTGGATAGATCCTCTATGTCATTTTTGAATTCAGTTTTAGTTAATTCGGGAAGTTTATCCTTTTATAGAGCTAGTGTAGTTAGGAACAATCTTGATTTGTACTTAAATGAAAAATTCTTGAACATGGATGTACATATTTCGGATGACTCTATGCTTACATTTTTTGCGCTTCAAGAGGGTAAAACAGTACAACAAACTACAGCTATTACATTTAGCCTTATGCCTGAAAGAATGAGCCATCATGTGAGACAACTTGTACGTTGGCAAAGAGGTTCATTTATCCGTTCGTTTTGGAGGATAAAGTATCTCCCAATTTTTTCTTGGGGATTTTTTAGACAGGTTTTAAGTTGGGTAAATCAAATGGTTACAAGTATTGTATTTCTTTTGATAATATTTGCACAGGTTATTGATTTAAATATTAATATTATCCTTACATTTGTACTAGTCGCAGTTGCAACCAACTATATTCAGGCATTTAAATATCTTACAATTGAAAGATCTGATGAGAGTTTTGCTTATCGAATTATTACATTTATCTTCTTTACTCCATTTATATTCCTTTGGTCTGCTTTTATATACCGACCTTTAAGACTGTTCTCAATGATTACATGCCTAAAGTCCGGTTGGGGTACTAGAAAAGAGGTCGAGGTTAGGTTGTAGTATTCCATATTGTATTTTCATTCTTAATATCTTTAATACCTTCTCATCTATATTTATGTTCCCATTACTTACCTCTTGTAGTATGTAATCATATACCTGTTGTTGTATGGATGAACCCGAATCGTTAGCAGTACTGTAGATTAGAATATCATTGCCTGCAATTAGTGCTTGCTTAGCTAGGTTTACATTTGTATCGATCTCCTTTAAAGCTCCCATCTCCATATCATCAGAAATGATCAATCCAGTATATCCGAGATCATGGATTAACCTCTTTGAAACTATCTCTTGTGATATGGAAGAAGGATTGTTATCAATATTTGGATATTCAACATGTCCGACCATGATTCCATCGACAGTAGCCTGTTCAAGTATTCTACTAAATGGTTTTACATATTCACTCCATTGATCATTAGATATATTTACAACGGGTAAGTTGAAATGTGAATCTGGCGATGTATCACTATGTCCAGGGTAGTGTTTTAATACTGCAACCACCCCTGATTGCTTGTACCCATTTATAGAGGAGATTCCTTTCTGTACTACTTCTTCTTGGGTTCCCCTAAACACTCTGTAATACATGAATGAGCTTTTTTGAGTGATATATTCTACTACTGGAGCTAGATTCATATTGATTCCAATATCCTTAAGCATTTCCCCCCTATCCATTGCTACTGTATATGCTTGTTCTGAGGTTTCGATATCTCCTTGAGCGATTGTTAATGTATTGTTCCATTTCAATCTAGTTACTATTCCTCCTTCTTGATCAATGGAGATGAATAACGGAATACGATTAGTAGTTTGTAAACTTTGCGTTAACGATTTTACTTGATTTTCTTCTATTACATTTTTTCCATACAGCAATACGCTTCCGATATGATTCTCGGTTAGAAATGTTTTAGTTTCAGGTGTGAGTGTTGTTCCATTGATTCCAACCATAAATAGTTGGCCAACCTTTTCTTCAATGGTCATATATTTAAGAATCTTTTGTTCGATTGGAGGTGGTGCAAGAGTTATGGATGTCTCAACTATTTCATTTTGTAGAAGTGTAGTTGGTAATATACTGGAGAATGTGAGTGCTATGAATATCGAAAGGATATATTTCATATCTGATTATATCTCATTGTATCCTTAACTTAAATTTGTTAAATTAAGAGTACTATGAAAAAGCTTTCTATGATAGTTAAACGTTTTTTAAGATCTGTTAAAAGATTCTCAATCCGTAATTTTGTTAAGAAGAAATATATTCCAGTATATATTGTGGCATGTGTGATATTTTTCTTTTTAACAGGGATATTTGTGTTTGATATGATTGCGAACCGAAAGATATCAGACCCTATTGGTAATGCTCAAAGAGTTGAGAACCCAGAGGTGGTTGATGCTTCCAAGGTTAATAAAGATATTTCTCCAGAATATCCAACGATTACCTCTGTTAAGGATGGTATCGGGAATGTTAATTACAGCTCCTTTGGTCAAGGTAATATGGACTATTGGAAGAATCCTAGTATTAAAGTAGAGGATGGTTTAAGGATCTCAGTTTTTGCAAATAATCCCAAGGGTTCTGAGTTGAGTTACCGATATGAGTATCAGGTTCCTGGTGGGACATTTCAAATATTGAAGGACTGGGATCCATCAGGGAATGTGGATTTTATTGTTCCTTCTAATGCATTGGGAAGATGGTTGTATATTAAAATTTCTGTAAGAGATGCGGACAAGAAATATAGATTTAATGATTGTGATGACTATACTACTCTCATATATGAGGTTAATCCTAAGGATGTTAAGAACAAGATATATCCAGTGATTACTGATACTAGAGATGATAAGGGGAATATTAATACCAATTCTTGGGGTGCTAATGAGGGTGGCTCATGGCCTGATGGTTTACCAAAAAGTTTGAAGGCTGGTGATACAGTTGCATTTACAACTACGGCAGTGGATCCTAATGATGATGAGATGGAGTATAGGTATCAGATTCAGCCACAGGGTGGTTCATTTACTGTGTTAAAGGATTGGAGTAATGAGAATACATATACTTGGACTGTTCCTACTAACTATGTTGGTACTACTGTATATATTATGGTTTCTGTTAAAGATTCTGATCAGTATCTATTGTTTAATGATAGTGGAGATGATTATAATTATATGATTTATAATATTAAATAAATTTACATTTCTGTATATGAAAGATTCCTACAACGAGATTTTTGGAGATAAGGAAAGAATACTTGTAGTGTTAGCACATCCTGATGATATGGAAATAATATGCGGTGGAACAGTTGCTAGATTAATAAAGGATGGTAAAAAGGTTAGAACTGTAATAGGAACCAATGGGAATAAAGGTATGCACGAAGGAAACTATTCTACTGAAGAATTTAGAAAGATAAGATTAGAATCACAGAAAAAAGCTGGTATGAAATTAGGGCTTAGAGAGGAAGATATTATTAACCTTGATGTTCCTGATGGTGAATTTGAAGCGTCTTTGGAAAATATTGGTAAGATTGTATATCATCTTAGAGAGTTCCAACCTCAAATTGTCATAACGCATAATCCATTTGAATTGATAAATGATTTTTCTGAAGATTGTAATTGGATAAATCATAGAGATCATAGGAATCTTGCTAACTCTGTTTTTGATGCTACCTATCCATATTGTAGAGACAATGGTTTCTTCCCAGAACAGGTTGCTAAGGGTTTAAAACCTTGTTATGTTTCTGAATTCCTAATGTCTGATTCATATATTAGAAATAATCCAGTTGGTTTTGAGGTTTCAGATTTCATAAATGAAAAACGATCAGCCTTAGAAGAACATATGGCTGGGGGTGTTCTTTCTCAAGAGGAAGTTGATGGATTTGTAGAAGAGGTTCAAAGGGATGATGGTAATTTTGAAGTAATGGGATACAAGAAGATTAATGATATTTAGAAATAATTCTATCTCTCATTAAATTCTACAGTTTCTATAACCCCATTTCCACTATTATACGAGGTTATCTCTCCCCTCTCCTCATATATCTTAACCTTTAAATATCCAATATTAGGTTGTCCACTTAATACATAGTAATGTACTCCATTAGATACTGAATGATTGTATGAATGGAGATGACCTGATACCACAAAATCTACACCATAGCTTACAAGGTATGATGATATGGTACTGCCAAATGTAGGATGATGGTACATTACTCCCGTTATTCTGTTCTGTGAATTAGCACTTTGTAAATCATTAGCTAACCAATTTAATTGTATTTGATTACCTGATGCAAATGCACTATCCAATACAACCATATGGAGATTTCCATAGTTAATGGAATACCATCTCTCATTGTTTGGGAATGTAAAATTGTCTAAGAATAACTGTGAGGGTGTAGTAGAATCTCCTACCATTCGATCATTGTTTCCTAGTGCACTGTAGAAGGTTCTAGAGGCTCTTAGGTTTGATGTTACTGTATTGAATCTGTTAAGACTGGCTTGTGTTCCATCTTCCATAATGTCACCTACATTGAAGACTGGATTGGCTCCTGAGTTAAGGATATATGTTACTACTCTTTGATGGTTAATATCTTCATCATCGGTATCTGATTGATTGTCTCCATAGAAGGCAACTATGGCACTTGGTGATTCTGGGACTACGGGTATATCCTCTGGTTCTGATATTGGTGTTTCGTCTGGTGCTGGTCCTGGGTTGGATGTGGTTCCTTGTGGGGTGGTTTTGGTTTCAGTTTTTGTTTCTGAGGTAGGAGTTTCTGGAACTGTGGAATCTTCTAATGGGGTATCTGATTCTGTTGTTGGAGTATTAGTGTCTGTGGTATTTTCTTCATTTGTGGTTTGTGATACTTCACTGTTAGTATTATTTTGTGCAAGATTTTCTAGATGAGTATATGCAAATGCGAAGGTTATACATATTACTAAGAGTATGGAGAGGAGGTATTTGAATATATATTGTTTAGATACAATGGCTTTTAGCTTTGATATATTCTTAAGCATTAGATTATTATATGAGTAGTGATATGAGGATGCAAGGAAGTTACAATTGAGTATGGGAGTGATATAATCCTCCTTCATGGAACATGAGACAACAGAACAAAAAGAAAAGATCTTGAAAATTATATATCCACAAAGATTACTAAATAGAAAACGACTTCGTACTACTCAAACGTGGATTGACTATGAAAAGATGGAATATGCTATAGAAGGAAAAGACATCCCACCAATTGAGTACATCCCTAAGGCCGATATATGGTATCCCAGCTCGGGTGATGAGATTTATGTAATGAGAGATGGAAATCATAGAACTGGAATGGCCTGTCTGAAAAAAGAAGAAATAGTTATTCAAATTAATAACGTAATATATGGTGATGGATATCCACTTCCGTCTTATGGTTTTAATATGATAACTCAAGGGCTTCGAAGTGAATTAGCAATGGAACAGAATATCGACGGATTACAGAATATTTTAAGAGTGATATAATTTTCCATTAATCTAGTCCTGTATATTATGATTTACCTACTACCTCTTATTGCTGGTGTTTTGTATGGTATTAGTAGTCTTCTAAACAAAAAAGTTACAACAATATTTGATAACCCTATTCTTTCATCTATTCTATATAACCTTTCTTCTTTTTTAGTTGCCCTACTTCTTATTACCCAAGATATATCAACAACAGGAATTATCTTCTCTGCAAATATTACTGATTGGATATTAGTAATTATTGGTTCATTAATATGTGCTTTTGCATATTGGGCTGCGTTTGTATCAATAAATAAACTTCCAATATCTGAGCAGATTCTTCTTAGTAGATTTTCTGTTTTGACATATACGATTGGTGGTTTCTTAATCCTGGGTGAGACGGTTACCCGATTAAAATTCTTAGGAATATTGTTAATTCTTTGTGGGGTACTTGTGTCATCTATTAGGAAGGGAAAATTTGTATTTAATAAATGGGCACTAATTCAGCTTCTTTCTAGTTTTGGTTTTGGGTTAAATGTCTTAATAGATAACTATGTTAGTCAGAATTTTTCTGCTGGTGTATATATTTCTATAAATACTGGATTAACCACTTTATTCCTTATAGGTATAGCATTTTGTATGAATAGTCTTAAGGGAATAAAGAGTATTCCTAAAAAATATTATCTGTTTGGAGCACTTACAGGAATATTTTCGGTATTAGCTTATTTCTTGGTTATTAGAAGCTATGATATGGGTAGCTTGGTAGTTATTACTGGTGCTTTAAGTCAATTAAGACTTCCTGTTGTTGTATTAGGTGGTTATCTATTCTTTAAGGAAAAGGGTGATGTTTTAGTTAAAATTCTTGGAGTTGTTACTGTGGTGGTTGGATTGGTATTATTAAAGATATGATAAAGAATATTGTATTAGATACTGATGAAGGTATTAGAGAAGTCTCTTCCCCTATTGATCCTCCATACCTAAGGTCTGTAGAGTTCAAATCTCTTTGTACAGACTTGCTAGATACCCTACAGAGCTTTAAATATGGTGTAGCTATATCTGCTATACAGATTGGTATACCTAAGAGAATATTTTTAATACAGAGAACTGATAGTGATGGTAAGAGGGAATCTCCTAAGTACTATATTAATCCCATTATAGAATCTACATCTGAGAAATTAGTTAAGTATTATGAAGCTTGTTTGAGTGTTAACTATGCTCAAACATTTGGAGAGGTTGTACGTAAGTATTGGGTTAGGATATCCTACTTGGATGTGAATGGTAATACTCATACTGAGAAGTATGATGGTTTATATGCAAGAATCATATTACATGAGATAGATCATTTAGAGGGTAAACTATTTACTGATATTGTAGATAGTTCTACGGTTAAGGATTTGAAGGAATATTTGGAATATATTAAGAAGAGGTAGCTAACTCTTTCAAATATCTGTTGATAAAATCAGTAGCCTCCTTTTTAAATGGATGATTTTTTTCTTTTATCAACTCGGGGCTAATAATTTTTTTGACAAAAGATAATATATCTTGATTATGTTTATTTCCTTTTTCTATATTTTCTAAATATATATTTAGAGAAGCCTTGATTTTTTTAGAACACTTTTCCTCCAATGTACACCAAAAATAATTATTTGAAGATATTCCCTCTACATAACTTGTTAAATAATAACCCAAAAGTTGATAGGCTTCATCAAATAATTGTGATTTTTCCTTCTCCTTATTTTCCTTAATTATATCTACTAAAGTACTAAATATTTCCGAATGAAATTTTAGATCTTGTTCTAATAATGGTTCTCTATTATTCCAATTATCTTTTATTATATGAAATGAATGTAAGTATGATGATCGCATTTCATCAGAAAATGTTTCGTTTTTAATTATTTTATTTATAGTAGTATAAACTTCTTTGTAATTCCTTAATTTAAGATTGTTTGGTAATTCCAAATATGGAGAAAAAACATAGCTACATAAAAAGCCAAGATCATTAAATCTAGTTTTTTTATTATCCTCAGTGGTATTAACTTTCTCTACAAGTATATCTATGAGGCTATTGAATAATTCTGGGTGTTCCTTAGAGGCAGAGATTTTTAAAAATAGGAAAATATTTTCTCTAAGATGGTCGCAAATTATTATAAAATCATCTGTTTTTGCAGCTTCAATCATAGTAGAAAATAGCTTTTTAGTTATAGATTCTGGTTGATATGGAATTTGCTCTGCTATAATTTTTAATGATTTCAATGTAATATAGGTTTCCTCTTTTGCAAAGTGGTTTGTTCCTTCATCTTTACACAAGATCATGGTTGTTTTAAGTGGATTGGATATCTTCTGGTCTAATAAATTTGTTATTTGAATTGCAAATTCTGGATTTTGTTCAACAATAATAGGATATGCTTCCATAAGGAGTACTAGTGCTCTAGTTCTTTTTATATATGGATTGGTTTCTGGATCAGTTACTTCTTCTGGGCTTTGTGGGTTGTAAGCAGCTGCTTCTAATACTCTTTGTGTTGCAAAATTATATTCGTTTACAAATCGTTCTTGGTCTTGAGCGTTTTTTTCTGGTTTTATGTATGGAGAATGTGTAAGGGTATGTTGGAACCATTGGGTTGCATACCATGAAGGATCTTTTGTATGCCCTAAGTCGTTAATCCATCCTTCTAATTGAGTATCCTGAAAGGGTTCTGTTGTATCTAAATTTGTATTACTCATAACATGAATATAAACAAATTATATATCCTAGTATATCACTTAATAGGCTATTGTGAAGATGTTTTGGAAATTGCAAAGAAATAGAACTGTGTTATTATTTTAATATCAAACTATGATACAAGAAATAAAAAATTTAGAAGAATCTGCAAATACATTCTTAGATGTAGTACGTACTACAAAGCTTCTTAGGCCTGTATATGAGGATGGTTGGAATGCTAAGGAGATTGTAGCTCACATAGTCTACTATCATGAGTACTATTCTAGAGTGGTTGATGCTCTTGTTAAGAAGAAGGATCTTCCTTTGATTGATGAATCTCTTATGGTTATTAATATGAGATGTACTAAGGAATATGCTAAATATTCTAGAAATGAATTGTATGATAGGTTTAAGAAAGCACAAAGGATATTTGTTAAGGATTTACTTCTACTTAAGGATGATACAGAGATACCATATAAAAAAGGTGGAATGATATACAAGGCTGTAGACTATGTTAAGGTTATAGATGGGCATATTAGGAAGCATACGAAGGATTTAATGAGGAAGAAAAGGAAATAAACTTTGCCCTACAGGATTTTTTTGTAATCCCATAGGGCATTGTCTTTATTACTTCATACTAAATATGGAACATCCTGTTAAAGAAAGAACATTTTCTTTCGAAATTAATTTGTTCTTTCATCATTAGTAAAAGAAATTTTTCTTTAGTGGTTACCCACTCACTTCTTTTACATGATGCTTGGATTGTTTTCCCAATTCTGGTGTCAAGAGAGATTGTTATGTGCTCATCTTGGGGTGAATATTCATCCAAGATGTCGATCACATTTTTGAGAGAAAGGTTTTCTCCCACGAGGCTATTAATAACTAGCTTCATTGATTGCTCCTTGTTGTTATGAAGATATAAAGATCAAAGTAGAGATTATACTACATCTTAGCATGAAATTACTATGGGTGAATACTTGGCGAAATACAAATGTGTTAATGAATTTAGTTATGGGATATAATGATATTTATGAATAGAGACCCTCTATTACCACAATCAGAAATTGAAAGATATATTGATACTGAAGTACAATTGATTGGATTAGCATATGCTAATGGTATTCTTTCTGAGAATGGTATTTATGTTGAAGATGCTACTATATGTTCTTCCTACCTCAAGCTATATCAACAGACTCCGCATGAGGTTCCTGGGGCCGTGAAAGGCTCTGAGATGTCTAGATTTATAGAGATATCTGCCAAGAGCCCTCTTGAATGGATATCTCCTAACTATGAACAACCCTATTCTCTTCAACAAGAGGGATTTTGGAATCTTTGGGTATATGATGATTACAGAGAACCGTGTAAATTAAGAGAATATCTTGAATATTTCTATTCTGAACTATATCCTCAAGGTTTTGCTCTTGGTGTCTCCCCTATGGCTTTATTTGAAAGAGCTAATGGTAAGAGATTATTAGCTAGATGTTTACAATTGGATTTAGAGGTTGGTGAGGATGAATGGGATACTGTATTAGAAGAATTACAGCAAAGGATTGGTACTGATGAATTATTTGGATTTGTATGTAAGAGTTCTTCTAATGGTCTACATTTCCATGGTAGCCAGTATGAGGTGTATAACTCAGAGGGATTGGTTGTTTTAGCTTCTAGATATGGTAGTGCTTTGTTACTAAATAGAGAGAATTGTAAACCTGTGATGGATGCGAGAAGTGCTGGTCATCAGCTGAACTCTTTTATTGAGAAATGGCATCCTAAGATTATTAATGCTGAAACGGGAAGTTTAAGGGCTACGGTATCTTTATTAAAGAAGGAACATTCTGAGTTTATTAGTTTTAGTCCAATAGAATAATTAATTGGTGAAAATACTGTTATAATATGAAATGGAAGATACAACCAAACTACGGGAAATTAATCTTTCGCAGTTATTAAGATTAAGTATTGATGATTTATCGTATGATGATATTTTAGCCTTTCTGCAAACGAATGAAACAGAAGGTGTCTCTTTGGACTATAAAAAGGATATAAATGCTAAGTCGTTGAGGAAACACTTTGCGGCCTTCTCTAATAAACATGGAGGAATAATTCTAATAGGTGTTGATGAGGACAAACCATTTGGTGAACAAACGGGTGGAAAGTTTACTAAAAAGGATGTGGAATCAATAAATCAAATAGCATCAGAGACAGACCCTCTTCCCGTTTACCAGATCAAGCTTTTTGAAAAAGATGAAAATTGCTTTATACTGATAAAAATTGCCCAAGGGCTTCTTACTCCATATTTTGTTATCAACGATCCTTTAGTTTATGTTAGAACTGGAGATATAACAAAACGTTACATTGAAACAGCAAATCAGGAGGAATTAAAATCATTATTTAATAGAAAGATTATTATTCAAGAGGGTAGAAATAATATTAGAAGTTTTGTCAAAAATGTTTTTGACTCTCATTTAGAGCAAGGGGAGCAAGAAAGATTACAGAGAATAGAATCGGGAAAAAGTACAATAGATTTTAAACTAGGAACCTATTGTGTATATGTAGAATCACTGATTACTCCAGCAATTGAAGAAAATAAAGAACTGATTTCTCCTTACCTATTAAAGGATTTCTTAACTATGGAGCCTTTGCACTGGAGTCATTCAAGAATACCCCCTTCAGATATGCGACTTAATTCAATACCTGGAGGGTTAAGTGGATTTCAATGGGGTAATATAACTGGTGGGATAGAAAATTTTCAATGTTATTGTAATGGCTCTGTTTACTATCTTTCAGATATTTTAGATTCAAATAAGGGTGATGATCAGTGGATACTTCTTTCTCGAGTTTGGTTTAGTGCAGTTTTAAGCCTTAAATTTGCAAGTAAACTGTATCATAAAGTTGGATATATTGGTCCTCTCTATTGTGAGATCCATCTTAATAATATCAAAGGTGTGTTGATAAAGGGTATTGGTTATTCTATGGATGGTAATAAGCCCGCATTGTTAAATGAATATGTCATAAAATTCGACTCTGATACGAACGTTTTAGATTCTGGGGCTCTTGAATATGAATTGTTTAAGAAACTTATGTGGCACTTTGGTTTTGATTCAAATAACACAGAGGTAATTTATCAAGATTTTAGAAAAGGTAATTCTATTTAATGATTTCACTTACCTGATAAATAGAAAACTTCTTAGTTAATTCCTTAGATTCATCAATATTCATAAAGAAACAAATACCTAAATAATCTAATACCTCTTCCTTAGTAACATCAAAAACCTTCTGTTGTGATATATGATTACCCTCTACCATTACATCAGTAAAATCAGTAAACAATATCCCCTTTTCTATCAATTGGTTTCTTAATGTCCTTATCTTATTCCCATTATCTGCTCTAAGGATTATAAAACCATTCTCTGAAATACTTGGGTGAGGAGATTTATCCATATCATAGAAATCTCTGAATCTCATACTATCTAGGGTATTATTCTTAACATGTAGATTTACTAAGCCTGCAGCCATGTGTCCCAAGGCATTTAGTAATCTAGCAGTATCTATCTTCTTGTTAACAACACAAACAAACTGATCTACTCTATTAGTTTCGTTCATATTTGTTTTGATATTTAAATACTAAGCTAAAAGGATAGTAAGACCACTAAATGCTAATTCAAAATCTATATGAATACTAACGTGATGTTTTTGTATATTATTCATAAATATCCCTCCTTCTACAGTTTTTACAAAGAAATAAATTATGCTAGCTATGTCTGAGTTGAACAGACCTACCCCCATATCTTAGTTTTTAAAGTTCAAGTCTTATATGGGGTGGATTATCTCCCCTACTCTGAACATTTTACATCAATATCACATTTAACAGTAGTATGTCTCAAAGGTGTTACTGAACAGTTAAAGGTAATGCTTAATAAAGATTTTGCAAATATGAAAGGAACCTTTCTATCTTACAAACTTTAAACAGATAATATATGGGAAAAATTGTATGAACATTTTTTACATTCATATTATATAATCATTCAATGAAAAACCTTAATCCAAATTTCAATGGAACTTATCTTCCTGATAGGGATTTATTTGCTTATATTGATGAAACAGGAGATGAAGGCTTAAATAGTACTAATGATTGGTTTGGTGTCTCTGCAATTGTATCTACTCAGAGAAATTTGCAACAAATGGTTGAAGAGACGGAGAAATTTTTTAAAGAAAAGAATATCCCAAACATAAAGTCATTTAAGAAAATAAATCACAATCAGCGAAGAAATCTTTTTGCAAAATTGCAAAGATTTAATTATTTAACAATTCATTCATTTTTTTCTAAAAGAGATTTATCAGTTGAAGATAAACTTCTTTGTTATCCTTCGATGTATTTTGTTGGATTAAAAAATGTCATTGAAAGACTTTCATGGTTAACGAAACAATTAAACAAGAACAGATGCCATATTCTTATTTCGGGAAGAAATCACATCAATTTCGAGAATTTATCAGATTATTTATTCAATGTCTCTACCAGAACCTCTGTCAGTGGAAGAAATATGTATTATTCTGAAAAGATAGGAATTGTTGGTACAAGTCAGCCTCAAAAGCACCCCAAATTATACTTATCTGACTATGTGGCTTCTTCAATGTTTGAATGTCTCCAAACAACAACAGATCTTAACTTAGTTGAGGAATGTTATGCAAGAATTTTATTAAAAGGAAAGTTATATTCTTCAAACCACGTTCAATATGAGGGCGTTTGGAGAAATGGATTAAAACTCACCCCCGATAATGAGAGTCTTATACAGTATGAAGGTATCTTAGAAGAAGGATCCCAAAGCCTTTAAGCCTCTGTTAGCCAATGCTAACCTTCTATATACTAAGTCTACCTACTTCTTAAGTTTATACAATTGAAACTAAAAGTCAACTTCTTTTGTGATTAGAATTCTTATAGGTGTTGTAATCAATGTTATAAAGAATGTATATTATTATTGTGATTAGAGATGAATATATAAAAAAAATATCTGATTGGCTTTCTGTTCTTGTTGTACAAGTTGAAAATCTAAACTCTCTCAATTTAAATGATCTTTCAATAGAGTCTGAGAATTTCTTTAGAGACTTTCTAAATAAATTGTATTCTTATAATCTAGAAAATGTTAATTTCATAGAGGGTAAAAATGCAGATACTTTAGATCTTGGAGATAAAAGAAATAGAATTGCTTTTCAAGTGACTTCTAATGATACTTTTAAAAAAATCTATGATACTGCCACATTATTTGTAAAAAATAAACATTACGAAGATTATGATAAGCTGAAGTTTTTACTAATAAAGACAAAAAAGAAATTTCCTAAAATATCTTTAGTAAAGGAGATGTTGTCCGATTATGTTTCGTTTGATGAAGATGAAGATATCCTGACAATCTCAAAAATTCTTGCAGATATACAAAATAAAACGAGTGAAGAAATCATTGATCTATACAAGTATTTAGAAACTGAATTTAAAGGATATGATCGGACTATGTGTGTCCAACAATCTACTGAGGTAGAAACAATAATGGAGTTAATAATATTCTTAACCAAAAACAAAATACCTAAGGAAGTAATAGAACTTGATCCTGACCCTGACAAAAAAATTCGAAATAGATTTGCAGAATATTCCCAAATTTTGATTGATAAATATGCAAATTTGGTTGGTATATACCGTGAACCTCTGGAAATAGCTTATGAGAAACTTGGTTTTGATCAAGCGAAATCTTTAATTATGCAAGAATATCTTAAATCTACGAGTAACAAATTCTTACATCAGTATAATTACGATCCCACAAAAGCATTAACTGCTCTCGTAGAATATTTTGCTCAAAAATTAGGGAAAAATGGTATTGTATATGATCAGTGTGCCATTGAGTTCTTTTTAGTATCTGAATTAATAAAATGTAATGTCTTCCCAAATGAACCAAATAATTAGTAAAGATGAAAAAATAAAGGAGTCATCCGTATTTTTAGGGGCTGTGATCTTAAAGGAATTAAGAGCTCAGGAGGAGCATCTTTCGCTTTTTGAATTAGCAAGTAGGTTAAGCAAAAGAATTGGGATTTTACATTATCGTCAGCTTATAACTACTCTTGTATTACTTTATGCGGTTGATATTGTGGACTTTAATTCACCAAATATCTATTTTAAAAGGAATGATTAGATTAATAAGACTTTACTCACAACCCAATGTTTTTAAGGAAATAAAGTTCCATGATGGGGTTAATATTATATTAGGTGAAAAAGTAGAAGAAAGTGCAATTGAGACAAGGAGAGATAGAAAAACAAACGGTGTTGGAAAGTCTATGAGTATAGAATTTATTAACTTTTGCTTATTAACTGATACGGCATCCAGTCGTGTTGTTAAGATACCATTAGATGTATTTCCTGCTGATACTAAAATCTCATTGGATTTATCGATTAATGAGCAAAGACTTACTATTTCAAGATCCAAGGGCGAACCAGATAATCCGACAATTTGTTTGAATGGGGAAAACAATTTCTTTAACAATGTAAAAGATGCTCGCGATTTTCTTTTGCAGATTTTGTTTAATAATGGTTATAGTGAATTACTGTCTTCAACTTTGAGCTTTCGTCAATTTATCGCACCAATTATAAGAGATGAGGATTCTGAATTTAAGAATATTTTATATACGCATGATGTGAATCTTCGTATCCCGCATACTGACTTAATTAAACCTCATTTGTATTATCTAGGTATAAGTATCCCTCTTTTTGACAACATCGTAGAGATTTACAAGGAACTGACTCAACTGAAATTACAAAAGAAAATGTTAGAAAGTAGTTTGACACAGGGAAGGACAAAGAAAATGAGCGAAGTTAAATCTGAGCTAAACGAAATGAATGCACAAGTTACGAAAATTAAGGCTTCTATTGATAGTCTACGATCAAACGATGCATACATACTTGTTCAAGATGATTTAAATACAATCGAGTTGAAACTTAATAGTCTTCATAATAAACAAAAAGGTATTAGATATGAATTACAAAATATAGAATCTTTTCCTGATTTTGAAAATATAGATAGTGAAGAAATTGAATTAATATATAACCGATATAAAGCTGGTTTGGGAGATCATATGGGAAAGTCATTGGAGGAAGTTCAAAAATTTAAGCGAAAAATTGACGATTTCCAAAGATCTATTCTAAAAGTAAAAATTGAGCAATTGAGAAAGGAACTAAGAGTTGTTACTAACGATATTCGTACTCTAGAAGATAATCGTGCAGATAAAATCAAACTAATTTCTTCAAACGGCGAACTTTCAGATTATTTAAATAGCCAGTCTGTTTTTCAAAACTTATTGAAAAAACATAGTAAACTAATGTCTGATTTAGATTCTTTTGATAGCGTAGAAAGAGATATTACAAAAATCGAATTAATGAAAGATGCGGAATTTATGAAAATTGAATCAATGATGTTTGAGTTACGAGGAATATTCCAAAGTTTAACAAATACAATTTTAGATATTCATTATTATATAATGGGGAACAAAACAGCATCGTTTGATGTCAAAATTAATAAAAATAAGACAAAAATATTAGAATTTGAGTATAGGATTTATTCAGATGGAAGTCGTAGTGTAGATAGAACAAAGGTTTTTATTTATGACATAGCACTAATGTTTAACCCCGACATTGAAAAAAGACACCCTCATCTTTTGATACACGATAATATCTTTGATGTTGATCAGGATACTTTAGTGCGAAGTTTGAACTATCTGGCTGAACAAGAAAGAAAAAATACTGATTTCCAGTATATTCTTACTTTAAATCGGGATAAGATAGAAAACGAAGAACATCGAAATGAAATAGAGCTTGATATTGAGGGACACAAGGTTGCTCAATTTACAAAAAGAGATCCATTCTTGAGTGTAGAGTATCAGGAAATAGAATAACTTTGTATTATTCCAATGTTGATAAGTTTTATGTACAGAATTAAATCTGCTATAATTTAATCACCTAAACTAAAAGATTTCTTTTAGCATGGTATACAACCCAGACGAGAATAAACGTGGCTCTGCCATTGCATTACCTCGTCTGGTCATAACTCGAAAGGGTTATGGGAGATCGAAAGATTTCCGATGTGTATGGGGGGCCATCTTTATTAGACGCTTTCCCCTACTCTTTTTTTTATAACAGCATAGCCATATGTTGTTATATTTATATAAATTTTTTATATACAAAAATGGCAAAACAAAACCAGACGGGTGCACAGGAAGGAAAAAAGAGACCTTCAATATTTAAGATAATCCTCTTCATTGTTGGAGGTATCGTTGTTCTAGGGGGAATAGGAAACGCCTTGAACGGGGATAAAAGCAAGTCGGGAGAATCAACAACCAATGATTCAAACACTTCCCAAGAAAAAGAAATTAATTACACAAAAATCAATCTTAAAGATTTTATTGCAGAATATGATGAAAATCAGGTTACTGCGGATAAAAAATATGATGATACATACATAAGCACAGATGGATATGTAGAAAATATCAGCCAAGATATTGTAGGAAATGTTTATATTTTAGTTAAACCAGTAAATGATGATTTATATATTGGTAAAAATCTTCAATGTTATTTATCAAACGGAGATGAGGTAGCTGGTTTAAAGACTGATGGAAAAGTTTCCATAAAAGGCAAAGTTAAAGGCTTCGGAATTTTCAATGTAGAGGTAACCGAATGTAAGGTAATTTAGTTTTTCCTCGCATAGAAGAGGAGCATAAATACCTCCTCTTTTTTTTATGGATTAATAATTCTTCCTCGCATATAGAAAAGAAAAAATCGCAATTTTTTCTTGCATTAAATATAATGAAGAGATGAATCATACAAAGAGAATCCTACAGTCCCTCCCACAAGAGCTTTTAACGCTCTCTAAGGCTCTTTTAAATGCTGAAGATACGAGAATATACCAAACACTTTCTAAGTTATGGCTAATTATTGATAAGGCTGATTTGGAAACAGTTATTATGGCTTCCAGATCTAAGAAGGTTGAAAATAGTATTCATGTACTTGCTGATTTAAATAGATTTGCATATGAAGAACTTAAAAAAGAGTTAGAGTTTTTTAGAAATAATGTAAAAAAAGATAGCTTTTCTAGAAATTTGTTCTTGAAACTTGAGAATATAGAACATTTCTCACAAACATTCCCAATTGAAGATCTTTACTTCTCTTCTTTATATGAGCAAAAAATCAAAGATTTTTTTAAAACATATATCAAAGAAAATGATTTAGACGAGAAATATATAGATTGGTTTTCTGATAGATTTATGGGTGGTGAAATTGATCCTGTATACGAAGATGAACACCCTCCATATCATCTTAATTGGGGTAGCAATTTACCTAATCTAGAAAAATACTCTAGAGCTTTAAATGAAATTCAGAATAAAGAGTCATCAAAGGCTTGGTACAATTTTCTATATCTTGATAATTTAGCGAAACTTCTTCAGGGAGAGGTGGAAGATTACCAATTTCCCGTTGGTTTTGAAAATTATTTTTTTGCAGGGATTACCATTAACGAAGGCAATCTCTTGCATAAATATCTTATTGATGATGTAAAAAGCGCTTGGATATGTATTATGAATTATTTAGAGCATATTTTTGTGGAAACATCTCCGAATATTATTCAAATAAAGTTCTCACCTATTTCGGGTAAGTTATATTCCATAGATGGAAGTATTTCAAAACTCGGCATTAATGATGATGAGTATAAAGTCATGAAGATATTCTCAGAAGGATTAAATTCGGTAAAGTTAAATGATATTCTCGTTTATAATGATAGCGATGCTAGGAATGATTTAGCAAAGAGCCTTAGAAGAAAGACAGGCCTATCCTTAAACCAACTCATTAATAAGAAGGGATTCCTATGTTTATCTGGCGTAACTGTTAAACAGGCAGATGATTAAGTTTGCCCCATTTTTACCCATTTTGCTCTAAGAATACTATTCTCTATTTAAGAGAATAGATATGTGAAAAGCTACAAAGAAAAAATAATACTCAGTAATCCTCTTTCAAATCTTCCGCTCCTCATTATGGAAGTAAAAAAAGAGATGAATAAAAAGAATACTATTCCTAAAAAAAGGAAAGAAATAAAAGATTCTCGTGGTTGGTATATAATGTAGCTAATGAAAGTGATAGAAGATATTCAATTTGCCGATGCTTTAAATAAATATGCGGAAGCATTTATTCTCAAAAGAAGAAAAAGTAAATCTGAAAAACAACTTACAGACTCTAAACACTTGTATGTTATCTATGCTAGGAAGTCCACAGAAGACGATAAGAGACAGGTTCAATCAATCGAGGACCAAATAGACCATTGTAGAAAATTTGCAAAGCAGAATGGCTTAGAGGTTGTTGAGGTATTAAGAGAAGAAAAGAGTGCGAAGATAGCAGGAAGGAGACTTCAATTTCAACAGATGTTGAGTGTTATTAAAGAGGGTAAATTCTATAACAGTATTCTTACTTGGCATCCTGATAGACTTGCAAGAAATATGAAAGAATCTGGCGAGATTCTCGACCTATTAGACAAGGATATTATTGTAGATTTGAAATTCCCCTCTTATTCTTTTAATAACGATGCGGCTGGAAAAATGACACTAAGCATTCTCTTTGCAATGGCAAAGGAATTCTCAGATAAGTTATCTGATGATACTAAGCGTGGTATTGAGAAAAAGGTGCGAGAAGGAAAGTATTGTGGATCTGTAAAACGAGGATATTATGGCTCTCCGAAAACCTCATATTATCGTCCAGATGAAAGCTTTGAACTTTATAAACAAGCTTGGCAAGATTATAAATCTTGCAAAACTCAGAAACAAATATTGGAGGATTTAAAAGAAAAAGGTGAAAATATTACAGGAAATATGCTTTCAAACTTTTTTATGGATCCTTTTTATTCAGGAGTATATTGTTATGGAGACCAGATAGTGAATATAAAATCAGTAGATCCAGATTTCAAAGCAATGGTATCTCCTAAGGATTTCATGATGGTTCAAAAAATGAATAGAGAGAATCCTAGAGGTTGGAAAATTAGTGAAGAGTTTAGACCTTTTAATGAACTGTTAATTTGTAGCGATTGTGGAAGATTAATGACAGCAGGTGTAAGTAAGGGAAAGTCTGATAGATATTTAAGTATCACTTGTGGTAATGGAAAGTGTAAAGAGAAAAGAAGAAATAATGGGATAACGCCAATAGGTAATACGGTGAGAGGAAAAGCTATTCTAGATTTCTCTATAGATTTTATTCAAAACAAATTACATACAGATCAGAAGACATATCAAAAGGCGAAAGAGGAATATTTTAATGCAAGAAATTATATTCTTAAAGAAAATAAAGGCGAAATTTCTAGCTTAAGGTCAAAGAAAACAAAGCTTGAAAAGGATATTGAAAAAATTAGTAAAAGACTTGTGGATGAATCCAACAGAGATGTAGCAAAGAAACTGTCAAATGATTGTAGTATATTGCTTAATCAAATTAGAGTACTAGAAAGAGATATTCAAAATTATGAAATTCAGAATAAGGAATATGAACTGACTATGGAGACAGAATTTCCTGAATATAAAGAATTTGTGAACTTCTTCGGAAATGCTGTTACTGTGCTGAAAACAACAGATAATGCATACCTCATAGACCAATTGATTAAATTAGTGTTTGTGAACATTATTGTTGGTGATAAAAAGGTGCTTAGCTACGAGCTTCGTGAGCCATTTAAATCATATGAAAGCCTGAAATTCTTACATGGGGTGGATAACGGGACTTGAACCCGTAACCCTTGGTTCCACAAACCAATGCTCTAACCAATTGAGCTATACCCACCATATCGAAAAGTATTATACCCTATCTCATTCCTTTTCTCTATATATTGTAATCCCCACAACCTGTAATATATAATACAATGTTGTTTTTAAAAATGAATATTGGAATGAAGGGAAAATATGAGCGGTCACTCATAAATTAAGGAAGAAATTTCCACCTCCTGTTCTTCCCCCACTTTCATTCGCTTTTCCTCCAAAGACCCTTTTTGGTTTGCACACCCAGAAAGGGTCAAAAAAATAACAGGAACTGGAGCATAGGTATACTATGAAAATATATTGTAATATATAAATATATTTTTTAGTCTATCTCCAGTTCTTGATCACCCTTTTCTCATATCCATTGTATTCCTACTACCCCGTAGTATAATTGAATTGTGAATATATCTGACAAGTATAGGAATGCCAATGGGTTGACCATTCTAAACAACTAAGGAGAAGCAGTTTCATCCCCTTACTCGCTTCGTTATCACTTAGTCTACTTGTCGAGTATAGACCTCAGGGTTGGGCGCAACCTATTTGAGGTCTATCAAAAATAACAAGAACTGGGAGAGAGGCGTAGATTCATATCTATGACATATATGCCTTTAAAGCTATATATATCCCCCAGTTCTTGATACAACATACCATTGAAATATATCTTATAGTAATGTATAATCTCCACCTGTTCGATTGTGTTGTTCCTTTAAAAAGATATTTCCTAAGCAAGGAGGTTTATTTCCCTAAAATAAACCAAGTATGAGACGAAACCTTGCTATTTAAAGGTAGAGATTATGCCAATTCACTATTAGTGGTATTGAGGGTATAAATCTCTACAAGAATATATCTTTGAGCTGAGCCAAGTTTTTTCTAGTTTAAACTAGGAATATAGATGAGAATTGCTCAGCAATTCAAATTTACAAAAGATGTCGCCCGCATCTGCGTTGAATTTAAATTCTCATCTATTACAATCTGTACATACATACTACCTTTATTGGTATTCCCTAAGTGGAAAGTATGTACAGATTGAAGAACGTTTCTTAATACTTCATAACATCACATTCACATATCCTACCCGTAGTACTGGTAGTAAGCTTTAAACCATTCAATATGGTATTTTTGTCATCCTCATTCAAATACAAAAAGGGACACTCATACCTATCATTCTTCTGGTTATCAAATATCAAATGAATATTAGTACCCTCCGAGTATCCCAGTACATCACCAGCATTCACATAGTCCCCTACACTGACGTTAAGTTTAACCACGGGACTAACAGACACCAACACATTGGTATCAGGTTCTAGGGCTACACGATTAGGACCCTCATATATATTAGTTACTACTCCCGCAACAGGAGCTAATACAGCAGTATTCTCTTTTACTTCTATCCCTATACCATTGTCCTTGTTAACACAGAAAGAGGAAATCCCAGAACCATAGTACCTCATATTGGTCATATCTACTGGAAGTTCCATGGTTATATTCTTGTAACTAATACCATTAGCATCAACCATCTTAGGAAGATATATAAAGGCAAAGATAATTACTCCAACAAATATTAATCCTAAAAACACAAATATGGCAGTAGCGTTTTTCATAACTATCTTTTCGATTAAGTTATATCTAATTGTATATTAATTTTCTCAACAGTAACAGTTTAAAAAGAAAATGATACAATTTAAAAAGAATGAAAGAAGAAATATTAAAAGAATTAAAAAAAGTTTCAAATCCTAAAAAGGCAAAAGACCTTCAATGGTTCTTTAAGACAGGAAAAGGTGAATACGGAGAGGGAGATATCTTTGTAGGTATTGTAATACCAGATTTAAGGAAGATAGCTAAGAAGTATTCAAAGATCGTAACCCCCGATGATTTAAAATCATTCATTAATAGCGAAATACATGAATATCGAATGTTTGCACTACTAACATTAACATATATGCCCTTGAGCAAAAAAATATATGATTTCTACATTAAGAATTTAAAATATGTTAATAACTGGGATTTAGTAGATATAACTACTCCAAATATTGTTGGAAAATATCTTAAAGACAAGGATAGGTCTATTTTGTATGAATTAGCTAGAAGTGAACATTTGTGGAAACAGAGAGTAAGCATTATGGCTACTTTCGCGTTCATAAAGGAGGGAGATTACAAGGATACATTAGCAATAGCTGAAATATTGCTTCATCATAAACATGATCTAATTCATAAAGCTGTAGGTTGGATGTTAAGAGAGATAGGAAAGAAAGATCAGAATATTGAAGAAAAATTCCTTAAAGAATATTACAAGGAGATGCCTAGAACAATGTTGAGGTATGCAATTGAAAGATTTGAAGAAACTAAGCGTCAACAATATTTAAAAGGAGAGATTTAATCTCTTCGTCTTCCACCCAATATATTGATGTAGTAAAGTAGATTTAAGGCCGAAGAAAGAAAACCTGCAATATATGTTAGTACTGCTGCAGTTAATACCTGTTTTGCTCCATTCGTATCGTATGTATCTAGAAGATCATACTTCTTTATGAGCCCCATTCCTCTTTTGCTTGCATCAATTTCTACAGGAATGGTGATTAGTGCAAACAATGTACTTGTTGAGAAGAATATGAGTCCTATTTCAGCCAATCTAAAAGCAGAGAGTAGTATTCCAATTATGAAAAGAATATATCCAATGCTGGAAGTAAACTTGGTTATATTGGTCATAGCCATTCTAAATTTAAAAAGAGAGGACTTTTTGAACTTCTGTTGTACATGTCCAAACTCATGTGCTACTACTGCAATATTCGCTACAGTACCCTGCTCTATGTTATCTGCAGATATATTTACAAGATCTTTGGTAGGATCAAAGTAGTCTTCCAATTTTCCACCCTGTGTATATATCTCTACTGGGAATTGTTCTCCATTTTTGATGAGTTTCGCTACTTCCAAACCCGTATGCTTAGTTACAGGAATACTGTTGTATTTGCCATATACAATCTTTACATATATCTGAGCTATGATTGTGATTACGAATCCTGGTAGTGCAAAGTACCAATATATTGGATCTATGTACATGGTTATGATTGCTTAGAAGTTAAAAATATGGAGGCTAATATTCCTCCTATTAATGCAGTGTAGAGCTGTATGAGTCCCATGGTGGTTAGGAATATCTCAGGGATATGGATGATCTGGAATAGTATGTATGCAGCGGAAAAGAGAAAACAAGCCTTGAGTAGTGCTGCTATCCCTACATTTAAATACTTCACCTTTATATATCTAACCGTAAGTACAAGTATGAGGTTGGAAAGAATTATGAATGGCATGAGGTAGAGTAAATAAGGAGTGAATATGCCAAAGAGTACTCCATTTAAGAATGATGCTAATGAGGGTAAGAATAGCACAGGTATGATCTTCTTAAGTCCATATTTTGATACTGAAAAGACCAGTAGGAAGTTTATGATGCTCCCTATGAGCAGCTGTGGTTGTTTGAATATGAAGGGTAATGTAAAAGCTAATACATATAAACTTGCTAGTTGTACTTTCTCATTTAGGAGAATCTGTTTTACGTTTTCTTTCTGAAGCAGTTCCATATATCTAGTATATCTCAATTGTAAAGATTTTACAGATGGCAAGAGTTAAGATATATTTAATATATGGAATTTATACAAGGACAAAAATATCTATGCATGTTAGCACCCTCGTTTGCCGCTGAATTTGAATATCCCGAGATAGTTTACAGGTTAAGACAGTTAGGATTTGATGAAGTATTGGAACTAACCTTTGGAGCGAAGATGGTGAATATTGCGTACTATGAATTGCTTAAGGAAAGTATAGCCAAGAGTGAGAAGAAAACTTTGATAGCGTCACCCTGCCCTACACTGGTTAATATGATTAAAGTAAAGTTCCCAGAATTAATCCCCAATCTTGTTCCAGTCCTTTCTCCTATGGGCGCTATGGCTCTCATATGTAAGAAATACTATCCAGACTACAAGCGTGTATTCATTGGTCCATGTATTACAAAGAAGAATGAAGCTCAAGAACTTGGAACTATTGATGAGGCTTTGACGTTCAAGGAGTTAAAGGAGTTGTTTAAGCTTCATAATATTCCTGAGAAGGTTACAGATTCAAAGTATTGTGTGACTTTCGAGAAATTCTACAATGACTATACCAAGATCTATCCTATATCTGGTGGGCTATCCTCTACCCTTCATTACAAAAATATTCTTGAAGAAAAGGATATTCTCGTGACAGATGGGGTTGAGAATGTTGTAAAAGTTCTTTCAGAATTTAAGGATGGTATGTACAAGAATTACAAATTTCTAGATATATTAACTTGTGAAGGTGGTTGTATTGGTGGTCCAGGTATGATTGGTGAACGTAGTGTAAAGGAAAGAACTAAGAAGATTCTTGAGTACAGAGATTTTGCACATAGGTATGAACAAGATTTAGGTAGAACTGGCAAGAAACTTATGGTCGAAGATATTAATTTTGGTAGAAAATTCTAATGAATGAATTTATAAAGATAGCTATAGATGAGGCTAGGTATGGTATTAATCACAAACATGGTGGTCCATTTGGATGTGTGATTGTTAAGGATGGGAAGATTGTAGCAAAAGCACATAACGAGGTTGTAAGAAGAAAGGATGCTACTAATCATGCTGAAATTAGAGCTATTCAAATTGCTTCAAAGAAACTTAGAAATTTTGATCTCTCAGGGTGTGAGTTGTATGTGACTGGTAAGCCTTGTCCTATGTGTAAGGCTGCAATTCAATGGGCTAAGATATCGAAGGTATATTATGGTTGTGATTACAATGACGCTAAGGATATAGGTTTTGCAGAAGAGCAAGGGAATAGCAAGGATGAATATATCGAAATACCATTAGAAACTGAAGCATGTAAAGCTGTTTATGACGAATACAAAAATGTGGTTCATACTTTGTATTAAAATATAGTACAATATCTACTAACTTGTTACCTATTATTCTATGAAAGCTGTTATAGCTACTGCTGGCTACTCTACTCGTTTTCTTCCTGTGTGTAAGAGTGTTCCTAAGTCTATGCTTCCTATCCAGGAAGTTCCAATTATTCATGAGATTGTTAAAGAGTGTATAGACGCTGGTATTACTGATGTGATATTGGTTACAAGTTTTGGAAACTATCCTGTTGAAGACTATTTTGATAATCGACCTGATTTAGAAACATTTTTAAAGGATACAGGAAAAGAAGAAAGGTATGAGAGATTTTATGAGGTATTTGGGAAGGTAAATATTACAGTTGTGAGACAAAACAAGGCATTGCCATATGGTAATGGATCTCCAGTTTTAGCTGCTAAACCTTGGTTAAAAGAAGGAGAACCTTTTGTATTCATATTTAGTGATGATTTAGTACTCTCTGAAGTCTCTGCAGTTAAACAGTTGGTAGATGAATATAATATGAGGAAGGCAACAGATGCTAATATTGGAGGGGTCGTAGCAGCTCAGGAGGTAGATGCAAAGGAGATACATAAATATGGAGCAGCTTCTTTCAAGGATGAAGAAATGCGAATAATTGATACAATTGTTGAGAAACCTTTAGAAAATCCGCCTTCATTACTTGCTACATATGGGAGATATTTGGTTGATTACACTATTTTTGACTATCTAAATAAAGAGAATATTCAACAAGGAGAACTGTATTTCCCTGTGGCTTTAGACAAGTTATGTAAGGTGAAAAACGTCTATTGTAAGGCTGTTGATGGTGAATGGTTGACTACTGGGGACCCATTGAACTATCTTGAAGCACAGATAAAGTATGCTATGAAAAGAGATGATTATAGAGAGGAACTTAAGAAATTCTTAAATACTCTTTAGCTTTTAACATAGAACTTAGCATCTACAACAACAGCCCGTTTCTCTGTTATCATTACAGGATTTATATCCATCGAAATGATTTCAGGATAGCTAATTAGGAGCTTTTCAATCTTCGTAATCAAATCTAAGATCTTTTCCTTAGCTAAGGCAGGCTTCCCTCTATATCCATTTATAATCATAGATACTTTGGTTTCATCAAATAGATCTCTAATCTTCTCATCATTTTCAGGTACAAGTATATGTTTAATATCTTTGTATACCTCTGTATAGATACCACCTTGTCCAATTGCTAAAAGATGGCCAAATCCTTTTCCATTCTTTTCATAGATATGTGAATCTCCTTCTCTATTTGCACCAATAAAGAATTCAACTTTTCCATCTATCATTTCTTGAACAAGAATTTCTGGTGCAGGATTACCTGTGATTTTTGAGATATTCTCTCTTAATTCTACAAATCTTTCTTCAAACTCAGAGATAGTTCTAATATCAAGGTAGATTCCTTTAAAGTCTGTTTTATGCGCCAAGTCTTTTGCCGTAGCCTTTATTGCTACTGGAAAATTCATAGCTGCAAAATCAGTTGCCTCTTCAATACTCCCGGTTACTAATTCATTTGGAATATCAATTTTGAATTCTTGGAGTAATGAAATAGCTAGGTTTTCTGGCAATATCTTAATCTCTTCCTCACTAGTGTATTCACTAACTTCTTTTTTGTGTTTTGCTCTTACTTTGTAATCATCACAATTAACTGTTTTTGTTTTTTCTTTATTTTCCTCAAATTTTGCTAGTTTAGCAATCAAATGTATACCCTCTTGAATATCATTAAATGAGGGTTGATTGTTATGCTTCAATATTCTAAACCCTGCTTTTACATCCTTGCCTCCTAAGAAACATGCATATATTGGTTTTGACGTTTGCTTACTCATATCTACAATCTTTTGAGCAGTACCTTCAATATCAGTAATTAGTTGTGGGGTTAAGATTGTGAAGATTGAATCAACATCTTTTTCTTCTAATACAGTTTCCATAGCTAATTCATATCTATCACTTCTAGCGTCACCAAGGAGATCAATTGGGTCCTTAATATTTGATTCTCTAGGTAATACTTTGAGTAATTTTTGCTTTGTTTTCTCCCCTATCTCAGTTAATTCTAGATTTTCTTTTTCAACGGCATCTGTTGCAAGAATTCCTGGCCCTCCTGCATTGGTTATTATTGCAATTTTTCTTCCATCTGGTATTGCATCCTGGTTAATGAGCATAATTAATTCAAAGAGATCTTCTGAGTTGTCGGCCATAATGATGTTTCCTTTTTTTACAGCTGCAACAATGGTGTCATATGATGAGGCTAGAGATCCAGTATGTGATGATATTGCTTGTTTTGCTTTCTCAGAGCTACCAGGGGCTATTAGTAGAATTGGCTTTTTGGCTTTTTGAGCAAGAGAGATAAATTCTTTTCCATCAGCAAATTCTTCTAGATACAAAGCTAATGCTTTTACTTCCTTATCAAAAAGCAGATCCTGCATCAATTCGTTCTCATGGATATCGGCTTTGTTACCAAGAGATATAATGTGGGAGAATCCTATTCCACTCTCACAAGCCATATCTAAGATTGCAGTACAGAATGCTCCAGATTGTGATACAAAGGCAATATTTCCATCTCCAGGATTCTGTCTTGCAAAGGAAAGATTGATTTTTGCTTTGTTATTTATGAATCCAAGACAATTTGGTCCAAGTAATCTAATTCCAGCTATTTGTAACTTCTCTGCAATTTTTAATTCTAAAGCTTTGCCCTCATCTCCTGTTTCTTTAAATCCTGCGGTAATTATAACTACGGACTTTACCTTCTTTTCAATACACTGATCTATGATTGTATCTACAAATTGATATGGTATTGCAATACATACTAAATCAATACTATCTTTTATTGAAAGAATATCGGGGTATGATTGTCTTCCTTGAATTTCTTCATATTTTGGATTAATTGGGAATACTTTTCCATTGTATCCACCCTCAAGAAGATTTTTTAGTATAACGGAGGCGATTTTTTCAGAATCTTGTGATGCTCCAACTATGGCGATTGATTTAGGTGAGAATATTACATTTTCCATTATTTAAATTGGTCAAATAATTTTTGAACATCATACTGTTTTACTTCATCTGCTAGTTCAGTTTGTGTGTCTTTTCTGTTTTCTAGTAGTTCGTAGAATGTTTTAAGTTCGGTATTACGATATATTATACCAGTATTTATGCTTTCATCAGTAATTGCTCCCATCTTTCTTGCTTCTTCTAATGTTCTGTTAGCGTCCTCAACTTTATGTATTCGTTGCATAAACCATTGTGGGGTGCATTCTTCATTGTAGGTTGGACATAGTTGCATGATTTCGATAACACTACATCCTTTGTTTTGGATTCCTATTTTTATTAATTCTGTTAGTTGTTGCATATCACCAGAATATCCCCGTGCATACAAGGACGGATTAGCGCTTAGGATTATTTCAGATGGCTCTAAGGTCCTCTCAGGCTTGCTATCTGGGAGTCCATACATAGGTTTTTCTTCATCTGTTGTAAGTGTTGCTTGCCCTGTGGTTAATGCAAAGTTTTGGTTGTTATGTATTAATATTGTAATGTCATAGTTGGAACGAATGGCATGGATTAGATGATCGAGTCCTTCATGGAAGCATGCGCCATCTCCTAAGTCTGCTATGACTGTGAATTTTCTATTTGCTAAATGTAGGCCTGTTGCTAATGGTATAGCTCTTCCATGTAGTCCTTTGAAAGCATAGGTGTTTATCTTGTCTGCTCCATTGCCATTGCATCCAATATCAAACGCAATATATGTTTGTGAAGGGGCTATGTCTAGTTCGGAGAGTGCCTTCTTTAAGGACATGTGTATTAGGAAGTTTCCACATCCAGGACACCAAGTGGGTTTCAAATTTGAATTGTATTCGTTTATATCTATTGCCATTATATTTGTATGTTTAATATATCTTCTAGGAAGAATGGTCTTCCATCATATTTCAAAACTTTTTCTTTGAATTGGTAACCTGAGGCCTCTGTTAATATTTTACCTAATTCGCCTGTTTGATTATTCTCAACTATTATTATTCGTTTTCCAGATGCAACTAAATTCTGAAGCGTTTGAGTTTTGGTTGGATACAGGTATTCATAATGTAGATATGCAATGTTCATTCCTCCGTTTATGGCATCGAGAACTGGATTTTTTGTACTCCCACATCCAACTAGAACTGTTGAAGCGTTAGGGTCACCATAGAGGGTTGGTTCTGGAAGATTATTTAGCAATGTTGTATGCTTTTGCATTCGCTTATCCGACATCGCTTTTATCTCATCCATATTTTCGGTACTTTGACTACTTTGATTATGCTCATCGCTTGTATTGAGATATGGTTTTTTGTCAAAGCTAGGTACCCACCTTGGTGATATTCCGGTATTGGTGATCATGTATCTATTCTCTCCATCATATGTTCCTCTTTGTATTTGTAGTGGTTGAGGAAGTGTATCTACTGTAAATATTGATTCGGCTATTTGTTTTTCCGTAAGCACTATTACGGGTATTTGATATATTTCTGCAATATTAAAGGCTTGTTGAATTAATGTATATCCTGATTGTATATCACTTACGCAGAGTACTGCTTTAGGAAATTCTCCATGTCCAGATTTAACTGCAGTATGTATATCACTACTTCCTGTCCAGGTTGGAACACCTGTCCCAGCCCCTATTCTTTGTGCCAGAACTATGATTAATGGTGTTTCGGTTATTCCTGCACATGATATTGTTTCTTGCATTAAATCAAATCCTCCTCCAGATGTTGCTGTTAATGCCCTGGTTCCCATGGCCATACTTCCTAATGCCATCTGTACAGCTGTAATCTCGCTCTCGGCTTGTTTAATGAGGATACCTGTCTCTTTGTATGTATTCCCTAAATACTTGAAGATGGATGTCGCTGGTGTCATTGGGTACCCGTAGTAGGCTCTAACTCCCGCAGATATTGCTCCTAGTGCGATTGCATCATTACCGGTTAATATTCTACTATCTTTTTTTTCAATGGGTAGTTCAGGTATGTATGACTTTTGTGTGAATTCTTCTTTAAATTCTACTGCGTTGTATCCAGCATTTAGACACAATATATTTTTGTTTATGATTTCTTCTCCTTTAGAAGCAAATGTCTCTTTAACTATTTCAACGAGTTCTTCAGAATTAAATCCAAGAATTCGCCATAGGAAGCTAGTCATGACAATATTTGCCATTATTGGGCTCCCTCCTGCTTCAGTAGCTATTTTGCTGGAATCAAGAAATACAACATGAATTTGATTCTGAGCGATCCATGTCTGCTCTTCAGGAGTAAATGTTACTTGGGCATCGTCATACAGGAGAATACCATTTGGGTTGAGTGAGGGGAGGTATTCGTGCACTGCCTCAGGGTCAAGTATTAACAAGATGTTACATTTTTTAGATGATGAAGCGATGTATCTGTTTGTAAAATCAATTTGATATGATGCTACACCACCTTTGATTAATGAGGGGTATTCTCTGTAGGAGAATATTTTATATCCTATGCTTTTTATGGCTCTGCTGAGAAGAATTCCAAGTGTATTGATTCCTTGGCCGGATTCTCCTCCTAGTTTTATACAATATCGATTAGCTGGCATATTTCAATTCTATATTTTATATTTCAGGTTTGTAAATGCTAGAGTGTGCCCTCTCCATTAAAGAGTACATAGTTAAACAACGGAACTTCCCACTGTTTTGCAGGGATCAATACAGATTTTCCTCTATATGTTCCACTACAGTTAGCTCCAGCTTGTACATTTATCATATTTAACTCTTGAGTACATGCAGTTGGAATACTGTACGATATACCTATGGTTCCTCCAATTGCAGTTATTTTAACTTCATCAAGGCTATATTCAACACTGTTGTAGGTTTTCTTTTCATTTATGGCTATACTTAAATCCTCTGAACCATCGTCCTTAAATGTAATCCAGTTTAATCCTCCTCCTAAAGTGCCTTCGCTATTACATGTGGATGATGTAGCAAAACAGTAGTGTAATACATCTGCCTCCTGGTACGGTTTGTATGATGAGGCAATGCCGTCAGTATAGTTTCGAGCATATACTTTTGTAACTGAGAATCCTGCTCCACTATCTCCTCTTACTGCGGTTTTAATTGTGGTTGTACATGCATTAGGGTCAACTGGTAATGCTAAGCCTTTAATAGGTAGTGCCATGATCTGACCAGGTCTTACTTCAAAGTATGTATCTAAATCTGCTTTTCTGATATTCAAGAAGTATGTGTTATCTGATACTGCTATTGGACAAATACTCAGGTTATCAAAACTATTTGTTACTCCAGATAGCGTATCAAGCAAGTCACTAATTTCTGTCTTTGTAGCACTTTCAGTAAGAGTAATACCTGATGGATCACTGAGTGATTGCGTTCCTGTAGCTTCAATGGTTTCAATTGTAGAATCAATAGGAGAAGCGGTTAAGTAGTTAAGAATTAGGTCTGATATTTCTAGTGCCTCAGCCGAGTTTCGTTCGTCTAGAGAGAGTGTCTTATCTTTGGATACTCTAGAATATACCGAAATAGCTAATATGGATGATACTACGAGTACCACCATTGCTATTGCTAACGCTTGTGCTGAGTATTGTTCTTTTTTCATTATTTTAGTATATCAAATTAAAATGATTTAAAACCAACTTCTTGTCTAAATATGGGTGCCTCTGCACCAAAAAATATGGTCGCAATGCTAGAATATTTGTTATCGTATGTTAATACTACAGCTGGATTTATTTGACTGAAAAGTCTCAAATCTCTCTTTATTGAGATTGCACTTTCTCCCGTAACGGGTGTTGAGCCTAAGGCAACTGCACCTCCAAAGATTTCTACCCCGTCTCTTAATGATCTACTGATATCTACCAAGGGGATATTGATCTGATTTTCTGCAATCATGAAGCCTTCAAGATAGTCATATTCAATGATACTTCCAGTAGATTTATAGTCTCCGTCAAGGATATTTATATTATTCCCTGCAAGGAATATACATCCAGAGAGTACATTTTGATCACTTGTAACATTTGGTTCAATATTTATATTTCCTCTTGTGGCAAAGAGTGTAGGAACGTCACATACATATCCTGAAGGAATAGTTATGTCTGCTTCAGAGTAGTAAGCACAAGTAGTTCCTGCAAAACAATCACTTGATACACTTGTTGTAATACTATTAAATGGTGTTGATTTGGGCGTTTGATGACTGAATTTCGACATTAATTGGTCAAACCAGTAGTTCTTTGAGTTGTTGGAATCGTACAGTAAAGCTCCTTTTACTGCACCCAAATTGGAATGTATGAGAGTTGAGATTGTTGTATTTCTCGTAGCTAGAAGTTCTGTTCCTAAGTCAATTAAACTTTTATCCATCAGAGTATTTACATTAAATACATCGTCTAATGTGGCAACGCTTGAAACGTCTTTTGCATTTGAGGATATATTGTTTTGTGAATATACCATGCCACCTCTTGAAGCAAACCATGGGTCTAAATCGATAGATTCACTTGTACTACTTGTGTTACATGCTTTGTCATATGCTGTTACGTATACATTGATAGAGCCACCTTCATTGGTACCTATATTTAGTTGATCTGTTTCTCCAATATTGTTGTCGAAGATTAGAGTATTTGAACCATTGTAAAGCCCAATATCTGAAGATGCCGGGATATCACTATTAGAATCTAACAGTATTGAACCTTTAAGTGTAGTATATGCGGCTGGGAGGTAGAGTCTTAATTGGTCGAATTCTGTTCCTCCTGTTCTGTATGCATTCATAACCATTCTCCCTATTCCACTTAGTGAGTCACTTATTCCCCATGTCATTCTTGTATTTGTAGGATCTTGTACTTGCTGAGAAATTTCATCTACTGTTGGATTTACTAAATCGATTCCCCAGTTGAAGAGGTCTTTGAAATAACTTTGGTCTAATATATTCCCATTTATCATATATGTGTCTAATACACCACCATATATATTGTATTCTCCATAGAAATTGCTTGTGTTTGTGAGAAGTTCTAATTTGTAATCAAAAGATATATTTGTTGTTTGAGTTACAGATACATCATATATTCTAATGATATTCTCACTTCCGATTCTTACATATCCGTCTGTTATCTGTCCCCATGTTAGATCGGCATTTGTAGAATATATATTTGGATTATCCCATGTAGCACCATTCTTTTTAATCATTATTCCTAAATCTGTATGTGTACTACCTGTATATGAGGCGGAGATTGTTTCTGTTGTGGGTACCGTATTATCCTTACTCAGCCAAATGACAAAAGCCTCAATTTCGCTATTTGAATTTGTATCTGATGTCGTAGCTTCAATATGGATTGGGTTATTAACCTCTGAACCGCTGTATGTTGTTGAGGTGCACCCTTTTGCTGTTATATCAGTTGTTATATCTGGTATTAAATTTTCAGGGTCAACGATTGGTGGAGTAACAGGCACGGTATCAACCACATAATATCCTTCTCTTGGTAATGAATATTTATATGTATTGTTACATTTGTCCAATGTTGTATACATTCCTGATATTTTTCCTGTAGCTCCTTCTTTTAATGTTTGGTTTACTGTTTTTGTTGTTGGTACAAAGTTTTGGGTATTGTTTGTATTTGGTACTGTAGTACAGAAATCTTCTCCTGCTATTCCTGAGCATGTGGTCCAGGTTTTCCATTCATCTGCTACTCCATAGTTATTGGCTATGAAGTAATATCCTCCTCCTCGTGAGGTTGCTGGTGCTGTGAATGTTGGTACTGATATTTGTACATTCGATGAACCTACAGCAGGTAATTTTATCTGTGTTGGCGCAGCTGGATTAGTTGAGAGTGCATATGTTTTGCCGTCTACAATGATACTGATGCTTGCGGGTATAGATGGAGTGATATTGGTTTCTGGATAGTAACAAGCGCCTCCTGTTAGGGTACATGGGTCACATCCATTCGAACCTGTGCAACTACTAACTGATCCTGAGAGACATAAAGGACCGCTAACTGTTGTACTTTGTCCTGCAGGACATGATGGTGTACAACCACCACAGGCTCCAGGAGTGCAAGTTGGAGGTGGAGGGCCTTGGCATGCACTGCATGAATGACAGTTGTTTGAACATTCATAGAGTGGTTGTGCACCTTCACAGCACCAATACCATCCACCGCAACAGTATGCGATTATTTTTGATCTAAATGCAAAAGAAAACAGAAATACTAAAGATGAAATTGTTAGTATTAGTAAGATTTTTTTCAATTGATAATACTGCTTAAGTTATTACATTGGTTATATATTCTAAACATGCTTTTGTTATTAATATTACTAAAATATACTTTTAAATATGCTCCTTGTAAATCAATTTCTGATTCTGTGAAAATATCTAGACAAAGTCTTGAAGTAACTTCATACATATTTGCTATGACAGTACTTTTTATGAATTTTTTTTGTTCATCAAATAGATTGTTGTTTATAGATAGAGAGTCAAAAAGCTTATATGCTGAACAGAAAGTAGTTTCACTAAGATCTTTTTTTGTATTTATATCAGATATTAAATTGTTAAGATCTACTATATATTTTGTTTCAGTTTCTTTAACTGTGTACATATTGTTGTATATTGCAGAGATTTGTTTGAGGTGTATTCTATCCATTAAGTCCATTTTTTTATTCCAAACGACTTCTGTTGTATCTAGAGTAATTAGCTTTGATGGAGTGGAAGGCATTCTTGTAATTTTTAATAGATTGCATGTTTTGTAACCTAATTTGTTAGCACTATCACATGCAAATAACTTTTCAAAAACTTCTCCAAATAAGCGATCTTCAGATATATTATTATAGTCTGCTTCAGTGAGAATATTCCCTTCGTAGAACTTGGTGTATTCCTGTTTTTTGGAAATATAGTTTGGCAATAACTCTGGCGCTGGACAGTAGTCAATACTATTCGTAATTACATATGTATCTTCATTTGCATCTAAATATTTACTCTCATCGTCAAGAATTACTTCTGTAAGCTCTTTGTTAACTTTAGTGTTAACAAATTCGGTAATATCCTCATTAACGATATTCTGTATATATTCATCACTCACTTTAGTTGCAGATATGTTTTGTATTTCAAAGCTATTAAGAGCATCTGCTCTCTCATATGAAAGATCAATATCTATTGGCATTAGTTTCTTGTAATCCAGTACTTCATTAGAATATGTAATTACATTGTTATCACCGCAAATTGAAATATTCTTTAATTCTTTTTCCTTAGATATTATCTGAACCTCAGCACAGCTGTTATTTGCATCTATCACTTTTATCTCCAACAACAATGCCTGACATTTGACATCTAATTTGTTCTCTTTGGTATTGGTATCACACCAATCAACTAATTCTTGGTATTTATCTGTCTTTAATACATTAATAGATAAGTTTTTGGGATTAAGGAAAAAATATATACCTGCTCCAAGACATAGTACAAAAAGTAAAACTAAAAGTATTAGTAATGAGGTCTGTTTCTTTGTCATTTTTTGACTCATTGTATATTAAAACAATGTTAATCCATTTCCCAAAGCTCTTTTTGCATTCCATTGTAAATCTGGCTTATCTGCCATTGTATCTACTATCCATTCTAGATATCCTCTATCTGTTCTTGCAATGTCTTCTAGTGTTTTGCCTGCATATTTACCAAAAGTCATCTGACGCATAAACTGGGGCTCCTTGGATATGAGAATCATATTCTCAGCACTGAGAGTACTGTTTGCTTGCATATAGTGGAATAGGTCTCTAAGGAAATATACATCACTTAGAGCGTCGTGGGCTGTATTGTGGTCAAGATTTTCATTCTTGTATAATCCTAGTGAATATCTTAAGAATTGTAAGGCATAGCTTTCTAAATCATGATCTCCCTCATAGAACATATTTCTAGCTAGTTTTAATGTACAGATATAGTTAGGTATTTTGATTCCTTTCCTATCTAGTACTTCTAAATCAAAATCTACATTATGTGCTACCCATATGTATTTGTCTGCAAGGAAATGTAGGTAGTCCTCTAAAGTTTCTCCTATGAATTCGGGATCTATGTTCTCTAATGGTAGCTTCGCCTCTTCTAAATATGGTTTGTCTTCTAAAAACTCTGGTGTTATATGGTGTACTGCCATCGCAGCAAATGCGATATTTTGTTTGGGCTTGAAATACATATTCAGCTTAACTTCTGAATCAGTAATGAAAGCTAGTTGTATTAGGTCTTTGACCTGTGTATCTGTTGTTTCTGTGTCGAAGTAGAGGAATGGTTTAGACATGTTAATATTGAGCAGATTAAATATATATTAGTATATCACTTACGTGAAGAAGAAGGACATATTATTCTTTCTTTTAGAAGGTCTTAAACCCAACCTCTTGCTTGTAGAGACTATACTCAGTACCAAAGAATATTGTAGATATACTTGAATACTTGTTGTCGTATGTTAGTACTACTGTTGGGTTGATTTGGCTGTACAATCTTAGATTTCTTTGGATTGATATTCCTGTGTTACCACTAGCTGGATTGGTTCCTAAGGCTACTACGCCTCCAAAGATCTCTACTCCGTCTCTAAGAACCTGTGATTCATCTGCTACAGAGAAGATTACTTGGTTATCTGCAATCATATATCCTTCAATGTAGTCATACATGACCTTAGTACCTGTAGATTTAAAGCTCCCAGCATCAATATATATATTGTTCTTAGCTAGGAATATACATCCAGAGAGTAAGCCAGTATCACTTAATACATTTGGTGAAATATGTATATCCTTTTCAGAAACAAATAGTGTTGGTCTGTCACATGTATATCCGGCTGGGATTGAGATATCTTCAGTTGAGTACATGTAACAATTACTACCGGTACAAGTGTCTGATACAGAATTATCTGCAGGTTGGATAGCGAATGAAGTAAACTTCAATTTAGATTCATCAAATTTTTTAAACAGACGGTTGTACCAAAGATCCTTTGTGTTGTTAGAATCTTGTTTTTCAGTAGCTATTGTGGCACCACTATTTGAGTGTAAAAGAGTTGAAATAGTTGTATTTCTTGTAGATAGTAATTCCGTGCCAAGATCTATTAAGCTTGAATTCATTTCTGATCTTACATTAAATACATTGTCTAAATCTGGTAGTCCTGCAACCTCCTTTGCGGTAGAGGATATATTTCCTTGAGAATATACGGCAGCACCTCTTGTTGCAAACCATGGATTTAGATCTATATCGTCAGTTATCCCGTTAGTATTACAAGCTACATCATATGCAGTTATGTATAGGGCTATTTGACCACTTTCGTTATCACCAACATTTACAAGATCAGTTTCCCCTGCATTTGTATTAAATATCCAAGCGTTAGGATCATTGTAAAGCCCTATCTCTTGATCTGATGGTATTTCAGCATCAGGGTCCAGGGTGATTGCTCCTTTTAATGTGGTATATGCGGCTGGTAAGTACAGTTTAATACCTTCAGGATCTGTTGATACTCCCCCTAATCTGTAAGCATTAATAACAGTCCTCCCTATTCCACTTGTTGTATCTGCATTACTCCAAGTCATGAAAGTATTTTGTGGATCTCTAATCTGCTGAGTTATCTCTTCTACTGTAGGTTCTACAAGGTCTACTCCCCAGTTAAAGAACTTGTAGAAGTAACTCTGGTCTAGGATATTTCCGTTGATCATATGGGTATCTAGAGATCCTCCGTAGACGTTGTACATACCTGATAGGTTGGAATCATTATCTAAGAAGATGAGTTCATAATCAAAGGCGATTTTTGTATCTTGTGTTACAGATATGTTAGATATTTGTATGATATCTGTGCCTCCTATATTAATATTCGCAACTCCATTGGTAAGAGTTAATTGTCCCCAATTCCGATTTGAATTAGTAGAATATATGTTTGGATTATTCCAATCGCTTCCATTCTTCTTTATCATGATACCGATATCTGATAGTGTTCCTCCTGAGTATGAGGCTTCTATTGTTCCGAGAGTTGGGGTGGTTGATTTTGTAAACCAAAGTATAAACGCTTGTATTTCATTTAAATTGTCAGTATCTGTCACTCCAGCATTTATATGCAATCCATTGTTAATTTCGGTACCGGTATATGTAAGTGAAGAACAACTTCTAGAGGTAAGGTCACTTCCTACATCTGGTAGTATTGTGCATGCAGGTGTCCCAGGGGTACATGCTACTGGTGGGTCTGGGACATAGTCTACTACATAGTATCCTTTGGTTGGCAATGAATATTTATATGTGTTGTTACATTTGTCTGTAGTGGCATACATTGCTGATATTTCTCCTGTTGCTCCTTCCTTGAGTACTTGGTTTATTGTTTTTGATGTTGGTACAAAGTTTTGAGTGTTACTTGAGTTTGGCATTGTAGTACATGAATCTTCTCCTGCTATCCCTGAACATGTTGTCCATGTTTTCCATTCATCATTAGTTCCAAAGTTGTTTGCTTGGTAGTAGTAATTAGCTCCTCGAGATGTTACTGGGGCTGTGAATGTTGGTGTAGTTATTTGGACATTAGATGATCCCAAAGCTGGGAGTTTAATATGCGTTGGATTGTTGGGGTCTGTAGAAAGAGAATATGTTTTACCATCTACAACAATACTTACTGAAGTTGGGCCTGAGGTTGAACCGTTGGATTGAATAAAGGTAGTATTGGTTTCTGGTAAATAGCATGAGCCGCCTGTTAGTGTGCATGAACTACAATTCGTTGTTCCAGTACAACTACTCGTCCCAGTTTTGCATAGAGGCCCACTGATAGTTGTACTCTCATCCCCTGGGCATGATGGCTCGCATCCGTGACATGTTGTTGGAGTACAACAACTGCATGGCTCACTTGAGGAATAACAACCAGAATCTAAGACGGTTGATTGAGAACATTCATACCCTTTTTGTTTCCCAATCCAACATGAACCGTAGCCACCACAACTCCATACATTACAAGAAGCATAGCAATAGGTCCATGTTGAACAATTGCACGAAGCTCTATATGGGTTTGAGCATGAACTTAATGTCTGAGGTGACGAATAGCAAGCTGCATATGCTAGTTGCCCCGTTTTTGATAATGCAAATATAACTGTAAATAAAAAGACTCCAATAAATAATCTTAATATTTTTTTCATTATTTATTTTCTAAAAAAGAATTAAGATTTATACATCTATCCATAATATTCTTACTGGTCGTAAATTTCATATATTTACCAATGTAATCAATATCTTCGTGCATTAAAATATTGGCACAAGTAGTTGATTGGAGTTTTGATATGTTATTAGAAATACTATCATAAATCTTATCTAAGTATGGATTAATGGGGACAGGTTTTGTTATCGAAGCCAGTTTCAATAATTTATATGTACCACAAAATACTTCTTCACTACGACTATTTGTATTCAATGCATCCACAATATGAAATAGATAATCGGTTTTGTATTCTGACGAAATCATTGATGAGTTGTCATATATGGCGGATATTTGTTTTAAATATATACTATCTACTTCATCAATTGGATTGCCAAACTGAGGAAGCATCGGATTTTGTAACAAAGCCTGAATTAAAATGTCACTCAAATCAATTACAAGGGGTGAATGCGATACAGAGTAGCCTGCTGTTATTTGTGAATCTGAGCCATAGAGCAATTTAATATTTTTCTCATTTTGCCAATCATAAAAGGAGCTATCATTATAATCTGTTTTAGACATCAAATTCTGATTATAATATTCTGTATATTTATTTTTATTTTCGTCTGTGATGTAACTTGGTAGGTTTTCAGGTCTAGGACAAAAATCAACGCTGTTCTTAATTGATGTAGTACTTGAATCTATTGTTACTAGATCGGTTATATCTTCATTAACAACACTTTCGCCATATGGTTCATCTATTTTAATAAATGAGACATTATTAAATGAATAGTCCCCAAATATCCCTTCTCCCGAATATGTAAATATGATGTCAACAGGCATTAGCTTCTTGTATCCAAGTATGTCGTTGGTATATGAAAGGTTATCATTCTTCTCACATACAGTTAAATCTTTCAATTCTCTGGCTTTAGTAATTACTTGCACATCAAAACAACTCTCTGTATCAATATTGATTAGCAATGCCTCGCAATTTACAGATAGCTTTCCATCTTTTAAATTTGTATCACACCAATTTGTAACATCAGAATATTTATCTACTATATATGAACCAGAGCTCTTTGTATTTGGATTAACAAATAGATATATGCCGGCAGTGGCTGCAGCAAATATCAATATTCCGGTTAAGAGTATTAAGTATTTCTTCTTTTTAGACATAACTACTTGCATAGTATTCTATTTAGGCAGTTTAGATATATTAGTATATACCAAAGTATTTAAAGAAATACAGTACCCATATAATTTACTGGAAGTATATCTGTGAAGATTTGGCTTAAGAATTATTGTATAATAAAATGAGAGTATGATATAATATACTATAGGTTGAATAAATCTATACTGCTCTTTTAAAAACCTATTGATTATTTCTCCCCCAGATATTTGTAAACCTCCCTGTTTTTAATTTACTCTTTTAAAGACAAAGAGGTTTACAAAATCTAGTAAAAGGAGAAAGAAAATGAAAAAGATTTTTGGTTTAGCATTGATTGTGTTGCTTGTGGCCGCCCTTATGGCGTCCCCTTCATCTGTTGTTAAAGCAGATGATGACTGCAAGGGATGTACACCTGTAAAGGAGATTTTGCACTGTGGCCCAATTGGACCAAATGGTCTGCGCCTTTGCAGTAGGACAACCTTCCCGGCTGTGTCTACTGTCTATGGTGGCGGAAATAGCGACAAAAAAGGATCTGGAACTGGTCAATGGAGCGGAAGACAACCTCTTTCAATTCAACCACCTGCAGACCCTAAACCAACTGGATACACTCCTGCCCCTTTTGGAAAAAGAGATTGCATTAAAACGCTATCTTGCCTTCCGAATTCAGGAAATGGAAAACGCCAGTAAAATGAACAAAATCAATAGGTTTAGAGGAGGTATCCAGATATGATAATTGCCCTTAAAAGCATTAACATTTCTCCACTGGATACCTCTCTCGAAAACCCTCACCGATACAATCGGAAATCATGAATATATTACATATCATGATAAATATCCATACAAAATCACTATATTACCAATAAATATAGATATAAATCATTAATATTTATATCCATTTAATTAGTACTATACCAGCTATAGGGATTACTAGAAAGTCTTAAATCCAACCTCTTGCTTGTAGAGACTATACTCAGTACCAAAGAATATTGTAGATATACTTGAATACTTGTTGTCGTATGTCAGGACTACAGTTGGATTAATTTGACTGTACAATCTTAGATTCCTTTGGATTGATATTCCTGTGTTACCACTAGTTGGATTGGTTCCTAAGGCTACTACGCCTCCAAAGATCTCTACTCCATCCCTTAGTACCTGTGATTCATCTGCTACTGAGAATATTACTTGATTGTCCGCAATCATATATCCTTCTATGTAGTCATACATAACCTTAGTACCTGTAGATTTGAACGTTCCAGCATCTATATATATATTGTTTTTAGCTAGGAATATACATCCAGAGAGTAAGCCAGTATCACTCAATATGTTAGGTGATATATGTATATCCTTTTCAGAAACAAAGAGTGTTGGTCTGTCACATGTATATCCAGCTGGGATTGAAATGTCTTCTGTTGATTGCATGTAGCACTCAGAACCAATACAACTATCAGAAACACTGTTGTCACTAGCACCTTTCACGAAAGACGTTAATTCAGGTTTGTATTCTCCAAATTTTTTAAACAGTCTGTTATACCAAACATCCTTTGTGTTGTTTGAGTCTTCAATATCTGTAGCCATAACTGCCCCGCTATTTGAATGTAAAAGATTGGATATCATAGTATTTCGTGTTGAAAGCAATTCTGTACCGATATCGATGAGGCTAGAATTCATTCCTGTTTTTACATTAAATACTCCATCAAGGTATGGTAATCCTGCAACATCCTTTGCTGTAGATGATATATTGCCTTGAGAATATACTGTTGCTCCTCGTGTACTAAACCATGGGTTCAAATCTATTTCATCTGTTGTACCATTTGTGTTACATGCTTTATCATATGCTGTTATATACAAAGCAATTTTCCCACTTTCGTTATTCCCTACATTAATTAAGTCCTTTTCTCCTGTATTGTTAGTAAACTTCCATGCATTTGTATCATTGTACAGACCGATCTCTTGATCCGAGGGTATCTGTGTATTGGGATCAAGGGTTATTGCATTTAAAAGTGTTGTATATGCGCTTGGTAGGAATAACTTTACCCCTGCTGGATCTGTAGAGAGGCCTCCTAGTCTATATGCATTGATTACAGTTTTCCCTATCCCACTAGCATCATCATTGTTACTCCAAGTCATATATGTCTCTTTAGGATTGAGGATCTGCTGAGTTATTTCTTCAACAGTAGGGTTAACAAGATCTACACCCCAGTTAAAGAATTTGTAGTAATAGCTTTGGTCAAGGATATTACCATTAATCATGTGTGTGTCTAGAGATCCTCCGTATATATTGTACATACCTGAGAGGTTGGAAGGGGTATTTATGAACTTTATCTTGTAATCAAATGTTACCTTAGTATCTTGCGTTACAGATATACCAGAGATTTCGATTATGTTTGTTCCTGATACATTGATATATCCTTTTCCATCTGTAAGGGATATTTGCCCCCAGCTGAGGTTTGAGTTGGTGGCATATATGCTTGGATTGGTCCAATCACTTCCACTTTTCTTAATCATTATACCTAAATCACTAATTATGCTCCCTGTATATGATGCTGATATTGTTCCTCCCGCGGGGATGCTTGTATCTTTACTAAACCAGAGCGTAAAAGTTTGAATTTCATTAATATTGTCTGTATCTGTTACACCTGCATTAATATGCAATTCATTGTTAACTTCTGTACCAGAGTATGTGAGAGATGAGCAACCTCTTTCAGTAGTATTTGTAGTTATTTCAGGTATCCATGTACAAGTAGGATCACCTGGTGTACAAGGGACGGGTGGCTCTGGAAGGTAATCTACTACATAATACCCTTTGGTTGGTAATGAATATTTGTATGTGTCTGTACACTTATCTGTTGTAGCATACATAGCAGATATTTCTCCTGTTGCTCCTTCTTTGAGTACTTGGTTTACTGTTTTAGATGTTGGTACAAATGATTGAGTATTGTTTGCGTTTGGCATCGTTGTACAGGAATCTTCTCCTGCTGTTCCAGTACATGATACCCAGGTTCTCCATTCGTTGTTACTTCCATAGTTATTGGCTTGGTAGAAGTAATTAGCGCCTCTTGAGGTTACAGGAGCTGTAAATGTGGGTGTAGTTATTTGGACATTTGAAGAACCAAAGGCTGGAAGTTTGATGTGGGTTGGATTTAGGGAGTCTGTAGAAAGTGAGTATGTTCTTCCATCTACTACCATACTAATACTTGCAGGACCAGAAGTACTTCCATTTCCTTGTACAAATGAAAGATTGGTTTCTGAGTAGTAACAAGTTCGTGAGCCTCCACTACACGAACCCGTATTGCAGCTGTTACTGTATGAACATGATTCAACTGAAGCTACTGAACAACCGTTAGCAAGCTCTTGGCTACCTGATGGACAAGTGGGAACTTCACAATTACCGTTGTCACAAGTTGGAGTACAGCACGAACAGGGAACAGAATGAGCATCATAACAGTTATTCCCAAGATCTTTGCAAACTGGGTACCATAGTGTAGGAATATCTTGAGAAATAATATTGCTATCATTACTACAAAGTTTAACAAAATTCGTATTTCCTATACCACCCACAGTTCCTCCACCACCCGTACATTGATAGCATTGTTTAACATTTGTACAGCATGTTATCCTAGTTCCTGAGGCACAGTTACAACCACCATCATAACGGCCTTCACATACTCCAGGGCCATCGGTACCACATGTCGCTGCTGCAAAAGAAGTTTTAATTGAGAAAGAAAAAAATATTATTACAAATATCGGTATTAAGGATAAATTCTTCATTTTAGAAAATTATTCAAGTTATTGCATCTAGCATATATTTTCAAAATGCTATTATTGTTATGATTTCCAAGATATTGTTTTAGATATAGGCCTGTATGATCAATATTAAATTCTGAGATAATTTCTCCACATAACGGAGAGGAAACTTTATCTATATTCTCAAAAATGATCGCTTTGATGAAATCCACTAATGGGAGAAATGATTTATTACTATTTTTTAACGTATTAAATATTTTATATGACGAACAAAGAGTAGATTCATTAATATTCTTTTTTGTTCCAATGGCATTAATAAGTCCATCTACTCTTTCAATGTAGTAAGAAGAACTTCCGTCGGTCACAAAGAAGTTGTCATATAGTAAGGATGCTTCTCCTAGGTATGAAATATCTAAGTTATCAAGTTCGTTTCCCCACTTTATATTATTTAGATCTACACTAAGAGTTGGAACGGTCTTACTTAATTTCGAAATATTTTGAATTCTTGACATATCACATATATTTATACCAATATTTTTGCTTGAGTCACATAAAAATAATTTTGATAGATAATAATCCTCTTTGGGGTTAGAATTAGTATTTAGATATTTTTCTTTTGAGAGAATATTGGAGGTGTAATACAATAAGTACATTTCCATATTCTCTTTTGAAATATAATCTGGTAGTGCATCCGGATTTGGACAAAAATCCACACTATTTTGAGTAATTGTTGTCAGTGGACCAATTGTTACTAAATTGGCAATATCTTCATTAACAATATTTTGTACAAATGTATTATTTACCTTTGAAAAGGAAACGTTACTAAATGAATAATCTCCCAATATCCCTTCCTTGGTATATGTGAATGTCACATCTACAGGCATGAGTTTTTTGTAACCTAAAATATCATTTGTGTATGAAAGTGAATCATTCTTCTCACATACAGTTAAATCTTTCAATTCTCTGGCTTTAGTAATTACTTGCACATCAAAACAACTCTCTGTATCAATATTGATTAACAATGCCTCGCAATTTACAGATAGCTTTCCATCATTTAAACTGGTATCGCACCAGTTAGTAACGTCTGAGTATTTATCTACTGCATATGATCTAGAGCCATTTGTCTTTGGATTAACAAATAGATATATTCCTGCAGTAGTAGCAGCTAAGGCTAATATTACAAATAATAGTAAAATATATTTCTTCTTTTTAGACATAACTACTTGCATAGTATTCTATTTAGGCAGTTTAGATATATTTAGTATATACCAAAGTATTTGAAGAAATACAGTACCTATATAAAAGACTTTGATTAAGGAATATTGTATAATAAATTGAGAGTGTGGTATAATATACTATAGGTTAGAAATAACTTATACTGCTCTTTAAAAGACCTATTTCCAATATTATGCTCATTTCTGCGTTTATGTAAAACCTCTAAGTTTTTAATAATTGTTAACGATTTTGAGGTTTTACTAAACCAGAGAGAAGGGATATACACATGACTACAACACAAAAAGGATTCATCTTGTCCGCACTACTTGTGCTCTTGTTTGTTATGATTGTAACTATTACAACCACAGCATCAAGTTCGCCAGAGCCCATTCAGGGGAAGCTCTATTTTGAGCCGTTCCTTATGAATGTCATGTAAACCATGGGTAACACCATGAAAAGAAATAGGCCTAAGAGGGGGTTCAGATAACACTATATTGCCTTATGGCATATAACATTTTTCCAATCTGAACTCCCCTCTTGACCGCTTCCCGATGCAATCGGAAATCATGAATATATTACATATCATGATAAATATCCATACAAAATCACTATATTACTAATAAATATTGATATAAATCATTAGTATTTATACCCATATCGTTAGTATCATCCCTATTATAGGTAATTCATATAACAGACCATTGAAATATTTTGGTTATTTAAAATAGCCCAAAGAACATAGAAACACCCAACAGAATAAATATAATGCCAATTATTAAATGCATAACCTTAACATTCTTCTCTCTCCACTCCGTAACCTGTTTGATACTCTTCGAACCAAAGAATACTAGTAGGATTATAACTACCATTGGAAGCACGAATATCAAATTGTAGACAGTTAGATATGGCAATGCACCAGCAAACTCACCATATGACAACATACCACCCAATATAATGTATGGGCCAATGGTACAAGGCAGTAAGAACAAAGTAACAAACATACCCAATCCAAATGCCCCTAGAGGAGAAGTAACCTTAGCAAGAATCTGTTGAACCTTAGGTCTAAACATCATAGGCATCTCAGTACCAATAGATCCAGGCTTGTAGAAGAAGAAATCCTTAATCTCAAGTAATCCTAAAATAATTGCACCTGCCCCTAGCCCCTTATACAAATACAATTTAATACTACTAATACCCTGAACTACCTCAAAAGCCTTAACAATCAGTAATCCATATATGAAGTATGTGATAAATACGGCAGCTACGAAGGCCAATCCAGCCCACAAGATCTGTTTTCTATCTTTTGGATGATATGTAGCTATGGCAATTAACATCATCAAAAGCACAGACAAAGCACAAGGATTAATCGAATCTGTAAGTGCAAGAGCTGAAATTTTACCCCATGATATGCTACCTGAATCTGAAGAAGTTGAATCTGTAGTTGTAGCTTTCCCATCGGTTATCTGTGCATCATTGTTTCCTCTCCAAAGTAAAGTCCATGAACCAATATTAACTCCATGAGTATATATTTCATTACCACCTGGATATTCAATCGTCATATCCTTAACCTTCGTACCTTGTAAAGTTTGAACATATGCGTCAAAGTCTTTAGCAACCAAGAACTCCTTTATTAATTCTATCTGCTCAGTGCTCAAATCTTTAGTATTACTCTGCATCGCCATCCTATCCTTTGTTAACAATTTCACCTTACCCTCAAAGTCATTTAGATTCAAATCACCCCAGCTTACAGTCTTGTTTGAGAGTTCAATTGTATTTGTTTGAAGCTTAGCTATTTGATTATCAAAGTTATCAAGAATTGGCGTATCTCCTTGATCAAAATCCTTAGGAGCATACAAAATCAAAGGAATCGCCAACTCATATCCATACTTAGAATTATAGCTATACAATGTTCTAGCATTGGAAGATTCCTGATATATCTCATATTCAATCATTAACAAACCATCCTGTGAATTAACGCTCTTGTGTATTGTAGGAGAAACCTTGGCACAATGGGGACATCCAATACCTGTAAAGTATGTAAATGCCTTTAATTCCGAGACAGGAGCAATTGTCGTTGTCTCTTGCGCATTTACAAAGCCAGGTACCATTAAAAACAAACCTAATGTTAGGATTATTTGTATAAACTTGCTCTTTTTTAGTAGACTATATACATTAGACATGTCTTTTAATCTATCAATTATCTCTTAACATCTCAAGTGGACATAGCATTCTCAGAAAAACAAAAATCTATTATCGATGATATATTACAATGGTACAAGGAGCATCCTGTACAGTATCTCACCTTTGGTGGTTATGCTGGAACTGGCAAAACCACTATGCTTGGGTATCTAGGCCAACATCTACACAAAGAGAAGAAAAACATTAAGATTGCATACTGTAGCTATACTGGAAAAGCTGCAAGAGTGTTACAACACAAGCTTAGAGACGCGAAATCAATCTTTAAATCTGATTATATCGGTACTATCCATGGCCTTATTTACAAAGCCATATGTGATGAAAAAGACAATATCATTGGTTGGGAAAAGAAATTACAGGAAGAATTTAGCTATGACTTAATTGTTGTAGATGAAGCTTCAATGGTTACTCGACAGATATGGGATGATCTTTTGAGCTATGGTGTCCCTATTCTCGCTTCAGGAGACCATGGACAACTTCCCCCTGTAGAAGGGACTTTCAATTTAATGGAAAGACCCAACATTAAGTTGGAAGAGATATTTAGGCAAGAGCGAGACAACCCTATCATTAAGGTTTCAGAAATTGCTCGAAGGTATGGACATATTCCTCAATTAGAATTCTCAGATACGGTTAAGAAACTTTCGAAGAACAATGAAAATACACAAGAATTTCTTTCAGACAAGCTAGAATCGTTTGATGACCAAATGATGGTATTAACGGGATACAATCGAACACGAGTAGATTTGAACAAAGGGATTAGACAATTGCTAGAATTTGAATCTCCGGAGCCACAGTATGGTGACAGGGTAATATGTTTAAAAAATAACCCTAGCATGGGCATATTTAATGGTATGACAGGTACGATACTTTCCATATCTAAGAACCATGTAGGTAAGTTCTACGATGCTGAGATATCCTTGGATGATGAGGATGAGGTGTTTGTAGGGCCTGTTAGCCTTGATCAATTTGGAAAGGCTGAAACAAATACTCAATACCTACCTGAGAATATGAATTTGTTTGATTTCGGATATGCTCTAACAGTACACAAAGCTCAAGGTAGCCAAGCTAAACGGGTCATACTGTTTGAAGAAAGATTTCCACAAATGAGTGATGATAACTGGAGAAGATGGTTGTATACCGCTGTAACAAGAGCTGAAGAAGAACTGTATATTATTGGTTAGTTCGAGGTATAATACAGTTATGAATATAAAGAATCCAAAAGATGAATTAACCATTCGTGAAGCAGCAGATATTTCTGTTGAAATTTTGTCAGAACTTGGAAAAAATATTAAAGAAGGCGTCACTCCTTTAGAAATAGATAAGCTCATGAGTGAACTATGTAAAGAATATGGTGTTAAACCTAATTTTCCAACTGTAGATAACTATCCAAATAATCTTTGTATTTCCGTTAATGATGTGGCTGTGCATGGTATTCCAAAAGATGTCCCTTTAAAAAAAGGAGACCTTGTCTCAATTGATACAGGTATCATATATAAAGGGTATTTTACTGATCATTGTTGGACATGGAGTGTTGGAGCTCCTTCTAAACAAAATGCAAAGCTTTTAGAGGCTGGTAGAGCTGCAACTGAGGATGCTATGTCTAAAGCTATAGTTGGAAATAGAACTGGTGATCTTGGATATATAATGGAAAAGACAGCCAAAGATAATGGTTTCAATGTTATTAAGATGTATGTAGGTCATGGTATTGGTAAATCTATGCATGAATATCCTGATATCCCTGCTTTTGGTAAGCCAGGTACTGGGGATTTACTAGTTGACGGTATGGTAGTATGTGTTGAATGCCAAGTAGTAGATGATACAGGTCATGTATTTACAGATAAGGATGGTTGGTCAGTTCATACAGAGCATGGTGGTAATAGTGTGATGTTTGAATATATGGTTATTGTTAGAAAAAACAAACCAGAAATCCTCACAAATACTCTTGATTGGGGTGTGGTTGCATAGCTTCAAAATTAATTCTCTGTTTTAAATATTTTCACTTCCCCCTCTTTACATATATGTTAGAATATATGATTTGAAATATATACTAATTTGTAACCCCTAACACATATGATATACGACATAGCAATAGTAGGAAGCGGACCAGCTGCATATTCCGCAAGTATATATGCTAGTAGATATAAACTCTCTAATATCATATTTGGAAAAATAGTTGGTGGAACAATTTCAGAGGCACATATGGTGTGTAATTATCCTGGTTTACAAGATATCTCTGGTATCGAATTAAGCGCAAAATTTGAAAAACAAGCTAAGGACCTTGGAGCAGGAATAGCATATGAAAGTGTTGTGGACATTAAAAAGGTTGATGGGATATTCCATATATATACGGATAGAAATAATCAATATGAGGCTAAAACGGTAATTCTTACTACTGGTACAGAAAGAAACAAGCTTATGTTACCTGATGAAGAGAAATATCTTGGAAAAGGCCTTTCCTACTGCGCTACATGTGATGCAATGTTCTACAGAGATAAGACAGTTGCTGTTGTAGGGGGTAAGAATGCTGCAGTGATGTCAGCAACAATGCTTTCAGACATAGCTAAGAAGGTATATCTAATCTACAGGGGTACTGAGTTACTAGGTGAACCAATGTGGGTTGATCAATTAATGGCTAGAAAAAATGTAGAAATAATTCTCAAAACCCTCCCTATTGGACTTGAAGGAGAAAATAGATTGGAAAGGATAAAACTATCCCAACCATACAAGGGTGAACAATATGTGAGTGTTGATGGTGTATTCATTGAAATTGGATCCGAACCTGATGGTCTGTTCGCGGATATACTTGGGCTAGAGGTAGATGCAAAGAAATATATTAAGGTAGATCAGACACAGGCTACAAATATAGAGGGAATATGGGCTGCTGGAGACTGCACAACCGCTTCTAATGGCTTTAGACAGGTAGTAACAGCAGTTGGAGAAGGTGGCATAGCTGCTAACTCAATATTTAAATACTTATCTCAGAAAGCTAGAGCTTAGATTCTTGGGATTTTCTAAACTGATGCCAATCTTCAAGGTAATCCGAACTAGACCAAATTTTTGGATCTCCAACGTTGTATTCTATTCTCCCTCCGTAGCTTTCAATTAATTGAGCCTCTGGAGTTGTATTACCTACTCTGTCTCCACCTTTTGTAAAAACATCTGGTCGTATGATATCAATAGCTTCAATACAATTATTCTCTGTTGGGTGGTTGTAAATCGTTACATAATCAACGCCCACAAGATGATCTACAATATATGCTCTGTCCATTTCAGGCATAAATGATTTTCCTTTCTTAGTTATTGCTCTTTGATCTCCATCTACTACAACAATTAATACATCTCCAAACTTCTTAGACTCTGTAATACATGAGACATGCCCAGGATGCATTGGATCAAAGAATCCTGAGGTACAAACAATTTTCTTGTTTCCGAGTTTTTCTTTAAATTGAGGGAAATCTTTAAGTTCAAATATCATACAGATAAATTTTTAACTTAGTTATATATGTTATATGCTTATTCTGACATAGTCAAAATCTCATATTATATATAACCTAACCTGTAATATTTCTCTCCTGCATATTGTGTTGGTTCCTCAATGACTACACAATTACCATTCTATCGGCCTCTTGACCATACCACCTGTTGGGGGTAACTTGTAAGGCATACACAACATGTTGATAAAAATATATGAGATGTCCCTTTTGTGCTTGTGATACAACAAAGGTTGTAGATAAACGAGATAACCGAGAAGATAGTTCTACAAGACGAAGGAGACAATGCCTTCGATGCGGTAAAAGGTTTACTACATACGAAAGAATAGAAAAAATGGATGTCTCCATCTTAAAAAAAGACGGCTCTTTAGAAACATTTGATATTAACAAGATAATTAAAGGAATTAAGAAAGCAATTAACGAAAATACTGTGTCTACACACGAGGTAGAAGACTTTGCAGAACAGGTTGAGCGCTATGTAATTAACAGTGAGGAGCCTGTCAGTTCAAGAGTGATTGGTGGAATGATTCTTGAGTGGTTAAAGACCAAGGATCAATTGTCATATATTCGTTTTGCTTCGGTATATAAGGAGTTTAAAGATCTTGATGATATTAAAGAAGAAATAAATAAGTTAGAAAAATTTTAATTTTTTACTACCACTTAAATGGCTGCCCTAAAAAACAAGTACTCGTTCCAGGTTAGAAAGAGAGACGGAAGAATCGTTAAGTTTGAGAGAGAAAGAATATCTACTGGTGTATTTAAGGCAGCAGAGAGCGTTGGTGGGCACGACCGAAAAAGAGCTGAAGAGATAACCGATGATGTCATAGCTAGATTACTTACAAAATATCCAAAACGAAAATATGTTAAGACTGAAGAAATCGCAGATGTTGTAAAACAAGTACTCATTGATATGGGACATGGAAAAACCTCTATTGCGTTTGGTTTGTTTGTAGACCTTAAGAATCAGGTGATGAATATTAAATCATTAATTGATGCGGATACGCTGGTACGAGGATATATTGATATCGAGGATTGGCAGGTAAGTGAGAATAGTAATATGACATATTCATGGCAGGGTTTAAACAACTATATCTCGTCTACTGTTCAAGCTAATTACTGGCTACATAGTATATACCCTAAGGAAATTTCTAATGCGAATATAGATAAGGATATACATATTCATGATCTTGGTATGTTGGCTGTATATTGTTGTGGTTGGAGTTTAGAAGATCTTCTCCTCAGAGGGTTCACTGGTGTGGCAGGAAAGATCTCTTCTGCCCCTGCTAAGCATCTTGGTGCTGCTTTGGGCCAATGTGTTAACTTCTTCTATACCCTTCAACATGAGGCTGCAGGAGCTCAGGCTTTCTCAAGTTTTGATACATATCTTGCGCCATTCATTAGATATGACAAATTGACTTACAAAGAAGTTAAACAAAAGATGCAGGAGTTCTTGTACAACATGAATGTCCCTACAAGGGTTGGATGCCAGACTCCATTTACAAATATAACGATGGATTTGATCCCTTCGGGGCAATTAGCGGAGCAAGGTGTAATTATTGGTGGTAAGGTTCAGAAAGAGAAATACAAAGATTTCCAGCCGGAGATGGCAATGTTAAACAAAGCTTTCTGTGAAGTAATGATGGAAGGTGACTCTCAAGGTAGACTTTTCTCCTTCCCTATTCCTACATACAATATCACTAAGAATTTTGATTGGGACAACACAGACTACAAACCTGTATGGGAGATGACTGCTAAATATGGCATTCCTTACTTCTCAAACTTTGTAAATTCAGATATGAATCCAGATGATGCTAGAAGTATGTGTTGTAGATTAAGATTAGATAACCGTGAATTAAGAAAACGAGGTGGTGGTCTCTTTGGAGCTAACCCATTAACTGGTAGTTTGGGTGTTGTCACAATCAACCTTCCTAAGATTGGATACTTGAGCAAGACTAAAAAGGAATACTTTAAACGATTGGATCATTTGATGGAACTTTCAAAGCAAAGCCTCATGATCAAACGTGCTTTTATAGAGAAGTATACAGAAAAAGGTCTATATCCATATTCCAAATTCTATCTTGGTGATATTAAAAAGCGTTTTGGTGAATATTACAAAAATCATTTCAATACCATTGGTATCCTTGGATTGAATGAGTCTCTTGTGAACTTCTTTAAAGACAAGACCAAGGGTATTACCTCTGAAGAAGGGAGAGAATTTGGTCTCGAGATTATGGATCATATGCGAGAGGTATTAATGAACTATCAACTAGAATCAAACCAGTTGTTTAATCTCGAGGCTTCTCCTGGGGAAGGTGCTACATACAAATTTGCAAAGGCCGACAAGAAGAAGTTCCCAGACATATTTACTGCTGCAGATTTAGTTGGTAAGGGAGGCATGGTTCCATATTACACAAATAGTTCTCAGTTACCCGTTAATTACACTGATGATATTTTTGAGGCATTGGATCAACAAGATGAATTTCAGTGTAAATATACTGGTGGAACTGTGTTACATCTGTACGTTGGAGAAAAGATATCTTCTACTACAAGTGTAAAGAATTTAGTTAAAAAAGTTGCAGAGAGTTACAAGCTCCCGTATTTCTCTTTAACTCCAACCTTTAGTATATGTCCTAAGCATGGATATATTGCAGGAGAACATAGGTTCTGTCCAAAGTGTGACATTGAGGTTGGATACAAAGATGGTATGGAGTTTGATGAAATTGTTTAGTATATATAATTTTTTACTGTCCAAAGTTATGAAAAAAGTTCAAAGACAAAGATGCGAGGTCTATTCAAGAGTAGTTGGGTATATTAGGCCTGTTAACCAATGGAATATTGGTAAGCAAGCTGAGTGGAATGACAGAAAATTCTTTAAAATGGGTTGTGCTACATGTTAAAGATCGCAGGATTAGAAAAATTATCTTTAATTGATTACCCAGGGAAATTATCTGCCATTGTATTTACGCATGGGTGTAATTTAAGGTGTGAGTATTGCCATAACCCAGAGCTTGTTATCCAAGATATTAAACCTGAAGATATTTATGACCCAGAAAAAATTCTCAAATTTCTCAAATCAAGAATCGGCAAATTAGACGCAGTAGTTATTACGGGCGGAGAACCTCTGCTCTATGATGACCTAGAACCCTTCTTAAAATCTTTAAAGGACCTTGGATACCTTGTGAAGTTAGATACTAATGGGTTACTCCCAAGTAAGCTTAAAAAGCTAATCAACAATAGGGTGATTGATTACGTTTCCATGGATATTAAATATCCTGAGGGAGATTACCTTACATTTACAGGAGAAAATGCACTAAATCATGTCAAACAGTCTATATCCATAATCATGAACTCTGATTTAGATTATGAATTTAGAACTACATATGTTAAAGGAATACATACAATTGAATCCTCCAAAGCTATTGGTGAAATGATAAATGGGGCAAACCAATACTATGTCCAAAATTTTAGAGCTGGAAAAACAATCAACCCTACTCTCTCAGATCAAAATTCTTTTACCAATAAAGAGCTTAATATAATTAAGAAAAATATTAAGCCCTATGTTTTAAATGTAGAGGTTAGATAGTTGGTTTCTCTAATACTTTTATGACTTTTCCATTAATCAAACCACTCCAATCACGATTTACAAATATTGGTTGATGTATTGGATTGTTTGAATTTGGATACAAAGTAACCATATCCTTACCTCGCTTGATCTTCTTAACCGTAGCAGAGTTCTCGATGATAGCAACAACTACATCACCATCTTCAACGGCACTGTCTTTATCTACGATAAGATAGTTACCATCAGATATCTTGGTTCCATCAATAACCTCTTCATTCATTGAATCACCCTTAACAATTACTGAGAATAACCCTTTCTTAACTTTACCCAAAATTTTACCTTGAACTTTAAGCATACCGAGGTTTTCTTCAATAGCATTGACCAGAGGTGTACCTGCATTAACATAACCTAGTATAGGTATACCTACCATATATTCGAATGCCATCGATTCCTCATCTTCATCTACTAATCGAATACCTCTTGGTTCATTAGTTCTAATGATATATCCCTTTCTTTCTAATGCCATAAGATGAACCACCACCCCTCTTTTAGTCGTTATACCAAGTATTCTTTGTAACTCGGTTAACGAAGGAGCGTAGGTGTTGGCTATAAAAAAATCCCGAATAGCCTTAAGCACTAAGATCTGTTTCTCTGTTAATATATCTCCCATATGTATACTGCTTTAAATTTATTTATATATACTAGTATACCCATTTGGTATACCCTTGCAACTACCTGTAGTATACCCCTTGTAAATCAACTATCATGATAGTATCCTTATCTATATAAATAATTTTATTGTGGCGTTACTAATTATGGCAGAAGAAAAGAAAGCCAAAAAAATATTTACATTGGAAGAGATCAAATACAATGAGAAAAACCAGTGGATGGGAGTCCTCGCATGTATTCCTATTGTTGGTCTAATTCTTATGTTTGTAGAGAAAGATGATAACTTTGTAAGATATATGGGTGCTCAATATACATTAGTTGGTGTATTGCAGTTCTTCTCATGGGTCCCAGTAATCGGATGGTTGCTTGCTCCTCTTACAGTTGTTTTGATCATTGTTGGTATGGTTAAAGCTTACAAGGGTGAGAGATTTGATGTCCCAGCATTATCTGGATTAGCATTGAAATTACTCTCAGCTATCTAATTAGCTTAGTAGTTTAAATAGATATTAAAGGGAGACTAAACATCTCCCTTTTTTCTTTTCGTATGTTGTGTTAAAATCTCACAGTTATCGGGGTGTAGTTCAGTTGGCTAGAACGCTGCGTTTGGGACGCAGAGGTCGCACGTTCAAGTCGTGTCACCCCGATATTCTATATTTGATCAATCTGCTCATATGTCACCATTACTACTTTCAATCCTTGGGCTATCCGTCTGCTTTATTGTGCTAACCCTAAGTGGTAAATATCTTGTAAACATTTCAATTAAATTAGCAAGAAATATTGGTGTTAGTGATGTACTCATAGGAACTACACTCGTAGCACTCATGACAGGGGCTCCTACATTGCTTGTAAGTATAATGGCATTCGTTGGGAATCAACATGATATTGCATTAGGAAATCTCCTTGGAACCAACTACGTAAACCTTGGCTTAGCATTGGGCATCCCAGCATTCATGACAACTATTATGGTAAAGCAGGAAGTATTCGAAAAAGAAATACCTTTATACTTTGCCATTACCGCATTATTTACGGCATTAGTAATAGACAAAGAAGTTTCGAGGCTAGATGGTGTTATCTTAGTACTCTTCTTAATTGCAGCTTGGGTTGTAATCATACAATATGGTTTCTTTCATAAAAATAGAGAGGTTGAAGAAGATTTTAAAAAGGTAGTTGATCTAAAGACTAAAAAACCTAACGTCCAGGATGTTGGAAAACAATTATTAAATATTTCATTACTTATATTTATAATATTGGTAGCTTCATTTGGTATCACACTCCTAACCCCGGTGTTTTCTCAGGCAACAGGAATCAGTAGCTATATATTGGGCTTAACATTAGTTGGTATAGGCACTTCAATCCCCACCATCGTAGCTGGCATAGTAGCTGCAAAGAAAGGAAATAACGATCTGATCGTTGGTAATGTATTTGGAGGTAATATCTTAAATATCGGTCTCGGGATAGGGTTGTTAGCAATCATAAATCCTATTAATGTCCCTCAGGGAGTTTTGAATGATACTGTCTTTGTAAATATATATGGTGCTGTTATTGTGATACTTGTGTTAGCTGAAATGAGATTATTTGGAAAAATGAAATCTCTTAGTCGTCTATCAGGAATTATCATGGTGGTTGCATACCTTGCATATACCGTCTTTACAATCATTTCTGCTACTAAATAGCGATATATTGACAAACATTCCCCAAGTGCTAGATTAATAGTATTTAATCTATTACCTTTACAAAAATGCCCAAAGCTAAAACAACGAAGAAAAAAGTTGTTAAAAAGCCAGCAGCAAAAAAGACAGTCAAAAAGGTTGTCAAAAAAGCTGTAAAAAAGGTAGCAAAGAAAAAAGTTGCTAAAAAGGCTGTAAAGAAAACAACTGTTAAAAAAGTTGTTAAGAAGAAAGCTACTAAGAAAGTAGCTAAGAAAAAATAGTTTAAAACCAACACATGCATGTACAACCCCTCACTTGGAGGGGTTTCTTTTTATATTGCATTCCCTACTGAAAGACTCTAAAATAAATGTATATATAACTTAAGGAATATTTATATGACAGTACTATACATCATATTGGGAGTAATATTACTCATCGGAATAATTTTGGTTTCCCTTTACAACAAACTCGTACGCCAAAAGGTTGTGATTGGTGAAGCAACTGCTGATATAGAGACTATGCTCAAACAAAGATATGACATGATTCCAAATCTTGTATCAATCGTAAAAGGCTATGCTCAACACGAGAAAGGAACATTTGAATCTGTCGTAGAATTAAGAGGCAAGGCAATGTCTGCAGGATCATTTGCAGAGAAGGCTGTAATAGAAGATCAACTTGCAAAGGGACTTTCAAAGATATTTGCATTGGCTGAAAACTATCCAGAACTTAAAGCAAATGTTAATTTCATGGAGTTACAAAATGCTTTAAAGGAATTAGAAAATAATATTCAGAAAGCTAGAAGATTTTATAACGGTACTGTTAGAGACTTTAATACCGCAATTGTTGTATTCCCAAATAATATTTTTGCAAATATATTAGGTTTCAAAGCAGAGCCTTTCTTTGAGGCTTCAGAGGAAGAGCAAAAGAACGTTGATATAAAGTTCTAAGACGGAGATGAAGAAGCTATTACTTGTGCTTTCATTCATATTGGGAGTAATTTTGATATTACCTCCCAAGGCTTTCGCCCAGGATTACAATTTCACAGACTATATTAATGTATTCAACAGTGATGTAGTCCTCAACCAAGATGCTTCGATATCAATTAAAGAGTCTATAGATTATCATTTTACTTTTTCAAGGCATGGGATATATCGAGAGATACCTATTAATTACAAAACTGCTGGTTCATTTACACGTCCCACTCTTTTGAAATTAAATGATCTTTACTATTTTAAATCAGGAATATCTAATGATAAATATGACACCTATGAGCGAGAGTACAGTAATGGCTATGCTACATTTAAAATTGGAGATGGTGATACTACAATCACCGGAGACTACACATATGTTTTAGATTATAAACTTACATATGCCGTTAACTATTTTAATGATCATGATGAGCTATATTTGAATATTACTGGTACGGGCTGGGATGTACCCATAAATTCAGTTGTAGCCAATGTAACAGTCCCAGGAAAGATTACAAACAAGCTTTGCTATACAGGTTTAACTGATTCAACTATTTCAAATTGTACAATTACAGAATCTGGAGAGAGTAAATTAACTATAAAAACTGAAGAACTAGGTACATATGAGGGCCTAACTGTAGTTGTTGCTATGCCAAAGGGTACAATTGCAGATACTACCAATCAGCAAAGAGTACAGACAATCATTGCTAACCTCGGAGTATTCCTCCCTGTATTAGCGATTTTAGTTGTGATATTCGTATCACCAAGAGTAAACAAAAACAAAAAAATAACCGTTATTCCTAACTACGATGTTTCTAAAGATTGGAATCCATTAAGAAGTGGATTTGTATATAAAAATGGATTGCCTAGTAACATCATAACTGCTCAGATAATCAACTTAGCTATTAATAAATATATAAAGATAAAGCAGGTTTCAAATAAGGAATATGAACTAATTAAAACTGATAAACCCGCACCTACGGATGTGGAGGAAAATATTCTTTACGAAGGTTTGTTTGGAAATAAAGATATAGTAAGCCTAAAAAGTCTTAGCACTAAGTTCTATACTACAGTAGCTACACTTAAATCATCTACAGAGAAGCGACTATATACTGAAGAATACTATTCTGATTCTCAAAAAAGCATATCCAATAAATTTGGATTTATTGGCATCATTGGAATCATACTCTGCTTCTTCACAGTCATGTTCTTTGTAAACAATGCCGCAATGAGCTGGTTCTTAGGCTTGTTAATCTCCTTCATAATAATAACCATATTTGGATTTTCAATAGATAAACGAAGTGCTACGGGGAATGAAATGTACTATGAATTAGAGGGTTTGAAGATGTATATCAATACTGCCGAGAAGCATAGAATTGAATTCCATGATAATCCTAAAAAATACCTTGGTGTCTTTGAACAACTGCTCCCATATGCAATGATATTTGGATTAGAAAAGAAGTGGGCAAAAGAATTCGAAGATTTGTACGTAGAGCCTCCTACATGGTATGAGGGAAATAGTAATAGTTTGTTTAATGCATATTACCTGACAACATCACTTAACCATATGAATCATCAAGTTGTCGCCCATGCGACACCAAGTAATAGTGCAAACGGATTTGCATCCTCACATGGTGGATCTGGCGGAAGCGGATTCAGCGGTGGAAGCTCAGGTGGAGGGTTCGGTGGCGGTGGTGGTGGAAGTTGGTAAGCTTACCACTTAACTGTGTACCCTTTAAGTGTTGTTCTGATGTATGAATAAATATAGTAGAGGAAATACATAGGCCTGTTAATTGCAAAATCTCTACTATGCATATATACCATTTTCTTTCCTCCAAGACTTTCTTTAAAGGAATTGACTCCCGACCATGGATGTTTTTTACCAATATAATCAGGGGGTGTCATACCTCCAAAGAGATCTAATATTTGTAATCCTAACTGTTTTGCAAGTTTAACTGATTCCCAAAATAGTAAGTATGTAACACGGATATTCTTTTCTCTGAATTCTGTATCACTTCCAGCTTGATATATATGCATATACTTGCCGAAAACTGTACATTGCCAGATACTAATAGGTCTATCCTTAAAATATCCAACAATCATATAACACATGTGGTTATCAACTTGAATTTGTAATTCTTTTAATAACAATGCCGCAGGTCTATCAGTATATCCTTTATTCTTCTTGGTCTGTTCATGAAAATTCTTAAAAATTTCAAATTGGGAGTTATCATCAAACACTTTTACAGATATATCTGGATTCTTTGAAAGCTTGTTAATATTATTCCTTGTCGAGTCGGTCATATCATGCCTCAAATCTTCCTCAGACTTGGTCATATCAAAATACTGTGAAATCAAGGCGTCAATATTTTGAATTGGAGCCTCAACTACAAAATTTTCAGTATATGCCTCTTCAAGATGGGAATCACTCTCCATTAACGGGGATGTACGTACCATGAAGCATCCATTCGTGCGTCCTAGGTCTTTACAGAAGGCCAATATTTCGCTCCAATCCGCCTTATCTGCATCCTTTAATAATGGAGTATGTTTACACTCTAAAAATTTCCCAAATATTTTAGAACGGCCAATATTTCCTGCTACTATTCCTTTGAACTCATTGTCTTTGTAAACCAAATATCTGAATGTATTTCCACCAACTTCCTTCAAATATTGATATCTTGCACTACTGTTAAGGAATGAATAATTAGAGAGGGATAGAACTAATTGATCCCACTCCTGTTCATTAGTTACTTCCCTGAATTCTAGTTGTGACATTTGGGCTAGTTATTAAATTTAAAAGGTTTAGCATTTTCATTTACAATATTTACAATCTCGATAATTTCTTCGCTTGTTGAATCAATATTTGTAGGAAGATTCAATATCCCCCTAGTTAAAGCCTCAGCCCTTGGACAACTTCCCAATACATACCCTACTTTATCTAAATTTTTGTGAATTGGGAACACAATCGAGTTGTACCACCTTCCACATATATATTTATGTTTTTTCAGTTGTTGCATAACAACCCCAGGGTTAGAAAGTAATACTGGGTATCTTAACAAATATATTGTAGCTGCTTTGTTAGTAATATCAGGATTCAGGCTTTCTTTATATATCTCAACTATCTCTCCTCTGCGTTTATTCATAGCATCACACCCATTAATTTGATTCAATAACAATGCGCTTTGTACTTCGCTAATTCGGTTCATACTTAAAGTTGTCTCAAGCAAGCTTGTCGCTTGTTGCTTAATTAACCCTAACCATCTAAATACCATCACTAAAATCTTCCCTAAGGTAATTCGTGATTGGAATGGGAGAATTGGGGCAAAGTAGTGTTTTTTTATAATACTCCAGAGCTTTATATATCTAGCATTATACAAAGCTTGCTTCCTACTTTGATCCTCAACATTAAGATATAGGTTCATTGCTTTATCTTTAAGCCCAGGGTTGTTAATTACTGTTAGGCCTCCTTGTATAGCACTAATGCTTTTATCCTGCGCAAAGCTAAAGAAAGAAATATCACTATATCGATTTATATCAATTTTACTGTAACCCATATAGAAAAGATGCGCACAGTCCTCAATTACATAGATATTATGTGTTTTTGCAATTTCTGATATTTTCTTAACATCCGCTATGTTCCCAAACGTATGTTGAACAATAATGGCTTTAGTCTTTTCAGTTATTTTCTTCTCTAAATCTACAATATCAAGATTGAAATCATCTTGATTAATGTCTACATATATTGGCTTAGCTTTTAAACTAAGAATTGGAGTAACAACTGCAACACAGGTCATGGCTTGAATAATAACCTCATCCCCTTCAACAATACCAAGAGTTTGTAAAGCAAAATACAAAGCTTCTCTGCCACGATTAAAGAGGTACAACTCTTTGTTTTGAAAAATATCCTCTAATTTCTTTCGCAGATTAACCGTACTATCTACAATATTTTCTTGTCCACTTAATATCCTTTTAGCTAATTCCAGATCATCGGATTGAACTGTAGGTATAGAACCAATTAGTATAGACATTAAATTCTGTTAATCAAAAATAAACATGGTTGTTTTGGAAGTTGGATGTCATTCTTTCTCCAATCAGCAATACTCATTGTTTTAATATATCCATCCTCACCACCAACATTCAGAGCAATACAAAGATAAGTGTTTGGGTTACAAACTGAAACCGTATGTTCATATAATTTCTGATTTCTATATGGTGTATCCATGAATATTTGTGTCTGTCCAAGTTTCAAGGCTAAGCTTTCGAAAAGTCTAATTCTTTTTCTTAATTCCTCCACATCCTTTGGAATATATCCATTAAATGCAAAACTTTGACCGTTTAATCCAGAACCCATTAGAGCAAGGATAATAGAAGAAGGTCCAACAAATGGGACAACTAATATATCGGCATTCTGTGCTTCGATAACTAATCTATACCCTGGATCTGCAATGCTTGGAGAACCAGCATCTGACATAAGCCCAACATCTTGTCCTTCATATAATGGCTTCAATAGTTCTCTTAATCCATTATTCTTTGTATGCTCACTTAGCTCCATCATATTTATCTCTCGCATTGGAGTTTCCATCTCTAAACTTCCTAGATTTCTTCGTGCATTTTTAGGAGTTTCTACAACAAAGTTTTTAAGCTTAATGACCTTTTCAATATCTTCCTTTAGAAGAATATCTTTTAGCTCTCGATTATCAATAGGTGTCGGTATGAGATAGAGTGTTCCTGTTTTCATTAATATGTCCTTTCAAAGTTTTTATCAATTAAATCTAATGTCAATTTCCAAATTGCTGGTCTCCCGTGAGGGCAGCTATATGGGTTCTGACATTTCAAAAGCTCATTAAATATACTAATCATTTCACTTCTGTCCAATTTCTTACTAGACCTTACACTGGTGTGACAGGCTATCGTTGCCAATATATCATGCCTGAGCTTTTCAAAGTTCTGCTTAAGTATAGCTGGATTATCAGCTAATTCAAACATCTCTCTAAACATATTCTCAATATCAAATGTAAACTCAACAGGAGTGGTATGTAGATCAATTCCGTTTCCTGTAATTTCATAATCAAAACCTAAATCTTTAAAGAACTGCATATATTCCTCTAAGAATAGCTTTTCTTCTTGCGTGAATGTAAGTTGTTGAGGGACTAAAAGCGTTTGAATATTCTGCTTGTCTTTTTCATTTTTTGATATTCTTTCAAAATTGATACGCTCTGCTGCAGCATGTTGATCTATGACCCAAAGTCTTTCATCTTGGAATTCAATAACTATATATTTATCAAATATTTGGAATATATTTGTAAAACTTGTTCCCCCTATTATATCCTTCTCTTCATTTATTTCATTATTATGGGGATTTAAAGACATAGAACTTTGTTCCATGGCCTGTTTTGAGAAGAGCAAACTATCTCTAACTGAAGAAGCCTTGTTGTTAAAAGAAATATCTCCACTACCACCATTCATATATGATCTGTTACTTCCAGAGCCATTCCCTTTATTCGTAAATCTACTTCGCATATCTGCAAAACTATTTTGAACCATACTTGGTACTTCATTAACATTTCCATCTGATGTTTTAGAATTGTATGACAATGCTTTCTCCAATGTATGTTGTACCGCTTCTTGTACTGCAGAATACACTCTAAACGCATTCTCAAATCTAACCTCTTCTTTTCTTGGATGCACATTAACATCAACCAAATCAGGCCTAATTGTAATGTTTAAGACAAACGGAATCTTCTCACCAAATGGTAGATATCTAGAATAGCCTTCGTACACTGCTCGAACAATTCCTCGCTCAGTAATTGGGCGTCCATTTATAAATACATACTGTTTCATAACCTTAGGCCCATGCAATGAGGGATGGGCAGCATAACCATTCATAGAGATGCCAGAGCCGTCATAGAAGATTGCTAATCCTGTATCATCAGGGAATATATCCTTAACTCTTTCTAACTGCACCGTCCCCTGTTTTGCATCTTTAACTTCAGGCAAATCCAAAACCTTCTTCCCATCTTTTTCCAATACAAAATGAATGTTTGGATATACCAAGAAATATTTAGCTAACAATTCGTAAATCTTTCTGTATTCTGTTTGTTCAGATTTAAGATATTTTCTTCTAGCAGGAATATTGTAGAAAAGATCTTCAACTTTGACAGAAGTACCCTTTTCTCTTGCACTTTTTTTAATTTCTGACTTACCATTTTCATCAAATCTAATCTCATACCCGATCTGATCTTCTTCAAACTTAGAAACAACCGTAACTTTTGCAATTGAAGTAATTGTTGACAGTGCTTCACCTCTAAACCCCATACTCATGAGAGTATTCAAATCCTCAATACTTCTTAATTTTGAAGTAGTGTGAGCCTCAAAAATATCATCTAGGTTTTCTTTTGGTATACCAATACCATCATCGCTGATTTCAATCATCTTCATTCCCCCTCCATTAATTCGTATTGTGATCTTACCAGCCTTAGCATCGATAGCATTGTCTACCAGCTCTTTTACTACAGATGCAGGGCGCTCGATAACCTCACCCGCTGCAATCTGATTCACTACCTCTGCTGTTAATCTGTTTAATTTTGGTCTTTCCATATGTATGTATTTTAACACAAACCCATATCTGCTAAAATCGTCATATGGATTCATTCAAATTACAAGCACCATATGCTATTTCTTCTGATCAACAGAAGGCTACAAATGAGCTGTTAGAAAATATCGGAAATGGAAAACAAAGACAGACATTGCTTGGTGTAACTGGTTCTGGGAAAACTTTTGTCATGGCCAACGTAATACAGAAATTAGATAGACCAACATTGATTCTTTCACACAACAAAACTCTTGCGGCGCAGTTGTATGAAGAGTTCAAAGAATACTTCCCTGAAAATTCAGTAAAATATTTTGTCTCTTACTACGATTACTATCAACCAGAGGCATATCTTCCTGCAAAGGATCTTTACATTGAGAAAGAGTCTCAAGTAAATAAAGCAATCGAAAATCTAAGATTTGGAGCAATGAACTCAGCATTAACAAGGAAGGACACAATCGTCGTTGCCTCAGTATCCTGTATCTACAACATTGGAGACCCAGCCAACTATGAAAACAAATCATTAGAATTAAGAAAGGACCATGAGTTTAATTTAACGGCTTTGGCTAGAGAATTGGTAATGATGAGATATGTAAGAGATACATATGATTTTGATACAGGAGTATTTAGAATTAATGGAGATACTGTAGAGATATTTCCTCCATATGAGGAATATTCTATTAGGATTGAGATGTTTGGAGATACAATCGAAAATATATTTAAGGTAGATCCAATATCAAAACACAAAATACAGGAGATGCAGGAAATATTGATATTCCCTGCAACATCATTGGTATATTCTGATGACGTTATAAAGTCTGCAGTAGGAAATATTCAAAGAGATTTAATGCAGCGTGTAGCTTTCCTTAAAAACATTGGAAAAGATATCGAAGCATACAGACTTGAGCAAAAGACCAACTATGACATCGAAATGCTCCAAGAGGTTGGATATTGTAAGAGTATGGAAAACTATTCAATCTATTTTGATGGAAGAAAAACGGGAGAACCTCCATATACACTTCTGGATTACTTCCCAGATGATTACCTAATGTTCATTGATGAATCTCACATTACCATTCCTCAAGTTGGTGGTATGTACAATGGGGATAGGGCAAGAAAGGATAACCTTATTGAATATGGTTTTAGACTACCAAGCGCAAGAGATAATCGACCTTTGAATTTCAATGAATTTGTTAAGAAGCAAGGTACTACAGTATATATATCTGCCACCCCTTCTGATTATGAACTTCAAGATAGTAACAAGAATGTGGTTGAACTACTTACAAGACCTACTGGATTAGTAGACCCAGAGATTGAAATCAGAAAAACAGAAGGACAGATTGATGATGTAATAACAGAGATAAACAAAAATGTAGCTAATGGACAAAGAGTATTGGTTACAACTTTAACCAAACGTATGGCTGAAGATCTAACTGATTACCTCAAAGACTCTGGAATAAAAGTACAATATTTACATTCAGATATTGATACTGTTGAAAGAGTTGAAATTCTTAGAGAATTAAGATTGGGAAAATATGATGTATTGGTCGGAATAAATCTTCTTAGAGAAGGAATCGATTTACCAGAGGTATCGTTAGTGATAATCTTGGATGCGGATAAGGAAGGGTTCCTAAGGTCTAAGACCAGTCTTGTACAGACCATTGGAAGAGCTGCAAGGCATGTACAAGGTCGAGTTATAATGTACGCAGATAATATGACAGATAGCATGAAATATGCTATTTCTGAGACCAACAGAAGAAGAGAATACCAGAAGAAATATAACGAAGAAAATGGAATAACCCCTACCTCAATTATTAAAGAAATAAGAGGATCATTGGTAGAGAAAGAAGAAGAGATAAATGTTGATGATGAATATGTTGAGAAATTAGACCAAAAACAGAAACGATTGTTAATTAAGAAATTAGAAGCTAAGATGTTACTTGCTGCAGACAGTATGCAATTCGAAAAAGCAGCTGAATATAGAGATCAAATTAAAGAGATCCAATCTAATATTAATAATTAAAATATGTTCCACCTTTTTAAAAAGAAAATCGGTTTAGCATTAGGTGCTGGCTCCGCAAAAGGATTAGCCCATATAGGAGTTATAAAAGAATTAGAGAAGAATAATATTTCAATTGACTATATAGCCGGTACAAGTATTGGTTCTGTAGTTGGTGGAATGTATGCACTTACAAAAGATATAAAAATCATCGAAGAACTTGCATATTCAAGTGGCTACAAAGAGATGTTCAATGCTTTTTTTGACCCATCATTAAAATCAAGCGTATTCAAAGGAGAGAAAGTTTTAGATCTACTCAATGGATATATTGGGAAAAGTACATTAATACAAGACACCAAAATTCCTTTCGCAGCTATAGCAACTGACTTAAACACCGCACAACCTGTTATCCTCAAAGAAGGCAATCTCCTAGAAGCAATTAGAGCCAGCATATCAATTCCATTACTACTTAAGCCTGTTAAATATCAAGATACTGTGTTAATTGATGGTGGTAATACCAATCCTGTACCAGTTGATGTTGTAAGACAAATGGGCGCACAAAAAATTATAGCTGTTAACCTTTATGCACAAAAATTCCCTCGTAAATTAGATATTGAAAAACTTTCTTTCTTTGATGTTATTAACGCTATGATTGATACCTCTCTTTACAATATGTCCATGGCAAGTATGAAGCAAGCAGATGTGGCATTGAATCTAAGCGTTGATCCTAATTTGCCTATTACAGCTATTGCTGAAGATCCTTCGGAGTTAATAAAAATTGGTGAAGAAGCAACAAGAGCTGCAATGTCTAAGTTAAAACTGCTTTAGTAAAAATATATTATGTGGCCATTTATTCTTAATCTTGGAATTCTTATTGTGAGTATCTTTGCACTTATACAGGGTGCAGAGCTATTCATTAATCAATCTTCGGCACTTGCTAGAAAGTACCACATTCCTGAATTTTTGATTGGTATAACTATTGTTGCATTTGGTACTTCCTTACCTGAGTTCATCATTAGTTTTGTAGCTGCAGCTCAGGGTAATGTTGCTGTTTCAACAAGCAATATAATTGGGAGTTGTATTGCCAATATTGGCTTTATACTTGCAATTACTGCACTCTTTGGGGCTATTAAGATTAATAAAGCTAATCTTAGGTTCGATATTCCTCTCTCTGTACTTAGTGTAGTTATCTTTCTTGTAATTCTTTACCTTACTAATGGACAAATCAACTGGGTTGCTGGATTAGTTTTGTTAGCAATATTTGCTGTCTATTTTGTACTTGTATATTTTAGAGAAAAAGGTAAGGGTATGGATAGTACTCCAACTCACACCAGGATTCATCCATTATTAATTGTTTTAAGTCTTGGTTTGATTGCGGGTGGTGGTAAATTTGCAGTAGATTCTGCTATTGATCTTGCGGGGTTGTTACATATTTCTGAGGGTTTCGCAGGGTTTACAATATTGGCTATTGGTTCTTCTTTGCCGGAGTTAATTGTTTCAGTTGTTGCACTTAAAAAGGGTAAGGATGCTTTGAGTTTGGGTAATATTATTGGTTCTAATTTCTTTAATTTGTTCTTTATTATTGGTATTTCTTCTTTTGTTACTACTCTTCCTTTTAATGATTATATTTATGAATTGGTTATATTGGTTTTGTACAATTTAGCTTTGGTTGTAGCGGCTTTAATTGGAAAGAAATTCTATATTAGTAAGAAAGAGGGCTTGTTTATATTAATATCGTATATGGCGTTGATTGTGTATTTGTTTTATAGATAGCTATTCTTTATCAGCCTCATAGCTGAACACCTTCTCAATATCAACATTGAACACATGAGCAATCTTGTACGCCAACTCTAGTGAAGGAGAATATTTATTAGCCTCCATTGCTACAATGGTCTGTCTTGATATTCCTGCTTTCTCTGCAAGCTCCTGTTGAGTCATTTCATTTGCAAAGAATCGTAGCTTTCGTATGTTGTTTTTTATAACAATCTTTACAGCCATTTTAAATTCCCTTTTTGTAATAATATAAACTTACAAAGCCTTCGAATATAGAACCAAGGCTGAACGACAAGAACATTATGTTAAGCATAATATAAAGAGGGTAATTCAAGATTAAGGAGATTAGTCCACCAATAAATCCAAAACCAATAAATGCATAACCAAACTTTGAGGATTTCAAGCCTATCAATTTATCCATTTCATCCTCAACAACTGTAGCCTCTACGGTTGCTTCAATTTTCTTTTCGTCCTGTTCTCTCTCTTGAATTGCAATAGATATTGCCAATAGTATGTGATAGATGATTTGAATGATTATCATTGCAACAATACCGACACCAATAAAAAGCAACATTGTTCCTGCCCAAAACTTTAGATCATCAGGAGAGATAACTCCAGCTTGCAACTTCCCGAATGCATATATGCAATATGCAATGATTAGCACAATCCCGGAGACTAATCCGATGATTGTTCTTTTTTCTTGGTAAGACATAATTTAGATTTTTAATAATTAATATATTCGGATTGTAATATATTTCATACATCATGTCAAGTGTAATATACACAGCGTAGATACAAGCTATTTTAAAACTACATGATAATTCTCATCTGTGTGAAGTTTTCTTTTCTGTTTAATATATTTCCATATTGAGAAGAACCCCCTATCTTCAAGATAATAAGGATTGTTTTGATTAAGATATGCTTCTTGTTCAACACATTCATAAAAATAAGCTTCTGCATGGGAATATTTTAAAATAATTCTTGCATACAAATATTCGAGCATTGAGTATGGGAATATTAGAAACAATGTCTCAATACTCTGACGAATATGTATACGTTCATGCATTAACCATTGCTCAGTCATAGGGTGAGTAAGACTACGAAAGACAATAATACAGGGGAATAAGGAGAAGCCCATTGATCTTGGAAGTCTAACAATTTTAGACAATAAAGTAACAAATCTATCAGAAATAATTAGTATATAGCCTTTGTGAATTGATATTGTCATATAAGAAAATTACAATTATAAAATTTCATTTTTTCTCTCTGCGCATAGTAAGGGATATTTTTCATCTATCTGCTTTTGAATTTGATCAGCCAGTTCTATATCACCATCTTTCTCTGCTTTAAGGCATTCTGATGTTAATCTCCTATACTCAGACTTCGGATCATAATTATCTATATATTCAAGTGCTAAAGGATTACCTGCATATTTAAGACGCATTGTAGCTATTCGTTCCTGCATAATTTCGTTACATCGTGCGCGTCTTTCAAGGGGGGGAAGTTCACGTTCATTTTCATCTAATTCATCTAAAGACGACACGCAATTCAAGAAATTGTTATCTTCGGGGGAAAGTTTCGTTGATGTTCCTAGACTTTCATTATCCATTTCAGGAATATTTAAATCATCCATTATTTTGAAATTACAAAATAATATTGCGGGACATAGATTCGAACTATGATACTTGGCTTCAAAGGCCAATGTCCTACCATTAGACGATCCCGCATTAAATCTCGCAGATTATACTACAAAAATATCTATACTTGTAACTCCCAAACCATATATAATAAAAGATATGAATCTAAGAAAGCCCCGAAAAACAACCTTTAGAAAAGATGCTCGAGTATACATGCCTAAAAAAGCATCAACAGTAAAACCCATAAGGACATCAAAACCAAATATATTTAATAAAATAAAACAAGCATCACATAACAACAACAGAGGAAAAAGAAGAACACCAATCGCCATTCCAAAGTTCTCCATATATTTCTTTCTTGGATGCCTACTACTAGTAGTGGGATATTTCGCAGTAATGTTCATAAACAACCTTAGAAACAAAGAAGCAAATCAAGAACTAACATATGTAACAGGTTTAGAACACATACCTGCATACCCTAATTCTGTCTTCATATTTCAAACTAGCACTAATCAAGATTCAGTAAAAAATTTCCTAAGCAATGGAAACTCCGCATACCGACTCCCTAACAATACCCATATCGATGATGCCTTCGAATTCTATACCGAACAACTCCCAACCCTCGGCTGGCAATTCGTACAAATGGTAGCCATGGAAATACCGGACAAAGAATATGGGCAGTATTGGACAAAAGATAATGTAGGATTAAGAATATATTCCAAATACAGCGACATATGGTATGAAACCATAACTGTTACTGAAGCACAAAATGGATTGGCAGAACGAGTAAAACAACAAAATGATATGGAGCTACTACTTACGGATGATGAATCTCAAGATCTATTACCGGATTTTCCTTGGATATTACAAGTACCTAAGGAATATATCATAGCCTACAAGTCATCAGCATATGATGCTACATTACAACAGCTGTCCCTGACAAAAATTGGAACCGAAGAGCAATTAAATCTTGCACCTGTAGACAAAGCAGGAACCAGAGCATTGGATTACGCACTAAATGATTACGTTGCTTCTCTTAACGTATCTTCTGATGCCAGATGGGGGGTTATAAATACATATGTAATCTCTACCAACCTTGGTGCAGGACTAAGAGGTACAATTAGTACAAATTCGGAAGATCGTGAAGTAGCAGTTCTCTCAGACAGTCACAACAACATTGTATATGTACTTGATTCAAATGTAATGCACAACCCATTCTTTGATTTCATATTGGAGAATATAAAACCACAGGAGACTAAGAAGTTTTAAAATGTTTTACCATCTCCTCTGCAATCTTTCTGTTCCCTACTATCTTTTCTAATTCATCTACACTACTCTTCTTGATGTTCTCAATGCTTCCAAATGCACTCATTAGAGCCTTTCTTCGTATCTTACCTACTCCTGGTATTGTTTCTAACTGAGAGGCCTGGCTGTCTCTAGATCTAGCTTTTCTGTGATGTAATATTGCAAACCTATGTGCCTCGTCTCTCAGATCAACCAATACATCCCTATTCTGTATATCCAACTGCTGTATATCATCCCCATACATACCCCAGAACTCATCAATGAGTCTCCCACCTTTGCGTCTATGTCGTTTACCTTTGGAGATCCCGAGTATGAATATTCCTTCAGGAATAGCTCTTTTAACAACGCCAAGCTGGGACTTTCCACCATCTATGAGAACAATATTTGGGAAAATACTAAATTCTTTGTTTGCAAATCTTCTAGTTAATACCTCCGTTAACATAGCCGGATCATTAGGAGTATCCATAGATTTAATTTTGAAGATTCGATATTCACTTCGTTTGATTTCACCATCCTGTGCTACGACCATAGAGCCATATGCTTCCTTTCCAGAGATATCGGAGATGTCATAACATTCAATACGGTTTAAATCTTCGATACCAAGTTCAATCCTTAATCCATCGAAATTCTTTTTTAAAGTATTCTTTCTTCTGGTTTTGTAATCTTCTTCAGTATCAAAGTATGTAAATTCAATCTTTTCCCCAAGATATTTAAGGTCATTAATTCTGTCTCTTAGTTTTGCCGCTTTTTCATATTGTTTATCGGAAGAATATGTCTTCATTTCTCGTTCTAGTTGTTGAATCTGTCCTTTCTTTCTTCCCTTAAGGAATTTTATAATTTCATTAATATTCTTTCTGTAATCTTTTTCAGTAATATGGCCCTGATATGGTCCTGGACAAAGCCCTAAGAAGTAATACAGGGATTCTTTTGAATTTTCTTGGCAACAATTACAGAATGGGTATAGCTTTCTAAGGTATGTAAAGATTCTTTTAGTAGCTAATCCACTTGGATATGGGCCAAAGAGTTCTCCATTTTTGTATTCTTTTTCATTAAGGGTTCTTACAATTTTTACAGTTGGGAATTTATCTTTAGTTGATATGTATATCCATGCATAGGATTTATCATCTTTAAGATCTGTATTATACAAAGGGTTATATTTCTTAATGAGGGCTGATTCTAATACCAATGATTCTATTTCGTTATTGGTTTCTATGACTTCTAAATCTACAACCAATGGCATCATCTGTTTGATTCTTGGTCGATCATACAAGTCACTGTTAAAGTAAGACCTTACTCTGTTGTAGAGGTTTATGGCTTTACCTATGTAAAGTATTGTTCCTTCTTTATCTAGAAATCTGTATACTCCTGGTTTATGGGGGAGTACTTCTAATTTGGTTTGTATAGCTTCATTCATGGGTATATTATACCACTAGAACTTCCTTAACCATTTCTTCGTTTCTTCATTCATTGGGATTTTCTTGGCTAACATAACGGTCTTCTTACTCTCCCCGTTATCAACAATTATTTTTACTGCCAAATCACCTTCAGAATTAGATATGAATGCCTTCAATTGGGCAATCTCATCCTCAGTATGTGTTGGCTTAATTCTAAACGTAACCCCCTCAAATTCAGATTTACACTTAACCTCATCAATATATTTAGCTTTTTCAACAATGATGCTTTTGTCACCCTCTTTAACATTAATCTTTCCTGCTAGAAGCATAGGTTTGTTCTCAACCAAGGTATCCTTGAGTTCCTGATATGTACGTGGAAATACAATAGCGTCAGATGTCGCTGATTTGTCTTCGATTGTTAGAAATGCCATCATATCACCCTTCTTAGTAGAGATTTTTCTGATTTTGTCTACCATAACCCCAAGTATAACCATATCGTTGTTCTTCTTGTTTTCAAGTGCATCACGAATGGAAATAACATTCTTGCTTTCAAAGAATTCCTGGAATGCGTCTAAAGGATGGCTAGAGAAATAAAGGCCTAGCAATTCTTTCTCCCATGATAGTGCTTGAGCTACAGGTGTTTTCTCAATATTAGACAATGGTGTCATCCCAACAGTTTCTTCTTTCTTTGAAGCATCCTGATCTAATGAGAATATATCTATCTGTCCCAATGAGAGTGATTTGTTTCTTACCTTTTCCTTTTCATAGATATTTGGAACAAGTTGAAGTAATGCATTTCTGTCTCCAAATGAATCCATCGTTCCAGCCATAATCATATATTCAATGGAACGTTTAGTAACAGATTGGAATAGCCTGTGTACAAAATCATCTAGGTGTTGGTAAGGCCCATTGTTCTTTCTTTCTTCTACTACAGCTTTTACTATATCTTCCCCAACATTCTTTATACCTCCTAAGCCAAAACGTATTGCATGGTCTCCCTCAACCTTAAAATAGTAGTTGCTTTCATTAATGGTTGGGGGAAGAACATCAATATTCAAACGCTCACATTCATCAAGATCAATAATGACACGATCAAAGTTATCCAAATCACCTTCTAAAAGGGCCGCCATAAATTCTAATGGATAGTGTGCTTTAAGATATGCTGTCCAGTAGGAAACTGTAGCATATGATGCACTGTGGGCTTTGTTGAATCCGTAGTTTGCAAACAAGAGAAGCTTCTCCCAAAGCTCGTTAAGTTTGGTTTCATCAAATCCTTTTTTCATAGCGCCCTCCATGAATATTGGTTTTTCATGCTCAACCTTGTCGAATTTCTTCTTACTCATCAGTTTCATTAATGCGGCTGCATTACCCATGGTATATCCACCAATCTCTTTTACAATACTCATAATGTGTTCCTGGTAAGTGATAACACCATTGGTGACACAAAGAATCGGCTCTAATTCTGGGAATATATATTCAACTTTTTTCTTGCCTCTCTTGACTGCAACATATTCAGAAATGAACTGCATAGGACCAGGACGATACGCTGCAAGGATGTAACAAACGTCTTCCAATGTCTCTGGGAATACTGATTTAACAACACGTTTCATTCCTTCACTTTCCATTTGAAAAATTCCGACTGTATGCCCTTCTTGCATTACCTTAAACGATGCTTCGTCATGCTTATCAAGGGTTCTAAGATTGAGCTTAACTCCAGTATTAACCTCTACTTTTGTTACAGCCTCACCAATTACATTAAGATTTCTTAAACCAAGGAAGTCGAATTTCATTAAGCCCGTAGCTTCGGCATCTGCCATTTCATATTGCGTCATACCAATACCACCACCGTGCGAATCTCTTTGAATTGGACAGAAATTCACAACTGGCTCAGGTGCAACAATTACACCACATGCGTGTGTTGAAGTACCTCTTGCTATGCCAGAAACTTTTTTAACAATCTCTTTTAATTCAAGTGTTTTATCTGATGAGTTAATTAACTCTGCAAATTCGGGATTATGCTCAATCATGTAGTCGATATCCTTTGCTTTACCAAAGACGATTTCTACCATCTTTGCCAATTTGTTTGTTATGGCTAAATCAATACCCAAAACTCTACCTACATCTTTAATAGCTTGCCTTGTCTGAAGTTTACTAAATGTCCCGATCTGTTTTACATTATCTGCACCGTATTTTTGAATAGTGTATTCGATAAGTTCACCACGGCGTTTATCTGCAATATCAATATCGAAATCCGGAGGAGATTCTCTTTCTGGATTTAAGAATCTCTCAAAGTACAGCTCCCAACCTATTGGTTCAATATTTGTAATATCAATGCAGTATGCAACAGCAGAACCACAACCAGAACCTCTCATACTTACTACAATACCGTTATCTCTACAGAACTTAACAAAGTCACGAACAACTAGGAAGTAATCATTGTAACCTTTGTCACCGATGACTTTTAGTTCATATTCCAATCTTTCTTCCAATTCTTTAGTTATCTCACCATATTTCTCCTTAGCACCCTCAAATGTTACTCTGTGCAAACAAGTAGAAGTAGTTTCTCCCTCTGGGAGGTCTAGGTAATGAGGTTCAATTCTACCAAAAGACATATCGTATTCCTCAATCATGTCAGAGATTTTTTGGGTATTTTCGATAGCCTCAGGAATATCTTTAAAAAGCTCGTTCATCTCATCGGGAGTCTTCATGTAGAATTCGTTGGTTGGCATTGATCGTTTCTTGGGATCATCCATGGACGTACCATCACTGATACACCAGAGAATTTCTTGAATTGCGGCATCTTCTCTATTGAGATAGTGAGCATCACATGTTGCTACAAGTGGAAGATTTAATTCTTTTGATATTTTTATCAATCCTTCATTAACTTTTTCTTGTTCTTCCATCCCGTTTCTTTGAATCTCTATGTAGAAGTTGTCTTTAAATGCCTCTGCATATTTCTTCGCAGTTTCCAGAGCTAAGTTGTAGTTACTTTCTAATAGCGGTCGAGATATTGGCCCTGCTAAACATGCAGATGTACAAACAATATCCTTTGTATATTTTGAAAGGGTCTCGAAATCAATTCTAGGTTTGTAATAGAAACCATCCATATGGGCAATGGAGACAATCTTCATTAAGTTTTTGTAACCTTCGAGACTCTTCGCAAGTAGTATTAAGTGATTATATTTATTATCAATACCAAACTCCTTCAAATCCATACCTCTTGGTGCTACATATATCTCACAACCAATGATTGGTTTAAGGCCAGCTTCAGTCATTGCATTTTTGAATTTGAATGCACCGTACATATTCCCATGGTCCGTGATAGCACAAGAGGTCATACCTGAATCTTGAAGTTTCTGAATCAGTGCTGGAATTCTAATAGTAGCATCCAACAAAGAGTACTCTGTATGTAAATGTAGATGAGTAAACATAACAAATATTGCCCCTTTCT